>ERZ773359.546-NODE-546-length-53875-cov-84.244017_pt1 | contig 53875 bp, 44 predicted proteins | sample MGYA00374955_ERZ773359 | MGnify/ENA primary metagenome ERZ773359 (study PRJEB29098, sample SAMN04486028) | biogas fermenter metagenome | study: EMG produced TPA metagenomics assembly of the Biogas fermentation microbial communities from Germany - Plant 4 DNA1... | reverse complement strand
CAGCACTGTAATAAGGACCGGTCTCTCAAGTGTTGTCATGGGTGTGGTGGTCTGGGCCGCTTATTCGAAGATTCAGTCGGTAATGAGGTGGCACGGCTCGTTCCTCGAGCTTATCCCAGTGGGGCTCGTAGTAGCGCTTGGCGCCCTAGTGTATTTGTTAATGGTATGGATCCTTCGCGTGCCTGAGCTCATGTTTGTGCTCGATACCGCAAGGCGGGGCTTGAGCGAACTACGAGGACGGTTGACTGGCAAATAGCTTGCTGCGATAGAACTGCTTAGCATGCGATCGACATCTGGCAATGGTCTGGGGCCAATGCGGCGTGTGTCCGAGAGGGGCTCTCCTCGCTATTGATACATTAGTTCGGCGAGGTCGCTGGACTGGGAGGAATCCCGGAACGTCTTATATGCGCGGCTTGTTATCACACGCTAAGGGGCATAGGAAATGTTTTTCAGTTATTTGATTCCAAAAATACCCAACAAATCGGACCAGAGTGTATGGGGTGATGGTGTGCTTACCAGTACGATAATGGTTCACGGGACGGTACAGTCAAAGCGCACTAGTCAGGCCACGGAGGTAGTGCTATCCAGTTGCGATCTAGGCTTCTTTCCTCGAACGGCCCTAGGCAAGAGGCTGACGGAGCTACGGGCCGAGGCGATTGCTCTAGGGATGAAGCTGCTCTCTGAAGAAGAGGTGCTGCAGGAGGTGAACCGCCGCCGACGTGAGATGTCAGGCGAAACGAACCTGTATTGATGCAACACCAAAGCCCCAGCATTGATTACCCCGAATGCTGGGGCTTTTTGTGTACGCCTAGCATAGGCGATGTGTCTAGGGGCGTGAGTGTCGTTATCTCTCTAACAGCTTACTACAAGCGTATGCGATTTCTGTGAACGAGATCTGCTCATCCTCATCGACAACACGAGGCCTGCAGTGCTGATCACCAGCAGCGGCACGTGAACGACTCCCATCCACCACAACTCGGCGTTGAGTGCGAGCCAAGTGACCATGTTGAGCAGACCGAAGTAGGATCCAGTTCCATCTCCTAATAAGGTTCTCCAACTGCCTCGCACCTCCATGGTCACCACTCGACACATGCCAGCTAGTAGAGGTGGGTCGCACGGGAAAAGAGACCAAGGTCGCAACATCAACGGTGACCCTCTACGGCTCATCGGAGAGGGCCACCGCAACCGGGACACTGCGTTGGTCGTGAATATGCTGTCGCTTCAGCGCTTACTGCGCCACAGCGCGAGTTGGCGGCTGTGCAGTCTGCCGCTCGCCGGTCCGCATGTACTCGGCAAACAACAGCCCGGACACTGAAATGAACCCTGCAAGGACTGCTGCAAGCGCCATCATCATCAACCTGCTCGTTCCCACCGGCCTCGTAGAAGCCCATGGACCGCTGATGATTGTCAAGGTATAGCTTTCGTTTCGAATTGCGTTGATCGCATTATTGTACTGCGAGTAGGCACTCTCGTATGCGCTTCGAGCGTGGCTGACAGCGATGTCTAGTTCCAAATCTTTTCTCTCGGCATCTGCGATCTCATCTAGGAGCGCCTCAATCTCTTCTCTGAGAGCGGACGCCTCATTCATAGCGTTCTCAAGCTCGATTTTCCTAGACTCCAGCTGCCTTTGGGTGGTAAGCACCGTTTCGAGCAGCTGAGTATAAACAGGGTTGATATGTTCTCGCTCGATATAAGGAATGCTGGACGTATCGCCGTCACCAGCAATCTGTCTGAAGAGCTTGACGCTCGTTTCGTCTAGAACGTCTTTAGTGACTAACAATGGGTCTGTCTCAGCGAGCTGAGCTTGTGCATGCTCAAGGCTCACAGTGAGCACCTTTATGCTTGATTGGAGATCTTCAATCCGTACCTCAGCTGAGATCAACCGGCTGCGCCTGTTGGCAAGCCTAGATCTTAGGGTCTCAATATCATGAGTCTTCCTAAAGGCCTGTTGATCATCCAGCGCTTTTTGAAACTCGTCTGTCCGTATTTCGAGACTGCGTTCAAGTAGCCCAAGGTGCTCATCGTTGAGCTGAGACGCTAGCGAGGCGATTTCAGATTGGACAAGCCTTATGTACTCTCGAGTCATCTCCATGGCTGTGGCTCGATCTTTATGACGCATTGAAACGACGAGCGCTGACGGTGTCACCTCTTGCTCTGGGTCTACCTCTACGTCTACTTCTATAATGTTGATCATCTTGTCAATTGCCTTCTGGACATCCGGTTCGTCGGGCATGTACTCGGTCACGATTTTTTCAAGAATTGATTCTTTATGAAAGATCGGCAAATAGTCGGCACGACTTAGCGCTCTACCGTCCGCCAACCTGTACGCGTTGGGCAGTATTGAGACTCTTGCTTCATAAGCCGGCTCCCTAATGAAAGTCGCGTAGATGAATGCAACAACGACTGCGATTGCCACTGCGCCGATGATGACCCATCGTCCCCGCCAGACTTTCAAAATCAGGTCTCGAAGATCAATCTCGTCCTCGTAGGGGTATTGGTGGTATTCAGTCAAGCGACATTCCTCCTAGCCAATAAACCGCTAGATCAAGCTTGATCAGAGCATAGCGTAAAATATCTATCAGGTGCCCGGCCTCTTACCATAATCATCCACACCTTTTACCTCCTTGTCATTTCGACAGAAACCCTGTTTCACCTTCTTTCCGTTTCCCAAGAAGGGACAAACCTTCCTAGGTGGAACAATATTAGCTGGAAGGGAGTCGCCGGCTCGGTATGCCTACTGTTGATATGTCCCATCTCATTGCATTGATTCTCGGGTTAGCGTTCGGACTAGCTCTTTCCTCCATCATTTGGCAAGTCAGGACCGGCAGTATTGCCAAAGAGGCGCGGCTGCAGGCGGAGTCTGAATTCAAGGCACTGCAAGAGCGAGTGCAGGTGCGGGATGCTCGGATTGCTGAGCTGTCTGATGAGTTAGGCAAGTGCAGAGAAGAGATATCTGCGCTCACTACAGCGAAGGCAGATCTCTTAGCCAGGTGCGCTCGCCTGGAGGCTGAGCTTGCGAAAGAGCGGGAGTCTGCTGCAGAAAAGCTCGCTCTCCTCGAGGAGGCAGAGAAAAGGCTTTCCGGTACATTCAAAGCGCTCTCTGCCGAGGCCTTAAAGAGCAACAACCAGTCGTTCTTGCAGTTGGCTATTGAGACCCTCGAAAAGCACAGGGACAGAGCTGTGCATGACCTCGATGCTCGGCGCAATGCAGTAGACGAGCTTGTGAAGCCTCTAAAGGAGTCGCTCGAAAAGGTCAACGAGAGAATCATTGAACTCGAGAAGGAGCGGGGAATGGCATATGCAGGACTCACCGAGCAGGTGAAGTCCTTGGCTGAGACACAAGCACAACTCCAGTCAGAGACGAGTAATTTAGTTAGGGCGCTCCGGACTCCGACGGTCCGAGGGCGTTGGGGTGAGATCCAACTCAGGCGTGTGGTTGAGATTGCAGGCATGGTCGAGCACTGCGATTATGTCACCCAGGAGTCTGTATCCAGCGACAACGGCCACCTTAGGCCTGACATGATCATCAGACTGCCCAATTCACGCAATATAGTTGTGGATTCCAAGGTGCCGCTTCAGGCATACCTCGAGTCGCTCGAGGCAAGGGACGATTCAGAGAGGATAGCCAAGCTAAAGGAGCACGCAAGGCAGGTTCGCAACCACTTGATCCAGCTTGGCTCAAAATCATACTGGGACCACCTCTCTCCGTCACCTGAGTTCGTAGTGCTCTTTCTGCCGGGCGAGGCGTTTTTTAGTGCGGCACTCGAACAAGACCCGGGCTTGATCGAGTACGGAGTTGACCAACGCGTGATCATGGCAACTCCGACTACTCTCATCGCGCTGCTTAAGGCAGTGGCATACGGATGGCGCCAGGAGCAGCTCGCAGAGAATGCCAAGGCTATTAGTGAGCTCGGTCAGGCACTCTATGATAGGCTGCGAACAATGACTGGCCATTTCATGAGCATGCGCAAGGGCTTGGACAATGCCGTTGATGCGTACAACAGGGCCGTCGGGTCTTTGGAGAGCAGGGTCCTTGTGAGTGCTAGGAGGTTTAAGGAGCTCGGCGTTTCTAAGGGAGAGGACATCCCTCAGCTAGAGACGATAGACCGGACTGCCAGGAGGCTGCAGTCGGAAGATCTGCTCCAGGTTGAGACCGTCGAACGCACGGCGATTGACAGCAGGGCTATCAAAAGCACGGCTATCGGAGGCAGTGCCACCGAAGACAATGCTGTAGAAGACTTGACCACTGGAAGTCAGGCTATTGAAGATAAGGCGATTGATGAGGCTGCAGCCACAGAAGAAGGTTGGCATGCAGACCATCAACGAGCAGACTAGTAGATAGACCGGAGAATGAAGGGGGAGAGCGGGTTTGTCGCAACTCTTTGGGACTGATGGAATACGGGATATCGCCAATGGTAGGCTGTCTCCGCTATTGGCGTTCAAGAGCGGCAGGGCAGGTGCGTACGTGCTCACAAAGGAGTCGGGCAGGGATCGGCCAAAGGTCGTTGTGGGCCGCGATACCCGTATTTCTGGGACTATGCTCCAGCACGCGTTGGTAGCAGGGATTTGTTCAGCAGGCGTCGATGTTTTGGATGTCGGAGTGATGCCGACCCCTGCTATTGCGTATCTGACTCGTGCACTCTCTGCAGATGCAGGCGTAATCATATCTGCTTCACACAATCCCGTGGAGTACAACGGCATCAAGTTCTTTTCAAGAGACGGCTTTAAGCTGCCGGATCAGGTGGAGGAGGAGATAGAGCAGTTCCTCCTTTGTCCTGACGGCAGTTTGAACCTCTCTGAGGACGATGGGATCCCGTCTCCAACCGGTGCGGGTGTTGGCAAAGACACATTTGTGCCCAACGCGGAGGATCTCTATGTAGACTTCGTCAAGTCTACGGTTGATATAGACCTGTCTGGAATGCGAATCTTGGTGGACTGTGCGAATGGTTCAGCCTCGAGGACAACACCTCGAGCTCTGAGGGAGCTTGGCGCCGATGTGATTGAGATCAACACCAATCCCGACGGGCTCAACATAAACGTAGGTTGCGGGTCGACTCATCCTGCAGCAGCCTGTCGCGCAGTCGTTGAGCACAAAGCTGATTTGGGGTTCACGCACGACGGGGATGCTGACCGGGTGCTCGCCATAGACAGAGAGGGCAGGCTAGTCGATGGTGACAAGATCATGGCGATCTGCGGGATTCACATGATGAAGACCGGCAAGTTGGCTCACAACACTGTTGTCGCTACTGTCTACTCAAACCTCGGCCTCTCGAGCGCGATGAAGCGGCATGGCGGCCAAGTGATTATGACCCAAGCCGGCGACAGGTATGTCCTCGAAGAGATGCTAAAGAGCAGATACACCCTTGGTGGCGAGCAGTCCGGCCACATCATCTTCCTCGAGCACAACACGACAGGCGATGGGTTGATAGCAGCCTTGCAACTGCTTTCTGTGCTGAAGTCTACCGGTGCTGCTCTGGAGGAGCTCGCTTCGCAGGTCGAGACATACCCACAGGTCCTCAAGGCTGTCCGTGTAGTAAACAAGGACCGCTATGAAGGCAACTCGCGCATACTCGACAGCATTGCTCAACAGGAAGCGCGGCTTGGCGGGGATGGGAGGGTGTTCGTGAGGCCCTCAGGCACTGAGCCTGTGATCAGAGTCATGGTAGAAGGCCGGGACCAGAGCCTCATCGAGGACATCGCCAAACAGCTTTGCGGTGTCATTGCTGACGAGCTAGATTAGCTCGCCGTGCTCGCAGTCTGCGGCTGCTAGGGCGGTGGTTCAGCCGACAGTTCAATAGGTTGTGGGGCGGGTGATCGATATCCGGTTCGCAGTTAGTCCCTAGCCGGAGGCTTGCTGGACGTTTTGGTTTTCCAGGTTTTCTTGTTCTTCGGATTCGTCCTCGCTCATCAGGCGCACAAATACGTCTACGAGGTATGGGTCAAAGTGGGTGTTTGCACATCGCTTGATCTCTTCGAGTGCCTCGGAGCGGCTCCTTGCTGCGCTGTGCGGCCTGTCGTTGACGATGGCATCGTAAGCGTCAACTATTGTCAGTATCCTGGCTATCAAAGGTATTTCCTCACCTTTGAGCTTCCTGGGATACCCCGTCCCGTCCCACCTCTCGTGGTGAGAGAGTATCGCCTCTGCGATGTGAGCCAAGTCAGGAGACGAACTGGCTATCCTATGCCCGATTTCAACGTGTGTCTTCATGATCTCCCACTCGTCTGGGGTAAGCTCGCCAGGTTTGTTTAGGATATGGTCTGGGATTCCGACTTTCCCTACGTCGTGCAGGGCTGCGAGGAGCGCCAGGTCGTCCAGCTCGCGTGCAGACAGGTTCAACGCCTCTCCTACCATCAAAGCGAGAGTCTCAAGCCTCATAGCGTGCTCGTGGGTCTCGTGAGTCCGGGCGTTGAGAGTCTCTCTGAGTGAGGCAATCAGTGCGTTTCTGTAGCTCCTCCGATCGAGGAACTTCTGTCTATACATCCAGCTCTCCGCAGTGCTCAAGATCTCGTGGATGTTCTGGGTGCGGTCAGTCTTTGTCCCATATCCCAGAGCTATGCTCAGTTTGACGTGGCCTGTCGAGTTGGCGTTGCATGCCTCTACTATGCGGTGGCATATCTCGTGAGCGGCTTCTTCGTCGGTCCTAGGCAGTAGGATCGCGAACTCGTCACCGCCCCACCTTGCCACTATGTCCTCTCTGCGACACACCTGTTTGATGGATCTAGCTATCTGAATCAAGTGGGTATTCCCGGCGTCTCGGCCGAGAGTGTCATTGATGAGCCGCAGGCCGTTGACATCTCCGACTATGAGGCTGAGCGGAAGCTGTCTCTCTGTATCGAGCCGTGCAAGCTCCTCTTCGAAGTAGGCGCGGTTGTACAGGCCCGTCAGTCTGTCGTGGAAAGTCAAGAACTTGATCTCTTCTTCGGCTCTCTTGCGTTCTGAGATATCGTGGACGAACACGAGGTCGTATTCGAAGTCGCCATACTTCAAGTAATTGTGGTGGATCTCAACAGGGATGGTTGTATCGTCGCTTGCTCTGTGCACAGTCTCAACAGACAAGTGGCCTTTGCCCTTGAGCAGGTTCCACTGCCTGCGCCATGATCTCTCTTCGAGCTGCTCGTCAATATCCCAGATTTTCATCTGGAGCAGCTGGTCTTTTGAGTACCCCAATATGTCGCAGGCAGCCCTGTTTGCGTTGAAGAAGGAACCGTCAGCGGTTGCATACAGCGTGCATATGCCGGAGTTGTCGAGGGAGTACTCTGTAAGTTTGAGGGCGTCCATTGACTCTTTGCTTTCCGTCACATCAAGGCACGACCCCATAAAGCCTGCAAAATCCCCGTCCAAACTCTTGAACGGTCTAGCCTCGCTCCAAATGGTCCGGTAGTGCCCATCTTTCCGCAGAAGGCGGTACTCTATGGTGAATGGCTCTCTCCTCTTGAAAGCACTGACGTACTCACGCTTGTACCGTTCAATATCGTCAGGGTGGATGCTCGTGCTCCAACCGCCCCGGGTCTGATCGTCCATGCTTTGGCCTGTGAAGTCGAGCCATGCTTTGTTGAAATAGACGATCTTGCCGTTTGTGTCTGACTGCCAAACGAGTGAAGGCAGTTCGTCAAGCAGGTTTCTGAAATACTCCTCGGACCTGTCCAAATCAGCCCAGGCTTTTCGCAATTTCTGTATGTGACTCATGAGTAAGAGCTGTGAGTCTTTGTGCCTTCTAAACAGCGACATGTATGAACCTGCAACAGAGCATTGCACCAGGATCAAGAGGGCGGCGATAGCGATAAAGGCTTTGAGCGAATGAGCTATGAATTGCACGCCCCGCGGCGTGTCCGCTGATATGTTTGCCAACATGAGAGCGAGTTGCAGACAGACTACTACTACAGCGCTAATCGAAAGCCGCTCAAAGTGTCTGTGAGTTCTCAGGGCCTCGCTTTCTTTCAGCGACAGGAGAACCCCTGTGAGCACTAGAGCTGAGGCAAGGACTTCGATGGCTGCTCTTTGGCCAAGTGAAACGGAGGCGGTCTCTGGTAGCAACAAGGTGTACACAATCTGCAGCGAAAACGTCAGGAAGAACACGAGTGCGATCAGGCCGAGTGATTTCATTGGGACAAAGGTCCTAGCGAGTATCGCAACAAGACAGGCTGCCAGCAGTGAAGCAGCTATGACTAGATCCGCCAGATAACCGCCGGCTTTGAGCCCATCACCAGGCAGGGCATATGGGATGCACGAAAGGATTGCTACAAGCAGTGCTACAACCAAAGCCGTGAGACGTTTGTCTCTCTCACTCACTGATCGCACCGCCTCGCGCTTGAAATAGAGTGTAATACGAGCAGGAGCGGGTGGGTGTGAAGCAGTGAAGTGCATCTGTATGAAACTAACCCACAAATAGGCAATATTCTTCGTCTTCATACCGAATCCTTCAGACAATTGTCATACTCTCAATTTGTTTACTTGCATTCATATCAATGCCACATAACTATACAGTTGTCCTACAATCATTGCCTGTGAACAGCGCCTGTTGTGCTCGGTCGGCGTGAGTGTCAAAAGGCTGTTTAGGCTGGAAACCGCGTTCAAGCGCTCGAGTAGGAATGCCCAATGGCTTATAGAATGTATATCAAGTTATGTTTTTCGTGTTTCAGCGTGGTGAGTGCGGTGCTCATACTCCACGGAACGTGGCTAAATGGCGGCGAGGACCCATACAGTGGACGCTTCGCCTTGTGGGCGGAAGATTTGGACGCGTTTTTCACTTGCCTGAGTGCATCACCTGACATGGCGGCAGAGTGCTCTGCAAGCGCGGCCGGGAACGCTGATCCGGATACGGCTTTCGCCGCGGTTAAGATGCACCCGTATGCGGCAAAGCCTCAGCAGGTGGCAGAAGCGGCAGCTCGGCTGCTCGGCGATTCTGGGCGGCATGTTGATATCGTAGACACTGCAGGCTCATCCAGCAGTGTGGCACTGCTGCCTGTTGACAACAGAGGATGCCCGCTGCCTTCATATGAACTTGAGCAGCGATTGGATGCAGTCGCTAGAGCGCAAAGGCCCGATACGGCCGCCTCGCCATTGGCTCCTTTTGAGGTGCCTGTCTGCAGGGTGGCTGCGTCAGACGCAGTGTTCCTGCTGCTTGAAGTCATGCAGTATACTGGGAATCTCAGCGGGGATGTAGCCTTTGCAGATGACCTGAGGTTCTTTGCAACGACTCTTAGGTTTGAGCTTTTGCTCTTGTCTGAAGGCAAGGTCGTCCCCGTAGCAGAGCCATGCGCAGGAGCGGCGAACAGCAGGTTTAGGTCCAGATGGTGTCTGCTGATCAACGAGGATGACGACGTTGAGGCTTACAGGCTCTTGGTCAGATCTGTGCCTCCGGTTTGCCGGGGGTTCGGTGTGACGGAGCCCTTTGACATCTCAAGGACTCTCTCTCGCAGTGAGGTCGTCCGGTGCTTCTTGGGCGTCACTACAGATGCCCTCGTCAGGAGATGGCTTTCAGGCCTGGAGCCCGAGGGCGTAGATGCCGTTCCAGCCGATCCGTCGGCTGTGGCTGTGCAGCATTGGCTGTACGCGCTCCAGAGCGAAGGCCTCGCAGCCACAGTTGATGTCAGTGAGGCAGACGAAGCCGACGGCTTTCGAGCTCTCACAGATGTGACTGCAGGCTGGGTGACTTCTCTGTCAAGGGGCTTGGCTCCATCCCAGTTTCGCACTTGCTTTAGGCTGGAGCCTCCGGAGGATCCAGCAAAGGGTGGTGATTGGACTCTCAGGTATTTCATTGTAGACGAAAAAGACCGCAGCTTGATGGTGCCCGCCTCAGTGGTCTGGCGCGAAGGTGGTCGGTATCTGCAGTACTACGGGCGCAGGTACGAACACGCCCGGGACACACTCTACTACGACCTCAGGCGAGCTGCGGCAGTCTGCCCTGCGATCAAGCGATCGCTCGCTATAGGATCGCTGCCAGAGTATGTAAAGTTGTCCCTGGAAGAAGCCTACGAATTTCTCAAGCACGCAGGGTCGCATCTCGACCGGCTCGGGTTTGTCGTGCTCATGCCGTCTATAGAGCGATACAGGCAGAAGCCTGCAGTCAGGCTCCGCATTGAGCCTATGAGAGAGTTCGCTGGCGGGTATCTCGATCTTGCGAGTCTGCTCGAATATGATTGGAGAGTGGCACTCGGCGATGAGTCAATGGATGCTGAGGAGTTTCAACGGCTCGTAAACCTCAAGGCTCCTATCGTCAGCTTGCGCGGCAAGTGGGTGGAGCTCAATCCCGCTGACCTTGAGGATGTCGTCAACCTATTGGAGGGGCTAGGCAAGGGCGGCGTTGTGACTGCTGCTCGGGCTGTCTATCTGTCGCTTGCAGGAGGCGTCGAGGGGCACGAGTCTGAGATAGACAGGGTAGAGGTCGATGGGCAGATCAAGCAGTTGGTAGACTTGATCCGCGAGTCGGCATCATATGAGTTGCTTGATCCGCCTGCAGGGTTTTATGGACAGCTCAGGCCGTACCAGGCAAAAGGAGTCTCTTGGATGCACTTTTTGGCCAGGCACGGCTTTGGCGCGTGTCTCGCGGACGATATGGGGCTCGGCAAGACAGTGCAGCTGCTGGCCCTAGCACTCCACTATGTCGCGAGTGTCTCTAGAGCTAAGCGCAAGCCCATGCTGATCGTGTGCCCCGCGTCTGTAGTATACAACTGGCAACGCGAGACACAGCGGTTTGCCCCGTCCCTCAGAGTCATGGTCCACCATGGGGCCGACCGATCAACTGGGAAGGAGTTTGCAGCAGAGGCCAAGGCCCATGATCTAGTGATCACGACGTATGCCTTGGCAACCAGGGACAGCAGGATGCTCAACCAAGTTGAGTGGTCGGGAGTGGTCCTCGATGAGGCGCAAAACATCAAGAACCCATCTACAAAGCAGGCGCGCAGCATCAAGCGGCTCAAAGCAGCGTTTAGAGTGGCCCTAACAGGTACTCCGATTGAAAACAGGCTGACTGAGCTCTGGTCTATCATGGATTTCTTGAACCCGGGCTATCTCGGAACGCTCAAGAGCTTTAAGGCGAATTATGCGACGCCTATCGAACGCAGAGGTGACGAAGAGCGTGCGGAGCGCTTGAGAAAGGTAGTCGCACCGTTTGTGTTGAGGAGGCTCAAGACAGACCCAAGTGTAATACAAGATCTGCCTGAGAAAGAGGAGATCAAGACCTACTGCAATCTGACTCCGGAGCAGGCAACGCTCTATGAGGCCTTTATTCAGACTTCTCTAGAGCAGGTAGAGCGGTCTAGAGGTATGCAGCGGCGAGGCATGATTCTCTCCATGCTTACAGGGCTCAAACAAATCTGCAATCACCCTGTCAACTTCCTCAAGGACAAGAGCTCGCTCATGGGCCGCTCCGGCAAGCTGACCAGGCTGTTGGAGATGCTCGATGAGGTGGTCTCCGCAGGAGACAGTGCCCTGGTCTTTACACAGTTTGTTGAGATGGGAGAGCTCCTTGAAGCCAGTCTCAAAGATGCACTTGACTGCGACGTGTTGTTCTTGCATGGACGAGTGCCTGCACGCAAAAGGGCGGAGATGGTGCAGAGATTTCAGTCTCAAGACGGGCAGCCCAGTGTGTTTATCCTGTCATTACGTGCAGGAGGCACAGGGTTAAACCTGACCAACGCAAGCAGGGTTTTTCACTACGACCGATGGTGGAATCCGGCAGTGGAGGACCAAGCGACTGACAGGGCGTTTCGGATAGGGCAGACAAGAAACGTGCAGGTATACAAGTTCATCTGTCGCGGGACGCTTGAGGAGCGAATAGATGCGATGATCGAGGAGAAAAAGGCACTCGCAGACAACATCATAGGCTCGGGCGAGGACTGGATCACAGAGCTGACCACGGACGAACTCCGAAGGCTTATTGCACTGGATGCTGAGGCGGTAGTCAATGAGTAGTAGCATGTTGGCTGCAAGGCGAGCAGCTCAGGAAAACAGACATGTCGATGCTTGGCTTGATGCGATCAAGGAGGCGGCTGATGTAGGCAGGTTTGCAAGCGGCTTTGTCGCCTTTCGCACAGGCCAGGTCCAGGATGTGAGAGTAGAAGCAGGAGCCGTGCGCGGTCAGATTGAGGGTAGCAGGGGCGCTTTGTACGAGGCTGTCATACGGGTGAATCCCTATGGAGCCTCGGAATGGAGAAACGCTGAAGGGCTTGTGCTGCCGGGTCTGGATCCGATCGGGCACCTCACTCCTACGCAAGCCATAACCCAGTTGGATAAACGGTTTTCACACCTGGGGCTTCAGACGTTTGCACAGAAGCTGAGATCGAGCGTGCAGGCGGAGTGCACGTGCCGCGATCACAAGGCGTTCTGCAAGCACGCAGCTGCGCTGGCCCATGCGTTTGGTGAGATGCTGCGCAGAGATCCTACGGCTTTGGTGACACTGCTTGGCGGGAGTCCAGAGCAGTGGGGGATAGGCAGTGCAGACGAGCATGCTGCGGGATTGGATGAGACAGGGATCCCACTGGTCTTGCTTCCGGAAGATGCAGAACGCAATTTGCAGGACCGGTCTCTAGACGAGTTGGTGCACAGGTATTGGCGCCCGATTCGTGAGATCAGGTTTGACCGCCTAGATGCAGCGCGGCAGATCGGCCTTGGACAGAGCGGCGTTGACTCGAAATCGCCTGATCGGGCAAAACTGCCTATGGGAGATTTATCAGATTTTCCATTTCGTGACACAGAGGAGGTAGCGCAGGTACTGAAGAATATGTACGCTCTCATCCGTGAGAGAGCCAACGAGGCTCTGCGTCTTGGCGTGTCGAAACGTTCTGACTCATATAAATGAGTTGATTAGCTGGGCCAATCATCCGTCGGAGCTGTCGATTGAGTAGTCCGGACTCACACATGAGTTGACCCGGACTTGGGGAGGGTGACAGGGTGGAGTGTGTAGTTGTCGAGGATTTGTACAAACACTTCGGGCAAGTGAGAGCTGTTGATGGCCTGAGTTTCACTGTGTCGCAGGGCGAGGTATTTGGCATGCTCGGCCCAAACGGTGCAGGCAAGACTACGACAGTCGAGTGTCTCATAGGCCTGCTCAAGAGAGACTCAGGCCGTGTAGAGGTGCTGGGCATTGACCCGGAAGCAGACCCGGTCAGTATGAAGTCCAGAATTGGTGTACAACTGCAGACTGCAGCCATGTTTCCCCGCTTGACTGTCAGGGAGGTTGTGAAGCTGTACGCGACATTCTACCCAGACCCTCTCGGCATTGACGAAGCGATCTCCCTGGTCGGGCTTGAGGAGAAAGTGAACACGCAAACAAGGCATCTTAGTGGCGGCCAACTTCAGCGTTTGAGCGTCGCACTTGCGTTGGTTGCAAATGGAGAGATCGTGTTTCTCGACGAGCCGACAACTGGAATGGATCCCCAAGCGCGGCGGGCTCTCTGGGACATAATCGAAAACATGCGCAATAGCGGCAAGACCATCTTTTTGACTACTCACTACATGGACGAAGCAGAGCGGCTGTGCGATCGGGTAGCAGTTATAGACAAGGGCAAGGTCATAGCGTTAGGCAGCCCTGCACAGCTCATATCCGACAACTTCAGCGAGCAGGCGATCGAGTTCACTCACTCGCAGCTTGCCGACGATGAGCACCTTGAGTCTCTGCCCGGCGTCACTCGCAGACAGGTGGAAGGCGAGACTGTGATACTGTACACGTCAGAAGTCGCCAGGGCTATGGGTTCCCTGATCCAGCACGCACAGGATGCTGGCCTGGACTTGGGGCACGTGACTGTCAGAACTGCGACTCTTGAGGATGTCTTTCTGAAGCTCACAGGGAGGAGGATTCGCGAATGAGGATGTATTGGCAGTTGGTAGTAGCCAATGTAAAGGACATGGTCCGAGACAGGATGTCTCTCTTTTGGTTTGTCGCGTTTCCTCTGCTCTGCACCTTCTTGTTTGGGGCTATCTTCAGCGGAGTCGACGACGGAGAGCGAACGTTTGACATAGGCCTTGTTGTAGAGGACCAGAGCCTGCTCGGGCACGGGATTGTGACCGCCTTTGAGTCAGTGCCCGCGTTCAACGTCCATAGGGGATCCGAGCAGGACGAACTTGACTCCTTGAGGCAAGGGAAGCGGTTCGCTGTTGTCGTAGTCCCGGAGCTGAGCATACAAGCAATGGCCTCAGGTTCGAGCACGGAGGTCCTGGTATACTACGACGAATCCCAGCAGAACTACGCCAGGATGGTCGTTGCAGCTGTTGACGATATCCTAGCTGAAATAGAGCGCCGCGCAACGAACGCTCCACGCCTGTTTACGACGAAGACACTCAGCATTCACGTGGAGGAGTTCACAACTATCGATTATCTGATACCAGGGATAATCGCGATGGCGTCCATGCAGCTTGGGCTCTTTGGGACCTTTACCTATGTTGAGCTCAGAGAGAGAAAGATTATCAAGCGCCTTGGTGCCACGCCACTCCCTCGCAGCATGGTGCTCTGGGCTGAGATCTTGGTCCGCCTGGTCATGTCCGTAGTGCAGTGTCTGGTGATTCTTGTCGTAGGAGCGCTTGTCTTTGATATCAAGGTAGTCGGTAATTGGATTTACATTATAGGCGCGGTGATGCTCGGCGCGGCGACGTTTATCAGCCTTGGGTACTTCCTCGTATCCTTTGCCAAGACCAACGAAGCTGCTCAAGGCCTAGTTCAGATGGTTCATTTCCCTATGATGTTTCTCTCGGGTATCTATTTCCCCATAGAGATCATGCCCCCGTTGTTGAAACCCGTAATGAACGCCATGCCTTTGACCTACCTCGGGGATTTGATGCGCCACAATATCCTTGGACTGCCCAGTCAATTCGGAGTTCAAAAGGACCTTGCGATCCTGTTTGCATGGCTCCTCGTTACGCTTTGGTTGGCTATCAAGAGGTTTAGATGGGAATAACCATTGGAACCTCTTTGCCGGGATAAACGTCCATAGGTGAGTAGTGGGCTATTTGGTTCCTATTGCCCGGATCTATGCTTTATTATGGCAGTACTGGTTGCTGTTGTATTGCGGAAACGTTGGTTGACATCATGAAATCCATGGGGGAGTGAGGATGCAGAGACGAAAGAGAGCTATTGTGATTGCGTGTCTAGCGCTCCTGGTAGTGGTGTTTGCCGTGGGCGTGCGCTATAGAAATCGATTAAAAAGAGCTACCGCATTGCCTGAGCAGCGATTTGTACCGATGGCTGTGAGCAGGGCAACCTTGATCAACGAGATCAATGCCACAGGCAATGTCACGTCCGGCTCGACTGTAGATGTCTATTCAAAGAAGTCAGGAGTGGTAGACAGGATATTGGTATCTGCCGGGGACGAGGTCCAGGCAGGAGATGTACTTATTGAGCTTGTCAAGTCAGAGATCGATGTGCAGCAGGCGGAGGCGACGGTCCGCCAGCGGCAGCAGGCGTTGAAGTCTGCTGAGGAAACGTTGGAGAAGGTCAAGAAACTCTATGAGAGAGGCGCAGCAACTCCCGCCGAACTGCGCAATGCCGAAACCGAGGTCGCAAACGCACGGGATAACCTCGAGAATGCCGTACTAAAGCGAGACCAGCTCCTAACGGATATGGAGGATAGCAGCATCTGTGCTCCGATTGGAGGAATAGTTCAAGCTATCAACGTGACTGTCGGAGCGACTACGGGAACATCTTCTCCTGTTGCTAGCATAGCCGATCTCGGGGAGCTTGTTTTGGAAGTGACTGTGGATGAATATGACATAGGAAGGGTCAAGCCCGGGCAGCAGGCTGTGGTATCAATCGAAGCGCTGGCAGGGCGCATTTTCGAAGGGACTGTGACTCATGTCGGCAAGATGGGCGAGACGAGGAGCGGCGTGGTGTTGTTTCCAGTCCGAATAGCCATAAACAACGCGACCTCTGATGTGCGGCCCGGAATGAGCGCAGAGGCAGAAGTGATAGTTGAGAAGGCTGAGAACGTGCTCGCCGTCCCAAACTCGGCTCTCGAGCGGATGGCAGGCTCCTATTTTGCACGGGTATTCGAGGGTGACGGTAGCGACGAAGGCGGCGTGAAGCTTGTCCCGGTTGAGGTCGGAATGGCGACGAGCACTTTGACAGAGATCGTCTCAGGGTTGTCCGAAGGCGATCTGGTCGCTGTGTCTGGCGGTGTGATTGGACAGCCGGGCGCGGTTTTCCAAGGCTTCGGCGCTCCAGGTGTCAGCTTTTCGCAGGGAGGGCGAATGACAGGAGGAGCGGCGCGGCCAACGGGAGCGATAAGGATTGGTACCGGCTGGTAGGAGGCACATCAATGAGCCTGATTGAGCTAAAGAACATCAACAAGGTCTATTCTATGGGCCGCGGGAGTGTAAAGGTCCATGCTTTGAAAGACATAAGCCTGACAATAGACGAGGGCGAGCTTGTATCGATCATGGGCCCATCCGGCTCGGGCAAGTCGACGCTCATGAATATCTTGGGGTGCCTTGATAGGCCCACCTCCGGAGAGTATCGCCTCGATGGCCAGATCGTCAGCAAGATGAGTTCGGATGGACTCGCCACAGTCCGCAATCGCACCATTGGCTTTGTGTTTCAGTCGTTCAACTTACTCGCCAGATACAGCGCGGTGAGCAATGTGGAGATGCCTCTGGTTTACGCAGGGGTGCCGCCTCGGCGCAGGAATGAACTGGCGCTAAGAGCGCTTGAAATGGTCGGCTTGAGTGACAGAATCGATCACAAGCCCGCAGAGCTGTCCGGAGGGCAGCAGCAGAGAGTCGCTATAGCAAGGGCGCTGGTAGGCTCGCCCAAACTCATTCTCGCTGATGAGCCCACGGGCAACCTTGACACTGCTTCGAGCCAAGAGGTCATGAGAATCCTCTGCAGCCTCAATGAGCAAGGCATTACGGTGGTCCTCGTAACTCATGAGCCTGAGATAGCGAGCATGACCCCGAGGGTCTTGACGCTGAGAGATGGAATGCTCGTCGAGGATGCCAGAAGGCCGAAACAAGAGGTGACACGCATTGCGAGCAACTGACAACATACGCCTTGCACTTGCCGGAGTAGCGAGCAACCCTGTTCGGTCCATACTCACCGCGTTGGGGGTTATTATTGGTGTCGCTGCAGTGATTACTGTCGTGTCGGTTGGGACAGGCGCCAAACTAATGACCACTCAGGAGATACAGCGGCTTGGGTCCAATCTGCTGACCATAACGAGTGGATATCGCAGTGCCAGGGCCGGGTTGACTGAGGACGTGATTCCGGTCATAGAGTCGTGCAGCTTGATCACAGAGGTTGCCCCGCAGGTCACCTCTTCGGGCACAGCGTCCTATGGCAGCCAGAGCCTGAATACGACCATTATGGGCACCTCGGCTAACTACCCAGAGGTTAGAAATCTCAAGATAGCTCGAGGAACGTTTTTGGCTGACAGCGACATCGAGGAGCTTACCTGGAGTTGCGTGCTTGGCGCGGACTTGGCTGCGGAGCTGTTTCAAGGCGAAGACCCACTCGGCAAGAAGGTGCGCCTGGACCGAGTGAAGTTCACTGTGGTCGGGGTGGCGGAGCCTATGGGCGACAGTGCGCTTGTCAGCATGGATAACATGATGTACGTCCCATACACGACTCTGCAGAAGCGAGTCACTGGCAGCAAATACATCGGAAGCATCAGCGCCAAAGTCGTTGGCGAAGAGCACATGGATGCTGCCAGAGACCAGGTATACGCGGCTTTGCTTGCTGAATTGCAGGATGAGAACGCGTTTAGAGTGACCAGCCAGGCTGACCTGTTGGAGATCGTCAGCAATGTGACCGGAACGCTCACACTGCTCCTGTCGAGTATAGCAGCTGTGTCGCTCTTGGTTGGCGGCATCGGGATAATGAACATAATGCTCGTGTCAGTCACTGAACGAATCAGGGAGATAGGCATCCGCAAGGCGATCGGAGCAAGAGATCGGGAGATTCTAGGTCAATTTATGCTCGAGGCTGCGGCTCTGAGCCTGACGGGAGGAGCTCTGGGTGTGCTGTTTGGCTATCTGGGCTCCCGTGCGATCAATACCAGCTTCGGCTGGCCTACAGCTATCGACATGCGTTCGGTGGTCATAGGCCTGACTGTGTCACTTGGGATAGGCTTGTTTTTTGGCAGCTATCCTGCTTGGAAGGCCGCCAGGCTTGATCCGATCGAGGGGCTCCGCCATGAGTGAGAGTTGAGTCGGGAATACGGGCGGAGTGTCAGCAATGCCGGATTGGGCCACGAAGCGAAGGAGGCAGATTGGGTGAAAGGAGTCAAGACCGGTCTCACACTAGACCATTCGCATATCAGATTGAAGCCTGCTAGAGCAGCAGTTACTTCATTATTGATGATTCTGGCTGTGCTCTCAGTGATGCCTTTGGCGATGTTGTCCACGCCGACGCACGCGATGTCGCCGATGTTGATGACTGCGGCGTATCTCGCTTCAGGGGATGCGGTGATTGGAGCTGTAGCCGGTGATTTAGAGAACAACGATTCCGCTAGGTATGACGGTGTTAATGTTTGGAATATGGATAGGTTTGTGGACGCGGTGGTTGAGAGGTCTGATACGGTAGTGCGGGCCAGAGAAGCCCTCTATGTTGCTCAGCTAAATGCTTCCGCTGCTACACCGATCAATTCGCTGACAGTGTCGGCTACGGGGAGTTGGAGCAACCGCGCTGGCGACATGATGGCAGATCAGATCGGCGGGCAGAGCGGCGAGAAGGAGTCCAAGAGCCTGAATGTTCGCGCCCCTATCACTGATAAGGTCAGCCTAACCGCAAACTACACGACTGCACGAGGCGAGACTACGACAATCGGGTTTTCTTACACACCTTTTTCTGGTGCGACCCTGTCAGACATCAAGGAGGACTTCCTCGGCACTGCAGTAGGCCGCGCAACGGCCAGCCAGTCTGCGTTGAACGCCGTAGAGAAGGCAGAGCTTGCACTGATCGAGGCGATTGCTGCCGCGAAGTTGAACGCCAGGACCACCTATATCGATGCACTGAGGACTATCAAGTCCAGAGAAGCTGCAGAGGAGGAATACAGGCTGGCCGAGGTCCGGTTCGAGATAGCGAAGAGACGGTACGAGCTGGGCCTGTCGCCAGAGAGCGATGTTGAGGCCGCGAAATCGAGTATGCTGGATGCAGAGATCTCTCTAATACGTGCAAAGAACGATGAGGAGTGGCTGAGGCGCAATCTGAGCAAGATGACAGGTGAGGTGATGTCGGACGCAGAGTTCGTCGATCTGCCGGAGTTCTCTGAGGCGATCCCCGATGTTGATGACCTGATCGAGTCAGCCATGGCAGCAAATACGCAATTGATGCAGGCTGAAGACGATGTCAAGTCTGCACAGAGCGCCTTGGAGTCCGCCAAGAGTCTCTTGCCGGAGTTCAAGATAGACGTGTCTGCTAGAGACAGGGATGATTGGTCGCCTAGAGTGATCTTCACCGCCAGCTGGAGTATCTCCCTTTCCAGGTCGCATGAAGTGAACAGAGCAGCTTTGGCGCTTGAGCAAAAGGAGCGTGCCCTCGAGGATATCCGCGAGTCGCTTGCGACTGAGATCGAGAAAACTGTGGACAGATTGAAGATCGATATCTACTCCATGGAGAGGTGGAAGAGCCAGCTGGAGGCGGCTGAGGAGTCATATAGGAAGGCTCTTGATTCGTACGAGAGAGGCGAGGCTCTATTGATTGACGTAGACACGGCTGCACTCAACCTCAAGAAGACCAGAGATAGTTATATGAACTCGTGGGGATCAGTATGGAGCCAGTGGTACTCGTTGGTGGCTAAGTGTCACCTGGAGTTGGATGGAGTCGAAGTGGAATGAACGCCGCATCGGACGGTGTTGGCGCCTAGGACAAGTGAGCAGCTCAGCATTTGTATCGGAGGGGTAGTATCATGAGATCGAAGCTATCGGCTATCTTTGTGGTTGTCTTGTCAATCCTTCTTCTGTGCAATACTGCGCCCCTTTTTGCAAGTGATCAGTCTCCCGCAGTCGCTGGGGTGGCAGAAAGCAAGGCTGCAGGAGGTGCGAGTCTCGAAGGCACTGATGTTGGGGGCGGGGTTCTTGAGATCGCTTTGGTTGACTACGTCAATGCGTACATACTCAACTCAGACAGTGTAGAAAGCGCGCAGAAGCAGCTTGATAAAGCTGTGGAGTCCTGGGAGAGGGCTGTGGCGGAAAAGAGAGCGGCCTTGACTATCGAGGAGCTTGCAAACGCAGCTGAGACCGCACGGTTGGCGCTTGCTGAGGCGAAAAACTCTGCAGCAATACAGGCCATACAGGTGTATTTCAACCTCGGCAGAACTATCAAAGATACGGAGAGCGCGCGGGCGAGCCTGGCAGTTGCAAATGAGCGGGTTAGGATTACAAGGCTCAGACACGAGGCTGGATTTGCCACTGCAGATCAGCTTCTCCAACAGGAGAACTCCTATCTGTCAGCAGTTGATTCGCTGATCAAAGCAGAGCAAAACCTTGATCAGGCAATAGAGAGCTTTTGTTTGGATATAGGCATGGACCCGGTGGGTGAAGTCGTGCTGTTGACTGACATTTCATCGCTATACTCAGATGTCCCGGACCTCGGATCAGATGAGCTGCTCGAAGCGGCACAGGCGGCGAGTTCCAGCTACTACTCAGCTCTAAAGGCAGAAGAGTTAGCGAGAAAGAAGTACAACGCTCTGCAGGATCCGTTGATCGCAACTCGGACCGAGCGTGAGGATGCAGAAACCGCACTTGAGGATGCAGTGAAGAAGCTGGAGAATGCAAGCAAGAGCCTGTCCGACTCCGTGAGAAATGCTCTCGCTCAGCTTGATGCTTTGATCCGTGCTCTAGAGATGCAGGAGAAGTCGGTGCAGATATCGGACAACAGCCTCGAGATCGCAAGGATCAGATTTGAGCACGGCGAGGCTTATCAATACGAGCTAGACAACGAGGTCAACAGCAACATCTCTGCGCACAACAGGCTCAAGGCAGCTCAAGAGGACTTGTACCTTCAGATCTTGAGGGTTTATTCGCTCGCAGGCGAGGATGTTGTGAACTTGATCCGGTTGTGAGAGGATCTGAGTGTCCGCCCTCAGGCATGCGCGCGGACACTCGTTCCTTGACATCAGCCTCTCATAAGATCTAGAATACATCTGACAACTGAATCAACAAGCTGTCCGAGGGGAGCTGGGTGCACCCGGCTGAGAGGGCAGATTTGCGCTAGATGCTGGAACGCATGAGCCTGGAGCGCAAGAGCTGCCGACCCTTGAACCTGATCTGGGTAATGCCAGCGTAGGGAGGGATTAATGGTGGTTGCACATTGGCTCACTCCTCGCGGGTGAGCTTTTTCGTTTGTTGCACTGTTTTGGGTTCGGCGGGTTACGGGCAAGATGATAGGGAGTGAAACTGATATCTGACAGCGAGGAGGTCCTAGTGATGCCTAGATCAAGCGTTAGCATTCAGATATTGCCGGTTGTTGAGGACAAAGAGCGGATGTTTGGCATCGTAGACGAAGTGATCGAAATGATTCACGAGAGTGGTGTCAAGTACCACGTCGGGCCAACCGAAACAACGATGGAAGGCGATCTTGACGAGCTCTTGGACATCGTGAAAAGGGCTCACGAGGTGTGCCACAATGCGGGCGTTGCCTCGGCTATCAGCGTAGTGAAGATCATCACTGCCGGGAAGCGCGATACAGCGAGCATAGACGAAAAGATCAGCAAGTACAGGTAGCAGACATCGACTGCGGCCTGTGGCTTTGCAGTCTGCGCCTGTTGGCGTAGCAGGTATTTCGCCGGATCTGTGTGAGGTGTGAGTGGGTGGTTGGAAAGGCTCGAACTCGAGCAGCGCGAGAGTACATACCCGCTGCAGTGTTTCTGGCAGTCGTGGTTGTCGCTTGGGAGGTGTTGGTGCGTGTCACAGACATGCCCAACTGGCTGCTCCCTGCCCCATTGCGCATAGTCACAGCACTATGGCAGACAAGAGGACAGCTAATCTCACACGCAGTTCCTACGATCGTAGAGTCTGCGTTGGGATTTGTGATCGGAGTTGTGATAGGAGTCGCGACAGGGGTTGTAGTTACAAGATTTGCACTGTTTAGACGGGCAGTGTATCCGCTTTTGATCGCGCTTCAGACAGTTCCGACCATGGCTTTGGCACCGCTTCTTGTAGTGTGGTTCGGATATGGGTTGCTACCCAAGGTGCTGCTCGTTGTCCTGGTGGTGTTTTACCCGGTGGCAGTCAGCACAGTAGAAGGGCTTGATGCTGTAGACCGCAAGCTGGTCAACCTGCTGCGGACTATGGGTGCATCAGACCTCCAGGTTTACCTCAAAGTGAGGATACCTTCGGCTCTGCCCGGCATCTACGGCGGAATGAAGGTCGGAGCTACCTATACAGTCATTTCCGCCATAGTAGGTGAGTGGATGGGGGCAAGTAGGGGGCTCGGGGTATATCTGCTCAGGGCATCCAATTCGTTTGCAACAGATCGCGTGTTTGCAGGGATCTTGGCTGTTGCGGCTCTGAGCATAGTGTTGTTTGGAATAGTCGCGCTGAGTCAGCGGCTTACTATGCCTTGGTACTTTAAGCAACAAAGGCAAAGGGAGGAGACCATATGAGTGTTCGGTCAAAAGGGCTTATTGCCTTGATTATAGGGATGGTGCTTGTTATATGCCTGGCAGTCCCAAACATGTGGCCTGCGGCCTATCCGGCTGCAAAGAGCGCGAAGCCGATGCCGGTCAAACTGGTGTTGGACTGGGCGCCAAATACCAATCACACAGGTATCTACGTAGCACTTGAGAAGGGGTACTACGCAGAGGAAGGTCTGGATGTCGAGATCTTGGAGCCCGCCAGTGTCGGATCTACGGAGGCGGTGGTCGGCAGTGAGAAGGCGGACTTCGGTATCAGTATGCAGGAGTATGTCACAAGTGCACGGCTTTCCGGAGTCCCTCTAGTCTCGATTGCTGCAGTCATCCAGCATAACACTAGCGGTTTCGCTTCGATCTCTGACCGTGGGATAAGGACGCCTGAGGATTTCGAGGGCAAGCGGTATGGCGGATGGGGATCCCCTCTGGAGATTGCGATTGTCAAGGGCCTGATGGGCTCTGTCGGTGCAGATGTACAAGAGGTTGAGTTTGTAAATATCGGCATTGGCGATCTGCTTACGTTTATCCAGAGAGACATTGACTTTGTTTGGATCTATTACGGATGGGATGGGATCGAGGCTGAGTTGCGAGGGCTGGACCTCAACGTGGTAATGCTGGAGGACTATAAGGACGCGGTTCCAGACTGGTACACTCCGGTCATCATTACCAGCGAGGGATTGATCAAGAAGGACCCGGACAAGGTAGCTCGGTTTGTGCGAGCTACGGCCCGAGGGTACGAGTTCGCTATCGCAAATCCAGATGAGGCTGCCGCCATCCTCCTCAAGCACGCACCGGAGCTGAGTCATGAGTTGGTCGTTGCCAGCCAGCGGTGGTTGAGCAAGAGATACCAGGACGATGCAGAACGGTGGGGCGAACAGAAGCTGGAGGTCTGGCAGGAGTTCGCAGACTGGATGTACGAGCAAGGCATAGTCGACTCAAGGCTCGACGCCGAGGCTGCGTTTACAAATGAGTTTTTGCCATAGAGACGCGGTATTTCTATGCCAAACTCGCATCGGCTTGTCGCTGTGTAGCTCTTGCAAGACGTTCTAGTAGAGGGCATGTCGCCTGGAGGTTTGGGCCGGTTGTTGAGTGCAGCCGGCCCGGCACCCGGTCTTGGAGTGGAGGAGTAGCTCGTGGCTCATCTGGTAGCTCATCTTGAGGTCAACGATGTGTCAAAAGCCTATGATCAAGGACGGGGTCAGTCCGTCCAAGCCCTGTCCAACGTTTCTTTGCAGCTCGGTAGGGGCGAGTTTGTCAGCCTTGTCGGGCCTAGCGGGTGCGGAAAAACCACGCTGTTTGACATCATTGCCGGGCTGACTATGCCAGATCGAGGCCAGGTGCTGATTGACGGTATAGATCGGACCGGTGAAACCGGCTATGTCAGTTATATGCCACAGGAGGACCTGCTCTTGCCGTGGCGCACTACCCTTCAAAACGTCATGCTTGCTCCAGAGCTGCGCGGCGGGGACCTGACAGAGTCGAGGCAAGAAGTCATGAAGCTCATTGACCTTTTTGGGTTGTCCGGCTTTGAGGATTCGTACCCGTTTGAGCTGTCTGGAGGTATGCGACAGAGAGTGGCCCTGTTGCGGACAGTGATGTGCAAGAACGATATAATGCTCCTGGATGAGCCTTTTGGGGCGTTGGACGCTATCACACGCAGAGACATGCAGGTGTGGCTTAGGTCTGTCTGGGAGCAGCTCCGCATTACGGTGCTCTTTGTAACTCACGACGTTGAGGAGGCGGTGTATTTATCTGATCGGGTGTATGTCATGTCCGGCCGTCCCGGGAGAATAGTACATGAATGCGTTATCCCTCTTGAATCTAGTCGCCCCCGCACAATCACAAGTTCTCCCGAGTTCATAGCTCTGCGATCTCAAGTGATGGATGCCCTGGACTCTGGGACATGATTTTCTTCGTTCAGTTTTGTTTTGCAGAATAGCTAGAAATATTAGCTGTTGGTGAGCATTGGGAACTTTGTGGTCTGTATTCCAATTTGACGTGAACAGAACGCTTAGCTAGCGTGTACCCAATTCTTGCGAAGTGCATATATTGGGCTTTATAATAAGTTAATTGGTTGCATCCGTGTGCTTGCTTGACAGGGCACGTTAGGTGGGTGACTAGATGGAGGAAGCCAAGGTCGAGGCCTTCGAAAAGACGTATGAGGTAACCCGTCGCCTGTTTTCTGGGTCTGATCTCAAATCTACTCTCTCTGCAATCGTAGCTGTGACAGTCGATTTGATTGGTGCAGACTACGCGAGTGTTGTTTTGTTTGACGATGAAGGCCAGGTCTTGGAAGAGTTTGAGAATCTATCCAACCTGAAGCCCCTTAGCAAGCGGATGCGCTCTGATGGCATCACTCAGCGCATAATCTCAACTATGAAGCCTGTCTTCGTCCCAGATGTCTTGGAGCACAAGGACACGAACCCCGCACTCAAAGAGTCAGGAATCAGGTCTTACGTAGGTATGCCGCTTGTGAGCAATGGCCGTGCCCAAGCTGTTCTCTATGTATACAGCACCAAGAGCAATGCTTTTGACCGCCATCACAAGATGCTCACGGTCATGGCACGGTTTGCAGAGCTAGCCTTGAGAAACGCTGACCTGGTGCAGGAGATGAAGACACTCGCGATCCGGGATGGGCTCACAGGCTTGTATAACTACAGGTACTTCTATGAAAGACTTGATAAAGAGGCAGAACGTGTCCGCGAGTCCGGTTCGCCGCTTTCTGTGGTGTTTATGGACCTGGACAATTTCAAGTTTATAAACGATACATATGGACATCTTTGCGGGGATGTCGCGCTCAAGCACTTCGCACGGACTTGCCAGCGCCTGGTCCGCTCGACTGACGTCGTAGCCCGCACAGGCGGGGATGAAATAGTCATGATATTGCCGTCGACTACGGGTGAGGAGGCGCGTTGCGCGGTCCGGAGGATCCGCGACGCCCTCGCAGCGAGCCCGATCTGTCTCTCGGAGTCCGGCGAGCCGCAACAACCAATGACCTTGGCGATGAGTGCGGGAGTAGCCAGCTATCCTGAGGATTCTAAAGATGTGCGAGAGTTGGTCAAGATCGCGGACCAGCGGCTCCTCGAGGAAAAACGCATAAGGCGCGGTTCTATCCACAGCCGCAGGTTTTGCAACAGGAGTGAAAGGCATCGAACAGCGCACAGCATGTAATCAGTTGCTTTTTCAAGAGGTAGTTAAGTGATCGATTTTCACTGCCACATACTGCCCGGGCTCGATGATGGAGCTCGCTCCTTTGACGAGTCCTTGGAAATGGCGTCCATTGCTCAATCGGACGGGATAAAGGAAATAGTCTGCACCCCGCACATCAAGAAGAGGTATGCAACTCCTACGCTCAAAGCGATCGCTGAAGCTGTACAGGAGCTTCAGTCTCTCCTTCAAAGCAAACGCATAGACATCCGGCTTCACTCCGCTGCAGAAGTGGCACTGGAGCGAAATCTTGCAGACCTGGTTGACTGCGGAGAGATCCCAACGATCGGAGGAGCTGAGCGGTTTATCTTGCTCGAGCTTCCATGGGAGCGGATCCCGCGTTACACCAGCACAGTTATTTCCGAACTCATATCTTCTGGAGTCACGCCCATAATAGCCCACCTCGAACGGTACTACCAAGTCATTGTCGATCCCGCTTTGGCATGGGAATTCGTTGAAGCCGGCGCTCTTGTTCAGGTCAACTCCGGCAGCATCACAGGGATGTTCGGTTACGATGCTCAAGTGACCGCGCGGATACTCGTTTCGCATGGCCTGGTTCATGTGATCGGATCGGATGCGCATTCTTCAGGAAGGCGAAGCCCCAAGATGAGCGCTGCTCGTGACCTGGTCAAGGACATGGTTGGCGAGGAACAGGCTGACAAGATGTTTCGTCTGAACGCATCAGAGATCCTGGCAGGAAGGCTGCCCAAGAAAGAGGCCCCAAGGGCGTACAAAGACTCCAAGCCCGGCAGTTGGAGAAGGGGGCTTCTAGGAAAGCTCGTTTTCTACCTGTCCCGCCAATTGCGCGGCCTGAGGTGATCGGCTGTGCCATGTGTCTCGGTGGCAACCTCTTACATGTGCTTTACTTAACTCCAAAGAAGGCGTTCTGATCCGCTGTTGCTTCTTCCTTACATCTATAAGGCTCTGAGTCTGGTGGAAGAATACAAGTGATCTTTCAAGGCTTATCTAGAGTGGCACAGAGAGGAGAGTAGATATGGCACAGCTGAACCAGATGGAGCTTCAGGATCTTCGCCACCTCATAGGCGTACACGAAACCTCACACAAGAAGCTAAGCGAATACGCTCAGCGCGCCACAGACCCTGAGATAAAGCAGATGTTCCAGCAGTCTGCTCAGTCGGCACATGCGACAAAGCAGAAGCTAATGTCTTTCCTGCAGTAGCGGTCGAGCGAGATTTTTGTTTGCTTGCAGCAACACTAAAGAGGTAGTAACCCATTCATAGGAGATGAAGTGAATGCAGGATCGGGATCTCGTCAATGATGTGCTTGAAGGCGTGAAGAGCAGCCTGGCCGACTACGCTCGGGCTATAGCTGAGGCTGGAAACCCGCAGTTGAGGCAAACCCTGACCCAGATAAGGAACGAGTGCGAGATGTTTCAGTATCAACTGTCTCAGGCAGCTATAAAGAAGGGCTGGTATACGCCGGCACAACCTGCTAGTGATCAAGAAATCGCTCAGGTGAGGACAGCTTTCCAAAGCTGACTGCTTGATAAAGCCAATCCAGAGTCCATGCAAAAGCTTGCCTGCTTGCTAAGTAGGCAGGCTTTTGTCTTGGCAATTCTCGGATGGAAGGATAACCAGTATCTCCTGGCGAAACCACTCATCATCTTAAGCATGGAGGTATTTGTATGGGATCTGGACAGATTAGTGTGGTTAAGCCACTTGACATCGCCTCCAGGGTTAAGGCCGCGAGGTCCAAGTTTGAGCAGATGCTCGGCAGGAGTGCGGGTGACGCTGTCGCGTATCATGCCCCGGGCAGGGTGAACTTGATCGGAGAGCACACGGACTACAACGGCGGGTATGTGCTGCCGGCTGCCATCGAGTACGGAACTGTCGCATTAGTCGCAAAAAGAGACGACGGAGTAGTTCGGGTAGTCAGCACCAGCCGTGAGCTGAGAGTAGAGGTGAGAGTTGACGGGATAAAGCCTGATAAGGCAAACGATTGGGCCAATTACCCTCTTGGGGTTGTACATATGCTGCGTGAACGCGGGGCCGAGATCGGCGGTGCAGACCTGCTCTTTGACGGCAATATCCCAGGAGGAGGCTTGTCGTCGTCTGCATCACTGGAGTTGGCCACTGCTGTTGCGATCCTAGGCATATGGGATGAGGAGATGGATCGGGTTGAACTGGTCAAGTTGTGTCAAAAGGTAGAAAACGAGTTTGTCGGGATCAATTCAGGGATCATGGATCAGTACGCAGTCGGAATGGGCAAAGAAGGGCACGCTTTGCTCATTGATTGCGGTGTGATCAAGCACAAGTACGTCCCGCTAAGAATTCCAGGCCACAAGATCGTCATCTCCAACACGAATAAGCCGAGAGAATTGGTGGATTCGAAGTACAACGAGCGCCAGGCACAGTGTCAGGCCGGGCTCAAGATGCTGAAGGCAGTGCTCCCGGACATCGAGTACTTGGCGCATGTATCGGTTGAGCAGTTCGAGGAGCATGCAAGCTCTATTACTGATCCTACTGTCCGCAAGCGAGTCAAACACGTGGTGTACGAGAATGCCCGAGTGCTGGATGCCGTAAAGGCGCTGGAGAACAGCGATCTAAGCGAGCTGGGCCGATTGATGATAGAGTCTCACAACTCCTTGCGCGACCTCTATGAGGTGACAGGCAAGGAACTCGATTCGCTTGTCGATGAGGCACTCAAGGTTGACGGAGTCGTCGGCTCACGCATGACCGGCGGTGGATTTGGCGGATGCACCGTCAGCCTTGTTAGAGAAGACTGCATAGAGGAGTTCACCAGGCGGGTTTCGGAGGGTTACACCAAGACTACCGGATTGGTCCCCGAGTTCTATATCACAGAGGCGGCAGGGGGAGCCGGTAAGGTCGACTAGTTGATTGATCTCCAATCCTACGCAATCGCCTCGCAGCATAAGGATAAGGTGAGGCAATTGCAGTATGGATGAGGTGATCATGTCATGAAACACTCCTCGTCGCATCGGGGGAGCTCGACCTACTTGGTACAGCCTGGAGACACTCTGTATCTTGTGGCGCGCAGACTCGGGGTGGCTCTGAGTGACCTCTTGTCTGCAAATCCACAGGTGGAGGATCCATCAGCGATCACTCCCGGCATGAATCTGGAGATTCCAAAGGCTTCAGGCGCAACTGCAGCGATCCGTTGCCTGGTTATGCATCCTGGCACTGCGACGCCTCGGGCCGAGGGTGTTGTTATCCTGGACTACCGCCGCGGGCGTATCAGTGTGTTGGCGCATGATTTGCCCGCGCCTTCACATATGTCCAGCGAGACATACAAGGTATGGATGCGCAGTCGCACGACCGGAAGATATGATGTCGCGCTTCTTTATCCGACACCTGCGGGAGTGTGGGCGGCTGGGCTGCAGACCCGATCACCTCTTGAAAACTACGACGGCGTGCTCGTCACCGGTGAGAGTGCCTACAACGATGAGAGGCCAAAAGGCCCGATTGTTGTAAGTGCCGCTATGAGGCATGACTGATCCTAAGACACGGTTGGTCTTGGGAGATGACTAATCGTATCGCAGGGCACACCGCTGCTCAGTTTTTGTCCTGCGTCTTTCTTGGAGGACAAGCCTTTGAAGGGCTATTTCCAATACATGCAGAGCACAGCGCTTCACGTAGAAAAATACTAATTCGACAGTGGCATAGCATGCTCCTTGTCTTCGCACGATAACCCGCCTTGCCAGCAGCGCAAGAGGAGAAGAAGTCCGTCTTGTAGAAAGAGTCAACAGTCCCAAGGATTCAGCTATTGGCCACTAAGTGAGAATTCCGTGGTGATTTTGGTATCTCTGTGCGCCTTGGACCTCCACTGCGCCAGTCTGTTGAGCAGTGGTCCAGGAGTTGAGAGGTGCTCACTGTGGGCGTTGGCGACAAGATACTCATCGTAGACGATGAGCCTGACATTCAAAGGCTGCTTCACTCATATCTTCGACGGGACGGATTCGTACCCCTTACAGCTACGACTGGTGCGGAAGCCGTCGCTATAGCCAGGGAAGAGCGCCCTGCTCTCATTGTGCTGGACATCATGTTGCCTGACTTCGATGGATTCGAGGTCTGCAGAAGGGTCCGCAGGTTCGCCGATTGCCCGATTATTTTCCTGACAGCTAGAACCAGTGAGACAGACAAGGTACTGGGGTTTGGTCTTGGAGGCGACGATTATGTTGTCAAGCCGTTCAGCCCGCGAGAACTGGTAGAGCGGGTCAAGGCTAATCTGAGGCGGTTTGTGCCAGACTCCTCTCGGCAGAGTACAGCCGGTGCGGTCTCAAGTGATGAACCGCATCGAGACACGCCGACAAGAGCGGCGTTTGACGACTGCATCCTCGACATCGAGTCCTATCAGTTGTTTGTCAGCGGCAACGAGGTCCCGCTCACAGGTAAAGAGTTTAGCCTGTTAAAATTCCTGGTGACCAATGCCAACAGAGTGTTTACCAAAAAGCAGTTATTTGAATCAGTCTGGGGGGAGGAGTGGGTCGGTGGCGACAACACCATTATGGTGCACATTCACCGCCTCCGCCAAAAGATAGAATCAGATCCGTCCGCACCCAAGCGTATAGTGACTGTCAGGGGTATAGGGTACAAGTTCGCCGGAGAGGTTGATTGGATTGCCGATTAGGGGCAAGACTCTCTTGGGGCTGGTCGCAGTCTTTCTTGTGATGTTGTTCGCCCTAGTTGTCGTGGTGTACAGAGTAGTCCCATGGCTTAGTATGAAGTATCCAGATATCCTCTTTGAGCCAAGAGGCATGATGCAGATAATCCTACTGCTTTCTGTTTCGAGTGTACTTGCTGCCCTTGCCCTGTCCTACCTCGTCTATCGAAGCTCGGTCATCTCGCCGCTGGAGCAGCTCAGCGCCACTACGTACAACTTCACAGGGAAAGATTATGCAGCTCGGATCAATGCTACCGGTGATAACGAGTTGGCTCAGATTGCCCGTGCGCTCAATGATATGGCCTCCCGCCTCTACGACTACAGCCACTCCGAACATACCCTCGAGGTGTATCGCAGGGAATTGATAGCAAACGTGAGTCATGACTTGAGGACTCCTCTCGCAATGGTTAGAGGCTACATCGAAGCGCTTAGGGACGGCGTGCTCCCAGAAGGCATGACGCCTGAGCAGTGCCTCGAACTCATTGAAGAAAAGATCAACAGGCTAAATGCGCTCATTGACGATCTCTTGTTGCTCTCGAGGTGGGAGAGCAGGCGGTTTCCGATGAATCCGGTGCTGGTCGAGTCCTCTGAGATGCTGCGAACCATCCTTGCAGGGCTAGTGCATGATTGCGAGGCAAGAGGCGTGACTCTCGAAGCCGACATCCCCGAAGTCTCTCACATGGTCTACGTAGACGTATCGGCCATGGAACGGGTGATCATCAACCTTGTCACCAACTCGCTTAGTTATGTATCCAAGGGAGATACCATCAAGGTTTCGTTGAAAAACCGGCTGGACGGAGTGGAAATCATCATTGATGACTCCGGGCCCGGGATACCTGAGGATGCACTCAGCCATGTCTTTGACCGATACTACTCCAGCAGGCCGCGTGAGGTGGCAACCCCTGCCGGGGTAAAGACGTCTACGACTTCCAGAAAAGAACGGGGGCCAGATGGTGACTTGGCGACCTATGGGACAGGGCTAGGCTTAGCTATAGTGAAGGAGATAGTACAGGCGCACGGCGGCCAGGTCTATGCTGCCAACCGGCCGGAGGGCGGGAGCCGTTTTGTGGTGGTGATTCCCCGGCGTTTCAAATCCTCAAGGTTCGTAAAGACCAGTGTGGGAGCGCGTCGAGGCAATGCTTCTTGACTTGGTGAGTTTGTCGTACAAGAACCTGAAGCGTTGGCCTGTGTTGTCCGTATGTCTGGCAGTGTTGGTTGTCCTGAGTACGTTGGGCGGGTTGATGCTGCTAAACGCGCTCCAGACAATGCGCACATTCGGCATTGATCCTGCTGGAGCCGCTGCAGAGACGTCCGGCCTTATACATTTGGGCAGGAGTTGGAGAGGCAGCGGCCATGAGGCAATCAGTGACAGCCGTATCTCCACTCTGTTGGAGATGCTGCAGCGGTTCGGATGTCAGGTATCTCCGGTGTTCATCTACGGAGAAGGCGCAGAAAAGCGCGTATCTATCGGCGAAAGCGACTACTACGCCAGACAGGGCTTTATAGGAGTGTCTTCGGACTATGTAGAGATAGCGCGCTCTTCTCTCTTGGAGTTGGTCGAAGGGCGCTTTTTTGACGCAGCGGAGGTCGACTCTTTGGCTCGAGTGGCTGTAGTAGGCAGCTCGATTGCTTCGCTTGTGCACGAATCCGTAGGCTTACACCTGCCTGCTCCGATCTACATCGATGGCATTGAATACGAGGTGGTCGGTGTGGTTGCAGCTGTGCAGGACTCTCGCAGTCGCCTCAGAGATCTGAGTCTCGATGAAGCGATCATCCTTCCATACACAACGCTCGTGCAGGACATGCCCACTACCGCCGACTACAGGCTTGACCTGTATGCCATCGCATACCGGCGTTCCAAATCCGTCACTGCGGAGTTTGTCGACCGGGTTATCAATGATTGGCTAAGACAAGCGGGGCTGATTGGAGGCAGGTATGTCACGCGTTTTTACAGCGAGCCGCTGGATTCAGCAGTAGAGCATCCATCGTCTTTGGGCCTCATTGGGTCGATCGCCTTGTTCGCGTGGATAGCCGTTTTTGCCGCACTCCCAGCAGCAGCGTTCGGATATCTCAGCTCCTCCCGGAGAGTCGGTGTGCTGAGGGTTATGTCTCAAGTGGGGGCTACGCCCCTTCATTTGGCGGCTCAGGTGGCTATGGAGAACTTCGCCGTGACTTTCGCAGGAGCAATTGCAGGGCTGGCGCTTTCGTGCCTGTTTGTGCAGCCCTCAGTTGAGAGCCTTAGATTGGCACTTGCCATAGGGACCAATTGGTCTGTTTTTGGCTGTATAGGAGGCATTTATTTACTGGAGCGGTCTTGCCACTGAGAGATTTGGCAACGGAGGCCTTTCCGCGAGGTGATTGAGCGAAGCCTTCTGGCAGGATGCTCATGACAGCGGAGCTATCGGTCCATGTTTTAAGAAAGATTTAAGAGTGCGGTAAGGCCTAGTTAAGTGTTTGGTGGTACAATATGGCTGGAGCCTGAAACTGGCCCCAGCCACTGACAGAGGGGCGCTCATGGGTTCCAGATACATGTCAGTCATAACCGCTATTCTCTTGGTTGTGGCGATTGCGTCGCTTGCCTTGTGCTTGGATCTGTATGGCAGGTTAAACGCGCAGCAGGAGCACCTCAGGCAGGCTTATGGAGGCCGCGCTTTCAGCCTCCGGGCAGTGTCCGCTTTGACCGGGTCGCCTCACCGTTTTGACAGGCAAGATATCGAGTTCATCCGAGACGGGCTCAGCGACGAGGGAATCGTCGTTGTCGGCCTCGGTTCATCATACATCGACTACCACAAGGTAGACGATACAGTCCTAGGTCCTTCTGCAGGCTATGGGTATCTCCTGTTTGAGACCCGAGGGGATACCAGTTTGATAGATGGGATGAAGTCGGTATCAGGGTTTCTCTTGGCTTACTACCCTGAGCTTCAGATAGACGTTTATTCCGAATACGAGAGATTTGTCGCGCAATCGGCTGAGATCCGTTCAGTGCTGCGACTGGCTATTGCAGCTGCGCTGATCGGCTGTGCCATCACTGGCGTACTCATTTGGGCCGATCTGTCTCAACGAGTTAATGCAGGCTGCGAAGAGATACTCGTGAGACTAGTTGCCGGTTCGCCCCATGTACGCGTTGCCGGATTGTTGGTAAGGCGCGAGATCAAGAGAGGGCTTCTTGCAGGGATTGGAGGGTGCCTCCTCTACTTGGCCGTCTGTGCATCGGGAGTGTTGCCGGCTGCGTTCATTGCCAAGCCGGGCTGCGCTGTTGGCCCTGCCATTCTTGGCCTTTTGATCGCTATGCTGACGATCTTAGCGGCAGTGATCGGGCCTGCTCGACGGGTATGTGCTATAGATTCGTTGATCTATTCGGACAATCGACTGTCTGAGAGGCTATGACCAATGCTAGTCGAGTTGGAGGGCGTGTCAAAAGTCTATACCCAAGGCTGGGTGAGCATCTGTGCGCTCAGTGACATCGAGCTTCAGATCGATCGAGGCGAGTTTGTTGCTGTCACGGGCCCGTCCGGTGCCGGCAAGTCCACGCTGTTGCGCATAATAGCGTGCCTAGACCGGCCTACCACCGGCATGTATAGGCTGGACGGCCAGGAGATCCAGGCCGTTTCAAAGGCGCAACAGGCTCGTATCCGGTCAGAGCGGATAGGCTACTTGTCAGAACATCCTCATCTCATCAGCGACCTGACAGTTGCTGAAAACGTCGAGGTCCCGCTGGTGTTTCGAGGTATTTCCAGAGTTCAGCGAAGGGAGTTGGTCGAGAAGGCGCTGAATCGAGTCGGCCTCCAAGATCGGATGAACCATCTGCCCGGACACCTATCCATCGGACAGCAGCAGAGAGTGGCGCTTGCCAGGGCGATAGTGGCTCAACCGGAGATCGTTGTTGCTGACGAGCCTACAGGACGCCTGAATACTCGTTCCGGGAGGGAGCTCATGGAGATGCTCCTGCAGATCAACCGCTCGGGGACCTGCGTTGTTTTGGCAACTCACGATGCTGACCTGGCCGACATGGCAGAGCGGACCATTGATCTTGTTGATGGCAGGATCGTGACATAGCTTGGGCTTGTTTTGCATACAGACAAACTAGAGTCCATGTTTAGGCAGGGAAAGGAGTCTGTCGGTATGAGAAGAGTGCGTTGTAAGTCCTTGATCCTAACAGTCTTTGCGATAGCGGTCTCAATCATTGGAGCGCAACTTGTTGCAGTCGCTCAGGAAGGCGGAGCAACTGGCCAGGTAGACGTAGTCGAACTCACTTTGGAGGATACGATCCGGTTGGCGGTCTCAAGCAGCAATGCAGTCAAGATAGCCATGCTTGACCAGCGCCTTGCAGAGATCGCCCTGCTCGAGCAGACTGCGATGGGCGAAGAGAATGTATCGGCTGAGGCACGGAAGTCTGCGGAGCAGGCTTATGCTGACGCGCAAAAAGCAGTAGAAGACGCTATCAAGAGTGCTGCAGTCTCTGCAGAGTCCAGCTACTACTCACTGCTGAAGGCATTCGATAGGGTTGCGTCTGCAGAGAGGGCGCTCGAGGTTAGCGAAAACCAGCTTGAGACAGTCAGGGTCAAGTTCGAGGCTGGGATCGAGAACAAGAGCGCATTGGAATCCGCCGAGCAGGGTGTGGTCTCTGCTGAGAAGTCGTTGCGGGATGCGCGGTTTGCACTTGAGACAGAGATGATCCGCTTTAACTTGGGTGTAGGCCTGGACATCTCGACTCAGGTGAGGCTCGTGCATGAGTTCAAGTATGAGCCTGTGGAGGTCGACCTTGAGGAGAGCATAGCGTTTGCTATGGAAAACAGGGATGATATCCAAAAAGCCGTGCTCTCACTTGAGAAGGCTCAGACGGATCTCGAGCGAAGAAGGCAGATCCCCGGTTACACCAAGATCGACATTGAGCGGGCTGAGATCAGTTTGGCCAAAGCAGAGATGTCGCTTGAGTCGACTCGAACCAATGCTTTGATCGCTGTCCGAAATGCCTACTCCGGGTTGCTGGCTGCAGCTGCTACAGTCGAGTCCGCAGCTGAGTCGATCGAAAAGGCCAAAGACGCGCTGACCAAGGCGCAGACTAGGTACGACGCGGGACTGGCTACGCTCAACTCGCTCAAGGATGCTGAAAGAGCTTTGATAGACGCAGAGACCAAATATGCTCAGTCAGTGTACGACTACAACATGGCATACGCGAACTTCTGCCAGGCTATTGGGATTGACTACATCTCAGTCGACATGATCAAGATCGGAAACGGAGAGAGTGCCGATTAAGAGCCGGAGGGCTATGCTATGAACCTGACTCAGAAAAGAGCCGGCAAGGTCTTGCTCTGGAGCTGCGCGGTCTTGACAGTCGCTTTTTTTGGGCTCCCGTGCGTTGTTGACCACTTGGCTGTACACCTGTCGGCTGTGCCGGATAAGCACCTGTTTGTTGGTGCGTTTACGTGTGCGGCCTCTGATGACATAGAGATCAGCTCGCTTTCGTACGACAGCTTGATAGATGCGATTTTGGCTCAAAGCAGCGCAGTGCACCAAGCGGAGCAGGACTACGAGCTGGCAACGTTAAGAAACGCAAATTCTGCAAAACTGTGGGATCCTGATGTCAGTGTATCTGGAGTGTTGGACCGCTTTGACGTGGTGGAGAATACGCACTCGCAGTCGGTGGCCTTGACCCTCAAGAACGAGGCCTCGGTGTTCGGTGGAACAGCCGGGATAAGTGCGACAAGCACCTATGACCCGACTGCCCGAGAGGTTAGTTTCCGAAATGAGCTGACAGTCTCCTATGCCAGGTCATTGACGACAGGCGGAATCGACGCTGCGCTTACAGATCTCAAGGAGAGATTGGCAGTCTTGCAGGCAGACAAGGCCTATACAGATCGTATCAGCGAGGTTGTAAATCAAGGAGTTGCAGGCCTGTCCGAGGTCATAAGGCAGAGGAACGGCCTGATAACGTCTGCAGTCAGACTGGAGCTCGCAGCCTATGGCAGGACTGTCGCGGAAGAGAAGTTCAGGTATGGGGCAGTAGCGGCTTCGGCTCTGGCTGAGGCTCAGGATAGTGTCAATAGCGCCACCAAGTCGTATTTTGACAACCTGGCCTCCTATAGGGACAGGTTGTGGAAATTGTCGCGAGATATAGGGTTGTCGGGCATTTCTGACAGTTTAGTAGACTCCCAGCTTGAGCGGGCTAGGGAGGTGTCTGCCAACTTCTTGGCGCTCCCCCCGCTCGATGGCGAGAGAGCGGAGGAAGCTGCAGCAGAGCTTCTCACTGCTCTCATGAGCTTGATCTTGTTGCCTGACCCTGTTGTGCGAAGCGTGGACAGCCTTTACGAGCAATGGGTTGCTGAGCTGGCGACTGATGAAGACATACTCAGCCTGCCTGCTATGCAGATAAACAGACTCAACCTGGAGATCCAGAGGCTTACCCTGCTGAAAAACGAACGCGATCTTGGGTGGCAGTTGAACGCCTCTGTGAGTGGGGGTTGGGCCGACTACAAGCAGGAGGGCGGCAGGTACTTTGATGAGACGGTTGTCAGAGGCACTGTAGCTGTGACGTTCCACAAGCAGCTCTTGGGGAGTTCGAAGACCGAGCTTGAGATGGAGTTGGACATAAACCGTTCAAAACTCGAGTCAGAAGCCGCAGCTGCCCTATTGGATTTCCAGAGGCAGTTGGCAAATCTCAAGAGAGCTGTAGAGGACAAGGAGTACGCAAGGGAGGCAGCCAGGCGGTCTCTTCAGGATTCGACAAAGTTGTGGGAGTTCACTGTTGCGAAATACACGGCCGGTATGGCTACAGGGACAGACGTGCTTACAGCTGCGCTGTCGCTGCTTGAGGCAGAGTCGTCCTTGAGGGCGGCAGAGATCGATTGTGTGAATGCAAAACTGCGTTACCTTACTGCGATCGGGCAGTCACTCTAGATTGGATGGAGGCAGAGCAACGTGAGCCTTGCCGAGCAGATACAAACCAGGCCAAAGCCGATTCGTGAGCCCTTGGTGCGACTCGTCAACGTGACGAGGACGTTCAGAGTCGGCAACCAAGAGGTACACGCTCTAAGAGGTGTAAGCTTGGACGTCTACCAGGGCCAGTTGGTCGTCATCAGAGGGCCTTCCGGCTCCGGCAAGACGACTCTGGTGAACATCATGGGAGGCCTGGATCAGCCGACTTCCGGACAAGCCTTTTACAAGGGACATGACTTGAGCAAGCTCTCAGACCATGCTTTGACAGACCTGCGGAGGCGAGAGATCGGCTTTGTCTTTCAGTCTTTTGCTTTGATAGAGGTGCTGACTGCATATGAGAACGTCGAATTGCCACTGCGTATGGTCCGGATGAGTGCATCGGAGAGGGCGAGACGTATCAGAGAGTGCCTTGAATGGGTTGGGCTCGACAAGCGGGCTCAGCACAGAGCTTACGAGCTGAGCGGCGGCGAGCAACAGCGCGTCGGCATCGCCAGGGCCCTTGTCAACGAGCCGTCACTGATATTGGCTGACGAGCCCACCGGTGAGCTAAACCAGGAGACCGCGCAGAGAGTTATGGAGCTTTTTAGAAGGATCGTTCGAGAGCAAAACCGGACGGTCTGTGTAGTGACTCATGATCCTTTGGTGGCTGAGTATGCGGATGTGACTTTTGAGATCGTCGACGGTCTATTGGTGGGGGAGAGTGACACTCATGCGTAGACGCATATTGCACATCGTAGCTCTGGCGGCGTTGTTAGCTACCACGGTGCTGGTGCCGGGATGCCGATTACTGCCCAAGGAGGAGTTGCAGGAGGTACCGACACTTCTCCCCCCTCCTGAGGAGCGCAGGAGGTTGGTGCAGGTAGTCCGCGGGTACATCGCTGAGGAGATGCGCAAGACCGCCAGGGCCGAAGCTGTGCGGGAGGAGTTCCTTTACTTCACCCAATCCGGACGGGTAAAGGATGTATTTGTCGAGTATGGTCAGTGGGTTGAGGAAGGCGAAGTCCTGGCTGCGTTGGAGACGGGCGACCTCGAGTACAACCTCCAGAGAGCCCGGCTAGACTTAGAATCCGCAGAGATAAGCCTCAAGAAGACCAAGCTCGAAAGGGAGCTCGGCGGCAACGTATCCGATCTCGATCTCAGGTTGGCCGAGATCAATTATGAGAGGGCGCTGCTCTCTTACCAAAGAGTCAATGAGCAATACGAGGCTTCCGTGCTCAAGGCGCCTTTTGCGGGGCGAGTGACGACAGTCGCAGTCAAGACCGGTGATGAGATCAGAGAATACCAGAATTTGATCCAGATCTCCGATCCCTACAACCTTCAGCTCGTAGTGGAAGTCACTGTGTCTGATCTTGACAAACTGCAGCCCGGACTGCCTCTGCGACTCGAGTACACCAGAGGCCAGTGGGTGACTGGCAGAATCACCAAGGTCCCAAAGCGGGGCGATAGATTGCCGGACGGTGAACAAGACAGACGTGTCTTGATAGAGCTGGACGATCCAGATCTCGAGTTTCAGTTTAGAGCGCTGCATTCTATCGTCATTTTGGTGAGAGAGAATCCGGATGCGCTCAAGATCGACCGTGCTGGAATCCGTGAGTACTTCGGCAGGGTCTATGTGCGCAAGGTCGAAGGCGACCTGACCACCGAGGTCAATGTTGTAACAGGCATAGAGAGTACGACTGAAGTTGAGATCCTCGAAGGACTCGAAGAGGGAGACCTGGTGGTTGCGAAGTAGGTCCGTGCGGCTCCTCACCGGCTTAGCAGAAGTCAGACTGCCTCAGCACCGCTGGCTGTTTAGGCGCTTCAGCTTAGGGGGTTGACTTGATGGCGTTCTTCTCCGTCTTTTGGATGGTGCTGAAACGCGTATGGAATAACAGAAGGCTTGAAGCCAACCTGCTACTGGCCCTTATTGTGGCACTGTCAGTAATCGCTAGTGTGCCCATATACACTGACGGCGCGCTTCAGTATGTCCTGGTCAAGCAGTGGCATCAGTCCGGCAGCAATCAGGCAAACTGGGCTCCAGGCTCCATGATGATGTGGCATACGTCGCAAACTCGGCTGCCTAGGGATAAGTACATTGAGCTTAGCGGTTTTTTGGAGCAAGAAGCCGAACGCAAGATAGCTATGCCGCTCATAAGGCACCAGCGCTATGCGACAGTAGACAACCCGCTTCCTAAGGGGACTGCTGAGGGCACCAAGTACGGCAGGTTTACTGTACTTAGCGACTTCTACGATATGATCGAGTTGATCGGCGGGCGATTCCCAGAGGATACTGACCCTACTGCAGGCGAACCTGTTGAGGTTCTCATATCTATCCAGTGTATGGAAAATCTTGAGTTTGTGCTCGGGCAGTCGTACCAGTTCACCTATGTGCTCAATCCTAACCCCGACGCAGGCAGGTATGAGAGAGTTCACCAACAGCTGCCATTTCAGATCGTGGGAGTTTTTCAAGCCAAGGACGAGTACATGACCTCGGCAGAATTCCACATGAGCCCGGTGTTCAGAGAGAACCTCTTTGTGACAGAAAAGACCTTTGAAAATCTTATAAGCATGGAAGGAATCGATATCGGCTGGGTCACCTGGTATTGGCTGTTTGACCACAAAGATGTCAGAATACACGATCTCCCCAATCTAGTGGAGGGAATGATAGCGCTCGAATCTGAAGCTGCCCAGATCTCCCCGGCAGTTCGCTGGAGCAGGAGCCCGCTTTACTTGTTCCAGAGATTCGTCGGGCAGGCGCAGGTTCTGAGGACATTGATGTTCGCTCTCAGCATACCGATCTTGGGAATAGTTCTTTACTACATTGTTTTGGCAGCCCAATTGATGATAAACAACAGGCGGACTGAGATCGCAATGCTCCAGAGCCGCGGCGCAAGCAAGCTTCAGATATGCGCAACGTACGTGATCGAGTGGTGTATACTCGGAGTCCTTGCGTTGGCTGTAAGTCCATATCTCGGCCTTTTGATAGCCCAGGTCATGGGCGCTTCGCGAGGGTTCTTGAGTTTCGTTGATCGCGAACCGCTGCCTGCTCAGCTGTTCTCGGATCCTTATGTATTTGCCTCTGCAGCCATGGCACTGACTGTTGCTTTGATAATCGTGCCAGTGTGGTCTGCTGCCAGGCAGTCCATAGTCAGCTACAAGCAGGAGGTCAGCCGCAAGCACCGCAAGCCTTTGTGGCAGGTAATACCTGTAGACCTGATCCTCCTCGTGTTCGCGGGCTGGGGATACTACACTCTTCGTAAGCAAGCCGAGGCCGGCATGGTGGATCAGACCATTATTCTCAACCCCTCCCTTTTCTTGATCCCTGCTATCTTGATGCTCGGCGTCGGCCTGCTCACTCTAAGGATTTTCCCGTGGATCATCAGGCTTCTTGACAGGTTTACCTCCAGTTGGTCTGGGATCGCTTGGAATATGACACTCAAGCAGCTGCACAGATCTCCGGAGCAGTATAACCCACTGATATTGTTGATCATCCTCACATTGGCGCTTGGAATCTACAGTTCGTCAACAGCGAGGACAATGGACCGCAACTTCACGGACAGGCTGAGTTATCAGATGGGCGCCGAGGTGGTCATCTCTGAGACGTGGGTTGAGACCATTCCGCCAGAGGTGCTATTGGCAGCGCCTGGCGGGGAAGAGAAGGTAGAGGCCCAAGAGCCTAGGGTTTTTGAGCCGCCCTTTTACGTGCACGAGTCTCTGGAGGGCGTAGAGGCGGCTGCTCGAGTCATGAAGCTCAACGGGACCATAGTCAGCCCCGGCAGATACGGTGCCAGTATTCTGGCGATCAACCCTCACGAGTTTGCCAAGGTCGCGTGGCACAGGGAAGACTTGCTCGATCACCATATCAACAGCTATTTGAACCTGTTGATCTCGAGGCCAGGTGGCGTACTGGTTGAAGCCAGTGCTCTCGAGCGAGCGCAACTAAAGCCTGGAGACATGATCTCTGTTCAGTTGCGTGGAGTTGCTGATCCGCTCCAATTCCAGATACTTGCTCCTGTTAAATACTGGCCAACCCTGTATCCGGATGAGGGGCCTTTCGTGATCGCTGACATTGACTATGTGAGGAGCGTCCTTCCGATTGAGCCGTACGACGTCTGGCTCAAGTTGACACCGGATGCCTCCTTGACTCAGATTGTTGACGAGCTGCGCAACGAGGGTGTCTACGTCTCAAGTGTGAAGGACCTGAGGAACATGTTGATCGAAGGTATACGCGACCCGCAGAGGATGGGGCTTTACGGCATGTTGTCCACAGGGTTTCTCGTGGCGGCGCTCATAACAGTGATGGGGTTCTTGCTTTATACATTCCTGTCCTTGCGCAGCAGGATGCTCCAGTTTGGCGTGTTGAGAGCTATAGGGCTTAAGGTCAAGCAATTGATGTTGATGCTTACATATGAACAGGTGTTCACGACTGGCCTTGCAGTAGTGGTTGGCACAGTGCTGGGCGAGCAAGTGAGCAACTTGTTTTTGCCAATGCTCAGGCTGAGTGTAGACTCTCAGAAGGATGTGCCGCCGTTCTTGGTTGTAGTCGAGTGGGCTGACAAGCTGAAGATCTATCTAGTCCTAGGAGCGGCTTTGTTAGTCGGTTTGATTGGACTGCAGATCTTCATATCAACCCTCAAGATACACCAGGCGGTCAAACTGGGCGAGGATCAGTAGCGTAGCCCGGTAGCCGGAGGTTGATTTGTGATGTCGATAGAACCTGTGCGACAGGAACCTGCTTTTGGCGAACCATATATCATCTGTGAGAACCTGGTCAAGATCTATCAGGTAGCGGATATTGAGGTCTTTGCCCTTCAAGGCCTTGATATGGTCATACGCAGGGGAGAGCTGATGGCTATCATAGGTGCCAGCGGCAGCGGCAAGTCGACTCTTCTTAACATCCTCGGCGCCCTCGATAGCCCGACCGGAGGCAAGGTGTTTGTCGGCACACGCAACCTGAGCAAGCTTACCCAATCGGAAGCAGTGAAGTACAAGAGGCAGGTCGTGGGATTTGTTTGGCAGAACGTATCCAGAAACCTCGTACCCTATCTCTCTGCGTTGGAAAACGTCGAGCTGCCTATGATCATCAACGGCACTTACGATCCTGACTGGGCTAAGGAGTTACTGCATGCGGTTGGGCTCGGCGATAGGATGTACCACAGGCCAAACGAGCTCTCTGGTGGTGAACAGCAGAGGGTTGCTATTGCCATAGCTCTTGCCAACAAACCCGAGCTGCTCCTGGCGGACGAGCCTACGGGGTCGCTCGACAGGCGGTCAGGCAAAGTCGTCCTCGATGTCTTCCGCAAGGTAAGGGATATGTACGGAGTCACAGTGGTGATTGTCACTCATGACATGAGCATGGCAGCGGCAGTTGACAGATATGTCAGAATCGCCGATGGCAAGATCAGCAGCGAGTCTGTCAGACGGGTAGCGGATATACCTCTTGAGGAGCGGCACGAAGCCCTCGAGGGCGAGGAAGTCGAGGCCACGCACGAGGAATACATAGTCCTCGACTCTGCAGGGAGACTGCAGATTCCAGAGGAACTCAGAGCCCAGCTCAAGATAGCAAACAGAGTCAAGCTGCACATGGAAGACGGCAAGATCGTGATCTTGCCGCCGGATGACATCGAGTAGCCGCATGTAGTCACTACCAAGCCCTCTGAACTCCTGTGACGACGGCAGCGTGTTCAGTCAGCGCGGCCAGGTCGTCCATATTGACCAGGTTGAGGTCGTTCTTGCCTACTGCTCCCGCTATCATGGCCATCTCTTGTGTCGACGCCTTGACGAAGTTAGCGATTGACTTGGCTGCAAGCTCTATGTCGAGCTTGTCTCCGTGCTTCCCCCAGTAGAGATAGAGCTCTGCAGGGCTTGTGCCCGGCGGGAGCTTCTCTGCCTGGCCATAGACCATGGCGGTCAGCACGGACTGGGCGGAGTAGACAGCGTCAGCTCCGAGCGCGAGCGCTTTCATGAAGTCACCGGCGTCTTTGAGCCCGCCGCATGCGATCAAGCTGATGTTCGCCCTTACTCCTCTCTCTACCAGATATCGGTTTACCCGCGGGATTGCGTATATGATCGGCAGTCCCACGTTGTTGATAATCACCTCTGGTGAGCCTGCAGTACCTCCTTGAGCGCCGTCCACAGTGATGAAGTCGCACCCTGCATCTACTACGTGCGCGAGGTCTGCCTCGATTCGGCCTGCGGCTATCTTTGCACCAATGGGCACCCCGCCTGTCAGGGATCTTAGCCTCTCGACCACTGCTTTTAGATCGGAGGGGGACGACATCTCCTTGTGCCTGATCGGCCGAGTGACGCTTTGCCCTGGCCTGACACCCAGCTGTCTGGCTATGTCTTCATCCATGTCGTCGCCTTCGATTACCTCCGGGAGGCCTGCCAGAGCACCTTGGCCAAATCGGATCTCTATGGCGTCTGCCCGCCTCAGTTCGTCCTCAGAGTTTCCATATCTGGCCCTGTTGAACTGGACTATATACTTCCTCGCATACCTTCTCTCTGCCTCGCAGAAACCAGCGTCACCGGAGTTGGTAGCCGTCCCTGCCCTAGCGCTTGCCTTTGCAACAGCAATCTTCGTCGCCTCCGTGACGGAGAGCCCATATGCCATGGCGCTGATCATTATCGGAGTCTCCAGCTCGAGCGGCCTCGCAGCTTTCGCTCCTATCACAGCCTTTGTGCGCACTTTGAACGGGTCGACCGGAAAGGTATCTATCATCGCAGGTAGAAAGACAAGGTCATCGAGCCCCATGAACTCTCTACTGGATCCATAAGGCTCCATGACAGGCTTGCCGTGTTTGGCACGCTCGGCAATGGCCGCGAGTCTAAGCAACGAGTACCCGTGGACATTTTGCGGCCCCTTTATTGTTTCAACCTCTCGCATTCGCTCGAGCAGCTTTTCAATCAATCCCTGGATAAGCGCTTCACCTATCATCGATGTTCCTCCCGCTCTGGTGTATCTCGCATGTCTGCCCGCCATTAGTCTCTGCGAACGGCACGCATTGGATTCGCAGAGCTAAGGAGGTGTTAGATCATACAGAAGGATGGTAGAATGATGTGTAGAACACAGCAGTGTTGGTTCACTTCCTTGAATGTGTGGTGAAAGCAGTGTCTGAACTAGTGACTAGACCCAAGGACAGCCTTGGGCAGTTCGATATCTTGGTGATCGGAGGCGGAGTAGTCGGGACAGCTATCGCGAGGTCGCTTGCAAGGTATAGGTGGAAGACAGCACTCGTGGAGCGGTTTGCGGAGCTATCTTTTGGTACCAGCAAGGCAAATAGCGGCATTGTCCATGCTGGGTTCCACTCTACACCGGGGACTCTCAAGGCCGAACTGTGCTCCAAAGGTTGCCTGATGTTTCCGGACTTGACGTCAGAATTGGATGTCGAGTACAAGCAGAACGGCGTGATCATGGTGGCAATGTCTGACGAAGAGACTGACAAGCTCCATATGTACCTGAAGCAGGGAGAGGAAAACCGTGTGCCTGGAATGCAGTTCCTCTCAGGCGATGAACTCAGGTCTCGTGAGCCGAATCTCTCCGACAGAGTGGTTGCAGGAATATTCGCACCTACCGGCGGGGTTGTATCTCCTTTTGAACTGACCCTCGCACTTGGCGAAAACGCCGCTGCAAACGGCGTATCAGTGTTCCTCGAGACAGAGGTCACGGGCATGGAAGTCCGGGATCGCAGTATCGTGCAGGTCAATACCAACAAGGGCAGCATTGTTGCGCGCCTTGTCATCAATGCTGCGGGGCTCTATGCAGACAAGGTAGCGAACATGGCCGGGGATTATTCGTTTACCATCCGCCCGAGGAAAGGCGAGGAGTACCTGCTTGACAAGCGGCTGGAAGGGACCGTGCACTCTACGATTTTCCCTCTTCCAACGCCAGTTTCCAAGGGTATTCTCGTGATCCCCACTGTGCATGGAAACCTGATGCTTGGCCCAACAGCGGAGGACACAGATGACAGGGAGGACCTTTCTACCACCTTTGAGGGATTTCAGCAGATATTCTCTATGTGCTCGAAGATGGTAAACGGCCTGTCTCCAAGCGATCTCATAGCTACGTTTGCCGGATTGAGGCCCGCGTCCAACAGGGATGACTTTGTCATTGGACCCTCCGAGCAGGCCCGCAATTTGATAAACGTTGGAGGCATCGAGTCCCCCGGACTCACTGCCGCCCCTGCCATAGCAGAGATGGTCCTTGAGATCGTCAAGGATATGTCGAGCGACCTTGGGTTGTCTATTGAGGAGAACGAAGACTACGATCCGACTAGGCCGGGTGTCCGGCGCTTCAGGTGTATGACAGATGAGCAGAGAGCTGCTGCAATAGCAGAGGATCCGCTGTTTGCTCGGATCGTCTGCCGGTGTGAACAGGTGACCGAAGCGGAGATAGTCGATGCCATCAGACGGGGCGCGAGGACTCTCGATGGCGTCAAGCTGCGGACACGTACTGGAATGGGCCGTTGCCAAGGCGGCTTCTGCACGTCGAGAGTGATGAAGATACTCTCGAGAGAACTCGGCATTCCGATGACGTCCATAACCAAGAGAGGCGGCGAGTCGCGCATACTCTTGTATGAGATCAAGGGGCTTCTAAGCGCCTCCTCTGACTCGGTCGGGGTTGTTGGTTCGGATCGCACCTTATCCTCTGGGGCATCTGTAGATACGTCAGGTGGTGACAGCAAAGCATGACAGCATCAGTGCAGGAACGGGATTTGGTCGTAATAGGCGGCGGCCCAGCAGGGCTTGCAGCCGCCCTGGCTGCCAAAGAAGACGGTATTGACGATGTGCTCATCATAGAGCGCAGCGATGAGCTTGGCGGCATTCTCAATCAGTGTATTCACAATGGTTTTGGCATTCACTTGTTTGAGAAGGAGCTGACCGGGCCGGAATACGCGGAGCGATTTATCAAGGATGTAATGAAAGAGCAGATCGAGTGTCTCACAGGCACAGTCGTCACTGGGCTGAGCCGTGAGCGTGAGATTACCGCGGTAGGGCAGGAAAGCGGGCTGCTCAAGATCAAAGCAAAAGCGGTAGTCCTCGCAATGGGCTGCAGAGAACGAACGCGCTCAGCCATACATATACCCGGAGACAGGCCTGCTGGTGTGTTTACAGCCGGCACGATACAGCAGTTGATCAACTTGGACGGCTATCTGCCTGGAAAGACAGTAGTGATCTTGGGATCCGGAGACATCGGGTTGATAATGGCTAGGCGGCTGACTCTTGAGGGTGTCAAGGTCCAAGGAGTAGTTGAGATCATGTCCTATCCGGGCGGACTCAACAGAAACATCGCCCAATGCCTCAACGACTTCGGCATTCCTCTGTATTTGAGTCATACAGTGGTCGAGATTCGCGGCAAAGAGAGAGTCGAAGGAGTCGTAGTGGCTCCGGTGGATAGCCGCAGGGTGCCTATACTTGATCGGAGTTTCTACGTGCCTTGTGATACGATCGTGCTTTCTGTAGGACTGATCCCAGAAAACGAGCTTTCGAGGATGGCGGATGTGAGACTGTCCTCAACTACGTCCGGTGCGTATGTGGACGAAAACCTGCAGACGAGCGTCGACGGAATCTTTGCTTGCGGCAATGTGTTGCACGTTCATGACGTGGTAGACTTCGTCACTCGAGAAAGCTGGAGAGCAGGAAAGAACGCAGCCCGGTTTATCAAGTCCGGGCTACCTCAATGCGGCATTGCGGTTAAGCCCGGCAAGAATGTGAGGTACGTAGTACCTCACGTGGTCAGCGGTGAACAGGATGTGGAGTTTTTTTTGAGAGTCTCAAGGCCAATGGGAAGGTCTGTCCTCAGCATACAGCCCGGCCTTCGCGAGGTGAGGCAGCGCATAGTCAAACCGAGTGAGATGATATCGGTCACCTTGTCGGCTGATGTGATTGCCAAAGCCAAGTCCTCCGGTGAAATCCGCTTCGAACTAGACGAAAGGGGGACAGGGCAGTGAACACTTCTGATAAGCGGGAACTGATCTGCATATCGTGCCCCTTGGGTTGTCAACTCAGCGTGGACGTGTCTGATGGCAAGCCAGTGAGTGTAAGCGGCAACCAGTGCAAGAGGGGAATCGTTTATGCTGAAAGCGAGATCTTGAACCCGAGGAGGATCTTGACCACTACTATCAGGATAAAGGGCGGAGTTGTCTCGCAGCTTCCGGTGAGGACCAAGGAGCCAATTTCGAAGGACCTAATGATGCAAGCTATGCGGGAGCTGCGCAAATATGAGGTAAACGCTCCGGTCGAATTGGGCGAAGTGATTGTCTCTGATCTCTTAGGCACCGGTGTGGATGTCATAGCGAGCCGGACTGTGGTGAAGGCCGAATAGCTGTGAACAGCGCCGGCAGGCTGAGTGCCGGCGCCCGTTGGCCTCAATTGGTTGAGACAGCGCTTTGTGGTGGTGAAGATCCAATTTGTAGTATATGATATACGATGTAGCGGGAGTGGCGGAAGGAGGGTCACCTATGGGCAAGCGGCTCTACAGGTCCAAGGATGGGCGGATCCTAGGAGGAGTCATTGCCGGACTTGGCGAGTATCTCGATGTCGATCCTGTGCTGCTGCGGCTTATCCTGGTTATCGGGATATTTGTTACTGGCGGTTGGTTGCTACTAGCTTACTTCGCAGCCTGGGTAATAGTGCCTGACAAGCCTGAGGGCGCTGGGGCAGAGGGCGCATCAAGCAGTGATTCCACAGAGCTTGGTGAGCGTGTCAAGCAATCAGTGCAGGAAATGGTTGACGAAGGAGCTAGGCTTGCCAGAGAAATCACCGCAGGCCTTCGAAGCTCAATGGCTGAGTCAGACAAGTCTGAAGGCAGGAGCGACACCTCAGAAGCCGCACCTGAGGAGTCTGGCGGAAGCAATGGCGCACGGATCCTAGGCATTCTGCTTATTGCAGGCGGTGTAATCGCCCTGCTTAACAAGATATTTTACTACGTGTTTAGGGCAAATCTAGTGGTACCGATCACTCTGGTTGTCTTGGGCATAGCTCTCATAGTGTCGGGAAGGAGGAACTAGTCTATGTCGAGCAGGCTTTTTTCAGGCACGCTGCTCCTTCTCGCAGGGGTGCTCTTGCTCTTTGCCAATATGGGCGTCATACCACCGGGCTTTTGGCACAACTTGATTAGCTTGTGGCCATTGCTCTTGATTGCACTGGGGCTGGGGATGATTTTCAGAAAGGGTATCCTAGCTCTATTATCGCCTTTGGTTTTGGTATTGATGGTCGTATTGGCATTTACAATGCCTGTTGAGTACTACGGCGACGGCAAACACGTTTCATTTAGGCAAGCGCTCGACGATGCTGTGACTGAGGCCCGTTTGGTGATTAGTACAGGTGCCGTTGATCTGAGGCTGCGAGGCAGCGAAAGCGGTTCGACAGACTTGATCTTCGCGACCGAGCACGTGTACACCAATCCAACGGTTTGGTCCTACAGGCTGGACCGGTCCAAAGCTGTGGTGAGAGCAAGTAGAAGCGCCAGGTCTGTTTTTGGGTTTTCTCGCAGAGGCTCTTGGGTTGAGTCCCTTAGAACAGACGTCACAATCAGTACATCCGTCCCTTGGGAGATAGAGCTCAATGCCGGGGCTTCGAGTGTCAGCATGGACTTGAGAGACGTCGTTGTTCAGAGACTAGACATCAATGGCGGAGTAAACAGGGTTGATGTCGAGCTCGGGGACAGGGCTGATCGAGCTAGCGTCAACATATCAGGCGGACTTGCTTCGGTCAGTCTGACAGTCCCCTACGAGGCGGGAGTCAGAGTCGACATGGATGCGGCCTTTGTTGGCCAGAATCTCAAGGCCATGGGGTTTCAGCGCAGAGACGGAGTGTGGTTTTCACCTGGCTATGACACAGCGTCCAAGTTCATAGACATCCATCTAGAAGGTGGGTTGAGTTCTTTCAATATCCATTTCTTGCCTGACAGGGGTGTTGTCCTGTAGCGTGGGGCGGTCCAGACGACTGCTTGGGTTCCTCCCTTAGTTAGCTCCGGATAGAGGCGCAGAGCCATCCAGACCGCTTTGGCAGACGCAGTAAGGGCTGAGTGCAGCAGTAGATTGAGGCGCGTAGCTGGGAGCGGACTTGCATCAGAATGGGATCAAATTGGGACTTGAATTGTAGGTAGGTTTTTGCTAAAATGACGTCAATATCAAGGGTATCTTAGCACATAGAGCTGAGATCAGCCTAGAAAGGACGAGCAGAGATGAGAGAGTTGAGCGAAAAGCAAGTCAAAGTAGTATTGCCTGAAAAGGACATTCCGAGGCAGTGGTACAACATCCTGGCTGATATGCCTACAACGCCAAAGCCAGGGCTCAATCCGATCACCAAGAAGCCCCTTACTCCTGAAGATTTACTTCCTATTTTCCCGATGGACTTGATCCTACAAGAGACCAGCAGTGAACGCTGGATCGACATTCCCGAAGAAGTACTGGACATCTACAGGCTATGGAGGCCGAGCCCTATGTACAGGGCGAGACGGCTAGAGCAGGCACTCGGGACTCCCGCGCGCATCTACTACAAGTACGAGGGAGTCAGTCCTGCAGGCAGTCATAAGCCTAACACTGCGATTCCCCAGGCCTATTTCAACAAGAAGGCTGGCATCAAGCGATTGGCCACTGAGACCGGAGCCGGACAGTGGGGCAGCGCTCTCAGCTTGGCATGCACCTACTTCGGACTAGAGTGCACAGTGTATATGGTAAAGGTCAGTTATCACCAGAAGCCTTACCGCAGGTCGATGATGGAGGTATGGGGCGCAGAGGTAATAGCCAGCCCGAGTGACAGGACTGAGACGGGCCGTAGGATCTTGGAGAGAGAGCCGGATTGCCCAGGTAGTCTCGGTATGGCGATCAGTGAGGCAGTCGAGGACGCTATGTCGCGCAAGGACACCAACTACTCGTTGGGCAGCGTTCTCAACCACGTCTTGCTCCACCAGACAGTCATTGGGCTCGAGGCTCAAAAGCAGTTTGAGTTGATTGACGACTACCCGGATGTAGTCGTAGGCTGCTGTGGCGGTGGCAGCAACTTCGGCGGATTGGCGTTCCCATTCCTCGCAGACAAGTTTGCAGGCAAAAAGGTTAGAACTGTTGCTGTGGAGCCGACTGCATGCCCCACGCTGACCAAGGGGCACTTCGCTTATGACTATGGTGACAGTGCAAAGATGTCGCCGATTGTTCAGATGTACACCCTTGGCCACGACTTCGTCCCTGCGGGTATCCATGCAGGCGGTCTGCGGTATCACGGCGCTTCGCCCATTGTAAGCCAGTTGGTGCATGACGGCATCATTGAGGCCAAGGCCGTGGGCCAAGAGGGAGTATTTGAGGCCGCCATACTCTTTGCGAGGACCGAAGGCATACTACCAGCTCCAGAGTCTGCACACGCCATCAAAGGTGCGATCGATGAAGCCCTTGAGGCGAAGGAAGCTGAAGAAGAGAGAGTCATCCTCTTCTGCCTGAGTGGCCACGGGCACTTCGACCTATCGGCGTACGACGAGTACCTTGCGGGCAATCTCGTTGACGTCGAGTACCCTCAGGAGAAGATCGACGAGGCGCTAAAGAGCCTCCCACAATGCGACATAGCTTGAGACGGTAACGCCGGAGGTTTGATTAGGCGCACTTTGATCAGGTGCGCGAACCTGCCGTCTGTTTTTGACCGCGATTAAGCCACACAGTGATACTAGAGGGCCCCTAGGGCCCTCTTTGCTATCCCCTCCAAATCGGGCTCAAAGGACTCCACCTGTCATCACTCGGTTCTACTGCGGCATACTTCGGATTGCAGTTGCATATGTTTGCCTGAGAAGGTTACCAAATCATCCGTGCCGTCCAACAACAGCGCCCTGCAGCATGTCGGCATATCACTGCGGTTTGGACGAGCGCCGCGTTGCTGGATTCAGTCGCTCCACACGGACTCGACCGAGCTTAGGCCTGGCGAGGCGCGGGTGTTTCTTAGTGCAGGAGGAGAGACAGATGGCAGACTTTGTTGCTGCAAGCCGATTTGAACACCACTTCTGGCTTCAGATCATGAGAGATCATGCAGCATTTCTGAGTGGTGCCTTGCCCTGTGAGGCTACAGACCTGAGACAGCAGGCAGAATGCTTTGTGAGAGAGTTTGAGGGACTGCTCGGCGTTGCTAGAGATCTCGATAACGCTCCGGCTTCCAAGTGGGAGACGTTTGCATGTGAAGTGCAGTCTGCCGTTGAGGGCCTCGGGACGTTCAAACTCAACCTACTCGCTATGATGCTCAAGCGGGAGGTTAATGTCACTCTGACTCCGACCTTTGTAAATCACATGGTCAATGAACTCGAGGATTACCTTATGATCCTGCACTTCTTATCAAAAGGGCAGGTGCCCGTCGTCAAGAACGCTGTTCCGCTTCACCTGCTGTGGCTAAGAGATGGTCAAGGCCACGCCCGGTATATCGCATGCAATCTCGACTACACCGATTACGATCTTATAGATGAGGCAAACCATTTCGCAGAGCGCTTTCTGTTGCAGCACAGCGAGGCTAATGAGTACAGAGGCTTCTTGAGGACCTGCCTTGAGCACTTCCCGAGCCTAAAGAGGCTCAACAGCCGTGCAGGTGAAACTATGCAGGATTTCTACGACTACCTTGAGACTCTGCGACATCTCCTGAGCGAAGCAAGAGCTAAAGGCCCGCTTCAAGTTGCAGTTGTCGACCACATGATGAGAGAGTCGTGTTACTATCTGCACAAGCTGTGTGAAGCTGATCCGCAATCATCTGCGGTACCCAAGTGCGACCCGACTAGGCCTGCAGTAACAGGATAGCAGGCCAAGCCTGCGGCAGGAGTGGGACTTCATCGAGGAGAAGTAGTTACCGACTGAAGTCTGGGGCATTATTTACAGATAGATGCAAGGAGACGGATACTCTATGAAAAAGCCGATTCGCAAGGTAGTCATACCCGCAGCCGGACTTGGGACGCGATTTTTGCCGGCAACTAAGGCGCAGCCAAAGGAGATGCTGCCCATAGTGGACAAGCCGTCCATCCAGTACATAGTCGAGGAGGCAGTTGCATCTGGGATTGAGGACGTGTTGATCATCACAGGTCGGAACAAGCGGGCGATTGAAGACCATTTTGACATTTCGTTTGAGCTCGAGGCGACGCTCAAGAAAAAGGGACAGAACGACCTGTTGCAGCTAGTCCATGAGATATCGGAGCTTGCCGACATTCACTATGTGCGGCAGAAGGAGCCTCTTGGACTTGGGCATGCAGTGTACTGTGCAAGGAAGTTCATAGGCGACGAGCCTTTTGCTGTTATGCTGGGCGATGACCTGGTATACAGTGAGGTGCCAGTCCTCAAACAGATGATCGACGTGTACGAGGAGTATGGAGGAAGCGTCGTCGGAGTGCAGACCGTGCCCAAGGAGCTGACCCATAGGTACGGTATATGCGATGTAGAGCCTATAGACGGCGAGGATCGAGTCTTTAGAGTCAGTGATTTGGTTGAGAAGCCATCTCCTGAGCAAGCGCCGGCCTCAAGACTGGCGATCATGGGAAGGTACATACTGGATCCCGCCATCTTTGACATACTTGAGCAGACACCTCCAGGAGCAGGCTCGGAAATCCAGCTTACTGACGCTTTGTGCGAATTGGCTAAGCGGAGTTCTCTACGCGCGTACGTATTTGAAGGCAGACGGTACGATGTAGGCGATAAACTCGGATTCTTGGAGGCCACCGTAGAATACGCTCTGCGAGACAACGAACTTGCAGATCCTTTCAGGCAGTACCTGAAGTCTGTTGTGGCAGGGATGGAGGAGTAGACGGCCCCTAGCTCTTGTGATTGCCGACTCTTGTGATTGAGTAATCCCATATTTCCATATTTGATGCAAGGAAGTGCAAGCTACTCAAAGCCTGCGTGCCCTAGGAGATTAGACAGCCTGGGGTGGCGCAGGCTTTTTTGCTTTGGGCGCGGACTTCCTTGCTTCAACAGACAAGGCCTGCAACTTCCCGCTCTCAGGCTATTAATTCTTGAGTAGAAAGAACGTAACTCGACTGGTATAGCGTGGACATGTCATACACATACTATGGGTAACATAACCTGATCGCGTAGCGCTTGACACAGAGAGGCTGGAGCCGGTTGTAGATGGGGTGGTAGTTTGAGGGCATCTGCGACTAGCGCTGTCCAAAAGGTATTTGCTGTCATATCGCTTGTCCTACTCTGCGTACTCTTGTACCAGCCCTGTGTTGTCGCGGGACAGATTGAGCTGTCTACCTCTGTCGAGGCCCTGGATGGCGGGGTATCAATTGACGGAAACAAGCTCGTTGTGGATGAGCGCGACCCGGTGGATAAGTGGAAGGTCACCTATCACATAACCGCTGTGCAAGCCGATCAAGTGTCCAGAATCTTCGCAGTCGACAGCTACGGACCTGGGTTGGCCGTAGAGTCTGCACGTGCCACATCCGGCGATGTGTTTATCAGCCCGGCAGGCAAGAGAGGGTATGGACAGTCAATCGAATGGAGCGGTTTCTCACTGGAGCCCGGCGGCCGCGCCAGTCTCACTGTAGTGCTCGGAACATCAGGTAGTTCCGTCGGCCAAGACCGCGCACCGAGCAGAG
>ERZ773359.545-NODE-545-length-53979-cov-5.890679_pt1 | contig 53979 bp, 45 predicted proteins | sample MGYA00374955_ERZ773359 | MGnify/ENA primary metagenome ERZ773359 (study PRJEB29098, sample SAMN04486028) | biogas fermenter metagenome | study: EMG produced TPA metagenomics assembly of the Biogas fermentation microbial communities from Germany - Plant 4 DNA1... | reverse complement strand
AGAACATCCAGGACTTCTTGTTGTAGAAATAGACTCATTTGAAGGAAAAAGAGGGCCGTAAATTCTTCAAAAAAAGTTCTGTAAAGCACTTTTAACAACAAAAAAAGCGAAGCGGCTAAAAATGGCTCAACAAAAGGCTTTCGGGGTCCCTGATCTGAATAACCCGCTTAAATAAATGGTTCTGAATAAAAAAATTTCAAAAATTATGGCTTTTTTTGTTGCTTTATGAAATAATATGGGTATAAATTATCTGGCATATATAGCCAGAATATCCGAAAGGAGAGTTGACATGAATAAGGCTGATCTTATTGATGCAATCGCCAAGAAGGCACAAATGACCAAAAAGGACGCAGGAGCGGCACTCGACGCAATCATCGAGACAATTAGCGGCTCTCTTGAGAAAGGGGAAAAGGTTACCCTTGTCGGCTTTGGAACATTTGATGTCAGAGAACGCAAAGCCCGCGTCGGTGTTAACCCAAGGACAAAAGAAAAGATTCAAATTCCTGCTACCAAAGCTCCGGTATTTAAGGCTGGTAAGGAGCTGAAAGAAAAAGTTGCCGCAACAAAATAAAAAAACAATTATTTGAAGCAGTCCGATGGACTGCTTTTTTTTTGTTCCAAATTATTCGTAACATAATCGAAACACACAATTAATATAAATATTCTGTCTTATGTAATGGTTTTATGTTAAGCTTTTCCTGTGAACCTTCTTTTTTGTTCCGCATATGAAAAGTAAACTGACAGAATTGCAGGGGGTTTTTACATGAGACAAAAATTTTTGAGAGATACCAGGAGATTTTTAACAGGATTTGTTTCTGTATTATTGATATGTTCCATATTATCTGGGACTGCTTCTTTTGCTTTTATTTCAAATTCGGGTTCTACAAGGATTGTACATAATGAGGAATTTGAAATAGCAAAAGGAGTTGTGCTGAATAAATGGCAAGGTATTACCACAGATGGAAAGCCTAAAGCAGGTCATACTATTACTTTTGATCCTAAAACATCTGATGCAATGATTATGACTGCTTATGGATATAACGTAAACAGCCGGGTTACTCTTTCAAGCTCATCCTACCTTGTTGAGCAGGAAGGGGTTAATGTAATTGCCGGCATAAACGGGGATTTCTACTATGTCGAAACTGGAATTCCCATAGGAATGATGATTCAAAACGGTAGACTTGTGTCCTACAGCACTACCAAATGGAATGCCATAGGGTTTAAAAAAGACGGATCGGTTCATTTAGGAGAACCCCAATTGGAAATGCAATTTACTGTCAATGGAAAGTCAAATAGTTTTAACAACTTTAATAAAAGTCAAAGTGACTGGGGGCCATATCTTTACAGTCATGATTTTGGTCCCAACACCGGATCGACAGTACCCAGTATAGAAGTTGTACTGGACATAATTTCAGGAGAGCCAGCCATAGGAAAAACTGTAACTGCCACAGTATCACAAGTAAAAACAAATGCAAAATCTACTCCCATTGGTGAAAATCAACTGGTCTTATCGGCCAGAAATGAAAAAATGGGATATTGGCCATTGGCAGAGCTTAAGGTAGGGGATACTGTAGAATTTACATTCAAAGATGTAACCGGTGAGTGGTCAGATGTAGTGCAGGCCATTGGCGGGGAGAAAATCTTAATCAATAATGGTGTTATACAAAGCGGGCTTTCCACTACAAATTATAATCCTGTAAGTGCGATAGGAGTAAAGGCCAATGGTGAAGTTGTAATACATCAGGTAGATGGACGCAGTACCTTAAGCCAGGGTGTCTCGAGCTTTGAGGTTGCTAAATTTTTGCATGATTTGGGTTGTGTAAAAGCGATACAGCTTGATGGAGGCGGTTCTTCAGCCATAATTGCGCGGATGCCGGGGCACAGAAGTCCAGGAATAATGAACAGACCTTCTGATGGCAGGGAAAGAGCTAATTCCAACAGCCTTTTACTTGTTTCCAAGCGAAGTATAGATATCAAAAACGGGGTGGCCGAGCCAGGCAAACAAGCTACCAAACTTCATATTTACCCCAAAAAGACATATGCTCTGCCCAATGCACAAGTAGAATACTATGTTCTTGCCACAGACGATTACTATTTTGCGACGGATGTACCCAATAATGTAGAGTGGTTTACTAATGCAGGCTCTATAGACAGCAGAAAACTGAAGGTTACAAAGAAACCGGGCAGCTATTCTGTCATGGCTGCAACTGATATCGCCTTTGGTTCAGCAGAATTAGTCGTGCTTGGCAGTGTTACATCACTTAAACCATCCCACAGTGTAGTGTATGTAGAGCCCGGAGAAACTGTGGATCTGAGTTGTGAAGCATATTATTACAATATAAAAGTCGCATCAGATGACACTTCTTTTACCTGGAATGTTGAAGGAAATATAGGAACTGTCAGTGAGGATGGTAAATTCACTGCAGCAATGAACGCCCAGGCAAAAGGAAGAATTGTGGTAAGCTATGGCAACACCAAAGCCTACATAGATGTTGTTTTCCCCGGACCTCCCGATATTATTGAAGACTTTGAAAACAATAACAATTGGGGTGCTTTTAAAGAAAGAGCTAAATCTGTATCTGCTTCAGTAATTGAAAACAAAGATTTAGCCAGATCGGGAACAAAGGTCCTGAAAATAGATTATGATTTCACCCTTGATAGTGATGTCGAATCAGGAATAGCGGGTGCATACGCCTCTATGACCAATCCTGATACAGGAGAACTACGCAGCATAAACTTATCCAAGGACCCTGCCGCAATAGGAATGTGGGTTTATGGAGATAACAGCAAGAACTGGCTACGGGCTCAGGTCAGAGATGGGAATGGTCAGAAATTCTATATAGATTTTACTTCAGATTACAACCCAAATACCGGTACAGGGGGTATAGACTGGACTGGCTGGAAGTATGTCGAGGCTAAAATCCCGTCCGGAAGAAAAGGACCATTTACTTTGGAGATTCCTGTCCGGATCATGTGTACCAGGGATGGAATGAGAACAAAAGGCACCCTGTATTTCGACAGGATTCAGGCAGTATATACAGCATCATCCCCTGATACTGAGCCACCAGTGCTCAATATCAGTCCTGATTTAAATCAGACTGTTATTAATACCAACAAGGTTTCTCTTGTGGCTAACCTTTTCGACGACCGTTCAGGTGTTGACATCCGGAGCATAGAAGTATCCCTGGATGGAGCAAATCTTCCCTTTAATACATCTGTCAACACCGACGGAACGGTTGTCCTGAAAAGTGAGTTAGGTGCGGAACTTCCGCTGGCTGACGGATTCCACAGACTTACCTTTAAATATGCTGACTATTTTGGAAACAATGAGACAAAGAACATTGAGTTTACAGTTGATACCGGTTTGCCGCAGATAGTTGCATCCACCCAGAATACCGTGGTGGAAGGCGGAACGTTTACAACCACATTAAGTGTCAAAAATCCGGCTAATCTCAGGAAAGTTTATATGGATTTCGTTTATGATCCATCAAAGGTAGAAGTAGTGGATGCGGATCCAAACTTAGGCGGAAAGCAAATTGCACTTGCTTCCGGTGTCAAAAGCCGAAGAATCATAACCCACAGGGTTGATGAGGTTAATGGAAGAATAATTCTTGAGATAGATAATCTGAGTAATTTCTCAAATGCGTCTCAAGCTGAGCTTGGAACAATTACCTTTAAGGCAAAAGATTCTTTTACAGATTCTACCGAGCTCAATTTAAGGCTGGGAGCAATGATTGTAGGGCAGAATCCTGTAAGTCAGAGATTTGCCCTGCCCCGAATGGAAACAAATCTCGATTACAGTTTCATCTTAAATATCACCGGTACCAATCAGGGAGAAATTACTGTATTCACCTTGACCGATAAGAATGGAAATCCGGTCAGCGGAGCGGGGATCTATTTAAACGACACAAAAAATCCTCTATTTATAACAGATGAGAATGGGCAGGCCAGAACAGGTATACTGACATTGCTTCCTGTGGGGACAGAACTTAATTTCAGATGTATAAAAGACGGTTTGAAGAGTAATCCGGTTAAAATAGTTATAACTGAATGAACAAGAAAACGAGAAATTGAATAAAATAAAAGGAACAACAATTGGAGTTCGCTATGAAAAATCCGCATTTGGATGTCGACAAGCTGTCATTAATAGCGGCATTCCTTATCCTGCTTTATAATATTATATCCTTATTGCTGGCATTTCAAACTTTCATGGATAAGGTGGATAATAACAGACGTTCATACCTGCTTAATGCAGAAAAATATATAAATAATCCGTATTTATAAATAATCATTCTTAAGTATGCAGCAGTTTTTCAAACTGCTGCTGCTTTTTGCTCAGAAAAATAAGAAAATATATTTTTATGAATTGCTAAACTTCTGGAGTTTGTTAAAATAGGTAGGGGAGTCTGTACAAGATCGCTTTTTTTATGTTTATAATAAATAGTCATATATAGAAAGGGAAGTATGATGAGAAAAACTAAAATAATCTGCACATTAGGTCCTGCTGTTGAAGCTGAAGAAGTGATGAAGGAACTTGCTTTGAAAGGCATGGACGTAGCAAGGCTCAATTTTTCACATGGTTCACATGATTACCACTTAAAACTCATAAAAACCTTGAAAAAGGTCAGAAAAGATATAAAGAAACCCATTGCACTTATGCTGGATACTAAAGGTCCGGAGATCAGGCTGGGTTGTTTTGAAAACGGAGAGATTGAATTAAAAGCCAATGACAAATTTATTTTGACAACGAATAAGTGTATTGGCAATAAAAAGAGAGCTTTTATCTCTTATGCAAATCTGCCGAAGGTTGTTAAAACTGATGATATAATACTTCTGGATGATGGATTGGTAGCTCTGAAAGTTGTTGAAACAGATGAGATCCAGATAGTGTGCAGGGTGATGAATAGCGGTATTATCAAGGACAAAAAAAGTGTTAATATACCCGGTGTTCGCTTAAATATGCCCTATTTAAGCGATGAAGACGTAAAAGATATTCTGTTTGCCATAGAACACGATTTTGACTACATTGCAGCATCATTCGTACGAAGAGCAGACGATATCAATGATTTAAGAAATATCCTTGAAAAGCATGGCGGAAGCGATATTCAGATAATAGCTAAAATAGAAAATGGAGAAGGCGTTGAGAATATTGACGAGATATTGTCGGTCAGCGACGGCATTATGGTTGCCCGCGGTGATATGGGTGTAGAGATAGATTATAATGAGCTTCCAAGAATTCAGAAAATGCTTATAAAAAAAGCCATGCTCCATGGAAAGAAGTCTATTACTGCTACTCAAATGCTTGATTCAATGATATCAAAACCCAGGCCGACACGGGCTGAAATAAGTGACGTGGCAAACGCCATCTATGACGGGACAAGCGCTATTATGCTGTCCGGGGAGACTTCAATAGGTAAATATCCTATAGAAAGTGTTTCCACTATGGCAAGAATAGCTGAGAGTACTGAGACGGCCATAAATTACAAGAAGCGTTTCAGGCAGATGCAGCTTGAAGAATCAACCACCAGCGTAACAAACGCAATCAGCCATGCTACTTGTACAACGGCTCATGACCTTAATGCTGCAGCAATTATTACTGTTACCAAAACTGGAAGCACTGCACGCATGATTTCAAAATACCGTCCTGCTTGTCCGATAATAGGGGGATCTCCCGTTGAAAAAGTCTGCCGGCAGCTTGCTATGTCCTGGGGAGTAACACCTGTGTTGATTGAAGAAAAACAAAATACAGACCAATTATTTGAACACGTTGTTGACAAGGCCGTTGAGACCGGGATTGTAAAAAGCGGTGATCTTGTGGTTCTAACAGGCGGTTTTCCCATTGGAATTCCAGGCATGACCAATATTATGAAGGTTGATATAATCGGCAATATTCTAATCCGTGGTACAGGTGTGAACAAGAAAATGGTTACCGGTACTCTTTGTGTTTGTAAAAGCGAAGAAGAAGCACTAAAGAATTTTAACAGCGGTGAGATACTGGTAATTCCTGAAACATCCAACAATATTATGAGTGTTTTAAAAAGAGCGAAGGGAATAATCACAGAAAAGGGCGATCTTTCATCCCATGCGGCAATTGTAGGGTTAAGCTTGGACATACCGGTCATATGTGGTGCAAAAAAGGCTACTGATTTGCTAAAGGACGGTACCACCGTTACCGTTGATTCATCAACCGGTATGGTATATGCTGGAAGGAGCCATAACTTAAAGTCGTCAAAATAAAACTAAATAACTTATTGCAGATTATTTCAGTACAATATGTCATAATTTATTACAGATATTGTATAACAAAAAAGCCGGAGTGTGATTGTTTACTCCGGCTTTGATATATCCTTTTATTCCATTTCGTTAACTCTCTTCTCAAGAGCTGCCAACTGGTTTTCGAGTTCCTTGGGAAGTTTGGAACCGAAGGTCTTATAGTGTTCTTTTATAGATTCAATTTCTTTCAGCCAGTCTTCTTTATTGATGGTGAGAAGTTCTTTCATTGTTTCTTCGCTTATATCAAGACCTTCAGTGTCAATCGCGTCTGGAGTAGGCATGTAGCCAATTGCAGTCTTAACAGCCTTACCTTTGCCTGAAACTCTTTCGCAAATCCACTTGAGTACACGGCTGTTCTCACCGTAACCGGGCCACATGAAGTTGCCTTCTTCATCCTTGCGGAACCAGTTTACATAGAAAATCTTAGGAAGTTTACTTTCTTCTGTTTTTTCGCCGATATCAAGCCAGTGCTGCAGATAGTCACCTACATGATAACCGATGAATGGCAGCATAGCGAATGGGTCACGGCGTACCTGACCAATCTTATCAGAAATAGCAGCCGCAGTAATTTCAGATCCCATAATTGAACCCAAGAATACACCATGTTTCCAGTCAAAGCTCTCATGTACCAGAGGAATAGTGGTTGGACGACGACCGCCTACCAGGATTGCAGAAATGGGCACACCTTTAGGATCTTCCCATTCAGGAGCAATGGCCGGACACTGGCTTGCTGGTGCTGTAAAACGAGCATTAGGATGAGCTGCTTTTCTGTCTGAATCAGGTGTCCAGTCGTTTCCTTGCCAGTCAATCAGGTGATCAGGAGCGTCGTAGCCAATGCCTTCCCACCAGACATCTCCATCATCAGTAAGAGCAACATTGGTGAATATGGTATTTTTCTCAATGCTGCGCATAGCATTGGGGTTTGAATCCATGGATGTACCAGGAGCAACACCAAAGAAACCTGCTTCAGGATTTATGGCATACAGACGACCATCTTCTCCGAATTTCATCCAAGCTATATCGTCACCGATGGTTTCAACTTTCCAGCCAGGAATAGTAGGAACTAACATTGCCAGATTTGTTTTACCGCAGGCACTTGGGAAAGCACCGCAAATATATTTGACATCGCCTTCAGGGCTGGTGATCTTAAGAATGAGCATGTGTTCAGCAAGCCAACCTTCATCACGGGCTATTGCTGATGCTATACGAAGTGCAAAACATTTCTTTCCTAAAAGTGCGTTTCCGCCATAACCTGAACCATAGGACCAGATGGTTCTTTCTTCAGGGAAGTGGCTGATATACTTTTGCTCCATGGGTGCACACGGCCATGTGCTGTCTTCCTGACCCGGTTCTAATGGAGCACCGATTGAATGCAGACATGGAACAAAATCTCCGTCTTCTCCCAGTTGATCAAGTACTTCCTTGCCCATTCTGGTCATGATACGCATGTTAACTACGACATATGGGCTGTCAGTAATCTCTACGCCGATTTTGGAGTGGGGTGAACCTATCGGACCCATAGAAAATGGAATGACATACATGGTGCGTCCTTTCATACACCCTTTATATAATTCGGTCATAGTCTTTTTCAGTTCATCCGGATCAATCCAGTTGTTTGTAGGACCGGCATCATCCTTGGATTTGGATGCAATAAAGGTTCTCTCTTCAACACGTGCAACGTCAGATGGATGGCTTCTGAAAAGGTAGCTTCCGGGACGCTTTTTCAGAGGTACGGCCATACCTGATTTTACCATCTCGTCCAGCAGGCGCTGATTCTCTTCTTCAGAACCGTCACACCAATAAACTCTGTCCGGTTGGCAAAGTTCTTGAACTTCTTTGACCCACGCTTCTAACTTTTTGTTTTTGATCATAACGTTTTCCCTCCAAGCTTACATTATTTGTATAAAATTAAGAGAGTCATATATTAACCCATTATGAAAACGATTATTTCTATTATAACTTAATATATATTATTTTGAAAGACAGTTCCTGAAAAATTTCATAAATTCATTCTGTTTATGTAATTCAAAAAATATGAAACTTGTGTTTAAAATGCTATTTCGTTGATTTGTTGAACCTTTTATAAATTGAAGAAATTATTGTTAAGTATGTAACAAACTAATAATTGCAAGCTGATTATTTGTATAATTCATAACCAGATTCATGTATGCGAAATATCGTACAAATAATAATTGTTACTCCATTCTTGAATATTTATGTAAAAATAAATAAAATAAACATCAAAAAAAATAAGTAATAACAAGGTGAATTTTGTTGTGAGCAATTTTTTCGAAATCCTCAGAAAAAAATATCTAATAAATCTGGACAGCAGCCAGAGGGCTGCTGTAGAACATCTGAAAGGTCCTGCACTGGTGCTGGCAGGTCCGGGCTCAGGGAAAACAACAGTCATAATAGCGCGTACGTTCTACCTCATTTCCAAAGCCAATAATAACCCGGATGAAATTTTAACCCTTACATTCAACAAAGCTGCACAGGTTGAAATGAATAATCGGTTTTCAAAAGTTTTTGGTGATCAGACATTTAAGAAAGTAAAATTTGTTACATTCCACAGCTTTTGTTTTTCAGTATTAAGGGAATATGAAAGAAGACAGGGTTACAGGTTCAGGCTTATAGAAGGAAAAACAGGGGAAGACTTACCCTATAAGACAGTAATTTTAAAGAATATTTATGAAAAAATAAATGGAACAATTGCCAATGAGGAAGAACTTGAAACCCTCAGCAATGAGATAGGGTACGTTAAAAATAAGATGGTAACAGACTTTTCAGGCCTGAATTTAAGGACCAGGGAATTTGGAAAGATTTATATGGCTTATGAAAAGTTAAAAAGAGAAAATTCCTTTATTGATTTTGATGATATGTTGACATATTGTCTTGACATACTAAACAAATATCCTGAGATTCTTATAAGCTATAAAAACCGCTATAAATATTTTCAGGTGGATGAAGGTCAGGATCTTTCAAAGATACAGTTTGAAATCCTCAAAAAATTATGCTCATCCGAGGAGAGCAATTTGTTCATAGTGGCTGATGATGATCAGAGTATTTATGGCTTCAGAGGGGCTGAACCCAAATATATTCTGGAACTTGGCAAATATTATAAAGGGCTTGGTATATATAAGCTTGAAAACAATTACCGCTCAACCAGAAATATTGTTGAACTGAGCAGTAAATTAATAAAAAAGAATAAATTAAGATACCATAAATCTCATAAAACTGGAAATCCTGTGTTCAATGATCCTGTCATAGTAAATGTGGAGGACGAAATTGAGCAGCTTAAGTTTATTGAAGAGACCGTAAAGTATCATTTAAGGGAAAATCACACTGTGGCTATATTATACCGGAATAATATTTCTTCTGTACCCATTGCGGAAATGCTTGACAGAAAAGGTATCCCATTTGTTCTAAGGCAAAACCGTATTCATTTTTTTCGGCATTGGGCTGTTCAGGATATTATAGGTTTTTTAAACTTTGCTTTAAATCCATACGATTATGAATCCTTCAAAAGGATTTACTATAAAATAAACCTGTATATATCAAAGAACATGATGGAAAATGCCTTTAAAAATCAATACAGGCTTCCTGTGATAGAGAGCCTGATAAAAGAGAATGTATTACAGGCCTATCAGATAAATGAGCTTAAAAACTCAATCAGGAAATTCAAAAACCTTTCAGGAATGAGACCTTTAAAAGCACTTAAATATATAGAGGATGAATTTAAGTATTTCGGAAACATTAAAGGTTTATGTGAGTATACAGGTGTGTCGGTTGACTATATCTACAGTTTATTTGGTGTATTGAAAACACTTTCGGCATCCTGCCGGAGTATTCCTGAATTTCTTGTAAAGTTGGATGCGCTTAGTAAAATCTTTGAAAACAAAGAAGGTGATTTTGGAAGCGGGCAAAATCCTGTAAGCCTTATTACTCTGCATTCAAGCAAAGGTTTGGAATATGACGCTGTTCTTATGGTGGACCTGACTAACAGTCAAATACCGGGAGAAAGCACAGCAGTAAAAAGCGTTAATCACGATCAAAATCTTATAGAGGAAGAAAGACGTCTTTTTTACGTAGGAATGACCAGAGCAAAAAAATGGCTATATATGATATGTCCTCAATACGTAAATGAAATGAAAGAGTTTCGTTCCACTTTTGTAAATGAAGCGGCATCCATACTTGGTGAAAAACTGTTGGGGTCCGTAACCGAAGGCAGAGTAATAGTACATAAGAAATATGGGGAAGGGATTATTTCTTCTGTAGACCACAAATATGGAACGACAGTCATTGAGGTTGATTTCGGCGGAAAAACAAGGTCTCTTGATTTAGTATTATGTCTGGAAAACCGAATAATCAGGTTTTGTTAGCACCTCGAAAATTCAGGCGAATAATATTTTTATAAAACTGCTAATTTTTACTTGACAAATATGAGTAGCGGGAAGTAAACTATACACATCACCTATTTATCGCTTTATCGTGATGAAGCGAGTAAGGAGGATATTATGAAAAAGTGGAATCTTTACACCCCGGAAGGGGTACAGGATATATTGTTTACACCATGTGCTTTTAAAAGGGAGCTGGAAAGCAAAATCAGAAATGCTTTCAGACTTAATGGATATATGGAACTGGAAACTCCGACAATTGAGTTTTATGATGTGTTTGCCGGTGACAGCGGACTGATGCGACAGGAAAGTATGTACAAATTCTGTGACTCAAAAGGAAGGCTTCTGGTTTTAAGACCCGATATAACAGTGCCGGTAGCCAGGATTGCAGCAACTAAACTTAAAGATAAGGATTTCCCTGTAAAGTGCTTTTATATAGGAAACACATTTAGTTTTGATGAGCTGGGCGGCGGGAAACAAAATGAGTTTACACAGGCAGGCTGTGAAATTCTCGGGGCTAATTCGCCCGAGGCTGATGCCGAAGTAGTTGCTATGGCAATTAATACAATAAAAGCAACTGGTATAGAAGAGTTCCAGATAGATATCGGTCAGGTGGACTTCTTCAAAGGTCTTATGGAGGAGTCCGGACTTAAGAAAGATGAAATAGAGGAAGTAAGGGAACTTATAGATTTGAAAGATTTTGTCGGCGTTGAGCAGGTCATGGACCGCCATAATGTAAAAACGGAGCTCAAGACGCTAATTCTTGATTTGCCAAAACTGTTCGGATCAAAAGATATACTTGAAACTATAAATTACAATCATATAGGAAAAAGAGCCGCCAATGCCCTGGACAATATAAAAACCATATTGGATATACTTGCAGACAGAAATCTGGACAAATATGTATCCATTGACCTTGGCATGGTCCAAAGCATGAATTATTACACGGGCATTGTTTTCAGAGGTTATACCTATGGCGTAGGCTTTCCGATTTTAAGCGGAGGCCGGTACGACACACTGGTCTCCAAATTCGGTCGTAATCTTGGAGCGACAGGATTCTCCATGGGCATAAATATGGTCATGATGGCTCTGGAACGTCAGAAAAAATTAAGTAATCCCGTAAAAGAAGGCTGCTTTATTTCATATGAGGAAGGTGCCAGAAAGAAGGCGCTTGAATATTGTCAAAAGCTCATAGACAAAGGTATTCCTGCACAAATTGATTTTATGCTTAAAGGTGTGGATGAGGGTATTGAATACGCCCAAAGAAAAGGCCTGAGCAGTTTTGTCTACTTTTACACAGATGGTTCAAGGAAGGAGATATCGTTATGAGGTATATTACAATAGCCCTATCCAAAGGAAGACTCACCGAACTTTCCATTGATCTTCTGGAAGGAGCCGGATTGGACTGTTCAGAGCTGAAATCCAATTCAAGAAAATTGATTTTATCTGATCATAAAAATAAAGTCCGGTTCTTTCTTGCAAAACCTGCAGATGTTCCGGTTTATGTAGAATATGGCGCTGCCGATATAGGTATTGTTGGAAAAGATACTTTACTGGAGGAGGGGCGTGACCTCTACGAAGTTTTAAACCTGGGATTTGCAAAGTGCAAAATGTGTGTTGCGGGTCCAAAAGCACTCGAAGGCTGTATGGATACAGTACAGATTTCAAGAGTAGCTACCAAGTATCCAGAGATTGCAAGAATGTATTTCAGGAGAAAAAGAAAGGAATCTGTGGAAATAATCAAGCTTAGCGGATCAGTTGAATTGGCTCCATTAGTGGGTCTTTCGGATGTTATAGTTGATCTGGTTGAAACAGGCAGAACCCTTAAAGAGAATGGTCTTGTGGTCCTTGATCATATAGCCGATATCAGTGCAAGAATGGTTGTTAACCGGGTCAGTATGAAGATGGAAAATGAGCGCATTACAAAACTTATACAGGCAATAAGGGCACAGCTGAAATAAAATTAAGCAATCAGCTACTGATATTATTTCTATAACTGGAGATAGTTTTGGGGGAACCAGCCTTGGCATGTCCCCTAAGTTTCTCAGAAATGTGGGATTATGAAGGAGCAGATTATGAAGACTTATGAATATGGGAAAGACAACCTTACAGAATTGTTTGAGAGATTGAAACAACGAAGTTCTGAATTCAGGCCAGACGTGGAAGAAACATGCCGGGATATTTTGAACAATGTAAGGGATAAAGGAGACAAAGCCCTCTTAGAATATACCCGGAAATTTGACGGCGCAGCTATCGATGCCATTGAAGTTTCAAAGGCAGAAATTGAATCGGCATTCAATGCAATAGACAGGAACCTGCTAAAGACCATAAAAAGAGCTGCAGCAAATATACGGGCATTTCATGAAAAGCAGAAAGAAAACTCATGGTTTACCAGCAGTAATGGAATTATTCTTGGACAGAAGGTTACCCCATTGGAAAGAGTAGGGGTTTATGTTCCGGCCGGTAGTGCGCCGCTTCCTTCAAGTGTTCTGATGAATGTAATTCCGGCAAAAACTGCCGGGGTCAGTGAGGTAATACTTTGCTCCCCCCCTGACAAAAATGGCAGAATTAATCCTTTGATTCTTGCCTGCTGCAAACTTACAGAAGTTGACAGAGTGTTCAGAGTTGGAGGAGCCCAGGCCATAGGAGCAATGGCATATGGAACTGAGACTGTACCTAAAGCAGATAAAATAGTCGGTCCGGGAAATATATATGTGGCTACTGCCAAAAAACTTGTATTTGGTCTGTGTGGAATAGATATGGTTGCAGGTCCCAGTGAGATACTGATTATTGCAGATCAAACGGCAAACCCTGCCTATGTTGCGGCTGATTTGCTGTCCCAGGCTGAGCATGATATGCTTGCATCTTCTGTCCTGGTAACAACTTCAAAGAAGCTTGCAAATGAGGTAATGAGACAAATTCACCTTCAGCTGCCGGAACTTCCAAGAAAAGAGATAGCATCTAAATCTCTTGAGGATTATGGTGCAGTTATAATAACTGAGACTATTGAAGAAGCTGTTGATATTGCAAACACCATTGCACCGGAGCATTTAGAGGTATGCGTTGATGAACCTTTTGCCCTTCTTGATTCATTAAAGAATGCGGGGGCTATATTCCTGGGCAGCTATTCCCCCGAGCCGCTGGGAGACTATTTTGCAGGTCCTAATCATACCCTTCCCACTACAGGATCTGCAAGGTTCTTTTCGCCTCTGGGAGTATATGATTTTGTAAAATACCAGAGTGTAATATACTACAGCAAAGAAGCCTTTGAAAAAGTCTCTGGAGATGTAGCGGCCTTCGCCGATGCTGAACAGCTTTCGGCCCATGCCAATGCAATCAGGATAAGGGGGAGTGAAAAGAAGTGAGCAGATTCTGGAGCTTGAAAACTCATAGTTTAACTCCTTATGTTCCGGGTGAACAGCCGAAAGAAGGAGTTTATATAAAACTTAACACCAATGAAAATCCATATCCTCCTTCACCTAAAGCCGTTGAAAAAATCAGAAACATGGATTTCACATCATTGAGACTGTATCCGGACCCAGATGGCGAGCTTTTAAAAAAGGCCGTTTCGGATTACTACAATATATCGGACAAAGAGGTTTTTGTGGGGAATGGTTCGGATGAAGTTCTGGCCTTGGTTTTCAAAGCTTTTTTTGATGAAAAAGCTACCATAGCTTTCCCCGATATTACCTACAGTTTTTATCCGGTATACTGTAACCTTTTTGAAATACCTTTTCTGCAGATACCGCTAAGAGAGGATTTATCTATAGACTTAAACGATTATCCCACTGATGTTAAGGGGATAATTTTTGCCAATCCCAATGCACCTACAGGCCTTTATGTTGAGCCTCGGAAGATCGAAGAGTTTTTAAAGCTCAGATCTGACACTTTAGTAATAGTGGATGAGGCTTATGTGGATTTTGGAGGTAAATCATGCGTGGATTTAGTATCCAGGTATGACAATCTGCTTGTGGTTCAGACCTTTTCAAAATCAAGATCCCTGGCAGGTTTGAGAATAGGGGTTGCAGTAGGAAATTCTGCTTTGATAGAGGGAATTAAAAGAGTCAAGGATTCTTTTAATTCCTATCCGGTAGATAAAATTGCACAACTTGCCGGAGCGGCAGCAATACAGGACAAGGAATATTTTGAAACGGTTAGAAACAAGATTATAGAAACCCGTGAAAAAACAAAAAACATTTTCAGAGAAATGGGGCTTATTGTAACCGATTCAAAGGCGAATTTCCTTTTTGTTAAAATACCCGGTATTCCGGGACCTAGAGCAATGGAAAAATTAAGACAGCAGGGTATATTGGTGAGAAATTTCAATACCGGAAGAATTTCCGATTATCTTAGAATTACTATAGGGACAGATGAAGAAATGGCCAAAGTGGTTGAAAGTATCAAAGTCATTATGGCAGAATAAATTTATAATTTATGGTTTTTCACCATTTATTCAGGTTCACATAATTATTATAAAAATATTAAAAGAGGTAATATCATGAGAAAGGCTGAAATAACCAGAAAAACCAGTGAAACAGATATAAGTTTAGGTCTTTGCCTTGACGGGCAGGGCAAATCAAACATTGATACGGGAATTGGGTTTTTGGACCATATGCTCACATTATTCAGTGCTCACGGCGGATTTGATCTGGATGTTTCCTGCAAGGGAGACCTTAATGTAGATGCGCATCATACCGTGGAAGATATCGGGATTGTATTGGGCAAAGCTATCTCGGAAGCCCTGGGAGACCGAAAATCCATAACAAGGTATGGAGACAGTTTAATTCCGATGGATGAAGCTTTGGCTCTGGTCTCTCTGGATCTGTCCAACAGACCTTATCTGCATTTTGAAGTTCCTTTTACAGCTTCAAAAATTGGAGATATGGAAACCGAGCTTTTTGAAGAGTTTTTCAGGGCTGTTTCAGTAAATGCCGGAATGACACTACATATAAAGCTGATCCATGGAAAAAATAATCACCATGTTATAGAAGCTGTATTTAAAGCCTTTGGAAGAGCTTTAAAAAAAGCAGCAGGCATTGATACTGATATTAAAGGTGTAATGTCCACTAAAGGAGTATTATAATTTTTCAGTTTATATAGATCTTTAAATTTAAAAAACGGAGGAGTAGTATGCTACTGAGAAATACTGATTTCATTGATTTACCGGTTTACGTCAAAGGCAAGGTCAGAGATGTATATCAAGTCGGGGAAGACATGCTGTTAATGATAGTAACTGACAGAATATCTGCCTTTGATGTAGTTTTTGACGAGTTAATTCCAAACAAAGGAAAAGTTCTTAATGGAATTTCAGAATTCTGGTTTGACTTCTGTAAAGACATAATAGGAAACCATATAGTGACCACTGATGTTTCCGAATATCCAATGGGTCTTTCCAAGTATAAGAATGAGCTTCAGGGAAGATCAATGCTGGTTAAAAGAGTGGATATGGTAGAAGCTGAGTGCATTGTACGCGGCTATTTGGAAGGCTCCGGGCTTAAAGATTACAGGGCAACGGGGAAAGTTGGAGGCATAAAGCTTCCTGAAGGATTAAAACAGGCAGATAAACTGCCCGAACCTATTTTCACCCCCTCTACCAAAGCCAAAGAAGGCCATGACATTAATATCAGTTATGATGAACTTGAAGATTTAATAGGGGCAGACCTTGCATCAGCCTTAAAGGAAAAATCAATAGCCCTTTACAAAAAGGCTTCCGAATATGCTCTTACAAAGGGAATTATTATAGCCGATACCAAATTTGAGTTCGGCCTTCTTGACGGAGAGCTTGTAATAGCCGACGAAATCTTTACTCCGGATTCATCCCGTTTCTGGGAGTTGTCAGACTATGAACCGGGACGACCTCAAAAGAGCTTTGACAAGCAATACTTAAGGGAATACCTTGAGACCCTTGACTGGGACAAGAATCCTCCGGCGCCAAAGCTTCCGGAGGAAGTTATCAAAAAGACAGAGGAAAAATATATAGAAGCATATGAACGTATAACCGGGAAGAAATTTGAGCCATAGAAGCCATCAGCCGGCTTTAATTTGAGAAAAGTTTTGTTAAGAGTGTTTTGCACATTTTAAAGCAATTATTTAAAAGGGGCAAGAAAATGATTATTTATCCTGCAATAGATATAAGAGGTGGCAAATGTGTCAGACTGCAACAGGGAAGATATGACAAGATGACAGTCTTTTCAGACGATCCCAAAAGTATTGCGCTGAAATTTCAGAATTCCGGTGCCAAATATCTGCATATAGTGGATCTGGACGCTGCAAGGGGAGAGAATGACAACCGCAAACTTATCATTGACATAGCCAGAAGTTTGAAAATTCCTGTTCAGACCGGTGGTGGTATCCGTTCCCTGGACGATATAGAATACGTTTTAAGTTCGGGAGTTCAGAGGGTTATTATAGGCACAGCGGCTGTCAGAAATCCTGATATGGTATCAGAGGCTGTAAGACTTTATGGTTCTCGTGTTGCAGTAGGTATAGACGCAAAAGACGGCTTGGTTGCAATCGAAGGCTGGGAGAAAGTCTCAGAATATAATGCTGTGAATTTTGCAAAGAAAATGAGGGATTTGGGAGTAAAAACAATTATATATACTGATATCGCCACTGATGGTATGCTTAGCGGTCCGAACATCAAGGCAATGAGTGAAATGGTGAAAGAAACAAATTTGGATGTCATAGCCTCTGGTGGGGTTTCAAAAATTGAAGATTTATTCGAGCTTAAGAAGGTTGGAGTATCAGGGGCTATTGTAGGCAAAGCTATTTATACGGGAGATATAGATCTTAATGCCCTTGCCTCTTTTTAAGATCGGGCAGGGAGGACAGGGGGACGGTTCTTAAGTCTTATTCCGGCAGAAACAGGGCAGGAAGGCAAGACATAGAACCGTCCCCTGCTACTGTGACAGGATGCCGTTTGAGCGGCGCTTGCCCGGATGGCAAGTTCGCCCGCCTACTCCAGGAGAGCAAACATTGAACCATACAGCTTTCTGAGCCGAGGACCCGTGAAAGATTGAACCACTTGCAGGTTACAGCTTCGTTTAGCTGGGGACAGCAATAAGATCTGAAGATAAGGCTGTTTGGAATGGAGAAACTTGCGCCCAGTGTCGACCCTAAATTAAGTATTTCGTAATTCAGGAGGTTTATATGCCAGTAAAAAGAATAATTCCTTGTCTTGATATTAAAAATGGCAGGGTGGTCAAAGGAGTACAATTTGAAAACCTGACAGATGCCGGTGATCCTGTGGCATGTGCTGTTGCATATAACACTGCGGGTGCCGATGAACTTGTATTGCTCGATATAAGCGCGACAAAAGAAGCAAGAAGTATCATGCTTGAAATGGTATCGCAGGTGGCAGGACAAATTTCCATCCCTGTCACAGTAGGTGGCGGGATCAGGACACTTGAGGATTTCCGGAAAAGTTTCTTGGCAGGGGCAGATAAAGTGTCGGTCAATTCTGCGGCTTTTAAAAGACCCGGGCTTATATCTGAAGCTGCCTCTAATTTTGGATCTGACCGTATAGTTGTGGCAATTGATGCTAAAAGGCGTACAGATGGAAAGGGATGGGACGTATATTTAAGCGGCGGAACTGTAAATACTGGTATGGATGCAGTAACATGGGCAAAAAAAGCCGAAGAATTAGGTGCAGGTGAAATCCTTCTTACCAGTATGGATTGTGATGGCACTAAATCAGGATATGATATTGAACTTACCCGTGCAGTTTCAGACGCGGTCAATATACCTGTAATTGCGTCAGGAGGAGCAGGTAAACCTGAACATTTTAAGAGTGCCATACTGGAAGGTGGGGCAGATGCTGTCCTGGCTGCTTCACTTTTTCATTTCGGGGAAATAAAAATAATAGATTTAAAGAAATATTTAAGGTCCGAAGGTATAGAAGTAGCATTTTAAGCGGTCTTTCAAAGAAAATGCGGCAAATGATAAGCAGTGATTATGAAATATGAGCCATGTATAATATGGATATTATGAGATTATGCTATGCAACAGAAATTAAGATACCGATTACCATTAACTTGAAAAGGGATAATGTACAAGTGCGATGATTGACAAAAAAATAACAATGTGATACAGTTATTATAGACGAACAGGTTCTGTAATGTAAAACAAAATATGTTTTACAGCATTGATTTAGCAAATACTAATAAATATTAACATAAGGAAGGGTAAACATGAGTGAAGGAAAGAAAATTTCTGTTGCTGTCATCAGAAGGCTTCCAAGATATTTTCGTTATCTTTCGGATCTCCTTAAACTCGATATAAAACGGCTTTCTTCAAGAGAATTAAGTCAGCGGATGGGTATTACTGCTTCTCAAATCCGTCAGGATCTTAATTGTTTTGGAGGATTCGGTCAACAAGGTTATGGATACAATGTGGAGAATTTATTTGAAGAGGTAGGAAAAATATTAGGCACAGACCAAGGCTTTAAATGCATCATTATAGGTGCCGGTAACATGGGTAATGCCTTAGCGAATTACGAGAACTTCAAAAGACGTGGCTTCGAAATGATCGGGATTTTTGATGTCGATCCCAAAAAAGTCGGAACTTATATAAATAACATTAAGGTACGACATATGGACGAACTGGATGATTTTGTAAAGGAAAACCATGTTGATATTGCTATACTTACTGTACCGAACAAATATATTATTAATACTGCAAAGCGTGTGACTGCACTGGGCATAAAAGGAATATGGAATTTCTCGCCCACCGATTTAATGCTGGGCGACGATGTGGTTGTAGAAAATGTCCATCTGTCAGACAGTTTAATGGTATTAGGGTATAATTTGAAAGAGAAGAGAAAACAAATGGAAGAAAAAAAGGGAGCTGATTAAAAAGCTCCCTTTAGCATATGCGGATGGTGTGATTGCTCTGCACTTTTTGTAATAAACAATTCTGAAAGCATTCACAATAATCTGCATTGACATCAGAAAAAGCTGAACACCATGGCAACAAAATTTTTAACATATCTAAACCAGTATATCCCTGGACAACATGCTATATTTCTTTGGTGATATTCCGAACTCCTTGCTGAATGCACGAATGAAATTTGAGTAATCATTAAATCCACATTCATGACAGACCTGAGAAATATTTAAACCTTCCTTCAACAAACCTTTGGCAGTTATAAGCCTTTTTTTATGTATGTAGTTATAAGGTGTATAGCCGGTATGTTTTTTGAACAATCTCAAAAGATGATATTTGCTTATGTAGAATTTTGAAGCCAGGTTTTCAAGTGAAAGGTCTTCACTTAAATTATCATTGATATAGGAAATTATGTCGCTTATTTTTGAGTCGTATATCAGGTCTTCTGTAATATCATTCATATCCCGGGCTATATATTCTTTATTGAGAAATACAAGTAATTCAATGAGGTAAAGTTCCATCAGGATATCACTTCCGAAGGTTGTACCTGTACATGCCCTGCTTAGTTTTGAAAGGATTTCTTTCAGTACACTTCTCATTTCCGCACGGGGTCTTAGAAGGTTATGCCGGTTTTCCAGGGTTGATTCAAAACATGTTAAAAGATTACTGTCTTTGGTGCTATATTTTGTCAAAAGTTCAGGGTTAACCCACAATACGTATCTTTCGTATGTGGAACCCCCTTCTATAATAGGTTTGTGTATCTCTTTATCATTAATTAGAAGGATATCTCCCGGTTTTATAATATAGGATTTTCCTTCGACTATATAACTTAATCCTCCCGATACGAAGAAGAATATTTCATAAAAATCATGATGATGATATTCCAGTGTAAGGTTGGAGTCATCCCTGTAATGAAAAAATTCGAAGGTAGAGTTGATCATATGTAATCTGCGTGTATGATTTTGTTTTTCAGGTTTCATTTTCTTCACCTCATTTATATTATAAAGCAATTTTTGCAATAAAAAAAGCAATCATAGCAAAGAAATTTGCAAATATAAACTGTATACTACAAGTATCAAGTGTATTTTATATTCGCATAAAGGTATACCCATGCCAATTGAGCATGGTTTTGCAAAATATATTTCAACTATTTGTACATTTTAGTTCAAACAAGTAAACAATGAAACTGGATTATAGTATGGAGGGCAGCACTATGAAATTACCTATTGAAATTGATTTGAAAGGAAAAGTCGCCGTAGTGACCGGTGGCGGTGGTGTTTTATGCAGTGAGTTTGTAAAGGCACTTGCCAAATGCGGCGCTAAAGTTGCGGCTATCAGCCGAAGACAGGAAAGTGTGGACAAAGTAGCAGAGGAAGTAAATAATGCCGGTGGCACAGCAATAGGTATATCTGCAAATGTGCTTGATATGGACAGTTTGAAAAAAGCAAGAGAAGTAATTTTGGAAAAATTAGGCCCATGCGATATTCTGATTAATGGTGCAGGTGGCAATCATCCGAAAGGAACGACTACCAAGGATTATTTCGAAAAAGGTGATCTTGAAGGAAAAGAGGAAATTGTTACTTTTTTCGATCTTGATCCTGAAGGAATAGAATTTGTGTTTAACCTCAACTTTTTAGGAACACTTATGACTACCCAGGTCTTTGCAAAAGATATGATTGAAAGAGGCGGAATTATTATCAATATTTCTTCAATGAATGCATATACACCTCTTACAAGAATCCCTGCATACAGCGGAGCCAAAGCTGCCATTACTAATTTTACACAGTGGCTGGCTGTGCATTTTTCTAAAGTTGGTATACGTGTAAATGCTATAGCACCCGGATTCTTTTTGACGCAACAAAACAAATCACTTTTGACCAAACCCGATGGTTCATACAGTGAAAGAGCTCAGAAAATTCTTAATATGACTCCTATGGATCGTTTTGGCAAGCCGGAGGAGCTGCTTGGTACCTTACTCTATCTTTGTTCCGATGCAAGTAAATTTGTTACAGGAGTGACCATACCTGTGGACGGCGGTTTTTCAGCCTACTCCGGAGTTTAATTCCATCACGGTTTTCTGAAATAATTAAATCCTTGGAGGGAATAATTTTGAATATTTCTTTAAAATCATTTACCGGAAGTTCTATTAGTGATGATACACTTTTGGATGCACTGAAGAAGTCAGTGGATGGATTGAATTTGTCCAGAGTGCTAATTCTTCCGCCTGACATTACGAGGCTGCATTCCTATGCAGGAAAAATCACTGCCATGTACTACAATATGTTGAAAGATTTTTGCCAGGTAGATATAATGCCAGCTCTGGGTACCCATGATGCTATGACTGAGCAGGAATGCCTGGAGTTTTTTGGGCCTGATGTGCCTTATGAATCGATAATACCCCATAACTGGAGAAAAGATGTCAAGAAAATTGGTCAGGTTCCTGCAGAATACGTAAAAGAGGTTTCCGAAGGGCTTATAGATTATCCGATAGATGTAGAAGTAAACAAAAGGCTTCTGGATGATTCTTATGATCTCATTATATCAGTAGGGCAGGTAGTACCGCATGAAGTTGTGGGCATGGCCAATTACAACAAAAACATATTTGTTGGCTGTGGCGGACATAGTATGATAAACCGTACCCACTTTTTAGGTGCTGTTTATGGAATGGAAAGAATGATGGGAAAAGATTTTACCCCTGTCCGCAAAGTTTTGGATTATGCCGAGGAAAAATTCCTGAAAGAAATTCCTTTAATTTACGTGCTTACTGTTACAACTGTTGAAAACGAAGAAGTAAATCTTAAAGGACTTTTCATAGGCCGAGACAGAAAGCTGTTTGAAGAGGCTGTGGAATTGAGTCAGCAGAAAAATCTCATATTCCTTGACAAGCCCATTAAAAAGGCTGTTGTATATTTGGACGAAAGAGAATTCAAAAGCACCTGGCTTGGCAATAAAGCTGTTTACAGAACACGTATGGCTATTGCAGACAATGGTGAACTGTTGATACTTGCTCCCGGAGTACGGAAATTTGGGGAAGATGAAGAAATAGACAAACTTATCAGAAAGTATGGCTACAAAGGCAGGCTCAAAATACTGGAGGATTATAAAGCCAATGATGATCTTAAAGAGAATCTCTCTGCAGCAGCTCATCTTATCCATGGTTCATCAGACGGCAGATTTTCAATCACCTATGCCGTTGAAAAATTAAGCCGTGAAGAAGTGGAAGGGGTAGGTTTCAATTATATGCCATACTCTGAAGCAATTAAAAAATATAATCCAAAGGAACTGAAGGACGGTTTCAACATACTCGATGACGGGGAGGAAATTTTCTTCATCAGTAATCCGGCAATAGGTCTTTGGGCTGATAAGATAAAATTTGAAAGGGAGGCGTAAAAGGTGGCAAGTTTTATTAACGAGGATTTTATGTTAAACAATAAAACAGCTTCGTTTCTATATCATAATTATGCGAGTAAAGCTCCCATCTTTGACTATCACTGCCATTTAGACCCCAAGGAAATATATGACGACAGAAAGTTTAATGACATCACCGAATTATGGCTGGGTGGGGATCACTACAAATGGCGTCTTATGCGGGCTAATGGTGTTGATGAAGAATATATAACAGGCAACGCTGACAATTATGAAAAATTTCTTAAATGGGCACAGACCTTATCAAAGTGTATGGGAAATCCTTTATATCACTGGTCTCATCTTGAGCTTAAGCGTTATTTCGGAATAGATGAATTATTGACAGCCGATACCGCACCTGAAATTTGGGAAAAATGCAATGCAATGCTTAAGGAAAATGATTACTCAGCCCGTTCATTTATTCTGAAAAGCAATGTAAAAGGCTTATGCACAACCGATGATCCCTGCGATGATCTGGTATACCATAAGAAATTGAAAGAGGACAGTTCATTCAATGTTCAGGTTTTACCTACTTTCCGTCCTGACAGGGCGCTTAATATTGAAAAGGCGGATTTTGCAGATTATATCAGAAAGCTGTCAGAGGCAGCCAGTGTCGATATAAACAGTTTTGAAACCTTGGTTGAAGCGTTGGAAATCAGGGCCCGGTATTTCAAGGAAGTGGGCTGCAAGCTTTCAGATCAGGCATTCAGTAATCCTGATTTTTCAAAGGGAACGCTTGCCCAGGCCAGAACAGCACTTGACAAAGCATTAAAGGGAGATACACCGGATGAAGAAGAAATAAACGCATACAAGACCCAGCTTATGCTTGCTCTTGGCCGGATTTATCACAGGCTTGGATTTGCAATGCAGCTTCATCTTGGTGTAATACGGAATATCAACAGCAGAATGGCTCAAAAGTTAGGACCGGATACAGGCTTTGACTCAATAGGTGACAGTGTTTCGGCAAATTCGCTGGCGGCACTTTTGGACGGGCTGGAGAAGACCGGTGAGCTTCCCAGGACTATTGTTTACTGCTTGAATGACAATGCTAACGATAAAATTATGGCTGTTATAGGCAGTTTCCAGACCGGAGGCATTAAAGGCAAAATGCAGCTTGGCTCGGCCTGGTGGTTCAATGACCATTTGGATGGTATGGAAAAGCAACTAAGATCTGTGGCGAATGTAGGTATACTTTCCAATTTTGTCGGTATGCTGACTGATTCCAGAAGTTTCCTGTCCTATACCCGTCATGAATATTTCAGAAGAATATTGTGCAACCTGATAGGACACTGGGCAGAAAATGGTTTGGTGCCTAAGGATAACGCGATTTTGGGCAATATGATTGAAGATATTTGTTTTAACAATATAGTTAACTATCTTGAAATAAATTAAGGGGGGCATTTCAATGAGTTTAGAACTGAGAAAGGATTGTAAATGGGCATTGGTCATTCCTACAAGTATGGGAGTGAGAATAACACCTGCCAATGGACAGCCGGTACATTCCAGTGATACCTTTTTCATGCATGTAACAAGTGCAGAATCAAATGTGGGAAGTATATCTTCATACCTTGGTCTTCCCGTTAAAATTCTTACAAACTTTGTAAAGGGAAGTCCAATCTCTCAAATGATTAAAAGTAATCTTTTAAGCAGGAATATGGCCTTTGAGGGTAAAGAAGTTGAACAGGGCGGTCCTTGGGGTTACCGTCATCAATTCAATATTGCTGACAGCGGTTACGGGCTAAGAGGTCCGAGAGTCCACAATGACCGTGCTGGTGAGGTAGGGCGACTTCTGAATGTCAAAGATTTCGATCTTGACAGAATTTTTGGTGAAGAAGGTGCTCAGATAGTTCACATGTCGGGGCTTATAGCTGCTTTATCTCCTGAAACCGGCGAATTTTGCCTGGAATTGGCGCGTATCGCCAAAAAATATGGTACCAGAATTTCATTTGATTTGAACTACAGGGCAAGTTTCTGGAAAGACCGTGAGAAAGAACTTCGCGAAATATTTACAGAAATAGCAAGCGTGGCTGATATTCTTATAGGCAATGAAGAAGACTTCCAGTTGTGTTTAGGTATAGAAGGACCTGAAGCAGGTGGAAAAGACATAACTGCTAAAATTGAGAACTTTAAGGCCATGATAGCCAGAGTCAAGAAAACTTTCCCGAATGCTACTGTTTTTGCAAATACACTCCGTGAAGTATTAAATGCTAATGTACATTTATGGGGAGCAATTATGCTTGTAGGTGACAATTGGCATGTGGTAGAACCCCGCGAAATTCGTGTCCTTGACCGTATTGGCGGCGGAGACGGATTTGTCGGTGGTACACTGTATGCAATTCTGAAAGGCTGGGAGCCTGAGAAATGGATTCAGTTTGGATGGGCAAGCGGAGCTTTGGCTACAACATTCTTAACTGACTATGCCCAGCCCCAGGATGAAGAGCAAATCTGGAGCATATGGCATGGCAATGCAAGGGTAAAACGTTAATTTTTCCTATACATGTAATGGGGGGAGTATATAAACTAAGAGCCGGGTGTCCTGGGGACATTCCGGCTCTTGGCTTTATACGTACGACTGCAGATATGGAAGGTGTATCTATTGAGGCAGGGAAAATATCCTGTGTACCTCCTTAACATAGCAGGTGTTCACATTGAGATCTGACTTAGTTTATAAAATTGAAAAATCATGGTAATAGTAATAAAAAATATTCTCTTTTGCATCAAAAATTTATTATATACTATTAATATATAATCATGAATTTGAATCGGGAGATGATTTTTTGATCAAAGTGGGAATAGGGCAGGACAGCCACCGTTTTGTGGAGGGTGAATGCAGTAAAAAACTCGTGCTCGGTGGTGTTGTCATAGAAAATTGCCCGGGGCTGGAAGGAAACAGTGATGCAGATGTGGTGCTGCATGCAATCACCAATGCAATCTCGGGTATAAGCTGTGTAAATATATTGGGCAGCGTAGCCGATGAAATGTGTTTGAGGCAGGGAATTACAGACAGCAGCGCCTATTTAAAGGCAGCTCTTGACACATTAAAGGGTTATAAAATTATTCATGTTTCAATTTCAATAGAGGCCTTGAAGCCCAAGCTGGCGACACATATAGAAAAAATCAGGGAAAGTATATCCGGGCTTCTGGAAATTGATAAAAACAACGTTGGTATTACAGCAACTACGGGTGAAGGTTTGACAGAATTCGGACTGGGAAAGGGCATTTTCTGCACTGCCATTGTCACGGCTCAATATATAAATTGTGATAAAAGTGACTATTAGGTAGAATTCATGGTATAATTTCTATTAATAATGACGTGGAAATTTTAAATAGATATTCAAAAAGATGCTGATTTATTGGAGGGAAACATAGGTGAATAAAAAAACTTACTATATTACTACCCCTATTTATTATCCGAGCGGTAAGCTTCATATAGGTCATTCTTATACAACAGTTGCAGCAGACGCCATGGCCAGATATAAAAGACTTCAGGGATATGATGTCATGTTCCTTACCGGTACTGACGAACATGGGCAGAAAATCCAGAGGGTCTCAGCTGAACATGGAATGACGCCAAAAGAATATGTAGACAAGATTGTTGACGGCATAAAGAAATTATGGGATTTAATGAAAATAAGCAATGATAAATTTATAAGAACAACAGACGACTATCACGTTAAGGCTGTTCAAAAGATATTTAAAGCTCTTTATGATAAAGGAGATATTTATAAGAGTGAATACGAAGGGTGGTATTGCACCCCCTGTGAATCCTTCTGGACAGAAACCCAGCTGGAAGATGGCAAGTGTCCTGATTGCGGCAGAAGTGTTGAAAAAACCCGCGAAGAGAGCTATTTCTTCAGACTGTCCAAGTATCAGGACAGATTGATCAAACATCTGGAGGAAAATCCTGAGTTCATTCAGCCTACATCCCGCAGGAATGAAATGATAAATAACTTTTTAAAGCCGGGACTTGAAGATTTGTGTGTATCAAGAACTTCATTCAACTGGGGAGTTCCTGTAACCTTTGATGATAAACATGTGGTCTATGTATGGATTGATGCTTTATCAAACTATATCACTGCTTTAGGCTATGGTTCCGATGATGATGAGAATTTCAGAAAATTCTGGCCTGCAGATGTACATCTTGTAGGAAAAGAGATTGTAAGGTTTCATACAATAATATGGCCTGCAATGCTGATGGCACTTGATCTGCCACTTCCAAAGCAGGTGTTTGGGCATGGCTGGCTTGTGCTTGATGGCGGAAAAATGTCAAAATCCAAGGGTAATGTGGTTGACCCTGTTATATTGGTCGAAAAATATGGGGTTGACGCCATCCGCTATTTCCTGCTGAGAGAAGTACCATTCGGTTCAGATGGTGTCTTTTCCAATGAAGCTTTAATATCAAGAATTAACTCTGATTTGGCAAATGATTTAGGAAACCTTGTAAGCAGAACAGTTGCAATGATTAATAAATATTTTGAAGGTGTTTTGCCAGAGGAAAGACAGGCAGGAGAATTTGATGAGGATCTTAAAAATATTCTGGTCAGTGTAAAGGGCAAAACAGAGGAGCTTCTTGACAAGCTTCAGTTCAGTACTGCTCTTTCAGAAATCTGGAAGGCTGTATCGAGAACCAATAAATATATTGATGAAACTATGCCCTGGGTACTTGCAAAAGAAGAGAAAAACAGACCCAGACTTGCAGAAGTTCTGTATAACCTGGCAGAAAGCATACGAATCATATCCATTATTATTCAGCCTTTCATGCCTGAAACACCTTTAAAAATCTGGGAACAGCTTTCCATACCTGAAGATCAGAGAACATGGGAAAGCGCAGGTTCATGGGGAGTTTACCGGCAGAACAGTCCTGTAAAAGCAGGGGCAGTTCTTTTTCCTCGTATTGATATGGAGAAAGAGCTGAAGAGTCTGGAGAATTTGAACCCGGATACAGAAACAGAAAAAGAAAAGCAGGAGAAAAAAGAAAAAAGTGTTGCAGGAGTAAAACTGGTTACAATAGACGACTTTGCCAAATTGGATCTGAGAGTTGTAAAGGTACTGTCCTGCGAAAAAGTTGAAAAGAGCAATAAATTATTGAAACTAATCGTAAGATGTGGTAATGAAGAAAGGCAAATAGTTTCCGGTATTGCCGAGTATTATAAACCGGAAGAACTTGTTGGAAAGAAACTTGTTCTGATATCAAATCTGAAACCTGCAAAAATACGTGGAATAGAAAGCCAGGGTATGATTCTTGCGGCAACGGACGATAAGGCCGGAAAGCTCGTGTTGGTTACTGTAGATGGCGATATTGATGATGGCGCAAAGGTAAGCTGAGAAAGGAAGGATGTTTTGATAGACTCACATGCCCACTATGACGACGAAAGATTTAACGAAGATCGTCATGAAATTTTGCAAAAATGTGTTGATGAAGGTGTTTCACATATTGTCAATGCGGGGACTGATGTGGAAAGTTCATATGCTTCAGTTTCCCTCGCAGACAAGTATCCTTTTGTTTATGCAGCAGTTGGTGTGCACCCTCATGAAGCCTCTGGCTGGAATGATGATACTTTATCAGAATTAAAGAAACTTGCCGGCTGTGAGAAAGTTGTAGCTATCGGAGAAATAGGACTGGATTATCATTATGATTTTTCCCCAAGATCAGTTCAAAAGGAGGTATTTGCCAGACAGATCGATTTTGCCCGCAGTCTTAAGAAGCCAGTAATTGTCCATAACAGAGAATCGCACCAGGATATTCTGGATATTCTTAAAAGTGAAAAGGCCTATGAAGTAGGCGGCGTTCTGCATTGCTTTTCAGGATCTGTCGAAATGGCTAAGCAGGTGCTGGATCTTGGGTTTATGATTGGTATTGGAGGTCCTGTGACATTTAAGAAAGCAGTTAAGCCGGTAGAGGTAGTGCGCTATGTCCCACTTGATATGCTGCTTATAGAAACTGATTGCCCTTATTTGTCCCCTGAACCTGTAAGGGGCAGAAGGAATTGGTCGGGCAATTTAAAATATATATTAGAAAAGATTGCTCAAATAAAAGGTATAGATTATAAAGAAGCAGAAATGGCTACTACTGAAAACGCCAGACAACTTTTCAAGTTTTGATGGATTTACTTAGCCTGAGGGTTAAGTTTTCTTGTGGGGTGCGGTCAAAAATGAAAAAATTTGTAATTGTCATGGTCTCAATTTTCATACTTTTTATATTTATTATGATGAACTATCTTTTGTGGGATAAAGAGAATTTAATGGAACAGAGAGACAATGACAGAATCGAGCAGGACTGGCTCAGAGGACAAAATCGGACTCTTCAGGCTACAGTGGAGGAACTGGAGCAGGCTATCCGAAAGCTCCAGGATGAGAAAGAAGAGCAGCAGAACAAGATTATTGATCTTGAAAATAAATTGCGCGAGGCTCTGGAAAGAGAGAACAGCAGTATAAAGGATATCCAGGAAAAGAATCAGGCAATCGCTCATTATAAGCGTTTTATGGAAGAAGAGGTGAAAAATGTCGCTGTAAAATGGTTCAGCGACATAAGCAATAGAAAATATGAAGAATCTTTTGAATATCTGTATAAAAATTTCACTCTCCAGGGCAATAAGTATGATAAAAAGAACTATATAGAACTGGTAAAAGGTTTTGAAACAATTTATATTTTGCCGGATAAAGACAGTGAGGTTAAACCTTTCGCTGTGATTCAGGACGAAGGATCAGCATACGAGGTTTATACCAGAATAAAAGCTTTAATTTCGTTAAAGAGTGGGAATATTGAAGGTATAGGGGACATATTCCAAAACGGAGTGAATACATTGGAAGTTGTGTTCCTTTATGATATAGACCTGGAAAGGTGGATTATTAAATCAATTGAAGTTATCCTGTAACTGGTAAGCCTTGACAAAAAAAATAAAGATGATATAGAATATAGAAGCTTTGCAGATTGCCTTGTTGGAAATAAATAGGAGAGGAAGTTTGAATGAGTAGAGTTTATATCAAATATATCAAACGAACTCTTCCCTTAAAAAGATTGGCTATACTGTTAGCTGTATCAGTTTTAGCAATCGCTGCAGGCTTTTTGATTTATTCATCTATTAGTAAAGACATCCAGGTTATTGAAAATGGTAACCTATTAGCCGCAAAAACTATGGGAAAGAATGTTCGGCAAGCCCTGGAGAGAATGAATATTACATTAAGTAAAGATGATTATGTCAGTATGCCGCTGGACGCAGCATTGGATGTACATGATCTTAATATAATCAATATTAAGAGGGCTGTACCCGTCAACCTTATCGTGGACGGAGAAAATAAGACAATAATGACATACAGGGATACGGTGGAAGAAGTTATAGACGAAGTCGGTATTACTCTGGGGGCTTTGGACCGTTTCGAAGGTGTGAACCCTTCTGATCCGGTAGAAGAAGGAATGGATATCCGACTGGTGCGTGTAAAAGAAGAAATTGTAGCAGAGAATGAATACATCCCTTATGAAACTATTGAGAAACCTAATAATGTTATGAATGTGGGGGAAACAAAAGTTGTCACCCCCGGGGAATACGGCGTACTGAAAAAGAATTACAAGATTGTCTATGAAGATGGAAAACCTGTATCGAGATCTTTTGTAAATGAAGAAGTTATTAAGCAGGCTGTCAACCAGATTGTAGAGTTTGGCACGGTCTTGAATTTCAGGAACAGCAGAGGAGAATTAATCCGCTATTCTAAGAAACTAAATATGCAGGCAACAGCTTATACCGCATCCTTTGAAGATACAGGGAAACATCCTGATCATCCTGCATTCGGAATAACATATACCGGTATGAGGGTAAGACATGGTATGATAGCTGTTGACCCAAAGGTAATTCCGTTAGGAACGAAAGTATATGTGGAAGTGCCTGGCCCGGCTCCTGACTATGGATTTGCAATAGCTGCCGATATAGGCAGTGCCATAAAAGGAAATCTTATTGATTTATACTTTGATTCATCTAGCAAGGTAAAGGCCTGGGGCAGGAGAAATGTTGTTGTTTATATATTGAATGAGCAAAATGATGACCGTTGGAAACAAAATTATAATCCATGTCAAGATTAATGGTAAGGTAAAAAGTATTAATGATTAATACAAATGAAATTCTTAAAAAATATGATATAAGACTCACAAAAACTTTGGGTCAGAACTTTCTGACCGATATCAATATTATTCGAAAAATTGTCAATGAAGGCGAGCTTGAACCTTCTGATTTTGTGTTGGAAATAGGTCCGGGTATTGGTTCGATGACGTGTGAGATTGCTAAAAAAGCCGGAAGAGTAGTGGCTGTTGAAATAGACAAACGACTGATTCCGGCTCTTGAAGAAACTTTAAGTGATTTTTCCAATGTCACACTAATTAATGAAGATATTATGAAACTGGATCTTAATTCCATGACCGGTGATTGGAAGGGATCTCTTAAGGTAATATCAAATCTGCCTTACTATATAACAACTCCCATTATTATGATGCTGCTGGAAAGTGAAATAGAGTGGGATACCTTAATCTTTATGGTACAGAAAGAGGTAGCTTTGAGAATGGCTGCAGTACCGGGAACTAAAGATTATAGTTCCCTGTCTGTTGCCGTTAGATATTATTCAGAACCCAAACTTTGTTTCACTGTATCACGGAATTGTTTTATTCCTAAGCCTGAAGTAGATTCAGCAGTGGTCAAATTGAAAAAACGGGAGCTCCCTTATTTGAAAGATGTAGATAAGGAATTCTTTTTTAAGATTGTCAAGGCATCCTTCAGCCAAAGAAGAAAAACACTTCTTAACTCGCTTGGTACACAGCCATGGTTAGAGGGCGGTAAAAACACCTTAAAAGAAACTCTGGGAATTTTAAACCTGAAAGAAACAGTCAGGGCAGAGGAGTTATCTTTGCAGGATTTCGCAAATCTGGCCAAAACTCTGGCCCAACACGGTTCTGGTGTCTGAATTCAAACCAGTATCGGATATATTTGTCATACTTTATTGCCTGCATATATGGCCATAAGGTTCTCCGGTGTTTGTCTTTTATATTCTCTGAAAACTTTACCCAGAAAAATAACAGGCAATGTTATATCATCGGTTTTATGTGCGTATAATTTTATGAGAAGTTGTCTTTTCAGGGTGGTATTATGCAGTCACTCAGCAGTTTCACCAGAAAATATGCCATTATGGAAGAACTCGACAGCGGGTTTAGTTCAGGCAGCACTCCCGAAGCTTTTGTCCGCCTCGATTCATGGGAAGGAAATATACAAGCCTCTGTACATGTTAAGGGACTAAAGCAGGGTCCGTTCCAATACAGACTTTATCTGATATTCGATAAAGAAGGTACATTAATTCCCCTTATTGCCGGAACTATGAATGTGTCGTACAGCGGGATGCAAAGCGGACTGGAAATAGACGCAAGTATTTTGAAGGAAAATGGTGTAAGACCTGAATCAGTCAGGTATGCTGCAATTGTTGCTGAAGATCGGGACAGGAAGTGGATACCCCTGTTTTCGAGTTTTGAGAAAAGTTTTAAATGGGATGAAAGTATACGTCAGGTTCTGTTAAAAAAAACTTATACCCCTCCAGTTGATAAAGAGATTAAGCAGCCTGCCGGCACAGAGGATACCGAGAAAAAAACAGATAATACTGATACAGAAATTAAAGAGAAGATCGCTTCTGTACAAACTGAGGCTGTAATTGACAGTTCTTCTGAAGAACATATTAAAGCTGAGGAGCAGAAGGAAACGGCAGCTCTGCCGGAAGAGAATGTAAATAATAAAGCTGTTTCTGCATCTAATGTAAAGGAAAAAATCTTTGAGAAGCCTAAGGCATTTCCTGCTGAAGATTCTTTTTACAAATGCGATATCAATAAGCTGGAAGGCCTTTTACAAAACAGTTTTGAAAGTTATATACCCTTTAAACGTTCCCATAGGGGATACTCGTGGTACAGGGTTTCTGATCTTTCCAAGCTGAGCAATATCATGTATCTGACAGGGGTAAATGTGCCTGTATTTGCCAATCCCAAGATTTTGGTGGGACTGTTCAAATACAAGCATATACTGGCAGGATTATATCGTGGTGAAAATGGAAGAAATTATTATGTTATTGGTGTGCCGGCAAAAAATGAGCGGGATAACCGGCCTTTTGAGACGGCCTGCCGGTGGGTGCCTCTTAAAGACAGTGATATAAGGGATATGGGAGGATACTGGATGGTTTATGTCAGTTTAAAAACAGGGGAGATAGTGGTATAAAACTATTTTATACCATGTATCTCCCGATATTTGCCCGGACTTATACCTTCGTTTTGCTTAAATATGTTATAGAAAGTCTGTGGAGTGTTAAACCCGGTTAAGTAAGCTATTTCATTTACGGTTAAATCGCTGCGTTTAAGAAGCTTTTTGGCATGTTCGATTCTGACTTCACTTATATATTCATTTACAGTTTTTCCGGTTGAGTTTTTGAAGATTCTTGCCAGATACACTTTGTGCATATCAAAAATATTGGCAATGGTTTCGAGACTCAGATCACTGCTGCAATAATTTTTATCTATATAGTTCTGTATTTTTTTTACTTTGGGATGGGATATTTTGTTATCTGTTTCCCATATTGCTTCAAATAAGTTGTCAAATCGCTCCAGATACCATTCACACATTTCATTTACTGTTTCGAATTCATTGGTGACATCCACAGAAATTAAATTTGAACCGAAAACAGAACTGAATGGAATTTTCTTTTTCGCACAAAAAGATGTGAGCATCCCAAGTAAAACATTATTTATATGCTGGAGATAGTTATATTGCATCATTCCTTGCAAATCTTTTTTGTAGAGACCGGAAATCTCTTTTTTCAGCGTTTTCAGATTGCCAGTCTCTATCGCCGAGTTTATTTTTTCCAGGCGGACATTTAGGATTTCAATCTGGGCAGCCTGTGCCTGATTTTTCACGGATTCATAATACAGCGTTCTGCCTTTGCCGAGAAAAACTCGACATTCCAGAGCATGTCGCGCCTGATTGACAATCTCGTATAAATTAAAGGCATCTGCACTGTTATTGCTCACCCCAACAGTAACACGACTGTCTGTATAACGTTTAAGTAATGTACGGATACTTTGTATCAGCCTGAATTGGTGATTGGCCATATTGAGCCGGCTGTAATCACGGGGGATAAGTGCCAGTATCAGAAGAACATTACTGTCGGCCATATAATATTCCCCCCCACCAAGGTTGAGCAAAAGCTTTTTTAGATCCTCGCTGATTTTATTGATAAAATTGAGAAGAAATTTTTGGGGGGTCTCCGACCTTACGGCCAGACAGAAATATTCATTATTGTGTTTCAGATATGATTGAAGCTGGGCTGCAGCCTCATTACAGGTAAAACCCTTCTCCAGGACTCTGGAAAGAATTCCTTTTTGCACCGAGGTTTTGGGGGCTGCAGTCAGATCCGCCATAACATTGCTTTCTGGAAAAGCATTCAGCAGAGTATTATAAAGAGTCTCTGCAGTTAAGGCATCCTTAATAAGGTAATCATATACACCGAGACGTAATGCTTCCTTTGCATAGGAAAAGCTTTCATGGCAGCTTAGAATTATTATTTTTTTATGCTCATCTATCATGCGAATCCGGCGTATTAATTCAAGCCCATCCATTACCGGCATTTGGATATCAGTGATTACAAGGTCAGGATTATGCTCGTTCTGAAATTAAGACATGGCTTGTGACCGCTCCTAATGATGAAGGTGCGCAGGGTGCTACCCGCGCTTTAGAACAGGCAGGTAAGGATAAAGATGCCATAGTCATTGGCGTTGGTGGCTATCTTGCCAAGGACGAATTTAAGAAAGAGTATTCCTGTTTTAAGGCAACTGCCTATATTGATCCTGTATTGGATGGAACTATAGCAGCAAATGCCGCCATGGACTGGATCGAATTTGGAAAAGTTCCTTATGAGGAATACAAAAAAGAAGGACAGGAATTTGGAGTATATCCTTTCAGTGCAACAATGATAGACAGAAACAATTACAGAGAAGTAATGGGAGAAGCGGCTGATTAAGATAAATACCAGTATAACAAAGGCGGGTCAGCAACATGGACCTGCCTTTTATTTTAGTAAAAAATATCTCTACTGCTAATAAAAGGAGGTTTTTATGACAAATCGCGAAAATGTTTTAAGAGCACTAAGAAGGGAGAATCCCGAAAGAGTTCCATTTGAATTTGTGCTTTGTCCCTCTAAAATAGAAGAATTCAAAAAGCGGACAGGAGAGAGCGACTATCAGGAATATTATAATTTTCCGATCAGGTATGTGGAACTCAATCCTACAACGAAGAAGACAGATTTCACTGTTTTTTATGAAGAATTGCCGCAGGATGCTCAGCTGCTTTCTTGGAACCCTGAATGGGGAGTAATGACTGTAAAAGGTACGGTGGCTCATTTTGAAAGAATGTTTCATCCTATGGAAAAATTCACAACTGTTGAAGAAATAAAAAACTATCCATTCCCGGATTTTAATGAAGAGTACCGTTGGACAGGATTTAAGGAAAAAGTGGACTCCCTGAAAGAAAATGATCTTATTGCAGTGGCTTTTATGCAAATGACAATATTTGAAGTAGCCTGGTATCTGCGCGGTATGGAGAACCTGTTGATTGATATGGTATGCAATCAGGAAATGGCAGAGGTCTTGCTGGATGAAATTACAGAAATACGTATGGGCATGGCCGAAAAATACGCCAGATACGGGATTGATATACTTATGCTGGGGGACGACGTTTCATCGCAGCAGGATATGATAATGGATCCCGGGCTGTGGAGGAGATTTCTGAAACCCAGACTTGCGAAGGTTATTGCCTCAGCAAAAGCAGCCAATCCGGATATACTTATTTTTTATCACGGGGATGGGAATCTTCAGAAAATAATTCCCGATTTAATAGAAATAGGTGTGGAGATACTAAATCCAGTTCAGCCCGAATGTATGGACCCAATATTAATTAAAAAACTATATGGAGATAAATTAACCCTGTGGGGTACCCTGGGAACCCAGACAACCCTGCCGTTTGGCACTCCTGAGGAAGTGAAACAAAAATGTAAAGAACTTATAGAAACAGTCGGGAAAGGTGGAGGCTTGCTGTTGGCTCCCACACACACAATAGAACCCGAGGTTCCCTGGGAAAACATACAGGCTTTTATAGATGCAGCAAAAGAGTATGGGGCGAAGAAATAATAATTTTAATAATTTAAATTATTCCAATTGATTATATTTGCGTTATAACTGAGCAGCCTTTATAATATGAGTGTCTGATATAAATATAAAAATTAACTTTACACCAATAAGATTTGTTGGTAGCAAGGACGTATCGGACACCGGCTTATGCAGGTAATTTAATGATGGAGGCATGGTTATATGGCAGGTATAATAGTTGTCGGGACCCAGTGGGGAGACGAAGGAAAAGGAAAATATATTGATATTTTATCTGAAGATGCAGATTATGTTGTCCGTTTTTCAGGCGGAAACAATGCAGGACATACAATTGTGCATGAAGGTGTGAAGTACGCACTGCATCTTATTCCATCGGGAATTCTAAGAAAAAACTCCACATGTATTATATCCAATGGTGTGGTGATTGATCCAAAGGTTTTATTGGGAGAACTGGAAGGCTTGAAAAAACAAAATGTGGAAACTGCCACTTTGTATATAAGCGACAGAGCTCATGTGATAATGCCCTGGCATATTGTACTTGATGAACTTCAGGAAGAAAGCAGAAGTAAAGCGGGAACTAACCTTGGAACAACAAAAAGGGGTATTGGTCCTGCTTATACTGATAAGGCAGAGAGATGCGGCATACGGATGTGTGATCTGATAGATCCCGAAGTTTTCAAGGAAAAGGTATATGAGAATATAACAATTAAAAATGCGATTATAGAGAAGGTATATGGTGGCGCTCCACTTGATGCAGATAAAATTATTGAGGAATATTCAGCATACGCTGAGCAGTTAAAGCCGTATGTAAGGGATGTCAACTCCATAATTCATAATGCACTTGAGGAAGGCAGGGTAGTTTTGTTTGAAGGTGCACAGGCCACTTTCCTGGATATCGATTTTGGAACTTATCCTTATGTCACCTCTTCAAATCCTATAGCAGGAGGTGTATGCACCGGTGCCGGTGTTGGACCAAAAATGATATCTGAAGTACTCGGTGTTATGAAAGCCTATACTACACGTGTAGGAGCAGGCCCGTTTGTAACCGAGCTTCTGGATGAGACAGGTGATAAAATCAGGGATTTGGGCCACGAATACGGAACAACTACAGGTCGTCCCCGCCGGTGCGGATGGCTGGATGCATTTATGTTGAAATACGCAGCAAGAATCAATGGGCTTACAGGTCTTTGCATGAACCATTTAGACACTATTGGCAAGTTAGATACAATAAAGCTCTGTGTGGGATATAGGCTTGACGGAAAACTGATTGACTATTATCCTGCAAGTCTTAAAGAGCTGGAACGCTGCGAGCCTGTATATGAAGAATTTGAAGGATGGAAGGATACGGATATATCCAAGTTGAGACGCTTCGATTCACTGCCCAATGCTGCCAAATTATATGTAAGAAGAATTGAGGAAGTAATAGGGGTTCCCATCAAATATTTAGGAGTAGGACCCGGACGCGAGCAGGTCATTACTATGTAAAAGTTTAAAATATATGAATAAGTTTAGCTTGAAAGCTGTCTTTAAAGACAGCTTTTTTCATGTTTTTCTCTTGTTGCATTTAGTAACCTGCCTTGCATATCATAAAATTAGATCACTATATCCATAAAATAAGAGGAATCTGATGGTATATTTGGATAATGCAGCAACATCCTTCCCCAAACCCCAGGAAGTATACGAAAAAATATATACATTTATGCAGGAATCCTGTGCCAACCCGGGCAGGTCTTCGCACAGAATGGCAAGAGTTTCGGCTCAATACATAATGCAGACCAGAGAGAGTATTGCAGCTCTTTTTAATATCAGTAACCCCCTGAGAATCGGCTTTACAGCAAATGCAACATATGCTCTCAACATGGCCATTAAAGGCATACTCAGAAAAGGAGATCATGTTGTCACCACAGCATTGGAGCATAATTCTGTTTTGCGTCCTTTATATGAGCTGAAAAAGAAAGGGTTTATAAATTATTCAATAGTACTGCCCCGGAATATTTACGGGGACATAGACCCATACGACATTGCAAAAGCAATAAGATATAATACGCGACTTATTATTATTACCGCCTCATCGAACGTTACAGGTAATATACTGCCTTTTGAGCAAATCGGGGATATTGCAAAAAAACATGGTGTTCACTACTTGCTTGATGCATCCCAGGGCGCTGGAGTTCTTCCCATTGATGTCGAAAAAATGAATATAGACTTGCTTGCCTTTCCGGGACATAAAGGGCTTATGGGACCACAGGGCACGGGCGGTCTTTACTGCAGGGAAGGACTTAAATTAAAATCAATAATACAGGGTGGTACAGGAAGCAAGTCCTTTGAAACCGTTCAGCCTGATTTTATGCCTGACCTGATTGAAAGTGGCACTTTAAACACTCCTGGAATTGTCGGTCTGGGAGAGGGGATAAAATTTATCCTGAAAACAGGTACACAAGCCATACATGAAAGAAAACAGCTCCTAATAAAAAGACTTTATGACATGCTGGAAGGCTCAGGCAATATAAAATTTTATTCAAGACCTGAAAACAACAGCGGTGTTTTGGCTCTGCTTATAGATGGGATGGATTCCTCTGAAGCGGCCAATATTCTGGATTCTAAATATCAGATTGCTGTCCGTCCCGGTTTTCATTGTGCACCTTTGATGCATAAGTTTTTAAAGACTGAAAAAACAGGTCTCGTCAGAATAAGTCCTGGATATTTCAATACTGTTGAGGAAATAGAGTATACAGCTGAAAGTATACTTGAAATAGCGGCAGGTTCGAACTAAATATCGATAAAAGTAATCTCCGGTCTTGATCCGAGACGCAGTGGGACTACCACATTACCTATACCTCTGGTTATGTAGCAAGGGATGCCGTTTATACGGTGGAAACCTTTTCTGTAACCGGCTTTGGAGGTTTCTTCCTTTCTTAAAAGTTTGTATTCGAGGTCAAAGGGCATCCAAATCTGACCGCCGTGGAAATGCCCGCAAAGAAGGAGGTCAATTTCCCCCGGCGGAATGGACAGGGCTATTTCAGGGTTGTGGGAAACACCGAGAGTAAAGTCGGCTTTTTTGTCCTTTTGAGAAAGGGCTTTTTGGATATCGGGCTTTCCATATCTTATATCATCGATACCTACAATGTTTATTACTTTTTGACCTTTGTGGAATGTAACACAGTCATTGATAAGGAATTCAATGCCCAGACCCTGCAAATTGAAAAAAAACAGTTCTTTGGCACGCGGGTATTTATTGAAGCAGCGGTGATCATGGTTTCCCAATGTGACAAAGACCGGACATTTCGGGGAAATATTCTCAATCAGCTTTCTGAAGTCCTTTATATGCTTTTCATTCTCGATTATATCCCCTGCAATTACCAATAAATCAGGCTTTTCTTCATAAAGGGCCTTTTTGATATCCTTATCGGATACCATTAAAAGCCCCATATGCAGATCGGATATGAGAGCAATTCGCAAACCTGTTTTATTATTTCCAAATCTAAAATATTCGCGTTTCAGGTGTCCGGCATGAAACGCCATAAAAAGGATAAATGCCAGGAATAATAAAAGAACAAAATACAACTTCAATCACCTTAATCAAAGATAACACACTGAGTATGTTGAGGACAAGCTTTCAGGCAATTCCATTTTATTGATGTTTTATATTTTGTTAATAAGGTAAAATATGAGAAGAATAAAAAGTAAAAAGGGTTTGGAAATAGAGATTACAATGGAGGAATTTTATGAAAAGAGCAATTATTATAGTACTTGACAGCTTAGGTATTGGAGAGTTGCCTGACGCTCACATATACGGGGATGAAGGGAGTAATACCCTTGGCAATATCGTCAAATCAATGAAGAAGGAACAATGGTTCTCTTTGAAAAATCTTGAGAAATTGGGTATGGGATATATAGATGGTATTGATTATCTGGGAAGACCGGACGAAATACTGGGTGCGGTTGGCAGAATGGCAGAGATATCAAAGGGTAAGGACACCACAACCGGCCATTGGGAAATAGCCGGTATTATACTTGACAGGCCATTCCCGACTTATCCTGATGGCTTTCCGGCTGATGTCATTGAAGAATTTGAAAAAGCCATAGGGAGAAGAATACTGGGAAACTATACCGCTTCAGGCACGGCTATTATTGAGGAGCTTGGCAGGCAGCATATGGAAACAGGAAAGCCCATTGTATATACATCCGCAGACAGTGTATTTCAGATTGCGGCCCATGAGGAAATAATCCCGATAGATGAGCTTTATGATATGTGCAGAAAAGCCCGTGAAATACTTAAGGGAGAGCACGGGGTGGGAAGAGTGATAGCCCGGCCATTTATAGGTGAGCCTGGTAATTTCAAGCGTACTGAAAGAAGAAAAGACTTTTCACTGAAACCTGTAAGAAAGACAGTATTGGATTATGCTGAAGAGAATGGATACGAGGTAAGGGCAGTAGGTAAAATAAAGGATATTTTTGCAGGCTCGGGTATTACTCATTCTGTGCATACCAGCAATAATATGGACGGGGTTGATAAAACAATAGCCTGGCTGAAAGAAGAGTTTCCGGGTATTCTCTTTACCAATCTTGTAGATTTTGATATGCTCTACGGACACCGCAACGACACTGTTGCCTATGCCAAAGGACTGGTGGAGTTTGACAGCCGCCTGCCGGAGATTTTAGACAGTCTGAAGGAAGAGGATATTTTATTCATTACTGCAGATCATGGATGTGATCCCACAACTGAGAGCACCGACCATTCCCGGGAATATACCCCGCTTCTGATTTATGGAAGCAGTATCAAAGCAGGTGCCAATATTCATACCAGGAAAAGTTTTTCCGACATTGCTTCAACTATTAAGGAATATTTAAATATTGATGCCGATATTGAGGGTGAAAGCTTTCTTAATCTGATTTTGAAATAAATCCTGCATACGTGCTGAATTTAACAGAAAGAAGGTATTCCTTATGAGAATGATTGATATTATTGAGAAAAAAAGAGACAATAAAAAACTTTCGCAAAAAGAAATTGAGTTTTTTGTAAAAGGTGTTGCTGACGGGTCTATACCGGATTATCAGACAAGCGCTCTTCTTATGGCCATTTGTCTGAATGGAATGGATGATGAAGAAACTTTATATCTTACACAGGCCATGGCAGCTTCGGGTGACCAGATAGATCTGTCACCAATTCCCGGAATAAAGGTGGACAAACACAGTACGGGAGGTGTAGGGGATAAAACTACGCTGATACTGGGGCCAATTGTTGCCGCTTGTGGCGTGCCTGTAGCCAAAATGAGCGGAAGAGGGCTCGGCCATACCGGGGGAACCATAGATAAACTGGAATCAATACCGGGTTTCAAATCAGGATTGTCAAGAGAAGAGTTCATAAATTCGGTGAAAGAAATTGGTATTGCGGTTGCCGGTCAGACCGAAAATCTTGTGCCTGCCGATAAAAAACTCTATGCTCTCAGGGATGTTACAGGTACAGTCAGAAGCATTCCCCTGATAGCGGCCAGTATTATGAGCAAAAAGCTTGCCAGCGGGGCCGATGCAATTGTTCTGGATGTAAAAGTCGGAAGCGGCGCTTTCATGAAAACAGTTGATGAGGCAAGGAGACTTGCCCGGGCCATGGTTGATATAGGAAAGGGAGCCGGAAGAAAGACAGTAGCCATAATAACTGATATGGACAAACCTTTGGGAAAGGCTATAGGCAATGCTCTTGAAGTTAGGGAGGCCATAGAGGTACTGGCGGGCAGGGGGCCGGAAGATATAACCGAAATATGCCTTACCCTTGCAGGAAAAATGCTTGAACTGGCAGGGAAAGGCGATTTTGACACATGTAAATCCCTTGCTCTGCAGGCTATTGGGGATAGAAGTGCTCTTGGAAAGCTTAAGGAAATGATTAAAAACCAGGGCGGAATTCCTGATGTGGTGCATGATTTTTCCCTCCTTCCCAAAGCTGTTCATACAAAGGAATACCTCTCACCGGACACCGGATATTTGGCTTCAATGACTTCAGATGTTCTGGGCGTGGCTTCCATGCTTCTTGGGGCTGGCAGGGCAAACAAGGAAAGTTCCATTGATCATGCCGCGGGAATAGTTCTGCTGAAGAAACCCGGAGACAGGGTAGAAAAAAATGAACCTTTAATGATTCTTCATGCAAACCAGTCTTCGTTTTTTGACGCTGCTATCAGGCAAATAGAAGGTGCAGTGGAAATCAGTCAGGATAAGCCTAAGATGCCGCCATTAATACTTGATATTATCGAATAAAACCAGCGAAATATTAAACTCCCGGTATCATTGCTCTGAACCGGGAGCCTTTAAAACGGGGCTATCCATTTTTTAATTTACATTATATACACATTTTCAGAATAAGATATATTGAGTTGTTGATAATTATTAAACTACTGATAAACCCTTACATAATCAACAAGCATTTCTGCGGGGAATGGGGTGCTGGAATTTGGTGAACCCGGCCAATTACCGCCAACTGCAAGGTTCAGGATAATGAAGAATGGCTTGTGGAATTCATCAGTCCCATTAATGCCGTTGGCAATATTGGCCTCAAAAAACTGGTTGCCGTCAACAAACCATTTGATTGATGAGGGGCTCCACTCAATAGAATAAACATGGAACTGGCTGAAATCCAGATTCCAGGTTGCTCCCCCGTAATAAGCATAGTTTCCATTGTGATCTGACCAGTGAATGGTACCGTGGGTGACAGATTCGTTATTTATATGTTCCATAATGTCGATTTCACCACAGTAAGGCCATGAAACCTGGGAAAAACTCTCTCCCAGCATCCAGAAGGCCGGCCAGAGCCCCTGTCCTGTGGGTATCTTTATTCTTGCCTCTATTCTTCCATAGGTCCAGTTCCTCTTGCCCTGAGTTTTTATACGGGCAGAGGTATAATTTCTGCCTCCATAGTTTTCCCTGCGGGCGGTAATAATGAGATGCCCTCCGGAAACACGGACGTTCTCGGGACGATCTGTGTAGTACTGGAGTTCATTATTACCCCAGCCATTGTGGCCGGTTCCGATTTCACAAGTCCAGTTTGATGTATCCAAACTTGAACCGTTAAATTCGTCCGACCAGACAAGAGTTTTGTAATCGGGAGAAGGACTGGAACCGCCGAATTCGGTAATCTTGAACTTCTCCCATGTGTCAATGGACGATCTGTTGGCATACAATACAGCGCCCTGATTCAGATCGGCACTGACATACATATTGTTTGCAAGTGCCAGAAGAGCAACTGTACCATCGCCTAAATCCACAATTCTGAACTTCTCCCATGTATCTATAGCAGTTCTGTCAGCAATCAACTGACCGCCGAGGTTCAGATCAGCACATACATATTTGTTACTTATCTGAGAGAGAAAAGAAACTGTACCGTCTGAATTGTAGATAACTTTAAATGATTCCCAGTCGCTGGCGGAGGACCGGTTGGCAACAAGAGGACCGTTGCCGTAATCTTCGGCGCAGACATATTGGTTATTTGCCATTGCCAGGATACTTGAATAGCCAGCTATAGGTTCAGCAACAGCCGGTAAAGACCAGGTCGAAAATACAAGCAACAAAATAAGGATACTGACAAGAAATCTCCTTAACATACTATTACCTCCTTGTAACTACATTTAACAGACTGTTTTACACTGGATAACCCCGTTCCATATGTGTTGCCCAGGTAAAAGTCGTTGTTGTGACATAGCAGCTACAAAGGAGTAATGAGCAGGAATATCTTAATTAGCATACATTGAACGTGAAAGATTTGAAGAGTAATTATAATATAAACAGGAATCAAATTACATGCAATAAGACTTTTTTCCTATATTTGCATTAAAAGTGATTATAAGCATAGTATGGTACTTTGTAAAGGTAAACCATAATATAAGACAATTAATATTTCCCGATATTTCCCGGAACTTTAATTTGAGTTATTTGAAATAAAACCTGAATAACTGAGATAAGCCTGCATATAGTTTTTATTGGATAAGTCTATGGAAGTGATATCCTTGAAACAAAAAAGAAGGCTTTGTCTTGTTCTCTGTATTATTATGTGTATCATAACTTCTACAGTCGGAGCAGGTGCAGCCAATATACAGGAAGCTACATACGAAACTGATGTTTCAATCACCTCAATTGAAATCGACAAGGATGAAAAAAACGAAGAAACAGCGGCTGAAACACCTAAATTTACGGTAGATGCCAAATCGGCCATTTTGATTGAGGCAGAGACCGGAAAAGTTCTTTATGCTTTTAACGAAAATGAACCCCTTCCTATTGCCAGCATCACAAAAATAATGACAATGCTTCTTGTTATGGAGGCAATCGATACGGGCAAGATAAACCTGACCGATAAAGTCACTGTTTCTGCCCATGCGTCCAGAATGGGAGGATCGCAGGTTTATCTCAAAGAGGGGGAAATCTTTACAATTGAAGAACTCTTAAAGGCGGTTGCAGTCCACTCTGCCAATGATGCTTCTGTAGCTCTGGCCGAAGCTGTGGCAGGAAGTGAGGAAGCCTTTGTTGCAATGATGAATGAAAAAAGTCAGGAACTTGGTATGAAAAATACAAAATTTCTTGACTGCACGGGTTTGACCGATGAGGGGCATTTCAGCACGGCTTATGATATAGCCATTATGTCCAGGGAATTATTGGTTAAACATCCCAGAATTATTCATTATACGACTATCTGGCATGATACATTCAGGGACGGGACTTTTGATCTTGACAATACAAATAAGCTTGTAAGACGCTACAGAGGTACAACGGGTATCAAAACCGGTTTTACAAATGCGGCTGGTTTTTGCCTGTCGGCCTCAGCTGAAAGAAATGGCACCAAGTTTATCTCTGTATTATTGGGGGCAAAGTCTAATGATACAAGATTTTCAGAATCTGCCAGACTTCTGGATTATGGGTTCAGCAACTGGGAAAGTGTAAAGATAGAAAAGAAGGATATGGAGGCTGGTGTAATAAAAGTAAAAAAAGGTGTGACTGCTGAAATACCTGTTACTTTTTCATCTGATGCTTTTGTGGTGGTCAGGAAGGGCAGCAGGGACAAGATTGAAGAAACTCTGGAAATACCCGAGGTTGTCAATGCACCTGTTGAGGAAGGTCAGACCATCGGAGTGTTAAACATTGATCTAGATGGGGAGAGGCTTGCCTCAATCCCGGTTGTTGCTGCCGGAAGTTCTGAAAAATGTACTTTGGCCAAAGCTCTTGCCATGATTATCAGTAAATGGCTCACGCTGAGTATAAAGTAATGCACCGGTCTTTTCTGATTTTATGTGACTTGTTTTATGTGTGGCCGCAAGGCGGTTCTCCGCTGCGAACAGTTTCAAGGTACCAAGGCAAACTAAGCATTCGGATGTTCTTCAGGAGAAGCCTTGCGCCCATTTGTACGAATATTTCAGGTGTAAAGCATTCTCACTGCTATTTCCAGAACCTTTGCCGGCAGAATTTTTTTGAGAAATAAAATCAGTTTATACTGAAAACCTACAGTAGTCCTGACGGGTGGATTTTTCCTGACTGCCATTTTGTATATGGTTTTGGCCACTTTTTCAGGTGATACTCCATTTTGTTCATCGCGCTCCATACGGGCAATAGATTTTTTGAAGCTCTCAAAGTAAGGGCTGTTTTGATTGGCATTTTCAGAATAAATACGGTTACTTGTAAATTCTGTTTTTGTATCTCCCGGCTCTACCAGACAGACCTTAATATTAAAAGGGGATACCTCATATCTCAATGCCTCCATTATACTTTCCAATGCAAACTTACTGGAACTGTAATGAGCCTGGTACGGAATGGATATCACACCGGCAACAGAACTTAAAGCAATAATTTTTCCAAATCCCTGTTTTCTCATCACAGGGAGAATTGCCTTAATGACCCGGAGTGAACCGAAAAAGTTTACCTCAAACTGTTTTTTCGCCTCATCCATTGTTGTATCCTCAATTGAACCTGCAATACCCATGCCGGCATTGCTGACAAGTACATCAATATGCCCTTCTTTGAAAAGAACAACATCAATTGCATTTTTAACTGAGTCGTCACTTGTGACATCCAGGGGGATCATATCAATGAAACCACCGCTCTGAGCATCGGAATATGTATGCTTGTCACTTATCTCAGCCTTTCTGGATGTGCCGTATACATGGTATCCTTTTTTCATAAAAAGTTCGGCTGCAGCTTTGCCGATTCCCGAGGAAGCACCGGTAATCAAAATTACCTGGTTTTTCATATTTCCCACCTCGTTTTTTATTTTTTCGTATTTATTGTAATATATAATCGAACAGAAGTATATTGATTTTATTTTATGTGGATTTTGGGGGAATGCAGTTTATTTTTAAACAATAGAGTTTGGTGGTATGATTTTAACAAATTGAATTTAAGATGTATATTTTTCTGAGATGTGGTAAAATAAAATGGTAATTTTGATATTCTGGTGTTAATACCAGGTAATAATTAAATACATCCTCAAGATGAAGGAGAGGTTATGATGGATCTTTTTCAAAAATGTTGGGACTATACTTTAGCTAAGGAAGCAATGGAAGCAGGAATTTACCCCTACTTTCACGCTCTTCAAACCGGACAGGATACTGTAGTAACTATGGAAGGCCGCAGAACAATAATGATCGGCTCCAACAACTACCTTGGCCTGACATCTGACCCAAGAGTAATAGACGCCGCTGTGGAGGCTACGAAAAAGTATGGCTCAGGGTGCAGCGGGTCAAGGTTTTTAAATGGTACCCTTGATCTGCATCTGGAGCTGGAAAAACAGCTGGCTGATTTTTTACATAAAGAGGCATGCATAACTTTCAGTACAGGGTTCCAGTCCAATCTGGGGATTATTTCGGCTATAGCAGGACGTAATGATTTAATTTTCTGTGATAAAGAAAACCATGCAAGTATATATGATGCTTGTCGTTTAAGTTATGCAACTATGATAAGATACAGACACAATGACATGGAGGACCTGGAGAGGGTTTTGAAAGAGGCTCCTGATAATAAGGGCAAACTTATCGTAACTGATGGGGTCTTTAGCATGGGAGGGGAAATATGTAACCTTCCTGAGATTGTAAGATTAGCAAAAAAATACGGTGCACGTGTAATGGTGGATGATGCACATGGCCTGGGAGTATTGGGTGAACATGGAAGAGGTACTGCCGAATACTTCGGGCTTGAGGATGAGGTTGATATAATAATGGGTACCTTCTCAAAATCTCTTGCCAGCCTTGGTGGATTCATGGCTGCAAAAGAGGAAATAGTATCCTATGTCAAACACAATTCCCGTCCCTTTATATTTAGTGCCTCAATTCCGCCTGCCAATGCAGCAGCGGCTCTGCGTGCACTTAATATATTGAAGGAGGAGCCTGAAAGAGTACGTAAAGTAAATGATATTGCCGAATATATGAGGGGGCTGCTAAGAAAGAAAGGTATTCCTTTACGTGAAACAAAGGTGCCCATAATTCCAATTATGACCTATGACAATATAAGAACCTTTGTTATATGTAAGGAACTTCTGAATGAGGGTGTATATGTTAACCCTGTTATTTCACCTGCAGTGCCCCAGGGTCAAAGCATGATCCGTACAAGTTATACTTCCACTCATACCCATGAACTTATGGACGAGGCTGCAGAAATTTTTGAGAAAGTTTTCTCGCGGGTATAAGGCATAATAAACAATATACATATATATATATTGTAAATTAAAGATAAATAAAAAAAGGCTGTTTTTATTAAAACAGCCTTTAAATACAAAAAATAATTTTTTTAGGACTCTTTGCTTAAGGATTCTAAACAGTCTGCACAGATATTTTTACCTTTAAATACTTTAATATCTTTTGCGTTATCGCAGAAAATGCAAGCGGGTTCATATTTCTTTAAGATAATTGTTGCTCCGTCAACGTATATTTCAAGAGCGTCTTTTTCCGCGATGTTCAGAGTCCTTCTGAGCTCGATAGGTAATACAACTCTGCCAAGCTCGTCAACCTTACGTACTATACCAGTTGACTTCATTATAATCCCCCCAACTTTTCTATATATTTTTTGTCCTTAGACATGATACCATAAAATTGTAATGTTGGTCAATATAACATGGACTTATTAAAGTATAAATTGATAAAATTTACTTTATTGTAATATAATTTGTCGTTTTTTATAACCATGAGGAAAAATATTTTATGAATAAATGTACAGGCAGGTTACTATGTATTAAAAAGTGAAGCTTTTGTTCAGGGAAGGTTATATGCTGAATTTTATATGGGCATTTATGATTTTCATAGGTGTAGTAACCGGCCTTTTACTTGGCAGAACCAAAGAAATCTCGGATGCTGTCCTTGCAAGCTGTGTTGATTCAATAGAACTGGTCATAACAATGATGGGGGCCATGTGTTTATGGTCGGGTATTATGAGAGTTGCTGAAAAAGCAGGTCTGGTTAACAGCCTTGCCAGGCTTCTTAAAGGAGTATTTCGTTTTCTTTTCCCCGGGATACCAAAGGATCATCCTGCCAATGGTGCTGTTGCAGTAAGTATAAGTGCTGATCTGCTGGGATTGGGAAGTGCAGCCACACCTCTTGGAATTATGGCCATGAAAGAACTTTCAAAAGCCAATGGTAATTCTCCTGTGGCCAGCAATGCCATGGTGATGTTTGGTGTCTTAAATGCTGTTTGTATTCAATTGATACCTTCCACTGTTCTTATAATAAGACAGCAGGCGGGATCCCTGAATCCGTCGTCCATATTGCCCAATGTGTGGATATCATCTGTCGCCTCAATGATGGCAGGTATTATTGCAGCAAAATTAATGGAGAGGAGAGACAGTCTCTAAATGATAGATTTTATCTCAAGATTTTCTGTACCCGGCATTATATTATTTATAGTTTTAATAGGTTACTTAAGGAAAGTGCCTGTTTTTGATGTATTTGTTGAAGGTGCAAAGGAGGGGGCAAGGGCAGCTTTTGATGTTCTGCCTGTAATGGTGGGAATTCTTGCAGCAGTTTCATTACTGAATGCCTCAGGCTTTATTGATATCCTTGCCAACCTGATTGAAAAGCCATTAAGCTTATTTGGAATTCCGCCGGAAATAGTTCCGATTTTAATCATACGTCCATTTTCAGGCAGTGCGTCTTTAGGTTTGTTTACCCAGCAGATAAAAGTCTTTGGGGCTGACAGTTATTTAGGTAAAGTTATCTCAACTATTATGGGTTCAAGTGAAACTGTTCTTTATACGCTTCCTGTATATTTCGGTGCGGCAAACGTGAAAAACACACGCCACGCCTTAGCCGCATCTCTTATTGCGTCTTACTTTGGGATGCTGGTTTCGGTTTATATATGTAAAGTCCTTTAATAAAAGTCCTTTAATAAATGAATAATTCTTTTATACATATCTGAATTTCTTAGCTGATCAAAAGCAAACTAATTATCACCTTCTTTTATGCTGTGCAATATGATGATATTACAGAAAACAAAAATATTGTTCGGTGGGGGCTGTACCAAAAGAGGAGGGTGAGTATGTCAAAAGAAGATATTGTCAGGGTTGAACATGTCGGGATGAAATACCAGTCTGTTAATGGTGAAATAGATGCAATACAAGATGTATCTTTTACTGTAAAAAAAGGTGAATTCGTTGGTATTGTAGGTCCAAGCGGTTGTGGAAAATCAACACTACTTTCTATTATTTCCGGGCTTTTAAGACCAAGTCAGGGAAAGGTTTTCATTAATGATGAAGAAGTAGTAAAGACATCTGAAAAAGTAGGCTATATGCTTCAAAAAGATCATCTTTTTGATTGGCGTACAATATATCAGAATGTAATTTTGGGGCTGGAGATAAGGAAAAATCTCACAAATGAAAACAAAGAGTATGTCCTGCATCTCTTAAAAACCTATGGTCTTTATGAATTCAAAGACAAATCCCCGAAACAGCTATCAGGAGGAATGCGTCAACGTGCGGCATTAATCCGTACTCTCGCTGTTAAACCAGAAATTTTGCTTTTAGATGAAGCGTTCTCCGCATTGGATTACCAAACCAGACTGGTTGTAACTGAAGATATTTACAGCATTATTAAAAGTGAGGGTAAAACTGCTATTATGGTCACTCATGATATCTCTGAAAGTATCAGTATGTCTGACAGAGTTATTGTTTTAACCAAAAGACCTGCGACCATAAAAAATGTTTATGAAATAGACCTGGGCTGCCCAAACAGGACACCGCTGAAATGCAGGGAGGCTCCAAAATTCAGAGAGTATTTCAATGCTATATGGAAGGAGCTGGATGTACATGTATGATAATAATAATTTGTCGCCTGAAAGAATCAAATATCTGAAAAAAATCAAAAGGCAGAAAATTGCAACATGGTCCATAAGGCTCTTAATACTGGTATTGTTTTTTGCTGTCTGGGAAGTGGCGGCGAACTTAAAATTAATAGATACCTTTGTTACAAGTCAGCCATCCAGAATGGTTAAGACACTTGTAAATCTATATAAGGGAGGAGATCTCTTTTTACATATAGGAGTAACATGTTTGGAAACTGTTGCAGGATTTATAATAGGTACGATATTGGGAACTTTAATTGCTGTTATGTTGTGGTGGTCGGATTTTGCATCCCGTGTGATGGAACCCTACCTTGTGGTATTAAACAGTCTGCCCAAGGTTGCATTAGGACCAATATTTATTATATGGATTGGTGCCGGACCTTCAGCCATTATTGCTATGGCTTTGGCTATATCACTCATAGTTACAATCCTGGAAGTTCTAAATGCCTTTATACATACAGATGAAGAAAAGATCAAACTTGTCGAGACTTTTGGGGCAAATCGTCTGCAGGTCTTTACAAAAGTGGTTTTCCCTTCAAATATACCTGCCATGATAAATGCACTTAAAGTGAATGTCGGACTTTCCTGGGTAGGTGTTATAACTGGTGAGTTCCTGGTGTCAAAAGCCGGATTGGGATACCTTATAGTCTACGGCGGACAGGTATTCCAGCTTGATTTGGTCATGACAAGTGTCATTATTCTGGCAGTTGCAGCGGCTCTTATGTACCAGGGCGTGGTCTTGTTACAAAAAAGACTGGCAGGAAGGCAGGCTTCAGACAAATAATTTAAGAAGTTTTTGTATAAAGAAGTGTAAGAAAAGGAAATGAAGGCAAGCCATTAATAAATGGCATAAAAATTTATTAAAAGGAGTGATAGAATGAAAAAATTAGGTCTTATCTTTGTTACCATACTTTTATTACTGTCTATTATCCTTGCAGGATGTCAAAATTCAAAAGATGGCAAAATAAAAATAACATTGAATGAGGTAACGAGATCTGTATTCTATTCCCCTCAGTATGTAGCAATGAGCAAAGGATTTTTTGAGGAAGAAGGTTTAGAAATTGAAACCGTAACTGGTCAGGGAGCCGACAAAGTTATGACCGCAGTTGTATCGGGACAGGTGGATATAGGTTTTTCCGGACCTGAAGCATGTGTATATGTATATAATGAGGGTAAAGAAGATTACGCTGTAGTCTTTGCACAGCTTACCAAAAGAGATGGCTCCTTTTTGGTAGGAAGGGAGCCCGAGCCCGATTTCAAATGGGAGAATTTAAGAGGGAAATATATAATTGGCGGAAGAAAGGGTGGCGTTCCGCTGATGACATTGGAATATGTACTTAAACAGCATGGCCTTGTTCCTAATGTCGATTTAACAGTGGATACCAGCATACAGTTTGCAGTAATGGCGGGCGCCTTTACCGGGGGGATAGGAGATTATGTTACATTATTTGAGCCTACCGCCACAATGCTGGAACAGGAACAAAAGGGTTATGTGCTGGCTTCTATAGGGCAGGAGAGCGGTGAGATACCCTATACATGCTATTACGCAAGAAAGAGTTACATAGAGCAGAATCCTGAGATCATTCAAAAATTCACCAATGCTATTTATAAAGGACAATTATGGTGTGATACCCATACACCAGGAGAAATTGCGGAAGTTATCCATGAATTTTTCCCTGATACCGATATAGAAACACTTGAAGCTGTTGCAAAGCGTTATAAGGAAATAGATGCATGGAACCAGGATCCCATTTTGAAAGAAGATTCTCTTAACCGTCTGCAGGATGTAATGGAGGAAGCAGGTGAGCTCAATGTAAGAGCCCCCTATGATAAAATTGTGACTACCTCTTTTGCAGAACAGGCAATAAAAGAAATCAAAAAATAAATTATTGCTATCACTGATAAAACAGATATCGTATAAAATCCAGAAAAAAGACTGCCGGAAAATTTGTTTTCAGGCAGTCTTTTTTTTGGTGTGTCAGGCATAAAAAGACTGTTTATAACAAGTTTCAATACTTATTGACAAAGGAATTACCATCTGATAGTATTATCATGTCAATTGAATAGGGAACAAACTCATATAATTCTGCCGATATGGGGCGGAAGTATCTACCAAACAACCTTAAATTGTTTGACTATGAGTGAAATTATTAATGCTGGAGATATCAGCATTCCGTGTAGACTTGATTTAAGTTGCTCATTTAATTGTAGCAAAGCTTTGCAGGTTTGCTGGAGGTGTGATATCTGCGCGGTTATGCCGATTTAAAGCAAATAGATTTCACTTGTAATCTATTTGCTTTTTTAGTTTATACCAGAAAAATTATGAATATGCATATGGAATGCAGTATATGGTTTCAGACAATACTAAGAATTAGCTATGCATATTGGAAGTTTTTATGGTATTCGACCTATACAATTGAACAAACTTAATTAATTTCTATACACTTAGAAAATTAAGTGATAAATAATTTCAGGAGGGGAAAACCTATGGGATTTCTTGAGAAAAAATTCCATCTAAAAGAAAGTGGTACTAATGTACGTACCGAGTTTGTTGCAGGATTGACAACATTTGTTACTATGGCTTATATAATCATGGTCAATCCCAGCATACTTGAACAATCAGGCATGCCTTGGGGTGCTGTATTCCTCGCGACTATTATTGCATCAATAATTGGAACACTCGTAATGGGGCTGGTGGCTAATGTTCCTTATGCACAGGCTCCTGGTATGGGACTTAATGCATTCTTTGTATTCACTGTAGTTATCGGTCTCAAATTCACCTGGCAGGAAGCACTAGCCATGGTATTTATCTGTGGTCTTATCAATATTTTTATTACTGTAACCAAGATTCGTAAATTAATCATTAAAGCAATTCCTGAAAGTCTGCAAAATGCGATTGGCGGCGGAATAGGTATTTTCATAGCTTATATAGGTATTAAAAGTGCAGGACTTCTCAATTTTACCTCAGATCCGGGAACCTATGTTCAGTTAGGTGAAGGCGGCACAGTTATTGCAAATTCAAGTGCAGTTCCCGCTATCGTTCCATTAAATACTCCTGGTGTTCTGCTTGCTATTTTCGGTATCGTTCTTACATTCATTCTTCTTGTTTGTAATGTCAAAGGCGCTATTTTGATCGGTATAGCAGCAACTGCAATTCTTGGAATTCCTCTGGGTGTTACTCAGATGGGAGATACCATCAGCTTTTCAGAGGCTTTATCACAGCTTCCTGAGACTATGTTTGCAGCTTTTGGTAATCCGGGTTTGTTATCGCTGTTTAGTGATCCAAGCAGAATTCCTCTGGTGTTAATGACAATTTTTGCATTCAGCTTGTCAGATACTTTTGATACCATCGGTACTTTCATTGGAACAGGCAGAAGAAGCGGAATATTTGATGAAAAGGACGAAGAGGCTCTCTTCAGCAGCACAGGCTTTAAGTCCAAAATGGATAAGGCTCTGTTTGCCGATGCTACCGCTACCTCGATAGGTGCACTTTTAGGTACTTCAAACACTACCACTTATGTAGAGAGTGCAGCCGGTATCGGTGTTGGCGGTAAAACTGGT
>ERZ773359.538-NODE-538-length-54204-cov-31.304641_pt1 | contig 54204 bp, 56 predicted proteins | sample MGYA00374955_ERZ773359 | MGnify/ENA primary metagenome ERZ773359 (study PRJEB29098, sample SAMN04486028) | biogas fermenter metagenome | study: EMG produced TPA metagenomics assembly of the Biogas fermentation microbial communities from Germany - Plant 4 DNA1... | reverse complement strand
AATACAATTAATGTAAGATTCCTATATTTAACAATAATAATCTTCCAATTAATGCACCATATTATATTATACTGAAATTAACAAAACAAATGAATAATTAAAATTCTTTAAATTAAATAATAGGAAAAGGTGATGGCATGAGTATCCATATTAATGCAGACAAAGGCGCAGTGGCAGATAAAGTTCTGCTCCCCGGGGACCCCTTAAGGGCAAAATATATTGCTGAAACATTTTTGGAGGATGTAACCTGCTACAACACAGTCCGCAACATGTTTGGATTTACAGGTACATATAAGGGTAAGAGAGTATCTGTACAGGGCACCGGAATGGGCATGCCTTCCATGAGCATCTATGCCAATGAATTGATGGTTGACTTTGAAATCAAGACAGCAATCCGGGTGGGAACTTGCGGCTCCATACATCCGGATATAAGAATTAGGGATGTGCTGGCAGCTGTAGGGGCATGCACCGATTCCAATATGAACCGCGACAGATTCGGCTCCATCTCCTTTGCTCCCACCGCCAACTTTGAACTGATGCTGAGAGCCAGTGAAGCCGCCCACAAGCTTGGCATACCAATAAAATTCGGCAATGTCTTCACCAGCGATAAATTCTATGATGACCGACTGGATGAAAAAACCGGCTTAATGCGGGATTACGGCGTCATGGCTGTAGAAATGGAAACAGCTGAACTTTATACCTTGGCAGCTAGATATGGAGTCTCCGCCTTGTCTTTGCTGACAGTAAGCGATTCCATTGTGACCAACGAACAGACAACACCTGAAGAGCGGGAAAAGACCTTTAATGATATGATAAGAATTGCATTGGAAATTATCTAATGCCATTAGATTAACTGAACCGCATTCCTTTCATGACTGCTCATTACCTGAGCAGTCTTTATTATGCACTCACAAAGTACTTTGCAAGGTTATTGGTTACAAACCCTGTTTTATGATATGATTAACACAGTTTGCTGGAAAGGATGACCTGGTTAGATGAAAAAGTCAGATATAAAAATGGAGATTATAAAAATCTCTAAAAAGCTGTATGACCGCCAGATGGTGAACAGCAATGAAGGCAATGTTTCCATCCGCAGCGGCGATAAGGTATTTATTACCCCCTCCCAGGTATGCAAGGATGAATTAACTGAAGATATGATATGTGTGACCGACCTGGAAGGCAATCAATTGGAAGGAAGCATGAAACCCTCATCAGAGATCGGCCTGCACCTTCACATCTATAAGCTGCGGTCCGATATAAAAGGAATTGTGCACTGCCATGCGCCTTATTCCACAGCTTTTGCTATTGCCAGAAAGCCTATAGTGTCAAAAGGTTACACTGAAATGATAGTCTTATATGATAAAATTCCGGTGGCAGCTTATGGAGCTCCCAGTACTCCCGAAATCTATAAGGATGTCAAAACCTATATCCACCAGACAGATGCATTTTTGCTTGCAAACCACGGGCTGGTAACCGTAGGCAAAACACTTAAGGATGCTTACCTGCTGTCTGAATCGGTGGAATCCATTGCCCGCACATTGCTTTATGCCCATTTGCTGGGCGGAGAATATCCGCTTACTCAACCTGAATTAAACCAGCTTTATGAGATGAGAAAGAAAAATCTGGGAAAAGATCCAGTTACCCCTTAAGATAAAAACACCGTGGCAGCATATACACCACGGTGTTTTTGAAACAATGGCTTAGAAGAAATGATCAGGATGGCCGCAAAAACGCCTTTCTTCATTCATGCCATTGATTAATTCCATATCCTCTTCAGACAGTTCAAAATCAAATACCTGGGAATTTTCTACAATCCTTTTCGGGTTACCGGATTTTGGTATGGGAATTATTCCTCTTTGAAGATTCCAGCGCAAAATAATCTGGGCGGGATTTTTTCCGTATTTTTCAGCCAATTGATTGATTACAGGCCAGTTCAGGCGTCCCTGCATCAGAGGGCTGTATGCTTCCAGCTGGATGTTTCTTTCCTTGCAGTACTGGTGCAGTTCTTCCTGGGTCAAGAGTGGATGGCATTCCACCTGGTTTACCATGGGAGCAACCGAGCAATTATCCATCAGCCTTTCCAGATGATGCTCAAGGAAGTTGCACACGCCAATGGCTTTTATGCGACCTTCTTCATATAACTTTTCCATGGCACGCCAGGTATCGATGAATTTATTTTTACCAGGCCAATGTATGAGATATAAGTCCAGATAGTCCAAATCAAGTTTATCCATGCTTTCTTCAAAAGCCCGAAGGGTACTGTCATAACCCTGATCATAGTTTGCAACTTTGGTTGTAATAAATAGTTCTTCCCTGGGTACATTGCTTTCTCTAATAGCCTGTCCTACCCCTCTTTCGTTAAAATAGGCTGCTGCTGTGTCTATTAACCTGTATCCATGTTCAATGGCAAACTTAACTGCGGTTTTTGCTTCATCCCCATCCTTCAGTTTCCAGGTGCCAAGACCAAAAATAGGCATCTCCACGCCGTTATGTAGTTTTATTCTGCTGTCCAGCCCTTTAAGTTCAAACATTTTACATACACCCTTTCATTATCTATGTAATAATTTAATACAAGTCAATATTATAATATACCACTACTAAGATTTATTTAACCAAGCACCTTAAATCTTTATCGTTTTAATTGCATTACACCAATGCTTATCAGCACTGCGGCCATAACTCCTGATGCATCTATCAGCATATCCGTCAGCTGGCAGCTGCGGCCTGGTACAAAGTACTGGTGGAACTCATCGAACACACCATATATGCTGCCAATTGCGAAAGCATATACAGAAGATGAAAACAGTTTCTGCCTGTTGATATACAAGGTTAAGAATAATAGAAAACCTAGCACAGCAAAGATAGAAAAATGCGCGGCCTTCCGCACCAGCAGGTTAAGATTCCAGCCGGTTATATCCAAATTCAGAATTTCGGCAACTCTTATAACAAAATCTACAAACCAGCCGCTCACCTGGGATGATTCATCACCGTTCTGATGGGAGAAATAGAAGATGACTCCCATCCATAAGACCGGAAGAAGGTATAATGCCTTTTTATTGCCATATCTCTTTGCTCTTTCAAGCATATCTATTCACTATTTCACGCATGTCATCATATTTTTTTATCATCTCCTGTGCCAATTTAATCTGACACCTGGCTCTGTCCAAATTCTGGCCAGGGCGGTGGATGCGGAAATACTTGTCGCCATTCAAATAATCAGCCAAAAATCGGGAAGCCAGTTCAATGGTTATGACTATCGCACCCAGAGCCATGGTTTCGACTTCCTTTTTGGTCAGGAAACCCTGACAGGCAGTCATAAATCCTTTTGTAAATTCCTCATAATGCTGCATATTAATATCTACCTTGCTTAAATCTTGTTCATCCTCAACGGCTGTGTTGGCTGCAAAGCGGATAGCATCTCCAAAATCATAGGCGGCAAGGCCCGGCATTACCGTATCCAGATCTATTACGCACAAGGGTTTCAATGTATCCTTATCCATCAAAATATTGTTGTACTTGGTATCATTGTGGGTGACCCTCAGGGGCAGCTCCCCTTTTTCCAACAGATCGATAAGAGTTGAAGCCAGCTCTTTAAATTCTTCAAAGAAAGCTATTTCCTTTTTTACCTCTTCAGCCCTGCCCATAGGATCCAAGGAAACCATTTCAAAAAAGTAATTTAGACGCTTTTTTGTATCATGGAAATCCGGTATGGTTTCATACAGACTGTCCATGGGAAGGTCGGACAGCAGCTGCTGGAATCTGCCAAAAGCATAGCCTGCGCTATACAGGACCTGGCTGTCTTCCACATAATCAAAAGCAACGGAGTTTTCTACATAGGGGCAAACCCGCCAGTAATCGCCGTCAATTACAGTATAATTCCTGCCCTCTTTATTATCCAGAAAGGATATGATATTGCAGTCGTTTTCCTTAATTTTATCCCTGGTATGAAGGGTTATTTCCCTTATATTATGCATTACCTTAACCGGCTCTTTGAATACATAGTCATTAATCTTTTGAAATATATATTCCCGTTCAGTGTTATGATTTATCTGGAACAATACCCGGTAAGTGTCATTAATATGGCCGTTTACGCAGTGAGTGTAAGCTTTCATGGTGCCTGGAATATTGTAGTGTTCACTTACAGCTTTCAATATAAGTATGGTTGAGTCCATAAATGATTATCTCCTTTTTATCGTATCGGTGTGCTTTTATATTTTAATTATACATTACTTCAACAACAGCTAATCAGCAACATCGAACTCTTCCAGGCGGCTTTTTCTTCTGGGCGGCCTGGAATCTCCGTGTTTTACCATCAGCATGGTGCATAGGGATAACAGTGAGAATACAACTGCATAAGGAAACAGGGTTCTGTAAGATATTTTTTCAAGCAGGAATCCGGAAAATATGGGAGTAAAGACCTGCGCCGCCATTGAGAAAGTGTAATAATATCCGGTATATTTTCCTACATCACCGCTCCGGCTCATCTCCACCACCATAGGATACGAGTTTACATTGATGGCAGACCAGCCAAAGCCGGTAAAGGCAAAGACCACATTAATCAATGGTGAATACTTTACAAACAGAAAGCCGCAAAAATAAGATGCCGACATCATCAAAATTCCGATAATAATGGTTTTCTTGCGGCCTATAGCACTGGCTATCATCCCGATGGGTATGTAGCTGACAATAGCTGCCGCACCTGCTATCATAAGGGAGTCTGCAAAACTTCCTCCGCGAAGCCCCCATACCTCTCCCGCATACCGGGAATAGGCAGTTGTAACTGCGTTATAGGCGGTGAACCATAAGAATATGGATGCCAGCAGGAATACAAGGCTCTTTCGAACGTCCCTGGGCAGAGGCCCGGTGCTGCTTCCCTTCCCTTTATCCGCCTCCTCATCCTCCGGGTACTCTTCCGCTATCCGGGCAGCCAGTTTCTTTTCACGGATGGCAGCCACCAGAATAGCAACGGATACCACCATCAAAAAGGCCACCACTGCAAATACCGCCGTATAATCCGGATTGGCGTCCTTTTTCACCAGCAGCCTTATAGCCATAAGAGCAAAAATGTAGCCTACTGCTCCCATCAGGTTTATAACTGCATTGGCTTTACTGCGAAGGGGTTTGGGCGTCAGATCAGGCATAAGTGCAACAGCCGGAGAACGATAGGTGCCCATGGCCAGAAGTGTCATGCCGAGTGCTATAAAGAAGAGTGGAAAATTTACCGTATTGTCTGCAAGGGGAATCAGCATCATGAAAATTACTGCGGCGACGGTGCCCAGTACAATAAAAGGCATGCGTTTTCCAAACCGGGTATCCACCCTGTCGGACCAGGCGCCAAAGAGCGGCAGTAAAAAAAGCGCAAGAATATTGTCAATTGACATTATGGCTCCGGTTATGGTTTCGCCCATTTTAAATGTGTTTTTCAGTATCAGAGGAACGATGCTGTCGTAGAGCTGCCAGAAGGCGGAGATGGAGAGAAATGCAAAGCCGATGAGAAAGGTGCGTTTATAATTCAGCTTCACCGGAGGTAACCCCCTTTATTTACATGTAATGGAATAAAAAGTCCGTATGATGAAAGTATACCCAAATTATATATATAGTGCAAGCTAAAACTGCCTTAAGAAAAAGGAGCACTATATGCTGCATATAACAGCACATAATACTCCCTCATATATACATGCTTATAAATTTTCACCTGAATTCATCATATAAGCTCCAGTTCTGACATGGTTGCAGGCAGTTCATGGGCTGTGTTCACCTTATCAGGCCCGGTTACCAGGTCAAAGCAAGATACTACCAGCTTTCCGTTCCATATAACAGGCTCGCCTGGCTGATCCAGCTCACCATTGAAGCCGTCCGTGTCAGGGCTCTGGGCAATCCGTGTTACCTTTCCATTAGGCGTTACAACCGCTATGGCATTGGCAGAAAAGTCAGCTATGTATAGATTGCCTCTATCATCCATGATCATGCCGTCTGTAGACTGAAGCTGCTCAGGATCTTTTGCCCAAACAAAGTTTTCTTTAACACTGCCGTCTTCATTGAAGGTAATTTTATGAACCGCCCCGTCGCCGAAGTTGCCTACATATAGGTTCCCTTCGGGGTCAAACTCTATTCCGTCGGCACCATATTGAACATCCTTGTTATAGGTCAAAAATGTAGTTATAAGATGTTCATCATCCAGGGTGTTTGTAACTTCTATATTTTCATCATCCAGGTGGAACCTGTAAACACCGCTGACCATCAGGCCCGAAGGATCCTTTACCTTGGTCATCAGGCTCTGGGTTACATACATGTATTCACCGCGAATCCGCACACCATTAGGGTGTTCCATATTCTTTGCAACCACCGTTGTTTTAACAACTTTGTCATCCCTGATCCGAAGCCTCAGCATCCGCCCCTTAAACTGAAGTTCAGGAGCACCGGACCATCCCTGGTTGTCGCAAATGTAAATGTCTCCGTCAGGCCCGAAGGCAATTCCCATGGGATGAGCCAGCCCGGTTTCCTCATGTACCGGCACATCCGCCCACTTTCTTACATTCTTGTTCTTGTCGAACCTTAGAAGGCAGCCGGGTACTGAAGGATCCGCAAAGTTTGGGCAGGAAAGAACCAAATCCCCGTTGGGAGCTATAGCCATCCCATCCGGCGTAACAGCATATTCCTCCGGCAGCAAAGCAAATAGTTTAGGTGTTTGCATCATTATGTAAAACCTCCCTAAATATTTATTAATAATTAAAGGCCTCACTTCCAGTTTGGATTATTGATAATCTCCATTTTGCCGTCTGTCTCAACAATAAGCTTTCTGAACCCCTTGCTTTCAATGGTGCCGTAATCATGGCCGGCATCGGCTCTAAAAGCAAAGAAAGTGATTAAAGGTTCATTTCCAATATTAATGCTTCTGTGGGCATATCTTTTAGGCACATACAGGGCTTTGCCCGGAGTCAGTTCCTGAACATCCCAGTCCCCTTCCGGGCTTTCCATCATCATGCAGCCTTTACCACGCAGACAGAAATATACTTCTGCAGTATCCAATATGGAGTGAAAATGGCCCTTGGTCATGAAATATTCATTACCCACTTTGCCGGGATAAACAATACTGGTGCCAAAGGCCAGATCACCTTCATGCTCCGGGGCACCTAAATCATAATACTCATAAATAAGGGGATTTTCATTTATCAAGTCTTCAACAGCCTCAGAATCATAATACATATCCTTCATATCCGACAATCTTCTTTGAATGGGCTTTTTATCCGCCAGACCATTTTCCATGTCAAAATAAATTGTAAAAGCTTTTTCCCAGTTTATTTCCTTCACCGTTTTTCCTCCATTCGTGACTTTTTTATTCATAACATTTACTCAGCCAGCATTCTCAAAAGGTTCTTGGCAGATACCAGTACCATTCTCTCAACCGCCTCCCTGGTATAGGCGCCTATATGGGAGGTAAGGATGAAGTTATCCAGCTTCAAAAGCTTCTCATCCTTATCAGGAGGCTCAGTTGAAAAAACATCCTGGGCTGCCCCCCTTATTTTTTTATCAGCCAATGCCTGATACAGGGCATCCTCATCTACCAGTTCGCCGCGGGAGGTGTTTATAAGAATTGCTGCAGGCTTCATAAGCTCCAGCCTTTGTTTATTGATTATATTCCTGGTTTCTTCAGTCAATGGAGCATGAAGGGAGACAAAGTCTGATTCCCTGCATAATTCATCAACGCTGCTGCACCTGTCCACATCCGGATTATTAAATATTTCATCATCCTTCATATATGGATCGTACACCAGAACCTTCATGCCCAGGCCCAAAGCTCTTTTTAACACCTCCCTGCCGATCAGTCCGCAGCCGACAAGCCCCAGCTTCTTTCCAAATACCTCGCAGCCCATGACCCGGTCCCAGCAGCCTTCCTTTACCCGGTTTGATACATAGGGAACATGACGGGCCATGCTGAACATTAAAGCAATAGCAAGCTCCGCAACCGATATGTTGTTTGTGCCTGCTGCCCTGTCGATTTTAATATTCAATTCCTTCGCCTTATCCAGGTCTATATTGTCCAATCCCATGCCGTATTTGGATATGGCTTTTAAATCCCTGCATGCTTCCAGCACCCTGGCAGGCAGGGGATCTATGCCGACAATTATTCCAACCACACCGGATCCGGCCAGATTTATGATCTCATCTTCAGTCAATGTCCGCCCTGATGTGTTTTCAATTATTTCATATCCCTGTTCTTCAATAAGCGGATATGCAAGATGCTTGTATGCACCAAACGACCTGGGAGTTATCAGAATTTTCTTTCCCACCTGTGCCACCCTTCTTTAATTTATTTGAATTAATCCTGTAAGCTTCATAGTTTATAGAATTAATTAAGCTTTAAGAGATAAGCCGGTCATATCTTTGAAGACATCCTTCAGAGCAAAGTAGCAGGAATCAAATATTTTTTTCATTTCAGCATAAACCTCAAAATTTTCTTTTCTGGGCATATGCACGTATTCAATATCAATGAATTTCTCTATTGCACTGAAGTCCTTAAAGAGCCCTGCGCCCACTCCGCCAGTGACTGCGGCGCCCATGGAAGTGGCTTCTTCCAAGAGCCTGGGCACAAGTATTCGGGCATTATAGATATCAGCCATTATCTGCCTCCAGACTGCACCCTTAGCTCCGCCGCCTATCACCAGAATCTCCTCCACATCCACCTGCTGCCTGAGGACATCCAGAACTATGGAAAGATTCATGGTAATACCTTCAAGAACGGACCTTAAAAAATCACTTCTATTATTTTCCATCTTAATGCCAATAAAAGCCCCTTTGGCGTCAGGATTCCACCGGGGAGCCCGTTCGCCCAACAGATACGGCAGAAATATGATGCCGTTGGCTCCAGGCGGGCTTAGTTCTATCTTCTCATTTATGATGTCGTACACATCCCTGCCTTCAGCTTCAGCCTGCTCTATTTCAGCCAGGCATATATTATTCTTGATCCAGCTGTATGAACCTCCGGCCGACTGCATTGTGCCGTTGGGGGAATACAGGCCTGGCACTATATGAGCCCAGGTTATTGTTCTCATCTGTTCATCGAAGAGGGGCTTTTCGCTGGTAGTGGCAATCCATGCAGAAGAACCCACATAACTGAATGTTTTGCCGGGCGAAATGGATCCCGCCCCTACATTTGCACACAAGCCGTCTCCTCCGCCCAGCACCACCGGGGTTCCCGCAGCCAGCCCTGTGGCCTTGGCCGCTTCTTCCGTTACCCCTCCGGCTACAAAGGTTGAGGGCTTCAGTTCAGGAAGTTTATCACCATCTATACCTGCACACTCAATTATTCTTTCCGACCATTTCAAATTGTTTATATCCAAGCAGTTGCAGCTGGTTCCATCAGTGTATTCAGTGTAAAAATTGCCTGTCAGCTTGAAAACTATAAAGTCTTTGGCATTCAACATCTTGTATGTATTTTCATATATCTCCGGCTCGTTATCCCGCACCCACATAAGCTTTTGTATGCCGTAAGACGGGCTGTTTCTGTGGCCTGTAATCCTGTAGAAATCATACATGGAAATATGCTCTGCTATTTCAGCCGCCTGTTTCTGCGCCCTCTGATCCGCCCATATGATTGCCTTTCTTAAAGGGCTGCCCTGCCTGTCTACACAAAGGCAGCCCATCATCTGGCCGCTGAAGCTCACCACGGCAATTTCAGTATTTTTTATTCCGGCAGCTTGTATTATGCCTTTGCTGGTTTCACATACCGCCCGCCACCAGTCCATGCTGTCCTGCTCAGCCCAGTTAACGTTGAAATAGTCGGTATCATATGCATATATCTGGCTTGCAATCAATTCCCCATCTTCAGAAAACAGGGTGGCTTTATTTCCCGATGTGCCTAAGTCATGGGCCAGTATATACCTTTTCATGAATACACCCCCTTGTCAGCAAGCTTTTATTCATAGCGGATGATGCACTTTTTGGTTATCTGCTTATTCTCCAGCTTTTTGAAGGCATCCAGTATATTGTCGAAATGATATATGTCGGATATGAAGTCTTTTAAGTCTATAATCCCGTCCTTTATCCAGGCAATTATCTGATTATGAGCCAGGGATTCCTCATATTTGGACGGGAACTGCTGGAAATGCAGATGCCAGTTATAGGGCGCATCCGACCAGTCCAAATTCATGCTTAAATTAGGCGCTATGCCGTAGCAGCAGATTTTTCCCTGGTCTTTTATTATACCCATGGCCTGGTTAATCAACTGGGATATGCCGGCTGCATCCAGTACGTATTTAACCCCTTCAGGGCATATTTCACGAACCAGGCTGGCAACATCTGCATTCTTCGAATTATAGGCATATTCTGCCCCCATAGCCCGGGCTTCTTCCACCTTTTCGTCCATAATGTCAAAGGCAATAATGGGATTTACCCCTAGGATATGCATGAACTTAACAAAGGTAAGCCCTACCGGTCCGCAGCCAAATACTGCTATGCTGTCATTTTCCTTGATTCCAAACCTCTTAATGGAGCTTAACACTTCCCTTAAGGTTATAATTACAGCAGCTTCCACCGGATCAATGAATTCCGGTACCACCTGCTGAGCAAATGAATGCTCGGGAAACTCCGGAGTGCCGGGACATACGCCGTTTGCCAAGTAAGCAGCCGGATCGCACACCACCCCGTATTCAGAAAACGCCCCCCAGCCTGAATCAAAGTCTTCATTGGCATCTGCAAAGGGCAGAAGCACAATATCCCCTTCTTTAAAACTGGTTACCTTTGACCCTGTTTCAATTACCCTTCCTACAGCCTCATGGCCCAGCATAAGCGGATATCTTTCTTCGCCGAAACCTTTGAAGCTTCCTTGTATCAGTTTCAGATCCGTGCCGTTGCAAACACCGCAGCTTAAGGTTTTTACCAAAGCCTGGCATTCATTATATTCCGGCACCTTGGTTTCACGAACACTGAGCTCTCCACCCTTATCCACAACCAGGGTTTTCATCTTCATAAAAAGCGGCCCCCCTTTATAAATCCATCTAAGGTTTTCAAAAGCACAGTCTAAGCTAGATATGTTTGTAGAAGAATGGTATGTAAATTGATCCGCTGCTTGGAATGAATCAGGAGAACTGCTGCGATTAATCGGCAATTAATTATATATGTACTTAATTATGTAATTACATTATATCTTTATAATAATTGTATATATTACTGATATTCGTGTCAATAGCTATTTGTCGGTCCTCACTTCTTCTGCTGCCCTTTCAAATTCTTTGAATAATTCACCTTTTATATCCATATCAAACACTTCCGCTATTACCAGGGTCCATCCGTGGATAAAGTAGATCCATCCATCTTCCACATACAGATTCTTTTCATCCTTCTGCTCCAATGCCTGATGCATGAACCTCAGATCCCCTCTGTAATTCAGCTCCCATACCAGGCTGTTTTTAGGAAAATTACAGGCATCAGTCAAAGGCGAACCCGGTCTGTCCTTACCCAAACCCGTTGCATTGACAATAAGCGAATATTCTTTTACTTTTTCAAGTATCCGGTCATTGACTTCATGTTCCCTGGCAAGGTGATATTCTGCAGGCACTTCAGGGTTGATCTCATTAATAAGTTTCTTGATTTCTATAAGCCTGGGTTCACTCCTGTTGGATACTATTATCCTGGACGGTATATTCTGCCCCTTCTTTTTATCCAGCAGGTATGCACTGATCGCCCTGGCACTTCCGCCTGCGCCCATTATAAACACCTCGCCGCCGTGCTTTTCCCAGAAGCCTTCCGGTATAAAGGCTTCCATGGACAAACCGCTGGATATGGGATCCTTGGCATGCCCCCGGAGCCTGCCGTCTCTTTTGGAAATGGAAGAGAGCTCTCCGAACATCTGTGCATAAGGATCCAAATAGTCAAACATATCCTTTGCGGCGTTATAAAGATCAATCTTATGGGTTGTAACCAAGGCCCCCATGGATAAGGGATCATTCTTAATGAAGTCTACCACTTCCCTGTAAACTCCAGGATTCGCATGGATTTCAATGTCAATTCCCTTGATTACAGCATCCAAGCCTATCCGAGCTGCCCATTTGGGAAAAACCTTCATGATGGAAGATTTGGTGGTTGTAACTCCTATGAAATAGATAGTAGGCTTGGTTGCCTTTTCCAAGCTGTACATTTTTATTCCTCCTCCTATGATCAAATAATTTTAGTTATTATATTATATCGTTCTAATGTAATTACATTATGCTTCAAAAAAAGAGACAGCCTTTGCTAAAAACGGCCTTCTCTTTTAAGTTCAAAGCTGAACTTGTTTCTGTCTCCCCGGTATTTGGCCAGGGAGTATTCAATGGGCGTATTGTCGGTTAAATAAGCTACACTCTCAAAATATTGAATAGGAGCACCTTTCTTGATATCCAAAAGCTTCGCTTCATATTCCCCTGCCACTATGGATTCAAGGGTTCTGGTTGCTCTGGCAATGTTGTAGCCAAAATCTTTTTCCAAAATATCGTACATGGATTCCTTTTCCAGATCCTTATCCATTATTCCCTTGCATTTATCGTGAGGAAGATAGGTAACAACCAGAACAATAGGTTCGTCATTGGCAAACCTGAGCCTGGTAAGCTTCACAACTTCGCTCCCAAGAGGAATGTTCAACGCCTTGCTTACCTTTTCATCACTCCTGGTTACTTCTATATTCAGCAGCTTGGTTGAGGGCTTCAAGCCCTTTTTCTTCATTTCGTTTTCGAAACTGTCTAAGATAAGCAGAAAATCCTGCCTTATCTTGGGCTTGGATACAAAGGTGCCTTTGGCCTTCTTTCTGTATAAATAGCCCTCTACAACCAGTTCATTTATGGCCTGGCGCACGGTAGGCCTGCTTATCTGAAAGTGTTCACTGAGTTCCTTTTCAGTTGGTATGGGCAGCTCTTCATCCTTATGATGTTCCTTAATGTATTCAAGCAGTATTTCTTTAAGCTGGTAGTACAGGGGAATTGGTATATTCTTATTAAGTGTTTTGTTTTTAAAATATTCCATGCGCTGCCTCCTCTTAAAACATATTTCTTGTCTCTTTTATTTTTGCAACAAACTCCTTAGCTTTTCTGGTTATGGACGCATAATCCCCTGTCTTCGCGCCGCTGGTCAGCGAACTTCCCGCACCGACCGCCGCAGCGCCTGCCTTAATCCATTCCTGTACGTTATCAAGATCCACTCCCCCGGTGGGCATAAGCTGCGCCTGGGGAAGAGGCCCCTTTATCGCCTTGATAATGCGGGGACCAAAAAGCTCCCCGGGGAATATCTTAATTATATCCGCCCCGGCTTCCATGCCCTCAACTACTTCCTTAATAGTCATGGCACCCGGCATGACCGGAATTCTATATCTATTGCATAGTTTAACGGTATCAATATTAAGGTAAGGGCTTACAACGTACTGGGCACCCGAAAGAATTGCAATTCTGGCGGTTTCAGGATCCATAACGGTGCCGGCGCCAAGTATCATTTCGCCTGATGAATATGTAGCAGCCAGTTGTTCAATAACCTTATGAGCACCAGGCACGGTAAAGGTAATCTCAACAGCAGCCACTCCGCCCTCCAGGCAGGCATCTGAAATTCTTCTGGCCTGGTCGCTGCTCTCTGCCCGGACTACCGCAACAATACCGCAGTCTCGAATCCTGCTGATTATGGTTTCTTTATCAATCATAAGAATACCTTCTTAATAATGTATTTAGGTATTTACATTATACCTTTGAGTAAATTATATATTATATTGTTTTATTAATCAACGTTTTTTTACATAAAAAACCATCCCGCAAACAGGCAGATGGGATGGATTAAATCAGGCACTATTTAAAATTTTGTTCCAAACAGATTAATTGGTTCTGAGTACATTAAAGGTTCTGGATTTATCCAGTACCTTCAACAGGCCGTAGGAAATAGCCCCGTCTACTCCATGATGCAGCATGGTGCCAACTCCGGTGACTATCAGAAGATTATATGCATTGAAGGGAACAAAGGGCAGAACTACCAACACTTCCAATAACCCGTGTATGGGAGCAGTCAAAAGTGCCACTGTAGTAAAGGACTTGCCCCGTCTGACCAAGGCAACCCCTGCCAGTGCCACAAATACATGCATCAGAGCCCTGGCTCCCACTATGGCATCAACTGCCATGAAAAAGCCCAGGGCTGAACCCAAGCCCGTCATTACCGCAGCCATGGGACCCAGATACATGGAAATAAACATGGGCACGTGGGATCCCAAGGTGGCCGTAAAGGGAGGAACCACCACTTTAAAAACCACAACGTATGGTATAATAATAGCAATTGCCGTAAGCAGGGCAGTAATTACCAGCTTTCTGATGTCCATATATAATCCCCCAAGTTAATTCTTTCACATTAATCATAACAGGTGTATATACACCTGTCAATACAAAAACCCGATTTTAGTCAAAAAATCGGGTTTTCGTCACTATTTTAATTCTTATCATTTATAATGCATAAGCTTTATTAAGTTCTTGATCTTTCTCTTTCACGGAAAAGCAAAGTGATGCAGTACAAACCAGCCAGGCCGACCAGGCCATATACAAGGCGGCTTAAGAAAGCATCCTGCCCTCCAAACAAAGAAGCCACCAGATCAAACTGGAAAAGGGCTATCAGCCCCCAGTTAATGGCGCCGATTATAACAAGAATCAAAGAAATTCTATCCATCAATTCCACTTCCTTTCGTGTTATTATCTAATGCTATTATTCTCAATAACACGAAAAGTACTCAAAATTATTTTCTCGGTTAATTTCTGAATAAATACCTTTCCCTGTTGAACATCCATGCCGCCAGCATCAGGGACAGCACTACATAAACCAGGGATGTTGCCAGGCCGGCAGCCAGGTAAGTGTAGTTCACTACGCCGCCCAGGCTCATCTTCAAAGATGCAATGGCATTTAACAGCGGCACCAGGAACATATAAAGCTGCAAATCATCCGGCTGCATCATCATAGTAGCGTAGCTGGGTACCATGGCAACAAAGATAAGGAAGGAAAGGTAGGTCTGCGCCTCTTTAAAAGACCTGGCATAGGTGCTTACGGCCAGCTGTATGGCAGAGAAGACCATGCCCAGTGCAATAAAGGTGAGGATGGATAGAAGCAGCGCTCCCAAGGGCATGGAAAAGCTGACATCGCCGCCGGCATCAGCCATGGTAAAGAAGCTGGGGCTTATACGGCTTCCTATGAAAACACCTATCAATTGGGCTATTACGCTTACAAAGGAAAACATAGTAACAGTAAAATATTTGCCCAGCAAAATGGACATGCGCCCTGCCTGGGTGGTAAGCAAGGGCTCAAATGTACCTCTCTCCTTCTCTCCTGCCACCAGATCCGTAGCAGCGGGTATTCCGCCCACGGCAATCAATATGGAGGCCATCATGGGAAGCAGCATCATTATCATAAAGTTGCCGCTCCGCTTCTCATCTGCAGCGTTAACCGGCACGATTTCAACCGGCCTGAGGATTTCCAAGTCAATATCCATAGCCAAAAGCCGCTTTTCAACCTGTTTTTGGCTGTATTCCTCAATTGCGCGGGCTATTATGCTGAAGCCTCCAACTGACTTGGTGTCGTTCTGATCATAATGGACTGTTATGTTGTAAGTTTTTCCTTGCTGTAAGAGATCTGAAAAATTGCTGTCCACTTCAAGCACAAATCGGGCATCCTTATTTTGAACTGCAGCTTTGGGATCTTTTACGCTTCCATTTATCTTAACATTTGAGAAATCCGCAAAAACTTCGTTTTCCAATAGCTCACGAATCTCCTCCGTATCCGACTGTTCTGTCAGGGCAATGGTGATATTTTCAATATCCTCCTCCATCTTCTCCATACCGCCGCCCAGAAATGCAAACAGCAGGGGCATCAGGATGATGGGGACCAAAAGGTTGGTAATAAGCGTACGTCTGTCCCTGGCAATATCTTTGACTTCTTTTTTAAATACAATCCATATATGCTTAAAACTCAATTTTTATCACCTGCCAGTTCCACGAATATATCTTCCAAGGCCTTATCCTTATACTGCTCCCGCAGCTCTTCTATGCTGCCCTGGGCAACCATTCTGCCCTTATGGATTATACCTATCCGGTCACACAGCTTTTCCACCTCGCTCATGGTATGGCTGGAAAGAACTATGGTTTTGCCCTGAGCCTTGCAGTCTATTATAAATTCATGTACATTTCGGATAGCGCTTACGTCCAAACCTGTCGTCGGCTCGTCAAACAGCATGATGTCCGGATTATGCACAATGGACCTGGCAAAGGCAACCTTCTGCTTCATCCCCTTGGAAAACTTGCCAGCCTTTCTGTGAATATATTCCTCCATGCCGAAAATACGAGCCAGTTCCTCTATTCTTTCCTTAAGCTGATCTTCATCCATGTTGTTAAGGCGTCCGAAGTAAGCAATGTTTTCAGCTGCGGTAAGCCTGTCATAAAGGCCGCTTTCACCGCCAAACAGGATTCCTATGCGGCTCCTGACCTGTTCCGGCTGGGTAACCAGATCATAACCTGCCAGGGCGGCCGTACCGGAAGTGGGCTGAAGCATGGTGGCCAGCATCCGAAGGGTGGTGGTTTTGCCCGCACCGTTTTCCCCCAGCAGACCGAATATTTCTCCCTCATTTACATGGAAACTCACTTGATCTACGGCAGTTAAATCTCCAAATCTCTTGGTCAGATTATTTACCGTCAGCAAGCCCTTCACCTCCAATTACCTACGCTTACATATATACCCATAATATACACCTGTGCATAATGAGTCAATGAAAATTTTAATCTTAAGCTTAATCATAATTAATCCGCATGGTAGAATGATTGTAAAAAGTAAGCAGGAGGAATCTTTACCCTATGATACTGAGAAAAGCAGTAATGGACGATCTTCCTTTAATCATGGAAATTATTGATCAAGCCAGATTCTATTTAAAAGAAAACGGAGTTGACCAATGGCAGGACGGCTATCCAAGTGAATGTGACATTAAAAGTGATATAGCAAAAGGCAACAGCTATGTTTTGGTTTCAGAAGAAATGTTAATTGGAACTGCTGCCGTGATCTTCGACGGCGAAAAAACCTACAGCTATATTGAAGGCAAATGGCTGACTGAAGGCAGTTATGGAACAGTTCACAGAATTGCTGTATCTTCAGCTCACAGAAACACAGGTGCTGCCGGCATTATGATGGAACATATTGAAAAGCTTTGTATGGAGAATAAAATGCTAAGCATCAGAATTGATACCCATGAAGATAACAAGCCCATGAGAAGGTTTCTGGAAAAGTGCGGATTTAAATTCTGCGGAATAATCTATCTGGAGGATGGGAGCAAGAGGCTGGCCTATGAAAAGCTGTTTTAGAATTGATATTGGATCAAAATAGAAGCTTTCTCAGCCTGTTAATATATACATGAATAAATATGGAATAAACATAGTCGTATACTGCAAAAACCACCTCTAGTGCGGGAATTACCAGCCACAGGGAAACCTTAATCTCCATCCGGCCCAGGAGAACTGTTTTGGATAAAATAAGCGCCAATGCCAGGCAGGCATTGAAAAAGATGAACTTTAGAATGTATTCAGCTGTACTGCCTGGCATTTTTTCAGTATAGTGTTTAATCAGCCCGTATAAACCGAAGAATGCAAAGTATGGAATAAGGCTTAACTTGTTGGGCACCAGAATAAAAGCCAGCAGGGATGATGCCAGATAAAAGAGCCAGCCTGCATAAATTCCTGCTTCTATTACAATTACAGATACAAATAAGGAGCTGAGTGCATATAAAGAAAGTTTGCCGGCAGGTGCAAGCGACTGGGCATATAAACTGAGCACGGCAAGGGCCAGAAATATGCCGCTTAAAGCTATCACTTTAGATGAACTGTTTCTGTAGTTTTTTCGAAACTGCCTATCCGCCATGCTTTCTCCCTTCCAGTTTCTCTGCTCCATATAATGCTGCCGTATACAATGCCTTACTAAACAGGATATGCTTCTAACAGCAAGTTATAAAATCCCCGCCCATGCATTCGCAGCAGCAATCGGTGCAAATAAGGCACTGGCATATGGTACACAAATCATCCATATCCCGATTGCCGTATCCGCCGGAACGCTCACGGTACATATTGTTATTGTAATTCATCATGTTGAGCGCACTGTTATACTCCGCATTACCCGGCTCCATGTTGACTGCAGTCTGAAAATGAGATCTGGCCTGGGCATACCAGCCTTTCCTCTGGAAGATAAGGCCTTTTAAATAAAACCACTCAGCTGTCCGCTTATCGGTCTGATTGAGCATTTGCTCTGCCCTGTTTAAATCGCCGTTATTAATATGTATTCTTACCTGTTCGAAAAATGCATTTTCTGAGCCATAACTGTACCCGGAAGAGCCGGAATATCCTCCTGATGCTCCTCCGTTTTTCATTAATATATCATAAGCCTTATTCACTTCTGCCAGTTTTTCCTCAGCCAGTTTTTGCAGAGGATGGTTCTGATACTGGTCCGGATGGTACTTCTTTACCAGCCTTCTATAAGCTTTCTGAATTTCTTCCTTGCTCGCTCCTCTGTTAATTTCCAATACCTTGTACGGGTCTTTCAATACAATTTCTCCTTCCCAATACTGCCTCGGTCTTTTTCTGCATGCCCAAATATATTATATTGCCTGCTATATTTTTATGCCGCTTGAATTCAAGCAGTTCAAAGCATCTGGCAAGTTCGCTTAAAGTATGAATCAACAGAAATTCAGCATCATCCAGCAGAGAGCTTCTGAATTCTTTGATGTCTCCGCCCTGGTAATTATACTCATATACAAAGGGATTGTAGGATTTATTTTTTATATCCTCCTCCAGGTCATCCAGTGCATCTAAGGTATAAAGCCATTTGCCCACATGATACCCTGTCCGCCTGAGAAGGGCTTCAATTTTCTTATCAGTGCATACAAGGGGATGACAGATAAGCTCTTCCATCAACCGGGCAAAGGGCTCTGCAGCCTGATCGATGGATGCACACTTATCCTTTTCCAGCCTGGCAAGCTCCCCTAGCTTTTCATTAATCATTCTGCTTTTTTCGGGATATTCCGCTTTTACCCGTTCATATGCCCTCCTTAAAACAAACATGCCGGCCCGGGCGGCTTTGGACTTTTCATCCTGCCATTTATCCCTTAAATTCAGCCATGAAAGCAGAACATTCATATCTGCGGCATAATCAAGTATTTCGCTGCTTGATACCATTTTCCTTCTTTTCATGGGATGAAGGATACAGCGGAAATCCTGATAATCCGGCTGTTTTTCGACAAGAGCCGATAAAAACAGGGCCAGAAAGGTTATATCATAAGTCAGAGTCAGCCTGGGAATATTCCCATGCCTTCTTTTTATAGCCCTGCAAACTCCGCAGTAATAAGCCCTGTATAACTCATATTCTTTTATTTTCAGCTCCGGTTTGTCCGGCAGGATGTATCCGAACATGGCACCGCCCCCTATACTACTTCTCTAATCGGCTTGCCTTCCCTGTCTGTGATTTTGCCGTCTATAATCAGGTATGCATCCCCTGCTCTTAAAGCATCTATAAAATGCTTGCTGTCTTTTATCCTGTAACGGAAGGCCACGCCCCCCAGACCTGCCAGATCCGCGCTATGGATGTCGGTGCCGGATATTCGTATCAGACGGGGATGTTTTCTTGCCAGTCTCCATGCCAGGTAGTTCTTGTTGCTGGGGCAATCCGACATGGTATTGTTAACCTCAACCCCGTCCACCAGGTGAGGCTGAGGATTGGGGGGATAATGGATGTATTCCGCTTCCCTGTAAGGGTGGGCATGAATTAAGAGCCCGCCGTTTTTCCTGACCAGTTTGGAATACTCTTCAAGGGAAAGCCGATCGATATAAGGATGATCGAGCAGAAATTCCTTGTCCAGGTTATAAGTTAAAAAGTCAGCTGCATAAGGGTTTAAGGTAAATTCCCATCCAAAAAAGACATCCAAACCCAGCTTTTCCCCTTCCTTCCTGGCGTTTTCATAGCCTTGCATCAATAAATCTACCTGCTCCTTCCAGCTCAGTTTTCTGGAAATAGTGCAATTTCCGTTAAAAAAGTGGTCGGTTACGAAAATTCCGGTGTAACCTGCCTTTTTATAGGCCCTGACCATTTCAGCTCCCGTATTGTAAGCGCATTTGCTCACCTCGGAAGTGTGAAGATGGGTTTCGTACTTATAAAACATATTAACCTCCTATATAAAGCCGGCAGTCCAAGGGATGCCGGAAACCTTTTGTCAAATGGCAACTATGTTGATTATATGAAACTTGGCTGCATAAAGTCAAACAATGGACCAATACTTTGATACACCCTATTGACAGCTGCAACACATTATTTGATAAGACCCGGCCAAATTGGTATAATGACTAAAACCAAATTTGGAGGAAAAAATGAACCGGGAAAAAAATGTGCCTATACCAATACTATATGAAGACAACCATCTGCTGGTTGTTGAAAAGCCTGTCAATATACCCACCCAGGCAGATGCATCCGGCGATTTGGATCTGCTTACAATACTAAAGCAGGATTTGAAAATCCGCTACCAAAAGCCGGGAAATGTATACCTGGGATTGGTTCACCGGCTGGACAGGCCGGTAGGAGGTGTGATGGTTTTTGCAAAAACCTCCAAGGCGGCATCCAGGTTATCAGAACAGGTGCGAAACCACAGCTTTGTGAAAATATATTATGCAGTGCTGCATGGCATTCCAAATCCCTCCAAAGGGCGTCTGGAGCACTATTTGGCAAAGGACAGGTCTAAAAACATAGTGCGGGTTACAGAACCAACCGACAAGGAAGGCAGACATGCAATACTTGAGTTTTTTATTCTGGAAGAAATAAAGAATAAAACGCCTTTAAGCCTGGCTGAAGTACAGCTTTTCACCGGGCGTTCCCACCAAATCAGAGTTCAGTTTTCCGCAATAGGGCATCCCCTGTTTGGTGATCAGAAATATGGAAAAGGCATTAATCAACCAGGGCAGCAGATTGCCCTCTGGTCTCATGAAATAAGACTTATGCACCCAACAAAAAAAGAGGAGCTGGTTTTTATCTCCAACCCTCCCGATCAGTATCCTTGGAACTTGTTCTCATCAATAGAATTTTAAATTTTTCTATAGTATATATTCGCTGATAGCTTTGCAAAGTGCGACTATATTAGAGCTGCCCCTTAATTCAAAACGAATTTTTCCTAAACCTGAAAGAAATAAGTCCAGCTCTGCGTCCAGATCAAAAAATCCTGCTGTTTCTACTGAATATGCCTGGATTCTGCTGTAGGGTATAGATGTATAATCCACTTTCTTGCCGGTTAAGCCCTGTACATTGACGGATATGATTCTCTTGTTGGTGAAAACAACCCTGTCACGCATGGATACATAGCTGTCAATTACATTTTCCCCGTCTATGAGTAATTCTTTGACAGCCGCTATCCCTTTACTCTTATCTTCCTGTTTCAGCTTAATCAAGCTCTTATTAGAAAAATCAATCAATTTTATTCCTCCTTTTTAAATTTTTATCAATATCTCTATGAATTAATACTAAAAATATACCTTTGGATAATAATCAGGTTAATCCCCAATCGCTATTGGCCTCTCCATACACTACTGTTCTTATATATATTCATAAAGATCTTCTCATCCTGATACATTCAATATCCTTTCCGCAGTTGTAAACTTTTCTTACACCATCAGGAGAAAAACCGCATTTTTTATAAAACTTAATGGCATTCAGATTTTCTTCAAACACCCACAACAGCATATTTTTCTTACCTGCTTCCCTTGCCTTTTCCATCGCAAACTCAAGTGCTTTTGTTCCTATGCCCTGATGATAATAATCCGGATGCAGATAAATCCCATGCAGCTCCCAATAGCTGTCATCTATCCCGGGATTTTCATGCATTGGTTGCCCAAAGGTCAGTATCCCTGCAGGTGTGTTTTCATACAGAATAATGTGGTGAATGCTGTTTTCTTCTGACAGGACACGCTTCCACATTTCATGTGGCGTTTTTTTCTTTGATGTATTTTTCCGGAATTATATCCTTATATGCAACTTCCCATGAACTGGTGTGGATATGAGTTATAACTTGTGCATCTTCCTGAGTGGCCAGCCTGATAGTAACACTCATAATTTCACCTTGCTTTGTATATTTAATTCGAATTAATCCTCAAAAAGCTCAGCCAGATTTTCCTTATAGGGCGGATATACCACGCCTTTCTCCGTAACTATGGCTGTAATATTTTCTGCCGGAGTTACATCAAAGCTTGGGTTATATACTTTTACTCCCTCTGGAGCAATGAGTTTCCCGTTTATTTCTTTAATCTCCGATTCATCCCTTTCCTCGATGGGAATGTTTTTGCCGGTTGGACAGTTCATATCTATAGTGGGGGTCGGGGCTGCAATATACATGGGAATGCCGAAGTGTTTGGCAAGGATGCTTACATTAAGCGTGCCTATCTTGTTGGCAGCATCTCCGTTGGCAGCCACACGGTCACAGCCCACGATTACCGCATCTATTCTGCCTTGTGACATAACCACAGCCGCCATGTTGTCGGAAATTAGAGTTACATCTATACCCGCATGATACAGCTCAAAGGCAGTAAGTTTTGCACCCTGCAGGCGAGGCCGGGTTTCGTCAACATAAACCTTCAGAGGAAAACCTCTTTCTTTTGCCAGATAGAAAACCGAAAGTGCTGTCCCGTACTCAGATGCAGCCAAGGCCCCTGCATTGCAATGAGTCAGTACCGTATCGCCCTCTTTAAGCAAACCAAGCAGGTTTTCTCCAATAGCCCGGTTAATTGCCTTATCTTCCTCATGAATCTTCACAGCTTCATCTTCCAGCTTCTCTATTATTTGGGGAATATCATATTCTGCCGATTCTTCAGCTTTCTTCAGCATTCTGTTTACAGCCCATTCCAGGTTAACGGCGGTAGGGCGGGAAGATGTAAGGTATTCCCCTCTGTCTTTTAAGTAATTATAGAATTCTTTGCAGCTGGTTTTTGGAGCCTTATATGCCGCCAGCACCATGGCATAGCCGCTGGCAACCCCTATAGCCGGCGCTCCCCGCACAACCATGGTCTTAATTGCTTCATATACACCCTCAATGGTATCATAGCTGCGATAAGCAATTTCGTTAGGAAGAAGGGTTTGATCTATTAAAATGAGCTTCCCCTGATCCCATTTCAGTGTAAAAATTTCACTCACCAATGCTCTCCTCCATGTTGCAAGTTTAATTGGCAGTTCCAGTGATCCTTTTAAAAAACTCTACTGCACCGTTTATGTCACTTTCATCCGGATGGCCTTTTGCAACTCCGCCAAATAATTTAAAAGGCCCGGCAGATAAATATCCTCTGCATCCATAAGATCCCATCAGCCGGCAAGCATCTCCAAGTAAGCAGCTTTAAGCACTTCGTTTGTTTCATTTTTTATAATATCCTGCATTTCTCTATCAGAAAGAGGGAAAATATTCAGTCTCTCAGTTTTAATCATTTGTATCTCTCCAACAATGTATTATTACTGCCAGGATTTATCCTTATCTTTAAGAAACACAATTGCTTTATCTTCATCCAGCGGCTCACTGATCAGATACCCCTGAACCATATCGCAATTATACTTTTTTAAATACTGCAACTGGCCTTCTTGCTCAACTCCTTCGGCTATTGTACACTGTCTAAGTTTATGGGCTATTGAAATTATATCGCTTGTTATGGCTTTATTATGGTCGGTATACAGCAGCTTATCGACAAAGTATCGGTCAATTTTCATGCAGTCAGCTTTTAAACCTTTCTCCCTGGCCAGAGAGGAATGACCGGTTCCAAAGTCATCAATAGCTATACGAATCCCTATACTCCTCAGTTTTTTAATTATTTCATTTATACTATCATAATCGGAGGCAATAACCGATTCGGTTATCTCAATGCTGACATTCTTTGGATTAACCTTGGCCTTGCTTATCAGTTCAAATAAGCTGCTTGTAAAATCCGGGCTAAAAAGCTGTATAGCAGAAATATTTATCGATACGAATATTCCATCATACCCCAGTTCATCGAGGCTTTTTAAAAACCCTAATGCTTTGGCAAATACTTTTTCACCAATAGGGAGAATCAGCTTTGTTTTCTCGGCAATGGGAATGAATTCTAAAGGAGATACGATGCCGAGCTTTTTAGTTCTCAATCTGGCCAGGGCCTCAAAACCGCATATTGAACCTGTTCTTAAATCCAGAATCGGCTGGTATAGCAAAAACAGCTCATTATCGGTATAATCATCAGCTGCTATTGCGCTGAGAGCTTCTATTATATCCCTCTCGCGGCTGACTACTGCTTCCAGCTCTTCATCATAAAAGCATAATTCAAAATCCCTTCCCAACATGCTTACATACCGCTCTGAAGCAATCATTAGTTTTCTGAGCAGCAAATCAATATCCAACTCATCCTGGTCCGGCTCAATTTCCACAATTCCAATCCCGCCGCCTATTCTTTCTGCTACAAACAGGGATTTTAGAGTTTCCGCAACAGCGCTGCTGAAATCAACAAGCTCTTTTTTATCTTCATAGTCATAGAGGTAAAAAATAAACCGGTTTTCATGGGGATAGAACAATATGCGGTTACTGCTGCAATACCGGCCTAGGGCTTCAGCTGCTTTCTTTATCAAATTACGGGAATACTGATGCCCATAGGTGGCTGTTAACAGCTGCACCATGCTTAAGTTGATGCCTATAAGCGCCTTTTTTGACTTCTTCTTTAGCTTTGCATCCCTCTCAAGCAATTGCAGCAAATACTCGCGATTATAGAGCCCTGTCCACTTATCATGCTCATTATTGTATTTTAACGCATCTTCCACTGCTTTTCGATCTGATATATCAAGCACAATTCCCTCAAGCGCTTCCACTTCACCCTTATCATTATATATGCCCTGCCCCATCTCAAGAACCCACTTCTTCTCGCCGGCGGCAGTTATTATTTCATACTCATATTTGAACGGCTTCCTTTCCTTAAGGATCCGTTTCCATTCATTCCATAGAAGTTCGCGGTATTCGGGCGAAATGAGCTCATTAAAGGATAGATCCCTGTTATACAGCAGGCTTTCCGGCGGATAACCAGTAAGGTCATAACAGCCTTCAGACACATATTGCATGGTCCAGTCACGATCATAGTTGCACCTGTAGGCCAGGCCCGGAAGATGAGTAAGCAGAACATATTTGCTGCGCTCGCTTTCTTCCAGTTGCTGTTTTAAAGCTGCCTCCGTGCGCAGAAACTCAACATGAACATCAATCCTGGCCTTAAAAGCCGCCATGTTGATAGGCTTTCGAATATAATCTACTGCACCGAGTTTTAAACCTGCAATTTCATTGTCCGCTTCATCGTAAATGGTCAGAATTATGGTTCTTAAGTTTTTATACCGCTCATTTTCCTTTATATACTCCAGAACCTGAAAGCCGTCCATTTTGGGCATATTTAAGTCGAGTATGAGCAGGTTGATTCCGTCATGCTCCTCAAGCATGCGGATAGTTTCTTCTCCGTCCCGGGCAGTCAATACGCAGTAATCGCTCAATATATTCTTAATTATCATCCTGTCGGTTGCCGAGTCGTCAGCCACCAAAATTTTAATCTGCAATATGGATCCCCTTTCTGTTAACCGCCTTCTCCTGGTATTAATTGGTTGTCAGTTCATCGAACAGTTCTCGCATAAGTTCAGAAAACCTGTCCTGCATAAGTGTTATTTCCTTTTTATTTTTCTCTTCCAGTGCTCTTTGCAATAGGCCGGCCGCATTTTGCACCGATTTTGCCCCAATGCTGCCGGAACTGCTTTTTATCTTATGTACTATTTGGGCGGCATCTGCATATCTTTTTTCGCGTATGGCTGCTTTAAGAGCACCCAAAGTATCTCGGTTCTCCTTATAATACTCTTGCAGCACCTGGTTATAAAGTTTTTCATTTCCGCCCATATTCTTTAAGCCCAGCTGCCGGTTAAGCACGCCTCTATCCATACCGGCCTTGTGTTTATTCTCCAGAATTATTTTTTCAACGGTTTGAATAAAGTGTTCCGGATGAAAAGGCTTGCTGATGTAATGGAATATACCGCTTTGCACACATTTCTCGTTTACGTCTGAAACAACATCCGCTGTCAATGCTATGATAGGCACTTGAGCTGACATCTCCCGAATCTGCTCTGCCGCTTCATAGCCGTTCATGACAGGCATATGTAGATCCATTAAGATCAAATCAATCTCATTCCTATGTTTTTTATAGTGCTCTACAGCTTCCTTTCCATTCTTGGCTATGATTACTCCAAAACCAGCCTGTTCCAAAAGGGTTTTTGCAATCAGCTGGTTGGTCTCATTATCTTCTGCCAGCAATACGAGATAAGACCTTTCTAATCTTTCCAGAGAGGACTTTCTTGCTGCTGAAGAATGGGATACCAAAACCGTATTTGGATTTAAAGCATTAATAATTCCATTTAGCAGAATGGAAGGCAGGATTGGCTTTTCGATGCCCAAATGTATGCCATGTTCATTAAGCTTATCAAACAGGTCTTCCCTCATCATTGGAAAAAGCATCATCGGCTTTGGAAATTTTGCCGTCTCAATGTTATATCGTATTTTTTCAATAAAGTTAAATCCGCCTTCTGCCGGGGTGCCGTATTCAATAATGAACAAATCAAAGGGCCTGGCATGCTTTCCGTCTGCAGCTTTGAGCATGCTTACAGCTTCTTCTTCCGAATGAGCAGCTTCACAGTGGATTCCATAGCTGGCCAGATATTTTTTAATAAGATTTGTGTCTTCATCCGATTTGTCCAGCACCAGTATTCTGACATCCCTTAATCTGCTGGCAGACAAAGCTTTTATATATGCCTCTTCCTTCTTTCTATCAACATCCAAAGGCAATTGAACATTAAAGGTTGTGCCCTCTCCAGGTGCGCTGAAAACCTTCATTTCCCCTTTCATCAAATCCACAAGATTTTTTACAATAGAAAGGCCCAGGCCAGAGCCTCCAAACCGCCGGTTGATGCTGGTATCACCCTGCTCAAATGGAGCAAAGAGCTTATCCATCTGTTCTTTGGTCATCCCTATTCCGGTATCCTTAATGGTAAAGGAGATATAATATTTGTCATTCTCCTTTGCCATGGGCTTGACATCCAATGACACTTTACCCTGGCTGGTAAATTTAACAGCATTGTTCAGAACATTCAGCAGAACCTGCTCGATTCTTCTGGAATCGCCGTAAAACCAATCAGGAATAAGAGGATCCCTATACAGCCTAAAAGCGATCCCCTTTTCATTTATTTGATATGAAACTATATTAATTACGTCCTGAATCACCCGATCCAAGCTGAAAGAAGTGATTTCAAGCTGAACTTTGCCGGCTTCAATTTTTGAGAAATCCAGAATATCGTTTATTATGCTCAGCATGTTATTTGCGGCTTGTACAATCCTGTCCAGATACATATTCTGAGTCAGGGTAACCTCAGTCTTTTTCAAAAGATATGCCAGACCTGTAACAGCATTAAGCGGGGTCCTGATCTCGTGGGACATCCTGGCCAGGAAATGTGATTTGAACTCATTGGCTTTTTCCAAATCCAGCTGAATCTGTTTTCTCCACAGGACCTCCTTGCGCAGCCTTACAATCCAGAAAAATGATACAGCCAGGATAACAGCAATTAAGGGACCGACAACAGCCAAAATGCGGATAAAAGGGCCGTAATCTAAGTCGGCATCCAAGCCAACCCACTTGTTGTGAATGGCAAGCTTTTCGCTTTCGCTGATGGAGTTCAATGCTTTATTTATGATGCTGACCAGTTCCGGCCAGTCTTTCCGGACAGCAAAATACAGAGCCTGCTGCTTTTCAGCTTCAAAGGATACAAATCTGAGACTAGTCAAGCCGGTTGAACGGATAATGTAATTGGTTGTGGCAAGATTTCCTATAAAAGCTTTTTCTTCCCCGGTTGCCACAGCAGTAAGGGCTGCCTCAACAGAATCGTACAGGCTTAAGTTTATTTTTGGATGTGACAGCAGGTAGCTGTGGTGTGAACTGTTGCGCTGCACTGCAACAGTATAACCGTACAAATCTTCAATGGCCGAAATTCGGGTATCCGTATCACGGGTTACTATTACTCTTTTATAATAATAATAGGGTTCAGAGTAGAGAAAATGCTTTTCCCTATCTTCTGTTTTGCCCACAGCAGGCAGGGCATCAATATATCCTGCCAGCGCCATGTCATATGCTTCCGGCCAGGTTAAACCTTCTGCAACTTCAAACTCCAAACCGGTTTTTTCACTTATTAATGCAAGGTAGTCTGCTGCTATGCCTTTGTACTCACCATTTTCAATGAATTCAAACGGCACAAAGCCCGGATCAACTCCAAGGCGGATCACCGGATGTGCCTTAATAAAAGCCAATTCATCCTCTGTCCAGCTGATGCCGCTTTCAGCACCAAAACAGGGTATGGCCATTATTATTATCACAATAATTGAAAAAAAAGAAAAAAAGACCTGCTTATTACGCTTCATCTGATTGGAGGCAATAAAGCGAAAAGCAAGATTTGATGGTATTTTTCTAAAGTTGGCATCCATAACATGCCCCCTTCTTTATGCTGTAAATGATAAGAAATATGGGGCGTGTCAGAATTAATTGGTTTATATTTGCACAGGAAAGTTCATCTTCATAGCCAAGTGTACTATTATATCCATTACATTGAAAAGAGAGCCGTTATTATTGAGCTGATAAGAAAAACCGAATACAGTATAGCATAAGCTCGATTAATGTATATTTATGCAGGTATACAGTGTTATTGTGTCACATCTTGTCATAATTGTCAATAAAGAATATTTCCAGCCGCTGCTAATATTGTGCTTTTTTCAGAAAAAATCTATATGCTGCAATCAGCAGAACCAAATTATACGCTCCGCCGATAAGAAGATATAAAAAATAGCTCAAGTTGGCGCTGTTTTCCGCTGGCATAAGTTCGAGAATCAAACCCCTGATTGCCCAGAAATTCGGAAATATGCCTAATAAGTATTGTAACTTCCCCTGAAATGCTTCAAGGATCATCAAGGCAGGAACCAAAGCCAGGATGCCTGTTCCTTTTATATAAGCAAAGCCTTCTACCTTGTTTTTGGCAAAAGCGCTTTGCAGCAAGCCCAGTGCCGGTGTAAAAAGGCCGTTTACTACAGCGAAAGAAACAATATGAGAAATGTCTACATTATCAAAAACAGATGAGCCGCCTATCATGTATTTGTCACCGGCAATCAGCTTAGTTCCCGCAAGAATTACTATAATACCCAAAACAGACATTAAGTATATATAGGCCATCTTAAACTTCAGGTAGCCGGAAGTTCCCACGGGAGTGACCGCAATTGTATGCAATGTGTGCTCATCTTTTTGATCCAGCAGCAGAAAAGCAGCCATAGCAGCAAGAAAGAATGATCCGAAGGCAAGTATAATAATCAGCAGCAAAAGCATTGTCAGCCTGAGTACAGGGCTCTGCATCGGATCAATCGATTCCAATATAATTGGAAACACAAACGATGATAACAAAAGTATAATAATTGGAAATAAGCACATATACAGGTTTATAGGGTCCCGAATAATGGTTTTTGCCTCATATTTCAACAGCGATATATATTTGTTCATATAATTACTACCCCCTTGCTGCATTATCTTTAAACATTGGATAAACTGTAAACTTAAAAAGCAATGCAGTCAGAAGCATCAGATAAAGGCATCCTGCTGCTGTAATGGCAGGATCAAAGTCACCGGAGACTGCAGAAATAATCAAACGGCTTGCAGAATGGGAAGGAGACAGCATTAGCAGCCACTCGTATTTTGAATCGATTAATCCAAGGTTAAACAGAAAAGACGGTATGGTAAACAAAAACATGTAACCTAAAAGCAATACCAGCATATGGGTAAAATCCCTGCTTCTAAGTGAAAGAAAAAACCCGATTGCTGCATGGGCAGCACCTGCTATAGCAACAAACAGCAAAAGAACAAGATAGTTAAAGGTAATCCTGTGAATAAAGAATAAGGCAGCAGAAGTAACAACAGCCGATTCAAGAGCCAGCACCATAGAGGCAAATGTTTTGGCCGTCAGTATCTGCCCCAGGGATACCGGCATTACTATCATTGTTTTAATAGTGCCTTCCTGTTTTTCAAGATGATGGGAAGCGCCAAGCAGCAATATAGACATAGCAACTACATCTACAATTATAAGGAGCGGTGCAATTTCACGTGCCTCATTCTCGGAAAGGAATAAAAAAAGCACAATCCATAGAACTGCGGTTGCAAGACTGACGGGAAGTATTTTGTATCTCACCAGCCGTTTAAGTTCTCCCATAACAAGCTTTACCAGCCCGCTCATTTCAATTCAACCCCTGTTACAATAATGAATATTTCTTCCATGGATGTCTCGCCGCTGTGGATTGTTTCTATCTTTTCAGATTTAAGCAGATTTAAAAATTTTTCATTTTGCCCTATGCCGTCCAGTGGAAAAACAGCGCTTTGAGTGGTTCCGTTCTCCCTGTATTCAACCTTCACTTCCCGTTTGCCGTATCTCAGTTTCAGATCCCTGGGTGTTGAAATTTCTACCAGCCTGCCGTTCACACAGAATGCCACCCGGTCACACAGCTGTTCAACATCATTCATCAAATGGGTGGTTAAGAAAACCGTACCGCCTTTGGCCCGGTATTCAGCTATCATATCCTTTATAATTCTGGCATTCTTGGGGTCCAGCCCGTTTGTTACCTCGTCCAGAAAAAGAACCCGCGGATTGTTCAGCATGGCACGGACGAAGTTCAGCCGTACCTTCATCCCCTTGGAAAACTCACCTACCTTGACATCACGGTATTCCCAAAGGCCGACCCTTTCCATCAGTTCCTGGATATCCCCAGTCTTTTTGTAGAATCCTGAAAAAAACTTCATATTCTCCAAAGCCGTTAATTTGGTAAAATGTACAGGAACCTCAAATCCAACGCCTATCTCCTCATAAAAAGAATTATCCATTGAATTAAGATTCTTCCCGAAGTATTTGATTGTTCCCCTGTAACCCTCCAGGAGTCTTATCAGTATTTTTTGGGTGGTGGATTTCCCTGCTCCCGAGGGACCCAGCAGTCCAAAAATCTCGCCTTCTAAAACGTCAAAGCTTATACCTTTGATGACATTTTCTTCGGAAGACGGATATTTATAACTTAAATTTTCCACACTAAAAGCAACTGCCACAATATTTCCTCCTTTCGCTATGCTATGTATTGCTAAATAAATATTTTAACTCTAAAATGAATGCCTACTTTCCTGAAATGCCATACTGAATTATGTCTACCACCTGGTTAGCAATATTTAATAAGTCATCCGGGTTTCCGTTAGGAATAAGCTTGTGCAGATTGGAAAACATAATCTCAATAACCTTGGCAACTAATTCGGAAGGATAACTGCTGTTAATCTGACCCGATTTAACAGCCTGATATATATATTCATTGAAGGACCGGTTATAGTCATATGGGAAAAAATCATACAATCGATTTCGAAATTCTGCGCTTTCCTCCATTATTCTGTTCAAAAAGTGATGCATGCGTTCATCAGCCAGCATAAAATCCAATGTACTCTTCATAATTTCCTTGAGTGAAGCAAAAAAATCACCACTGTCAGTTTTTTTATGCATGAGAGGATAAAAATAGGAAAGTTTCTTTCTTACAATGATGTCCATCATGGCCAGATAAAGCCCAAACTTATCGCCAAAGTGATGATAAAAGCTCCCTTTGCTCATCCCGGCATTTTTCAGAATATCATTAAGAGATGCATCCTGGTACTTTTTCATGGAAAACTCATTAATAGCTGCCTCCTGAAGCTTAGGATAGCGTAATAGCGGATTATCTTCACCTATAAGTGCATGATAATCAAATTTCCTTCCCAATTTAAACACCTCATAGACCACATAGTCTAGACCACTTGGTTTAATGATAGCACAAATATAAAATGCATGTCAATACAGAATTTAATAAAACCGCGTAATTCTAGCTTAAATCGATAATCCAGGCATCCTGTATATAATCCTCAATTATTTTCCTTGATAGATTGAACCAGCTTCTGCATGCATCCAGAATTATTGAATCCCCGGTTACTACTCTTTCTTTGTCTGATAGTATTACATCCACATTGGGAACCAGTTCGACCTCAACCGGCAGCCCCCATTGCTCAGATAAGCCAAGTATCTTGCTTTTCAGCCTGCCTGAGTTGGACACAGGAGAATCCAAATAAAACCGTACCCATGGCACATTTAATTCTCTCAATATCTTTCCTATAAGGTTCAAGGCAGTATCTGTCTTGTCTATAAGCCTGTATGTGCCTCTCAGGCCTGCCAAGTCTCTGAATACACCGTCTTTCCCAAGCAAAATGGGGCTTCCTGACAATGCAACTTCCAATGTAATGATCAGATTGAACCCATCTATATTCAAACAGCCATCTTTAGCACATTCCAAAGGGAGCATGGCTAACCTTCTTTTTTCATAATCGGCAGTAGGAGACGTTGTTCTTTGAAGAGCCGTCCTCGCCCTTGAAGGAAGCTGGTAATGGTTGCCTGTAAATTCTATTACCTGTTTCATTTTGTATCCCCTGTCAAGCAGCCACTGCACCTCTTCCTGTATAATTCTTAATTTCCTGACATTATCCACGGAAAACACCTTTTTATCATCAGGGTCATAACCTCTTTTGACATTTCTGGCAGCCATTTTTCCTTTCTCCCTTTATTTTACTTAATGTTTCAGATTTTCAATAAAATCAACACCAACCCTTATATATGGATTGGTGTTGGCTTTATTCTATCTTCTTATAACCCTTGTTGTGTATGAAGCTGTACAATTATTTTTCGTTGCAACCACCCTCACCACAGTACCAGCTTTTTGCTTTTTAACAGGCACAGAAAACCTGCCGTTCTTATCAGCTTTCACTGTCTTAAAAAGCTTATTGTTAAAATAAACTTTTACCGTGGCTTTTGCATCTGTTTTTCCTGTAATTTTTGTACTCTTATTCGAAATAGTATTTACCGACATTTTTAGCCAAACGGTAACTGTTTTTGTTGTGGTGTTTTTGGCTTTATCGCTTGCTGTAATTTTTATTCTTGTTCCCGCGCTTTGTCTAGATATCTTAAATTGGTAATTACCTTTAGAATCTGCAGTTACAGTTTTTACATATTTATTGTTAATATACAGCTTAACCGAGGCCTTGGATTCAGTTTTACCTTTGATCACCGTGGTATCAGTGTCCACATGCTTAGGCACGGTAAGCGGAGGCGGGGATTTATCAACAACTGTTTTCGTAACAGTAGTTGACAGCTTATTCTTAGTTACAACTACTTTAACCTTAGTGCCTGGTTTTTGCTTTTTCAAGGTTACCGAGAACTTACCATTCTTATCGGCTGTAACCGTCTTATAATGCTTGTTTTTCACATAAATCTTCACTTTGGCTTTAGCTTCAGTTTTTCCGGCAACCTTGGTGCTCTTATCCGAAACAGTATTTACCGATAAATAGGGCTTAACAGTAATTGTTTTGGTTGTGCTGTTTTTTGCCTTGTCACTGGCAGTTATTCTGATCTTTGTACCGGAACTTCGTTTGGATATCTTAAACTGATAATTGCCCTTGGAGTCTGCCGTTACAGTTTTTATATGCTTGTTTCCAATATAAAGTTTGACTGAAGTTCTGGCTTCCGTCTTGCCCTTAATAACTGTTGTGTTGCTGGTCACAGCCGGCACGGTAAGGCTGGGCGGAGTTTTGTCTGCAACGGTTTTAGTAACCGTATTTGATACCTTGTTCCTTGTAGCAACTACCTTTACCTTAGCGCCTGCCTTTTGTTTTTTGATGGATGCTGAAAACTTGCCGTTCTTATCAGCAGTAACAGTTTTATAAAGCTTATTGTTAAGATAAACATTCACTGAAGCCTTGGCTTCAGTTTTGCCTGTAACCTTGGTGCTTTTATCCGAAACAGTGTTTACTGATAAATAGGGTTTAACTTTAATTGTTTTGGAAACACTGTTTTTTGCATTGTCGCTGGCTGTAATTTTAATTTCCGTACCTGAAACCTGTTTAGAAATATTAAACTGATAATTACCCTTGGAATCTGCCGTTACAGTTTTTACATGTTTATTCTTAATATACAGCTTCACCGAAGCCTTGGCTTCAGTTTTGCCTTTAATTACTGTTGTGCTGCTGTGTATTGCAGGAACACTTAATTCCGGCGGAATCTTATCTGCAACTTTTACGCTTTTGGATGTTGACACCTTTGTTTTATCATCGGTTGCAGTTACTTTGATGGTAGTATTCTCAGTCTGCTTCTTTATGGTTATTTTAAAATTCCCCTTGGAATCCGCTTTGCCGCTTCCTATCTGCTTATTATTCACATAAGCCTTTACTGTAATATTTGCTCTTGTTTTTCCTGTAATTGATGTATCCTTATTGGAAACAGTATTCACCGTCAGCGGCGGAGGTGCCATAATTTCCGCATAACGTGCTTCCGCATCGGTTAATTTTTTGTAATTGGTTACCAGTGCTTTCTGCTTGCTGCTAAGCTTGTTATAGGCTTCCCTGGCCTTTTTAATGTCTTCTCCAAAAGTTTTCTTATCTTCTGATATTGCATTGATCAAATTGATTACTTCTTTGCTCTTAATCCGGTTAATATCATCCTCCGTTAAGGGCGATACATTCAACCGATGCAGAGTCAGCTGCTTTTTACCTGTTGCCCCTGTAGTCCAGTATAAATATTTTCCGTCATAGACAGGCTGCTCATAGGCAGTCAGGCGGACGTTTTTCAGCTGGGTGGGCTTTACAACAGTCTCGCCTTTATTGTTTAATATGGTGTAATATGTGGCCAGATATACCGGACTATATGAAGAGCCACCGTCCAGCTTAAACTTCTCCCACATGATTACAATTTGATCTTCTTTATTGGCTATTACCTTAACGTTATCAGCAAACTCATAATTCTTATAATCGGTTAACCATTTTACACCATAATCCTGGGTGCCCGGTTCAAGAAACATTTTTGTTTTTGCATCAGTATTTCTTTTATCTGTTGCTTTTCTGACCGGAACATTCAATAACTGCCGCTTGTCCTCTGAATAATTCTCATAATCCTTTTTGAAAATTTGTACAAATACATTCCTTGGTTCATTATGCCCATAATACTCTTTAGTCGGTGCTGTTTTAAGGGACAGTGTTTTTTCAGATGCACCTGCCAGCACATATCCTTTGGATATTTCAGCAATTCCTCCCAGACTGGCAAATGTCAAATTATATCCATAGTCCCTGTTGGATCCTTCCCGAAAATGGAACGGAACATATGAATAGCTTTCATATATGTTGCTATGATTCTTTTTCACCTTTTGAATATGAAATCCCCGCGGGTAGGCATCTCCCTGGTCAGCAAAGATAAAATCTCCATTTGAAGCAACCATAATTCTTTGATCGAAAGAATGGCTTGTATATGGCTCGGGAAGGTCCTTAATCCTGGTTAAGTCAGGAATTTTGACATATATTACAAAATTGGATTGATGCCCGTTGTACATCTGGCGCGCATATGAAATTGCCAGTATATTGCCATTTATCGCCATGCTCGCATTTCCGTACCAAAATGGAACTCTGCTCCCGCTGTCGGGGTCCCAAAAAGTACAGGTATCCTTGCCCTTTAAGGACAATTCTTTTATTTTTTTGCCATTCTTGTCATATCGAATAACAGCCAGGGTAACCTTATCGCTTTTTCCTGCAGTGTCTTCCTGTCCGAAAAATGCATAAAAATTACCCTTATCATCCCCTATTACTCCGCCCAGAATTGGATAGGGTTTATTAATGGTAATTGTTTTAATTATTTTCATATTTGATTTATTCAAGACTGCTATGTAAAAGTTCTTACTGCCATCATAGGCAACGTAATAATTCCCCGAATTATCGAAAAACTCCGAAATCGGAGAAATGTCTGCGGAAAACCCGTAGGGATATAAATCTGTATTGACCTCTTCCACACTGCTGAACTTGTATGATTCCAAATCAACTACAGTTGAAGCTGAAACGGGTGAAAAGATGGGCGTAATTAGAAAAGCTATTATTAGTGCAAGAAAGAATACAAAAATTTTACCACGCTTAAACATCATAATCTCTCCTATATATTTTTTTCTGTAAAACTTTGCTCTTTATTAGAAGAGATACATAAAAGACTTGAATGGTTTTAAAATCATAGAAATTTTTTTATACATTGATAATAATATAGCACACAAAATATTTACAGTAAATAGCACTCATAGCTGATACCACACCTTTTGGCTTAACTTGTCATTTTATGTAATATTAAACCATAAAAATCTCCTCTTCTATAGATTGCATTTTAGAAGAGGAGATTCTGTTTGCCTGAAATCTTTATGCCTATGTCATTTAATATATGTTGCAAGGAAGTCTGCAAATTCCCTGCTTACCTCATACCTGGACAAAAAGCCTATATTTCTGTAATACATGGTTTCATAATACACGCCCTGCTTATTGTATATCCTGACTCCTATCGGGTTTGCCAGGGCATCTCCTGCAGAACCCTGATTAGGTGGTACATAGCCGCCCTGGGAACCTCCGGTATCTCCCATATCCATCATGCCGGAGGGGGCAGATGAATCACTGGTAACGGGAGCATCAGGATCCAAAGGCATATCTTCTGCAGCTGGAACAAGCGGCATATCCTGCGCCTGGGCAGGCAAATCCTCGGCAGCGGTACCTTCGCCTGTTGCAGGCTTATTGGATACAGGTTCATCCGGCGCAGGGCCGATATCCGGTTCAGCACCCGCATCAGAGGCAGATATCTCCCCATCCGATGCAGGATCGGTTGTGACCTTGCTCTGATCACTGCCGGGCTTATATCCAAACAGGGCTTCAAAATATTTGTCGCTGGCATTTTTCAGCACAGAATAGTAATTGTAAAACTTTTCGATCTCAGCAGGTTCAGTGATTTCTCCTACAATATTGAGTCCGCCTTTAATTTTGCTCTCTTCCGTATATTCTATCAGCTGAATAACCTTAATATCCTCAGGGCCGTTTATTCCATGCAATTCTAGGTAGGCAATTGCATCTTCATCCTGATTGTTGTTATAGCTTTCAAAGGTAAAGAACTTATACAACTTGTATCCATCTTCCCTTTTTACGGCTACAACCGCTTCCCCTCCTGCAGGAATATATTCAAACACCTCCAGCCCCTTCATGCTTTCATCCGGGGTAGACTCTATTACAGTAATCTTTCTGCCGATGTCTTCTTCAGACACCTGCGCTGGGAAACCGAATTCTTCCCGGAGTTCATCCTGAAGCAGAATATAGTGTCTATCGTCAATACGGAACTGATCGGTTATAGGCGCAACCATATCTTCCCTTGCGTCTAAACCATCCGGCTGGATTTCTCCCTCAGGTGTCATACTGTCACTCCGCCCCAGCCATAGATTATTTATCAAAAGGCTTCCGGCAATAATAATTACCAGGCCAAGCACAGGTACCAGTTTTTTCATGCTCAATGTTCTCATGGCCTTCTCCTTTCTGCTTTCCTTACGGCTTAAAATATTGTTCAGCATTATCTTTTCTTCATCCGGGCCGGGTTTAATTTTATCAAATGCAGCCATAAGGTCTTCCTTTTTCACGCCAACTCACCTTCCCTTTCTATCTCCAGTTTCAACCGCTTTCTGCCGGTATGCAGCCAGCTTCGGACGGTCGATTCCGGCTTTCTTACCATTTCAGCAATCTCCGGCGTAGAATAGCCTTCGTAGTAATAAAGGTATATGGCGGTTCTGTATTTAGGGGGAAGCGCCAGCACCCTGGATAAGGTTTCGTCAATTTCAAAATCCTGATGCACCGCTTTTTCCGGCGCCTGGTCCAAACCTATGGTTCTGGACCACCAGCTTCTGAAATGATCCTTGCACAAATTAATTGCAGTTCTTATAAGCCAGGCTTTTTCATGCTCTGCATTTTCAAAAACAACATTGCTTTTCATCAGCCTTAAGAAGGTGTTCTGCACCATATCCTCCGTATCGGCCTTGTTCTTCATATACAAAAAGCATACCCGGTAAACTGTATTAACATGGCGGTTATATATTTGTATAAGCTCTTCATCCGTACGCAACAAAGAACTCATTGGCTTCCCCCTTTCACTTTAAATACGAATGAGAAGGCCAAAACGTTGAGTAAATGTTTGTTCTTAATTAATCTAATTTTAACATTTAATCTTGCATAGAAGTCAAGGCATCCGTATTCTACTGATTCATTAAAGTAACGAAATGTATGAAAATCAAGTTAAATTCTGCCGCAAATGCAGAACACGAATACTATAAGAAGTATTTAAGGCGCAGATCCGTGAATGTCATATAGCTGTTCACGGAGCTTTTTTGACATAGTAAGTATGATATGATAGATTTAAACAACAGTATAAGAGCCATAATTATTTATGGCTTTTTTCATTTATGCAATTATCATAAGGGAGGATAACATGAGTGGTATAGTTGCAGTATACTCGGAAGACAGTGATAAGTTTTTACAAACCACCAAAATAATGCTTAAAAAGTTAAGACATCGAGGAAATGGAAAACAAAGTCTTTATAAATTAAATAAGGCTATTTTAGGGAAAAACCTTGTTAAAGAGGCAGCAATGCCTAAATTTGAAAAAGAAGGTTCTACAGCAGTTATCGCTGACGGTAACATTTTAGATGAACAGGATATACCCCCGGAAGAAACCATAATCAAGAATTACAAAGAGGAAGGAGAAGAATTTGTAAACAACTTGGATGGCCCGTTTGCCTTTGTACTGTCCGATGGAGAAAAATTGATGGCTGCGAGGGATCCAGTGGGTCTAAAACCCCTTTATTATACTCAAAAAGATAAGTCTATTATGTTTGCATCAGAAATTAAAGCTCTTTTAGGAAATAGTAAAAAAATAAATGTTTTTCCACCAGGTTATTATTTCAGATCAGATAAAGGGTTTGTTCAATACAATGACATAACTAAAATAGACGTAAATAAAAAAATTACAACAACAGAAGCAATAAAAAATGTTAGGAAAAAGATTATAGAAGCTGTAGAAAAGCGATATAAAAGCAATCAAAATATTGGAGTTTTTTTAAGCGGCGGCGTGGATTCCAGTGTTATTGCTGTATGCTGCAAAGAATTAAGTGTAAGCTTGGATACTTTTTCAGTAGGAGTTGAAGGCAGTTCAGATCTTCAAAAAGCCAGAAAAGTGGCAGATTATATAGGAAGCAGACATCATGAATATATTTTTGACAAACAAGATATGATTCGCATACTTCCGGAAGTTATTTATCATTTAGAGTCATTTGATATGTTTCTTGTAAGAAGTGCAGTGGTAAATTATCTGCTCTCAAAGATGGCAAGTTATGAAGGAATGGAAGCAATATATTGTGGAGAAGGCGCTGATGAGATCTTTGCCGGCTATGAATATCTAAAAAATTTAGAGCCCGATGAGGTAAACAACGAGCTTAAACGACTTACACGGTTCAGTCATAAAAATTGCTTTCAAAGAGTTGACAGAATGCTTAAAGCTTTTTCCATGGAACCTAGATTACCTTTTGCAGATAACAGCATTATAGAGTATGCTTTGAAATTACCTGTTGATTTTAAGCTCCATAATGAGCAGGGAGACATAGTGGAAAAATGGGTACTAAGAGTAGCCTTTATAGAAGATTTGCCTGAGGAAATAATTTGGCGCAAAAAACAAAAATTCTTCGAGGGGGCTGGATCTTCACATTACCTTGCTGAATATGCCGAAGAAAACATAAGCGATGAGCAGTTTTACAAAGAGAGAAAAATTGATAAAAACTTTACTTTAAGATCTAAAGAAGAACTGATGTACTATAAAATCTTCCATGAATTTTTCCCATACAAATCTGTTTTAGAAACCATAGGACGAACGCCAACTAAAAACATAAATCACAAATAACCGGCATGTTTAATGGGCAAAATAATTGTGTACTTAGGCAACAGGGAGGAATTCTAAGTTGATTGACGAGCAAAACCGCAGCAAGCTTGAAGCGCTTGGCAACCCTAAGGTTATGGAATACTTAAATGAAGCCATTGAACTTTGTAAACCTGCCAAGGTTACGATAATTACCGATTCGCAGGAGGATATAAACTACGTAAAAGAACTTGCTCTACGCAATGGTGAGGAATTCAAACTTACCATGCAGGGCCATACAGTACACTTTGACGGCATCTATGATCAGGGAAGAGACAAGCGCAATACCCGCTATCTTGTTAAAGAAATTGAAGACTGGGGCTTTAAGGCCAACACCATGCTGCAGCCTGAAGGAGCGGCTGAAATAAAAGAAATACTGAATGGCATTATGGAAGGCAAGGAAATGCTGGTGGCATTTTTCTGCCTGGGGCCTGCCAACTCCCCCTTTTCAATGAGAGCCATGCAGATAACCGATTCAGCCTATGTAGTCCACAGCGAAACCATTCTGTACCGCCCCGGATACGAAGAGTTTAAACGCATGCAGGGCTCAAGTGATTTCTTCTACTTCCTTCACTCAGCCGGAGAGCTCAATGAAGGCAAAACCGTAAATATAGACAAGCGCCGCATATACATTGACCTTACAGAAAACAGGGTTTATACCGTCAACAACCAATATGCAGGCAACAGCGTGGGATTAAAAAAACTCGCTTTCCGCCTTGCCATTCAAAAGGCCAACCGGGAAGACTGGCTGGCTGAGCATATGTTTCTCATGGGTGTTCACGGCAAGCCTGGAAGGGTTACATACTTTGCCGGCGCCTTTCCCAGCGCATGCGGCAAAACCAGCACCGCCATGCTGCCCGGCCAGACAATAGTAGGCGATGATATTGCTTATTTAAGAAACATCAACGGCCGGTTGAAAGCCGTTAATGTAGAAAAAGGCATATTCGGAATTATACAGGATGTTAATCCAAGTGATGACCCGCTTATATATGAAGCTTTAACTACTCCCAGGGAAGTAATATTCTCAAATGTATTGGTGCATGACGGAAAACCCTACTGGCTGGGCATGGGCCAGGAAGTTCCCGATTCGGGAATTAATTACTCCGGCGAGTGGTACAAAGGCAAAAAAGACGAAAGGGGCAGGGAAATAAGCTACGCCCACAAAAACGCCCGCTACACCATTGCACTTAGAGAGCTGGGAAATGCTGATGAAAACTTAGACAACCCAGAAGGAGTTCATGTTCAGGCCATTGTATACGGCGGACGGGACTCGGATACCACCGTTCCTGTCTCTGAATCCTTAAACTGGGAACATGGCGTCTTTACAGGCGCCACCGTCGAATCTGAAACCACCGCTGCCACCATAGGAGCCGAAGGCGTACGCACCCATGACCCCATGGCAAACAAGGATTTCCTGGTGCTGCACCTGGGCAGATACATTGAAAACCATCTGAAGTTTGGAAAGGGTTTAAATAAAGCTCCCACCGTTTTTGCCGTAAACTATTTTCTTAAAGATGAAAACGGCAGGTATCTTAACGGTAAGCTGGATAAGAAGGTCTGGATCCTTTGGGCCGAAGGCCGGGTAAACGGAGACTTTGATGCCATAGAAACCCCCATTGGCAGAATACCCAAATATGAGGATCTGAAAGTTCTGTTCAAAGAAGCCCTGGATAAAGACTATACTGAAGAAGAATATATTGAACAGTTCTCCATCCGGGCAGACAAATACCTTGAAAAGATGGACAGGATGGCTGAAATCTACGGCAGAATAGAAGTTCCCCAGGAGTTTTCAAACCAGATGGAAGCGGTAATAACCCGGCTGAAAGAAGCCAGGGAAAAACACGGCAGCATAATCTCCCCCAAAGCTTTTCAGTAATGCTTTTATTCCAATTGCATAGCTGACATAAAAGTACTGCTGCTGATTAAAGCGGCAGTTTTTTATATATCTTGCATTGAAATCAGCTATATGATATTGTTAATTAAGTAATATTATGTATATACAAAGGATATACTAAAGCAATTGAACAGGAGTAATTCATGAGCAGCAGTTTTAAGGACTTAAAGCTATCCGAGCCTATATTGAAGGCACTGGAGGAAATAGATTTTACAGAGCCTACAGAGATACAGGCTAAGGCTATTCCTCATGCATTGGAAGGTAAAGACGTAATTGTTACATCCAAAACCGGCAGCGGAAAAACCGCCGTATTCGGCGTATCCGTTCTGGAACAGACTGACCCATCGCATCCGGGACCTCAATGCCTCATACTGGTTCCCACCAGGGAACTGGCGATTCAGGTAGACAATGATCTCAAAAAAATGGCTAAATACCTGAAACATACCACAACTGCGGTATACGGTCAGCACAGCATGAGTGCTGAAGTGAGCGCCCTGGAGAAAAATGTTACCATAGTAACCGGCACACCAGGCCGGGTAATTGACCATATTGAACATGGCACATTGAGAACAGAAAACATTAAGTTTCTGGTTCTGGATGAAGTAGACCGGATGATGGATATGGGCTTCATAGGCCAGGTGCGCCAGATAATAAGGGCTATACCTAAAGAGCGGACTACCCTGCTTTTTTCCGCCACCATACCGGAAGAAATTGAACGGCTGTGCAGGCAATATATGAAGGACCCGGTAAGCATTGAAATCAAATCGGAAACCCGCACTGTAGAAACCATTGAACAAGTATACTACCGGGTGGAAAGAAATGAAAAGCGTACCCAGTTGGAACGCATACTTTTAATGGAGCGGCCTGAAACCTGTATGATATTCTGCAATACCAAGGCTGCGGTAGATCAGATCCAAAGGTTCCTTACCGGAAAGGGGTATGCTTCCAAAGCTCTTCACGGAGATATACCTCAGCATAAAAGAATGAAGAACATACAGCAATTCAAAAGAGGCACCTATCATATTCTTGTGGCAACCGATGTGGCAGCCAGAGGAATACATGTGGAAGATTTGTCGCTGGTTATAAACTACGATGTGCCCCAGGATAAAGACAGCTATATCCACAGAGTAGGCCGTACCGGCCGGGCCGGCAATGAAGGCAAGGCCATTTCCCTGGTAACCAAAGATGATCTTTTCACCCTTTATGAAATAGAAGAGCATATAGGCACGCTGATATATGAAGCAGAGCTGCCTACCGATGAAGAACTGGCTGAAGAAAAAGAGCTGGCCGATGCATGGAAAAAAGCCCATGCCCTGAAAAGCGAGCCTGAAAAACAAGCACCTAAAAGCAGCCCAAGGAAGAGTAAGAAGAAACGAAAAAAACCATACCAGAGGAAGCCATATCAAAAAGGCGGCACACAAAAACAAGGCCAGAGGCAGAAGCCAAAGACAGACAAAAAAGAAGCTTATGACCGGCGAAAAACTACCCCTGCTGCCAGACAAAAACAGCAGGTTACTGTATCCAAACCTCAAAGAACTGATAAGCAAAAAGTTCAGGCACCTGCTGCTCCTGAGAAAAAACCCTTGCTGAAACGGTTGTTAGGCAGAATATTTGGCTAATAAAAGTAAAACCCAGGCAGATGCCCGGGTTTTATTATTTCATTTCACTTATGGCACGGGTAAGGGATTGAATGGATTCCGTCAGGTTTTCCATGCGGTTTTCTATACGTACCAGAAGGTACACCGATATGACTATTGGAAAACCCAGGTTGGCTATCATGCCCAGTACCTGTTCCACCTAAACTCACTCCCCCCGTTTATTCACCAACAACAATGGTTTCAGTTTGAGTGGTTATTATCTGAGCGCTGTCTATTTCTGCCACACCGCCTTCTACTGCAAACAGATCCTTGTCGATTATAAGGTTCATGGCTGCTTCTACTTCAGAAGGGGTGATGTCCGGCCTGGGGCTGTTCAGCGTCAGACGGAAACGCCTTCCCATACCGGTTTTGAAAACCAGTTCCAGCATGGTATCCATTTACCTTCACCTCCTCTCCATCGTTCAACTGCCGGATATTATTCAGCAGCTACCAGATCCGCCTGAGCCACCTTGCGGATGTAGTTGACCGGATAAGACTGAAGCGCAAGCAAGGAGCTCACTACTTCAAAGATGTCTTCATCAGACGCATCCGGCTTAATATTGGCGATGGATTTGGAGGCGGTTAATTTCTTGCCGTCTCCGTCGGTACCAAGGTCAAACTGAATCTGAACCCTGGTATTGAGGGGCCTGCTTTCAAGTGCCATGCTCTGCACCTCCTTCTTGCTGAAGTGTTTGGCTGCTATTGCCTTTCACTAAATAAGTTTCAGCAAGAAGGAAAAAGAGGACACTGATTATTTATTCTTTTATGTCTCCCTGATCTTTCTTCTCTTCTTTCTTCTTTTCCTTAACTTCGATTGAAGACAGGATAAATGTAAGCAGAGCAAAACCAATGGCAATGAAGATTAAAGGGCGGTTATCGGCCACAGGGCACACTCCCGGAGGAAGGGAGCGCCTGGCCAGGATATTGCTGACCAGAACAAAACCCGCCAGCAGAATAGTAATTACAAAGCTGATATTGCTTATAATGTTAATAGGTTTTCGTTTCATATGCTTTCCCCTTTACATTCCCAAAACATATTTATATAGGGCAGCAGCCACCCCGCCTTTATCGGCAGTTTTGGTAACGGCATCGCTGGCCTTAATCACCTCATCAGGAGAATCTTCCATGGCAATGGAAAAGCCTGCAAATTCCAGCATATCCAGGTCATTCAGGCTGTCGCCTATGGCAATGCTGTCTTCCATGGTCATGCCAAGATGCTTAAGTATTCTCTCCATGCCGCTGGATTTGGAGTTCCCTTTAAGTGCTCCCTCATAATATTCGGGGTGCTCTATAAAATAGAATTCATCTCCTAATAATTCCTTTAAGCAGCTGTCCATTCTGCCCAAGGCGGTAAAGATATTAACTCTGCTGTTGGGATACAGCTTATCAAAATCATCCGGGGAAGTGATAACCAGCCTTTGTCTTCTGTTTCTTGGCGGGTTTATCAGGTAAACCTTTTCTTCCCCTTCCAGTGAGCAGAATTTGTTTTCTGTAAGAAAATATTCTGCAACTTTTCTCAGCTGCTCTTTACTTAACGTTGCGCTGTACAGCTGCTTACCTCTATAACGCACATCGCAGCCCAAAGCAGCAACGTACCCGTCTACGGGCACATTCTTGATTATCTCTTCCGGTATATACCCGTAAGACCTGCCGGTGTTTATAAACACCAGATGTCCTTTTTCTCTAACCCTTTTAATAGCCTCAATATTTACCTTTGGCGTGCCGTTGGCTGAGGTATATAAGGTTCCGTCAATGTCGATAAAAATTGCGTATCTCTTACTTCTCATTCTTCTCCCCATCTAAAAAATTTTTTATTCTTAAAAAGCCCCGCCACTGATGCAGCGGCGGGGCTTTTAAGTTTATCTCAAGTTACCGAGCCATAAAGAGCTCAATATCTTCCTCCACAGAGCCTATTCCCGCTATGCCAAACTTTTCAACAAGAACCTTTGCCACATTAGGTGATAAGAAGCCTGGCAGGGTCGGGCCCAGGTGTATGTTCTTAACTCCCAGATACAGAAGGGCCAGCAATACAATTACTGCCTTCTGCTCATACCACGCAATATTGAAGGCAATGGGAAGATCATTAATATCTTCAAGGCCGAATACTTCCTTAAGCTTCAGGGCAATAACTGCCAGGGAATAGGAGTCATTACACTGGCCTGCATCCAGCACCCTTGGAATGCCGTCTATATCGCCCAGGGGCAGCTTGTTGTAGCGGTACTTGGCACAGCCGGCTGTTAAAATAACCGTATCCTTGGGAAGCCTCTCTGCGAATTCGGTATAGTAGCTTCTGGATTTCATGCGGCCGTCGCAGCCTGCCATTACAAAGAACTTCTTGATGGCGCCGGACTTAACGGCTTCTACAACCTTATCTGCCAGCTCCATTACCTGGTTGTGAGCAAAACCGCCTACAATGGTACCTGTTTCTATCTCTTCCGGAGGAGGAAGGGTTTTAGCCAGTTCAATGATTTCAGAGAAATCCTTCCTGCCGTTTTCATCTGCTTCTATATGCTTGCATCCGGGCAATCCTGTGGAGCCGGTGGTGAATATCCTGCTTCTTACCTCTTCATCCTTAGGCGGAACGATGCAGTTAGTGGTAAATAAAATGGGCCCCCGGAAGGACTTGAACTCTGTGGTCTGCTTCCACCATGCATTACCGTAGTTGCCTGCAAAATGCTTATACTTCTTAAAGGCAGGGTAGTAATGTGCGGGCAGCATCTCGCTGTGGGTATAAACATCCACCCCTGTTCCTTCCGTCTGCTCCAGCAGCTGTTCCAGATCCGTCAGGTCATGGCCGGAAATAAGTATGGCCGGATTGTCTCTTACACCAATGTTAACCTGGGTAACTTCAGGGTTTCCAAACCTGGATGTATTGGCCTCATCCAAGAGGGCCATGACCTTAACGCCGTGTTCACCGGTTTCAAGGGTAAGCTTAACCAAATCGTCTACAGACAGAGTATCATCCAAGGTTGCAACCAGAGCTTTATAGATAAAGGAGTAAATCTCCATATTTTCCTTGCCTATATTGTATGCATGCTCAGCATAAGCCGCCATGCCTTTAAGGCCATAGGTAATAAGCTCACGCAAAGAGCGTACATCTTCATCTTCAGTAGAAAGCACGCCTACGGCAGCCGCTTTCTCCAACATGGACTGCCTGGTATCCACGCTGAATACTGCAGCATCATGCAGGTTTTCGCTGGATGCGGATTTTACCAGTTCATCCCTAATGTTAAGCATCTTTCTTATTTGTTTTTCTATGGCATCTGCATCAAAGTTTGCATTGGTTATGGTCATAAACAAACTGTTGATGGTTTCAAAATTTGCTTCCTTTAAGCTTTCAACATCCATCCTTTCCTTAACCACAACATGGGAAATTCCCTTTAATACATAGATCAACAGATCCTGCAGATTTGAAACCTCAGGATTCTTGCCGCATACGCCCATTACCGTACATCCGGTATTCCCGGCCGTTTCCTGGCATTGATAACAAAACATCATATAACTTACTCCTCCTCATTATATATATTTATCATCCTTATATCAATGCCTGCATTCTACCATGTTAAGTGAAGGATGTCCGTGATTTCCATCACAGGTTGAATGGAAAAATTCTTTTTGATAAATTGTTAACCTGCCGCACATCTCACATCTCCTTGCATAGGCCGGGTTGGCATAGGAGCAGCTCTCATCACTGCACAGGTTGAATATACTGGTGCGGCAGTAAGGGCAATATTGCCCTGTAATACTTTTTATATCATTCCGGCATTTAATGCATACTAAAGACCTTTTACAGGAATCCATCTGAATAAAATCAGGATAGTAAATTCGCCTGATTCCCTTAACTCCCCTGGCAAGCTTGTGGCCGCACACTCCGCAATGCAGGGCAAAAGGTGAAAAGCGTATATTGCCACAGCAAACACAGCTTCTAACCTTGGGATCTTTCAGGAGATCCAGCTTGTTTAAACGAATAAGCCTGTTTATAAGCGCACTTTTGGATACCTTAAGCCAGGCTGCCACCTGGGAGATGGAATAATAGTTGAAGGTTAAAAGCAGCTTTTCAGGCATAAGCAAACGGGCTGCAAACTCATCGGCTTCCAGTTCATCCGTGTATGAAGGGCTGCTGAATTTAATATGCTCCAGCACTATATGGCCTATTTCATGAGCTATGGTAAAATTAAGCCTTCTGTCGGAAGATTGTTTAAAGGGATAACTGAACTTTTTTCTGTTTATAATCACGGCATAATGCCCGGATCTTTTATCATAATGGGCAGAAGCATCCAGCCCATCGGTTAAGCCATTTGCAATTGCCAAAGCCTTGATGCCGTACCTGCCTTCCCTTTTCATTTCAGCAAGAAGTCTTACAGAGTCAACCGGCCAGCTTATATTGTTCTCTTTAATAAACTGCCTTAGCTTTAAATCTATAAACTGAGAGCGGTAATCCGGGATGCCTTGATATATTCTTCCAAAAGTTGTTTCCAAAGAAGATCTCATTTTTCTTCAGCCTTTCTCAGCAGTGAGCTGGCAATAGCTTTTATGGCATCTATATCTTCCTTGGGAAGTTCCTTGGAAACCCGGTATGCAATATTAGCCCAGTCGCTGTCGGCCTCCTGCATTTCCTTTGCCTTTCTTACAATATCGGCCAAGCTGCCGTCATCATCCATAAAAATATATTCTACATAGCTTTTATGAGTTACCACTTCCTCCAGGTAACCTGCCTTGCTCATAAGCAGCTCATAAGGAACTTCCAGATGAGGCGCTATGGCTTTAAGGAGATCTGGCGATGGCTTTTTCCTATCCCCCGATTCTATTTTGGAGATTTCTGCATTGCTGAAGCCTGAAAGCTCTGCCAGTTCCTTTTGGGTTAGGCCTTTGCTTTTCCTAAGTTCCTTCAGATATTCGCCAAAAGTCATAAAAACCAAGTCCTTTCCAATCTGGCTTATGAATTCTATATAAATGAGAAGTATTTTCCGTTTGGAATTTTAATAAAAACTAATTTGACAAACGGAAAACCCATTGCTATAATTATCTATGCGAACATATGTTCGATTATTATTATACCCGTTCCAATCATCCAATGCAAGGGGTATTGTACCTTTTCTGTTTGCTTAAAACAAAAGGAGGCAAACCATGTTAAAGGAACAGGATGTAAAAAGTTTCGGTAAACATCTGGCTATAGAGCAGAATAAGAAAAGCCTGGAAGAACTTTTAATAGAGGCCAAAGCAGGAAGCCAGGCCGCAGCGGAGGTAATACTAAATAGATTTAAGCCTTTAATGCTTAGAACTATACAGCGGCACCACACCGGATCTGACTGGGAAGATCTGCTCCAATCCGCTTCTCTTTCAGTACTGGAAGGAATAAAAAAATATGATGCTGAAAAAGGAATACCCTTTCCAGCCTATATTAAAACCAAGCTCAATTTTGATATATATAACCTGTGCAGAAAAAACCGAAGCATTCTGTCCTGCCAGGCAGTAGTAAATGATGAAGATCAAAATCCTCTGGAGTGGCTGGAAGATGAAAGCATAGACATTCAGCAGGATTTCTTAAGAAAAGAAGAGATAAGTGCCTTACATAAAGCTTTGAATAAGCTGCAGCCTAAATACAGGGAAGTTATTGTTCTGCACTATTTCAAGAATATTACCTTGAAGGATATTGCAAAAGAGATGGATATAAGCTATAAAACAGCCCAGCGCTACAAGGCCAGGGGTCTAAAAAGACTTGCCGAGCTGCTGGGCTGTTAACAGCATTTCTATTTTTCAAATGGGTATACAAGCCCCCACTGGCTTCTTAATTCATCCATTACCTCAGCTATGGCGATGGATTCATGTAAGGGCATGAGTTCATTTTCAAGCCTGCCGTTTCTGATATCCTCCTGCACGGCTGCAATTTCAAACTGATAGCCTTCGCCCTCATGATCACCCTTGAAGCTTTCAATCAATTCACCGCCAATATAAAGGTGTGCTTCTCTGGGGCTCCAGAATTGAGGAATCACTATCCTGCCTTTCTGACCTATTATTTCAGCCACCTGAGGAGTTTCGGCGTTCATGGCTGAATACAGAAGTGCAAGTCCACCGCCTTCGAAACCCAATGTACAGCCCATGGCTGCATCAACGCCAGTTAGAGCCATATCCGCCAGCCCGGTTATTCTATTCGGCTTTTTGCCAAAAACCATAAAGGCAAAAGCAATTGGGTATATGCCTACATCCAACAAGCTGCCTCCGGCTGTATTGGGATCGAATATTATCTTTGACGGATCTTCCTCCTCATAATAACCAAAATCCGCGGTTACAAACTGCACCTTGCCTATTCTGCCTTCATCCAGCCACTCACGAACTTTTTTCATGGCAGGAAAGAACCTGGTCCACATGGCTTCCATAAGGTAAACTCTTTTCTTTCTGGCAGCCTGCACCATTTCAGTTGCCATTTTGGCATTGGGAGCCATGGGTTTTTCGCAAAGCACCGGCTTTCCCATTTCTATGGCCATAAGGGTATTCTCTCTATGTACTGTATGAGGAGTAGCTACATACACAATGTCTACATCTTCATCAGCAATCAACTCTTCAGTGGATTTATAAACCTTGGCATTGTATTTACCTGCAAACGTTCTAGCCTTTTCATAGGTTCTGGAAGATACAGCTGCCAAATAGGCATCAGGCACCTGCATGAGCCCGGCCATGAACCTGTTGGCAATTGCTCCTGCACCGATAAAACCCCAGCCGAATTTCTTCATTTAAGCCCCTCCTTCAAAGTTATTAGTTTAATAATTAAGCTATAAAACAGCCCGGCACTGCCAAGCCAAAGAATTGGCTGGGCTGCCGGGCTGTAAATTTTATTACTACTTTTCAAATGGATATACAAGGCCCCACTGCCTTCTTAATTCATCCATAACTTCTGCAATGGCTATGGATTCATCCAAAGGCATCAGTTCATTTTCAAGTCTGCCGTTTCGAATATCCTCCTGCACGGCTGCAATTTCAAACTGATATCCTTCCCCTTCATGTTCCTTCCTGAAATGCTCTTCCAGCTTGCCATCAAGGTAAAGATTTGCTTCTTTCGGCCTGAAGAATTCGGGAATAACTATTCTGCCCTTTTCCCCTACAATTACAGCTTCCTGGGGAGTATTGACATTAAGTGCTGAACACAGCAATGCCAGACCGCCGCCTTCAAAGCCCAGTGTGCAGCCCATGGCCGCATCTACTCCGCTGGGAGCCATATCTGCCAGGCCTGTTATTCTGTTTGGCTTTTTGCCGAAAACCATGCAGGTTAAGGCAAGAGGATATATCCCTACATCAAGCAAGCTGCCTCCTGCTGTTTCAAGGTTCAACCTTATATCTTCAGGATTGCTTTCATAAAAACCAAAATCAGCAATTACAAATTGAACCTTGCCGATTCTGCCGTCATTCAGCCACTCACGAACCTTCTCCATAGCAGGGAAGAACCTTGTCCACATGGCTTCCATAAGATAAACTTTTTTCTCCCTTGCTGCATTCACCATTTCCCTTACCATTTGAGCATTGGGAGCCATGGGCTTTTCACAAAGCACCGGCTTGCCCATTTCTATGGCCATAAGGGTATTTTCCTTATGTATGTTATTAGGAGTGGCGACATAAATAATATCTACATTTTCATCTGCAATCAATTCTTCAGCGGTTTTATAAACCTTGGCGCCGTATTTGTCTGCAAAGTTTTTGGCTCTTTCATAGGTTCTGGAAGTTACTGCTGCCAGATATGCATCGGGCACCTGCACCAGGCCTCTCATAAACCTTTCAGCAATACCTCCGGCACCAATAAAGCCCCAACCGATTTTCTTCATACTTTGCCCTCCTTAAAATTAGTTAACTAATATGATTATAACCATTTCTATTTTCCGCTTAACATACTAAGATTCATAATATCATTTTTCATGTTAAGCAGTATATTATTTATTAACGTATAGTTTTCAATTGAAATAGATTCGGAGCTAACATGCTCTTGCACCTGCCCCAGGGTATGCTGGAACATTTCTCTCATCTCATTAAGCTCTTCCATCATTTGCTGAACACGTTCAGGGCTAAGCCTACTATAAGCTGCTAACCTTTCCTTTGAAACCTGTACACACTCTACCTGGCCTCTGCCCTTGATTTCATATACTTCGTTATACTCAGGAATAATACACTCAATTCCCAGCTGCTGCTCCACTTCTTTGGCAAAATCCTCTTTAGCCTGGCCTTCCCCATGCACTATAAACAGCCTGCAGGGCTTTTCCTTAAACCCTTTAAGCCAATTAAGAAGCCCGTTTTTATCCGCATGACCGGAGAAGCCTTCTACATTATAAATTTCTGCATTTACATGGATTTCTTCCCCGAAGAGCTTTACCTTTTTGGCACCATCACGTATTCTCTGGCCCAATGTCCCTTCTGCCTGGTAACCTACAAACACAATGCTGCTGTTCTTCTTCCAGAGATTATGCTTTAAATGATGCCTTATACGGCCTGCTTCACACATGCCGCTGGATGAAATGATAATCTTAGGTTCATCTGAAAAATTGAGCGCTTTCGATTCCTCTACACTTTGGGTAAAATGAAGGTTATCAAACTTTAAGGGATTATCTCCTTTCTTCAGCAAATCCCTGGCTTCTTCATCAAAAACTCCGGCGTTTCGCTTAAATACCTCAGTTGCTTTTACAGCCAGAGGGCTGTCTACATATACCGGCACATTTTTCAGCAAATTGGTGGAAGTTCCAAAATCACTCAAATGAGCATCATAGTATTTATTTAATTCATAAATAATCTCCTGAGTCCGCCCTACAGCAAAGCTGGGAATAATAACTGTACCGCCGCGCAGCACCGTCTTTAAAATGATATTTATAAGGGTTTCATCCCTTTTTTCCACATCTTCATGTACCCTGTTTCCATATGTGGCTTCCATTATTACATAATCTGCATAGTCAATAATAGCAGGGTCATTCAAAATTGGCTTTTCCTTGGTGCCAATATCACCGGAGTATACAACCTTGATGATTTCACTTCCGTCTTTAAACCACATCTCTATAATGGAAGAACCCAAAACATGCCCTGCATCATTAAAACGGACGGTTATATTATCATCAATACGTATGATCTGATCATACAAAACAGGTTTGAAATATTCAAGGCTCTTATTTGCATCTTCCTGGGTGTACAGCGGTTCTACCAAAGGCTTTCCTGCCCGCCTGGCCTTGCGGTTCTGCCATTCCACTTCCATTTCCTGAATATGCGCGCTGTCCAAAAGCATTATTTCACACAATTCATAGGTTGCCTTGGAGCAATATACAGTTCCCTTAAAACCTTTCTTTACCAGCAGCGGAATTCTGCCGCTGTGATCAATATGGCTGTGGCTTAAAAGCAGATAATCAATGGAAGCAGGATCAAAATCCATTTCCTGATAGTTAAGTTCTTCATCCCGCCCCTGGAACAGGCCGCAATCAAGAAGGAGCTTCTTATCTTTAAATTCAATCAAATGGCAGGATCCGGTTACCCCTTTTACTGCGCCCATGAAACGAATATTCACATAATCACCTGTTTCATAATAGTTTATGCATAATAAATAGTTTAGTTAATTATAACATTTTTTGTATACAGAGTATATTAATTGAATATTCTGATAAATAACCTCAAAAAAATACTCCCAGTAGGGAGTATTTATATTATCATTGTCCATAGATAATCCTTTTCAATTCTTGCCTGTTGACAATTAGATCCGGAACCAGTACTGACATTCCCCTGATACGAGCATTCTTATAACTGCCATCCACGGGGATTCTATGCTGCTCAATATTATTAAGATCAGCTTGAGCGGCAATAAGTACCAGACTCATAATTTGGTCATTGCTCATGTCCGTTGTTACAAATGGAAGCACTTTATTTGCAAGTGCAATCATTTGTGGTATACTTGCACCCCTTATCTTTTGAACAGCTGAAAGTATTACATTTCTCTGTCTTTCAGTTCTGCCGAAATCATCGCCGATTTTACGAATTCTGGAATAGGCTAAAGCCATCTTTCCATCCATATGGTTCTTACCTTCAACAGCATTAGGGAACCCTCTACTCCTTAGATGTTCTGCTTCTCTTTTAGTTAAGGAGATTTCTACACCGCCAATGGTATCAATTCCCTGCGTGAAGCCATCAAAATCTACCTCTATGTTTCCATCAATATGTAATAAAAAGTTCTTTCTAATGGTGTCATTTAACAGCTTCATTCCACCGAAAGCATAAGAAGCATTTATACGGTTATCGCTATATCCCGGAATCTGTACGTACATATCACGCATCAAAGAAATTATTCTTACTGAGCCGGTCTTTCTATTGATTGACAAAATCATCATGGAGTCAGAACGTGCTCTGCTTTCACCAGGTCTTCTGTCCTGACCTATGAGAAGAATGTTAATAATATTCTTATCACGGATTACTCCATTATCATCTTCCGGCCACAGAATATCATCCGGATTCATCCATTCTCCTTCCCCATTTTCATCAGTCTCAAAAAACTCATCTTCCGGACTGATGGTAGCAGAAGGATCATTTCGATTCATTAGATTAAGCAAAGAGTGAAGATAGGCATAAGATGCTATACTTATTATAAGTAATAAAGAAGTAAAACCCAGTAAAATTTTTAATACTATTCTTTTTTTCTTACTAAGCTTCTTTTTCATATCTGGCTCCTTTTTTCCTTAAAGTTATTGATTTTTCTTAGATACAAAAATATTATTTGTTAAT
>ERZ773359.537-NODE-537-length-54222-cov-61.818672_pt1 | contig 54222 bp, 52 predicted proteins | sample MGYA00374955_ERZ773359 | MGnify/ENA primary metagenome ERZ773359 (study PRJEB29098, sample SAMN04486028) | biogas fermenter metagenome | study: EMG produced TPA metagenomics assembly of the Biogas fermentation microbial communities from Germany - Plant 4 DNA1... | reverse complement strand
GGTTCTCCCTTCATTATCTTAAAGCCTCTGTATATCTGCTCTAATAGTATCAGCCTCATCAACTGGTGGGGAAAGGTCATTTTGGAAAAGGAAAGTTTAAAATGGCTCCTCTTTAATACCTCCTTTGAAAGGCCTAAGGAACCTCCTATTATAAAGGTTATGTCATTTATGCCACTTACCATTAAATCTTCCATTTTTTTCGACAAATCATCTGAAGATAATTGCTTGCCCGATATTTCCAGGGAAATAATAAAGGAATTTTGAGGAATTTTAGATAAAATCCTCTCCCCCTCCTTTTCCTTTATCATTTCCATTTCCCTATCCGATAAATTTTCCGGTGCCCTTTCATCCTTCACCTCTACTATCTTTAAGTTACAATAGTTCTTAAGTCTTTTCTTAAATTCATCAATGCCCAGTTGTATATATTTTTCCTTAATTTTTCCTACTCCTATTATCCTTATATTCATCCTACAACCAACTCTCTACCCTATCTATTAAGTCAAAATTTGTTAAGTTATATTGAAGGGGAGTCACAGTCACATAACCCTGGGCTATATAAAATCTATCCGTGTCCTTTTCTGGTGCCTTATTCTCCCTTCCTCCTGCCACAAAGGTAGATTGTCCATTGTTTCCATTGTCCTCCATAATGTAATAATCATACACTACTCCACCCACTCTGCAGACCTTTATTCCCTTCACTTCATCTATATCCAGGTAGGGAGTATTTATATTTATTATCATCTTATTCTTTAAAAGCTCATCCTTCATTTTTTCGAATATTATACTTCCATATTTAATAGCCACTTCATAGTTAATGTTGCCATCATTCCATTCTGCAGATAGAGCCATGGAAGGAATTCCATATAAATTGGCTTCTATGGCTGCAGATACAGTACCTGAATAGAGCACATCCATTCCAACATTTAAGCCCTTATTTATTCCTGATATAACCAGATCCACCGGCTCCTTTATCAGTTGATCCAGTGCTATTCTTACACAATCAGCAGGTGTGCCTGAAACACTATATGCCCTTGACTTTATACCCTCTAGTTTAACTTCCTTTACAATTAGAGGTTTCCTCAGGGTAAGGGCATGGCTTTGAGCACTTCTCTCATCATTAGGTGCTACTATTGTAACTTCATGTTTCTTTTCTAATTCCATAGCCAATTTATTTATTCCTTCAGCATGTATTCCATCATCGTTTACTAGTAATAATCTCATTTTAAACCTCCATTATTCCTATATTTATTTGTTGTATTCTATTATACAACAAGGTACTTAGGTGGTTTTTCGCAATAGTTACATCTACGGGGACTTGCCCAGTCTGTAAAAGATACCTGCTCTAGTTCATATATGTCAGGTGGTTGTTCATATACCTCAACAAATTCCTCAATAGCATCCTCCAAATGCTCATTGCATACAACATACATAATATCAGCTCCAGGCCTTTTATTATAGAATAACATGAAATATCACATTATATACAATATTTTTAGAAAACTACCTAGCGTGTGAAAAAACCAAATCTACATCAATATATCTTCCATCCCTTACAATTGTAACATTAGCCCTATCTCCTATTTTGTATCTATATAATACCCTCTTTAAGCGATTCATATTTTCTATATATTCATTGTCTATCTTAACTACAATGTCTCCTGCCCTAATTCCTGCCTTATCTGCAGGGGAACCTTCCACTACTTCCCATACTATTATTCCACTATCAAGGCCAGTATTAACCCCATACTGTCTTTCATACACTTCTACTTCCACGCCATAAATACCCATATAGACAGTTTCAAAATTCCCTGTACTAATTACCTCTTCTATTATTGGCTTTATCATATTTATGGGAATTGCAAAACCCAGCCCTTCTCCTGTTTGGACCTTGGCTGTATTTATACCTATTACTTCTCCCTTGCTGTTTAAAAGTGGCCCTCCACTATTGCCGGGATTAATGGATGCATCTGTTTGAATTAAATTTTCCATAAGATTGCCATCCTGTGTCCTAATGGAACGGTTTAAACCTGAAATAACCCCTGCAGTTACAGTTCTTTGAAATTCCAACCCCAATGGATTTCCAATAGCTACTGCAATTTCACCTACTTCCAATATATCTGAATCTCCTAAATCCGCCACCGGCAAACCCCTTGCATCAACCTTTACTATGGCTATATCTAAAGTAGGATCATTCCATAAAACCCTGCCCTCGGCTGTATCTCCATTTTCAAATAATACATTTATACTTTTAGCCCTTCCATCTGCCACCACATGGGAGTTTGTAAGAATATAGCCATTGGAATCTACAATAACCCCTGAACCTACTCCTTCTACTTCTGTTTCCCATATGAATTGCCTTTGGACCTGAATAATGGTAATTCCCACAACAGAACTCATGGCTTTTTTAGCCACTGCCTGTACTGTTGATATTTCATCACTGGGGCTTATATTTATATTCTGTACACTTGTACTTGAAGGGAAGTTTTGTTTATAAATATCTGGTAGTGGTAAAATCTTTCCGTATAGATAATTAGGTGCGATATAAGCTGTAATTATACCTCCTATTATAGCCCCAATCAAGGCTACAAAAAGATAGGAAAGAGGACTCCTTCTCTTAGGTGGCCTTTCAAAATACATGACTACACCTCCCAAAACTACAGGAAATATACTTTTCCAGCCCTATCCCTGTAAGTTAAATCAAGGGTTAAATTTTTCTCCACCCTTAGTCCATAGTCTTCTATGTACTCTTTAACTGTATTATAAGCCAGTTCAGGTATATTGTTCTCCTTGCTTAAATGGCCTAATAGCACTATTTCTCCCTTTCCCATTAGAAGGTCTGCCAATACTCTGGCAGCATCTGCATTTGATAAGTGCCCCTTGGTGCTTAATATCCTCTGTTTTAAATACCAGGGATAGCTGCCTTCCTTAAGCATTTTTACATCATGATTAGATTCAATTAAATATAAGGATGAATCCTTGATGGTTTTTTTCATCTTATCATTTACCCAGCCAGTGTCTGTCATAATGGAAATTTTAGCTTTTTTATAATATATACTAAATCCCACTGGTTCTGCAGCATCATGGAATATTTTGAAGGGATAAATGCCTAAATCACCTAATTCAAAGGCCCTTTCAGATTCAAACACTTTTATATTTTTGGGATCAATTTTACCTATTAATTCTTTCATGGAAGCCCATGTTTTTTCATTGGCAAGTATGGGTATATCATATCTCCTGGATAAAACTCCTACACCCTTTACATGATCAATATGCTCATGGGTTACAAGTATATAATCTATTTCTTCAGGCTTAACATCAATGGATAATAATAGGGATTCTATTCTTTTCCCACTTAAACCTGCATCTATTAATATTTTGGTCCTGGAAGTACCAAGGTACTGACAATTACCACTGCTACCACTAGATAAAGAACAAAATTTAAGCTCCATATATATTCCTCCAAATTTTATGCTAATAAGTATATTATATAATATGCTGCAAAAAAACACCAATTAAATGCTGTAGTAAATAAAAAACAGTATGGCCCTTTAGCCATACTGTTAGCATTAAATACTTATTCCAGCCTAATTAGCAATTGATCTAATTCTACATTTTGCCCTTCCTTAACAAAGATTGATTTAACCTTGCCTTCTGTAGCTGCAGTTACATGGGTTTCCATTTTCATAGCCTCTATTACAGCTACAACTTGATTCTTTTCTACCTTATCCCCTTCCTTGACTAGTATTTTAGCCACTAGCCCAGGTATACTAGCCCCAATTTCCAATTTATTATCCGGATCAGCTTTTTGGGTAAATTCTTCTTTTCTTACAATATTGCTTCCCTTATCAAATATCTTTATAGCCCTTCTGCTATCATTTACTTCAAAATACAAGGTTCTATATCCTTCATCATCTAATTTCCCTATTTCAAGAAGCTTAATAACCAAGACCTTTCCTTCTTCAATTCCTACTTCTGCCGTTTCTCCTTCCTTTATGCCATAGAAAAACACATCGCTGCTAACCCTGCTGAAATCTCCTTCTTCCCTAATGGATTGTAAGTATTCTTCAAACACCTTAGGATAGAAGGCATAGGATAGTATTTCCTTCATGGAAGGCTCCATATCATACTTTTCCTTTAGGTAATTATAAATCCTGTCAAAATCCTCATCTTCCAACAATTCTCCAGGCCTACAAGTTATAGGCTTTTCACCCTTCAGTACTAATTTTTGTAATCTTTCCGGAAAACCTCCCATAGGCTGCCCCATCATGCCCTTAAAATAAGATACTACTGAATCCGGGAAGGCCATGTTTTTAGCCTTATCATATATATTTTCAGGTGTTAAATCATTTTGAACCATAAAAATAGCCAAATCTCCTACTACCTTAGATGTAGGGGTCACCTTAACTATATCTCCTAGCATTTGGTTAACAGTCCTGTACATTTCTTTAACTTCATCAAACCTGTGCCCCAGGCCAAAGCTTTCCACCTGAGGCCTTAAATTTGAATACTGTCCACCAGGAATCTCATACTTGTATATCTCTGCTGTTCCAAACTTTAATCCAGATTCAAACTGGCTGTATATAGGCCTTATATCCTCCCAATAGTCGGAAATTTTTTGTAAGTTATCCAAATTTAAGCCAGTAGACCTTTCTGTATGCTCTAAGGCAGCAACTACGGAGTTTAAGGCAGGTTGACTTGTCAATCCTGCCATGCTGTTGAAGGCAGTGTCTACTATATCTACTCCAGCTTGGGCTGCCATTAAAATCGTAGCCACACCATTTCCACTGGTATCATGGGTATGGAGATGGATTGGAATTTCTATTTCTTCCTTCAAGACACTAATAAGCTTATAGGCAGCCTGGGGCTTTAATAGGGATGACATGTCCTTGATACCCAATATATGGGCACCCCTCTTTTCTATTTCCCTGGCAGTTTTAATATAGTAATCCAAGGTGTACTTATCCCTTTTATTATCTAATATGTCCCCAGTGTAGCAAATACAAGCTTCAACTACCTTACCCTGCTTTAACACTTCATCTATGGCTACTTCCATTCCCTTTATCCAGTTTAAGGAGTCAAATATTCTAAAAACATCTATTCCCCTATCTGCTGCCTCTTTAATAAAAGCCCTTATTACATTATCCGGATAATTTGTATAGCCAACACCATTGGCACCTCTAAGTAGCATTTGGAATAATATGTTAGGTATCCTTTCCCTTAATAACTCCAGTCTTTTCCAAGGACATTCCCTCAAGAACCTATAGCTTACATCAAAGGTTGCCCCTCCCCACATTTCCAGGGAGAAAAGGTCCTTAGCCAGTACAGATGTGGCTTCTGCAATCCTCAGCATGTCTACAGTCCTCATTCTGGTAGCCATTAAGGATTGATGGGCATCCCTCATAGTTGTATCTGTCAAAAGAAGTTTTTCATTATCCCTGATCCACTGGACCAGGCCTTCAGGTCCTTTTTCATCCAGTATTTGCTTTGTGCCATATAGTTTATCAGGTTTATTAATAGCTGGTATCCTGGGAATATTAAAATCAGGCTTATATCCCTTGGTTTCATTTATTACCTTTTCACCAATATATTTTAGTACCTTAAGTTCCTTGTCTTCCTTAGTCTCTATTTCAAATAACTCTGGATTGTAGGTAATAAATCCTGTATCACATTTTCCACTTAAAAACTCTTCATGGTTTAATACATTAATTAAAAATGGAATATTGGTTTTTACTCCCCTTATTTTTATCTCCTTAAGAGCTCTTATAAGCTTCCTACTTGCATCTTCAAAGGTCCTGGACCAGCCTGTAACCTTTACTAAAAGGCTGTCATAATAGGGACCTATGTTAGCTCCTGTGAAGCCATTGCCTCCATCCAGTCGTATTCCAAAGCCAGATCCAGTTCTATATTTGTCTATTATACCTGTATCCGGCATAAAATCCCTTAATGGGTCCTCTGTAGTTACCCTGCACTGGATTGCATATCCTCGAGGTTGAATATCATCCTGGCTTCTTATGCCTATTTCTTTTGAGTCTAAGGGATAGCCTTCAGCTACTAAAATTTGAGCCTGAACTATATCTATCCCTGTAGTTAATTCAGTTATGGTATGTTCCACCTGTATTCTGGGGTTGACTTCAATAAAGTAGTGGTTGCCATGCTTATCCAGTAGAAACTCAACAGTTCCAGCTCCTCTGTAATTAATGACCCTTCCTATTTTTACTGCATCATTGCAAATATTTTGCCTTTGCTCTTCTGTAAGGGTAAAGGCAGGTGTAAACTCTATAATCTTTTGATGCCTTCTTTGTATGGAACAGTCCCTTTCATACAGATGTACAATATTTCCATACCTGTCCCCTAAAATTTGCACTTCTATGTGCTTTGGTTTTTCCAAATATTTTTCTACAAATATGTCACCAACACCAAAGGCCTTTTTAGCTTCGTCTCTTGCACTTTCAAATTGTTCCCTTAATTCTTCTTCCCTTCTAACTACCCTCATGCCTCTGCCGCCGCCTCCTGCAGCAGCCTTTAGCATTATAGGATAGCCATGTTCCCTTGCAAATTCTATAATTTCATCCAGGGAATTAACTGCCTTTTCTATTCCTGGAATTATGGGTACACCTAAACTAGCTGCTAGTTTTTTGGATTTTATCTTATCACCTAAATTTAACATCATATCATAGGTTGGACCTATAAATTCTATTCCTACCTCTTCACATTTTCTAGCAAAGTCTGGATTTTCTGATAGGAAACCATATCCAGGATGTATGGCATCTACACCTTTTTTTAGGGCTAGATCTATTATTTCATCAATGCTCAAATAGGCCTCAATAGGTCCCTTATTCCTTCCAATTAAATAGGATTCATCAGCCTTAACCCTAAAAAGAGAATTCTTATCTTCATTAGAATATACTGCAACAGTTCTAATGCCTAGTTCACTACAAGCCCTAAAAATCCTGATGGCAATTTCTCCTCTATTAGCTACTAATACCTTTTTAAATCTCTTTTGCATATCCATCACCTTCAACTTGTTTATAGCTATATATTTTTTCTATGATTTTTTCTGTAAACTCCCTTGTACCTAGTATGCCTCCCAAATCCCTGGTCCTACTCTCCTTATCCTTCAATACATCCTCTATGGCATCTTCTATCATTCCAGCTTCCTTTAATCTTCCCATATGTTTTAACATCATGGCACCTGATAGTATTGCCGATATAGGGTTGGCCATATTCATATTGGCTATATCTAAAGCAGAACCATGGACTGGTTCAAATATGGCAATATCTTCACCAATATTAGCACTGGGTGCCAGACCTAAGCCTCCAACCAGGCCAGCTGCTAAATCTGATAATATATCTCCGTATAAATTTGGGGCCACAATTACCTGGTAGTCTTGAGGATTTTGAACTAATTTCATACTCATAGCATCTACAATCACTTCTTCAAATTCTATATGAGGATGGTCTTTAGCCACCTTCCTGCCAGTTTCCAAGAATAGACCATCAGTTAATTTGAGAATATTAGCCTTATGAACCAGGGTCACTTTTTTCCTATTTAAGTTTTCAGCCAGGTAAAAGGCATATTTACAAATTCTTTCACTGGCCCCTTTAGTAATTACCTTAATACTTTCAGCCCTATTATCATCTATCATCCTTTCCTGTCCTATGTAAAGGTCTTCTGTATTTTCCCTGACGATAATTAAATCAACATCCTTATGAAGACTCTCTACACCATCAAAGGATCTAACAGGCCTTATATTTGCAAATAGGTCAAATTCTTTTCTTAAAGCTACATTTAAACTCCTGAACCCATAACCAATGGGGGTGGTTAAAGGGCCCTTTAAGGCAATTTTGTTTTTTCTGATACTTTCAATAACATAGGCAGGTAGAGGTGTGCCCTCTTTTTCCATAGCCTGGCCTCCAGCCTCTACCCTTTCCCAATTTATATGAACTCCTGTAGCCTCAATAACATCCACTGCGGCAGAAATTACCTCTGGTCCTATGCCATCTCCAGGAATTAAAGTCACCTTATATGCCATGTCTATTCCCCTTTCACATAGTTTAAAAGGCCACCAGATTTAAGGATATTCCTTTGTCTTTCAGTAATATCTAAAAGCAGAGTATAATCTTCATTCTTTGTTATATTTTTTACCATTATAGTGTCTTTATCCAATTGGGTCAATACATTTTCTATAATCAATTCATCATATGGATCAATACGGTCATAGTCTTCCTCCTTGGAAAAGGTTAAGGGAAGTATGCCGTTATTTATTAAATTTTGTTTATGGATCCTTGCAAAGGATTTTGCCAAAACAGCTTTTATTCCCAGATATAGTGGCACTAAGGCTGCATGTTCCCTGCTTGAACCCTGTCCATAATTATGGCCTCCTATTATAAGGCCTCCCCCCTGCTTTCTGGCCCTATTTGGAAATTCCGGGTCACAGGGTACCAGACAATAATCTGATAAGTATGGAATATTGGACCTATAGGGCAGCAGTTTAGCATTGGAGGGCATTATGTGGTCAGTAGTTATGTCATCTCCTACTTTTATAAGAACCTTGCCTTGTATGTCCTCTCCAATAGCCTTAGGTCTAGGAAAAGGCTTAATATTTGGCCCCCTTATAACTTCTACTTCCTCTCCATCCTCTGCAGGCTTAATTATCAGATTATCATTGATTAAAAATCTATCTGGCATTTCCACCCTTATATCTACATCCTTCAAATATTCCACAGGATCTGTAATATAGCCAGTTAAGGCAGAAACGGCTGCAACTTCAGGACTTGCCAAATAAACATTGGCTGAAGGTGTCCCTGATCTTCCCTTAAAATTCCTGTTAAAGGTTCTTAAGGAAACTCCTCCTGTATTAGGAGACTGTCCCATACCAATGCAGGGGCCACAGGCTGATTCTAAAATTCTAGCACCTGCTGCTATAAGCTTTGCCAAGGCACCATTTGCAGCTAGCATATTTAGTACCTGCTTTGAACCGGGAGAAATGACTAAGGATACATCTTCAGCTATGGTCCTGCCCTCTAGTATATTGGCTACCTTCATTAAATCCATATAGGAGGAGTTGGTACAACTGCCTATAGCCACCTGATTAACCTTAATCCTATCTAAAGAAGATACAGCTACTACATTGTCAGGGCTGTGGGGACAGGCAACTAAGGGTTCTAATTTATCTAAATCTATGATTATTTCTTCATCATAATAGGCATCCTCATCGGCTTCTATTCTTACAAAGTCCTCTTTTCTTCCCTGGGCCTTTAAAAACTTGTAGGTTTCCTCGTCAGAAGGGAATATGGATGTAGTTGCCCCCAATTCTGCCCCCATATTGGTTATGGTAGCCCTTTCAGGGACTGTAAGGTACTTTACTCCTTCACCAGTATATTCAAATACCTTGTTTAGTCCCCCTTTAACCTTGTACCTTCTAAGTACCTCCAATATAATATCCTTAGCAGATACCCCTTTTTTCAGCTTTCCTCTTAACTCCACCCTTACTATTTTAGGCATAGTTATATAATACTCTCCACCTGCCATGGCCACTGCCACATCTAAGCCTCCTGCTCCAAAGCCAAGCATACCTAAGCCTCCGCAGGTAGGAGTATGGCTGTCCGATCCCAAAAGGGTCTGGCCTGGTACACCAAATCTTTCTAAATGAACCTGATGGCATATTCCATTGCCTGCCTTAGAAAAATATATTCCATGTTTCTTTGCAACACTTTGGATGTACAGGTGATCATCTGCATTTTCGGGTCCTGTTTGCAGCATATTGTGATCTATATAGGCTACAGACCTTTTAGTCCTTACCCTGTCAATTCCTAAGGCCTCAAACTGTAAATAGGCCATGGTACCTGTTGAATCCTGGGTTAAGGTCTGATCTATCCTTAAGCCTATTTCTTCACCCCTTACTAATTTTCCTGATACTAAATGTTCTTTAAGTATTTTCTCTGTAACTGTTAAGCCCATTTCTATCCTCCTGTCCTACTTAAATTGCCTTTGAATCTTCCCTATCTAAAATATTGGGAATATACTTAAACACCAATTCCTTTAATTCCTCATTTCTAATTGTAGAAGTACGCCCTTTGGCATATTCATTGTCTATCCACTTCTTTATTGGTAAAATCCTTGGATCCTTCTTATCTATTTTTTTTGGACCCTCTAACCTGAAATAACCATTAATCCATGCAGCAATACCAGCTAAACCAGAATAGGAGTTTACCGCCACTAATGGTGGCCTGCCCAGTATTTTTTCTGTATCAAAGCTATTATATATTTCCTCATTCTTCAACAAACCATCTGCATGAATGCCAGCCCTGGTAACATTAAACTCACTGCCAACAAAGGGAGTCCTCTCTGGTACCTTATAACCCAGTTCCTTTTCAAAATACTCCACTATTTCCATAATGACACTAAGATTCATATTTTTTGTATTGCCCTTTATTTGCCCATATTCAATGACCATAGACTCCAAGGGACAGTTGCCCGTCCTTTCTCCAATGCCAAACAAGGTTGTATTAACTGAAGCCCCGCCGTAGAGCCAGGATGTGGTAGAATTTACAACTACATTGTTATAATCATTGTGTCCGTGCCATTCTATGTATTCAGAAGGTACATTGCAGTAATACCTTAATCCATGAATCAAGGCAGGCACAGATCTGGGTAATTCTACACCAACATAGGGTAAGCCAACGCCTAGGGTGTCACAGGCCCTTATTTTTACAGGCATATTGTATTTTTTAGACAGCTCCATCAGATTTTTAGCCAAGGGTACCACAAATCCAAAGAAATCCGCCCTGGTAATATCCTCAAAATGGCATCTGGGAATTATTCCATTTTCCAAGGCCCTCTCTGCTATGGAAAGGTATTTTTCCATAGCTTCCTTCCTGGTCATATTTAATTTATGGAATATATGGTAATCAGAAGAGGACATGAGAATTCCCGTTTCCTTTATGCCCATTTCCTTTACCAATTTAAAATCCTCTTCATTAGCCCTTATCCATGAAGTAATCTGTGGATAATCATATCCTCTAGCCATACACTTTTCCACAGCTTCCCTATCCTTTTGTGAATAAAGGAAAAATTCAGTTTGCCTAATAATGCCAGAACCATTATCCAACTCATGTAGATAATCATATATCCTTACCATTTGTTCCACAGTCATAGCAGACATAGATTGCTGCCCATCTCTAAAAGTTGTATCTGTAATCCATATGTCTTCGGAAATTTCCATTGGTAACTGAATATTATTAAATTTTATCTTTGGAAGTTCTTCATAAGGAAATACATCCTTGAAAAGATTTGGTCTTAAGGTATCAACTCCATAATAAAACACTACAGATCCCCCCTATAAATTTTGCAAGTTTTAATTTGGTTCCTTCGTTTTTCTTTAAATCCCCTTTTTCCTGTATTTAGCTTTGTTTTGCCTATCAAAGCTAAAGTAATTGAGATGATTTTACCACAAAAATAAAAATCTTGCAATAGATTATTGCAAGATTTTTATATCATAATTTCATTTTGCAGAAATTTGAAAGTAGCAAAACAAAACTTTTAATTTCTTTTAATATTCGTCAATAAATACCTTATAGCCATCTTCAAACTGTACCCTCCATGCAGGAACTGCCTTTCCCTGTTTAGCTTCTCCCGGTTCTTCAATATACTCATGTTTCTCTGGCTCAAAATAATAGCAGAGGGAGATATCTGTAATAGTCTTATTATAAATATCCTTCATGCCCAGTAGATTCAATAAGGATTTTGGAGCTGTACTTATATATATCTTTGTATCTCCTAATTCTTTAACATTTAGCCAAAGCCTTTCAAATTTTTTAACCCCTCTTTTATCTATCTGAAAATTAGTATAGGCCCTTTCAACAAAAGTGTCCTCATATACCTTAGAATACTCCAGGTAAAATACTTCTTTTTCCTCCTTTGCATATGTAAGCTTCATATCAGATGTATCAAATTCTCCAGTTTCCAAAAATTCCTGAGCTATTTCAATAGCCTTGTCCATATTAAGAGTAGGGTATTTGTTGCTGCTATTCTTATTTTCATAAATAATTAATCTATCATTTATTATAAGAATTGACTCTAAGCCCTTAACTATTTCACTTAAGCCTTGCCCCTGTTGAATACGGCCTTTATTATTAAAATATGCCTTATTTAAAAAGTGGCTATTTGCCCTTTCAAATTCCACAATCATAGAATTTAAATAGGGAATTTCTTCCGGAATACTGGCTTCAATATGGATATTCTTTTCCTCCAGTAATTGTTCTACATTGGAAATAAAGTCCCTTGATAAGGTTGGTTCTCCTTTTGGTATATTGTTTAAAATTACTATAGAAATAAATAAATTAGTAATAATAAATGCTATAATCAATATGGTCTTAGCCTTTGACCAATCCATGAATTTCACCATCCAAGCAGTCATTATTGTTCTTTTTTAACAACTAAATTACCATTGTATACATCAAATGCATATATATAATCTTCCATTTTCAATATCCAGACACCTATAAGCCTTTCTCCTGTTTTGTTTTCACAGGGGTCAACATAGGCAATGTATATATCCTCTATCCTTGACAGTATTTCTTTCTTTATGAATTCCTCATCTTCATCTTGTATATTATATTTAGCTATGTGATCCTGTCTAATAAGCTCATAATTCATATTTATAATATCATAAGCAGATAACATTACCCTATTGTCCATAGCATCATATGTTCCATCCATTTGTCTCCTTATAAATCTTTTATAATTTGTAACATACTTATTAAATACTTCCAATTGAATAAAATCCTCTACTACATCGCTTTTAAGTATTACCGGTAAACCACCTATTCTATATTTAAAAGTAAATCTATACCCTAAATTTTCTCCAGATTCAATTTCTTCAATCTTGCTTAAATACAAGTTCTTTGGCAAGGCTAAATTAGAAAATAAAAAGTCAGAGGCTGTAACTAAGCTTATATATAAATTTCTTTCATTAACTGTCTCCTCTAAAGGAGCAATATATTCCAAAAATCCCCTATAGTTTATCTTTAACACCTTATCATCATGTAAATATATTACAGAACCATTATTTTCAACTATCTCTCTTATATAATCAATATCTTTCTGGAAAAATAGTTCTGCTATATTTCTTAAATCTTCAATATTATCCGTATTTATTTCATTTTCAACATAAACCACTGGGATAGATTTACTCATTTTAACGGGAATATATATATTGTTGTTGACGTCTACAGTATCCCTCATAGGATAGTAATAGGTAATATTACCTATATTTTCCATAGCACTAATCTTTGATTTTAGAGCTTCAAGCTTTATGGTAGGTTCAAATATTTTAAGATGAAAATCTTCCTTGCTAAGTATTAGAAAAGGCTCATCATTTCCTAAATGAAAATATATACTGTCTACCTCTTGTATCTTTTCAACAATATCATTAGGCTGTGGCACATCTATAAATCTGGCCAGTATATACACATTAAATTGTTCAGGAAAATAAAAAACTATGGACCTTTTGTCATGGTATGAAATATATTCTTCCTTGGAGATCTCTTCTGTCTCTACCTCATCAGAAGACAGAATACTTGCCAAAGAAGAATAAGCAGTTGTCCATAGATTATTATCTATATCACTATAAAATATTGTATGGCTATCTTCATTAAAATTAACTAAATATTTATTAGGCCTAATAAGATCTATAGATAAGTAGCTTTCCAATTCTTTTATTTCTTCCTCTAGAAAGTCAAAACTAGTCCCGTAAGGAAACTCAACCCATACCTTAGTGACTAAATATAGGCTCAAACATACCAGTGACAGAAGCAGAATAGTTTTAAATCTTTCTTTAGACACTATATTCATCCCCTTCTATCAATGGTAATTAATTAGCTGTAGAAATCATTAATATATTTCTTATGTTATCAAATATGTGTTGAGCCTCATAGTAGTAAACTATTTTCTCTACAGGGGGTACCCCATCCACATTAAATTTAATGACAATTTTATTAATACCATTTATTAATTCAATCTCTTCAGCAAATCCTAAAGGTCCTGAGTTAGTATCCACTACTGATAAAAGGGTATAATCTTCTTCCTCTGGTAAGTTTACAAGGGAATACTTATTGCCTGTAAAATCTATTATTCCATATAATTCTATTGTAATACCTGTATCAACTGGAGCTTTGCCAGATACTAATATTACCTTATTCTTATGTGTAGTAACAGCTTTTTCAGGTAAAATAACCTGATATTTTAAAATACTTTCGTCATCTGCATGTACAATAGATGATAGGCTAGATATAATTATTAGGACAAACAATAAGGATGCAATTTTCTTCCACATCTTCTATCCTCCTTTAACCTCCAATAAGGGCAATTATATTATACACCAGAAATATTACAATTATATTACAGTGAAATTAAAATAAAATTACATTAGGAAATGGGTAGAATTATGTCAACTTCTGTACCTATACCAAGTTCAGAACTTAGCTTTATCTGACCACCATTTGCTTCAACTATCTCCTTAGCAATGGAAAGACCCAATCCTGTACCTCCTAAGTCTCTGCTTCTTCCCTTATCAACCCTATAAAACCTTTCAAAAATTCTATCTATATCTTCTTCCGGTATACCTATTCCATTGTCCTTTACATTAACCACTACTTTTCCATCCTTATTTGTAACAGATACTTCAATATGGCCTCCCTGGGGAGTGTATTTTATAGCATTTGATATTACATTTAGTATAACCTGTTCTATACCATCTTTATCAACAAAAATATGTGGCAGATTTTCATCTATGTTTAAAGTAAGCTTATGGTTCTTTTCCTTAATGGAGAATTCTAACTTTAATATAATATCTTCAATAAACTCCTTAACTTCACATTCTTCTTTACTCCATTCAGTTTTATTATAGTCCAGATTAGATAACTGCAACAAGTCCCTTACTATCCTAGTCATCCTATCACATTCATTGTCTATTACAGTAAGGAATTTATGTGATAATTCTGGCTCCATTTCCATATAATCCATTAAGGTTTCAGTATAGGACTTAATTGTAGTTATAGGGGTTTTTAGCTCATGGGACACATTAGCCACAAATTCCTTTCTCATATTATCCAGTTTATGATGTTCTGTTATGTCTTGAAATACTATAATTATCCCGCCTACATTATTTTTTTCATTGCGGAAAGGGGCGTATTTTAATTGATATACGGAATCCTTTATTTTTACCATCTTACTGCCTTCATGAGTATCTGGATTATCAAAGTCTATATTATCTAAATTAATTATTTCCATGGGAAAGGGCCTTTGTTTATAAAAGAGCTCATCCTTAATTTTTTCTAAATCTAGTATTTTTATTGCTACAGGATTTGCATGGATTAACTGACCATTTGTGTCAACTGCTATTACTCCATCAGCCATGTAATTAAATATGGTATTTAATTTGCTTTTTTCCAAATCCATTTCCTGGATTGTATCCTTTAATTTTAAGGTTAAATAGTTAAACATGCTGGCCAGTTGACCTATTTCATCATCAGACTTTACTTCAACAAACTGCTCAAAATCTCCCTTTGCCATTTTTTCAGCCTTTTTAGTCACATCCCTTATTGGTCCAGTAATACTGCTTGCAATTAAAAAACCCAATATTACAGTTATAACCAAGGCTAACATGGTAGCACTAATCAATATGGTTTTGGTGGCATTAATAGTCCTGTAAACATCCTGAATATCATCAGTCATATACAAAATACCCTTAACCTGGCCAATTTCATTAACTACTGGATAGGCTACATGTTGAAATCTTGTATTTTCATTATAATCTTCCTTTGTAGCATCTGCAATTTCACCATTGTAGGCAGCATATATTAAAGATGGGTCTAAGAATTTGTAGGCTAGAGCATTTGCCCCGTTTATTTCATCATATTTAATATGGGAGGTAGCTATAATTCTAGGTATATCAATGTCATAAATTATGTAAAGAACCTCAGTACCACTAAATCTCCATCTGTTTAAAGTATTTTGTATATCCTCTATATATTCTAACCAGTCATCCTCTGATAAATAATCAGAGCTACTAATTAAAGTTTCTATCTGCTTTATTAAGGTGTTCTTTCTATTTTCCAACTGTTGAGCTTCAAATCTTTGTACTATAAATACCCCTACTATTATCATGGCCATAAGTACCAGTAATAGGTATACTGTAACAAATTTCCACTTAATACTTGAGAACATTAACTAGCCCCTCCTGAAATAATATCCTACCCCTCTTTTGGTCATTATATATTTGTACTGTCCATCCTTGTCTTCTATTTTTTCCCTTAACCTTCTAATGGTAACATCAACAGTCCTTACATCCCCATAGTATTCGTATCCCCATACCTTTTCTAAAAGCTGCTCTCTTGTAAAGACCTGATCAATATTTGATGCTAAAAACTTAAGTAGCTCATATTCCCTTAAGGTTAAATCTATAATCTTTCCATTTTTTCTTACTTCATATTTATTCTGGTTAATGGTTAAATCTCCAACCCTTAGTATCTCAGCATTGTTCAAGTCCCCATTGTTCATTTCAATCCTTCTTAAATTAGCCTTAACCCTGGCAACTAATTCCCTCATACTAAAGGGTTTTGTTATGTAATCATCGGCACCTAATTCCAATCCCAGTACCTTGTCCACCTCTTCTTCCTTTGCTGTAAGCATGAGAACTGGTGTAGTAATGCTTGTCCTTATTTCCCTTAATACTTCAAATCCATCCTTTTTAGGAAGCATTATATCCAATATTATAAGGTCCGGATTTCCATTATAAATTTTTTCAATGGCATCCTCACCATCATAGGATAGTTCAACAGTAAAGCCTTCCTTTTCCAGATTAAATTTTATTATATCTGCAATAGATTTTTCATCATCAACCACTAATATCTTTCTATTCATAAGATCACACCCATTTAAATTTTTGTATAAGGACATATTACTTCATAATAAATTATCTAATAATAAATTAATATTGTCAAATGTTTAAGCTGGCGTCCAATGGCTGTAAAAAAATAAAAAAGCATGGAAAATTAACCATGCTTAGGTCAAAGGCTGGATCATTGGCCCTTGTTCAATTCTTCTAATGCATCTAATAAATGTTGATTTAATTCAGCATATCTTGGGTTTGCTCTATCCCTTATCCTGGGAATATCCACCTGAATGTCTACTTCAATTGCTCCTTGATTTCTGCTCATTAGAATTATTCTATCTGCCAAATAAACTGCTTCATCCACACTATGAGTTATAAATACTATTGTTTTTTTATACTTTTCCCAAATTCTTAACAGTTCTTTTTGTAACTGTATCCTTGTATAGGCATCTAAGGCACCAAAGGGCTCGTCCATCAGTAGTACATCCGGATTATTTGCCAGGGACCTTGCAATTGCAACCCTTTGCTGCATACCTCCTGAAAGCTCATATGGCTTTGAATACCTGAATTTAGTCAATCCTATCATCTCTAAATATTCATTAACCCTTTCCTTCTGCCTTTCCTTAGGCATATTTTGAAACTTTAAGCCTAAGGCAATATTTTCTTCAACAGTCAGCCAAGGCATAAGGGAATAGTTTTGGAATACCATGCCAATATCCTTGGTTGGCTTTCTTAATACTTTACCCCTGTAGTAAATTTCCCCTTCAGTTGGCAGTTCTAAGCCTGCTAAAATTCTTAACAAGGTAGATTTCCCGCATCCGGAAGGTCCTACTATACATAAAAATTCATTTTCCTTAATTTCTAAATTAAGATTTTTAATTACTGTCAGTTCATTTTTTTCATTTTCATTATAAACTTTTCCTATATTATTAAGTTTAAAAACTATATTATTCATTTCACATCACCTTACTAGCCTTTGCCATGAAAAATACTTATCAGATATACGACTGTATATACCATCAAACAGTGCACCAATTACCCCTATACATATTATTCCTGCCACTATTAAATCCATCCTGGCAAGCTCATATGCATGAGATATCAGATAACCAAGACCACTCATACTTCCCGGAAGCATCTCTGCAGCAACTAAACAACTCCAGGCTGCGGTTAGCCCAGATTTTAATCCATTTACAATATTAGGCCCTGCACCAGGTAACAATACATGAAAAAATATATCTTTTTTTGATGCACCTAAAACTAATGCACTTTCCACTAATACTTGCTGTACATTGCTAACACCAAACATTGTATTTCCCCAAATTGGAAAAAAGGCACTTAAAAATATTAAAAATATCATTGATAGTTTAAAGTTATCCATAATGGCATAGGTTGGTCCATAGTCCAAGTCAAATATTGTTGCCACACTCATTACCCCAAACCAGCCTAATACCAGGGGCCTCCATGCAATTGCTGGCACTGGCTGAAATAAGCTTATGAAAAGATTTAATGCTCCCTTAACTCTTCTTGAATATCCCATTAGGAGCCCTAGGGGCAGGCCAGCAATAATTGCCAAAATATACCCAATAAAAACCCTAACCAGGCTATAGAGAATATTCTTTGGAATACTTCCTATACCTATTACATCTGCACTGATGTTTATAAAATGTTTTGCAACTGTTGTCACCTGAGGAAGAATGGCATTGTTGCCGACTTTTCTGGCAAATAGTTCCCAAAGAATTATAAATAAAAGGGGAATTATAGTTGGGGCTACAAAAGAAATGGATCTTCTTATTTTATTTTCCATTGTATTATTTTTTATCATATTGATCATCCTTAACCATGTAAGGCCCTGCTCCTTTCTAATTTTTTCCATATTAATCAAAGTATTTGAGCTAATGCCCAAATACTTTGATTCCCAAAAAACTGCAAACTATTTACCGGATATCTTCTCTATGAAAGAAAAGTCAAATACCCTATCCTTAATCTCATCAAAATCCTTTCCTGCAAATTCACCTGAAAATTTACCCATTTCAGTCATGGCTTCATAATAGATTTTCATACCATTTATAAAGTTTTCATTTACTTGGGTAGAATATGTCGTGTTATTGTTTAATAATACCTCTTTGTCAAGTCCCATAAATCCAGCCAAGGCCTCTGCTGTCTCTTCCCTATTGTTTTGTGCAAAATTATGAATATCTGTAGTAGCTTGTAGCAAAGCTTCAACTACTTCTGGATAATTTTCTATTACATCATTATGAACATTCATGGTACAGCATGGGAAATCAACCCATTTTCCACCTGGTAGTTCATCTAAGGTTGCAATAATTTTTCCAATTCCTTGGGCTTCAGCATTTTGAGGATGAGGAACTGGGCCTGCCCATAGCTCAACTTGTCCGGAGCTTAGTGAAGGAATTAGGTTGCTTAGCCCCTTTAGGTCTATCATTACTACATCTGCCTCAAAATCTGATGTATCCTCCGTTACCTTTACTCCAGCGTCCTTTAAAGCATATTCCAAGACTATTCTAGGACTGGAAACAGCAGAATGGTAACCAGCTAATATTGGTTTTTCTGTGTTTTTTGCATATTCAACTAATTCTTCAAAAGTATCATATTCTGCATCTATATCTGCTACTATAGAAACTCCACCGCTCTGAACCGGACAAAGAATCCTAACATCTAATCCCTGATCTGCTGCCGTCATATAAGCAGTGCTGGATCCAAAAGCTATATCCATATGTCCCTGAGTCATAAGGGTTACTGATTCAGATGCACCTTTAACCAATGTAAATTCAAAAATGGCTATTACCTGACCATCTTTCACTAGTTCCAATTGCTGATTACTTATTGGTCTTAGATAAATCTCATTGTTTTCAAATAAATCAGGTCTTTCAAAAGCTAAATGCATATTTCCGGTATGTAGTTCATTATTCCAACCTATCCTAAATTTTGGAATTTCTTCACTGGATTTTTCTGTTTCATTTTCTCCACTTTCCTCAGCTACTTCCACACTATCACTATCTTGGGCTGTTTCCTTGCCAGTACAGCCCACAAGGGAGCTAAGGATAAGTGCAGCTACTAATAGTAGTAAAAAGATTCTTTTCATATAAATTCTCCTTTCCACTTAAAGTTTTCTTATTAGAACTATAGCTCAATTATGATATTTGCTAGTAAGATTACTAAACAAGCCTGTACCAAAAAGCATTCTACCACTCCAATATGTCTTTTTCCAATTAAAAATATATATCCTTAGGCTGTACATCATAAATTTTAGTTATAGTCATATGCATCTTTACACATACATCCCTTTGTTTGTATGAAAAAATAGTACAATTTGGACTAAAATCCAATAAATAAAAATATTTATATGGTTTATATTGAAATATAAAAGAAATTATTATATAATATAAGCTGCAAAGGGGAGTAGCTTGCAAGTAGTTAACCGTCAGTACGGATTTATTCCCGGTTAACTAGCCTGATTTAGGTAGCAAGACCTTTGTTTAGGCAAGAGTCTAAACAAAGGTCTTTTTTGTTTTATATGTTTAATTTAAGTTATTTTTTAGTTGCTAAGTGGTATACTAAATCAAATTAAGAAAGGATGATTATCTATTATGGAGTGGTACAAAAAAAGCAAAGAAGAAGTTGTTTCCCAATTAAGTACCAGTACCGACAAAGGTCTAAGCAATGAAGAAGCACAAAAAAGGCTGGAAAAATATGGACCTAATGCATTAAAAGAAGAAGGAAAACAAAGTATGCTATCAAAAATTATAGCACAATTTAATGACTTCCTTATTCTAATATTAATTGTTGCTGCTGTTATATCCTACTTTGTAGGAGAAAAAGTAGATGCTGTAGTTATAATAGCCATAGTTATTGTTAATGCAGCCTTGGGAATTTATCAGGAGGGTAAGGCGGAAAAATCTTTGGAAGCATTGAAAAAAATGGCAGCTCCCAGTGCCAAGGTATTAAGAAATGGGAATGTTGAAGTTATACCATCGAATAATGTTGTTCCAGGGGATATTGTTATTTTAGAGACTGGTGATGTTATACCAGCCGATTTAAGACTAATTGAATCTTCTAATTTAAAGGTAGAAGAAGCCTCCTTAACTGGAGAATCCGTACCAGTTGAAAAGGATTCAAATATAATCTTTGATGAAGATGTTTCATTAGGAGATAGGGTAAACATGGCCTACTCCAGTACCATAGTTTCTTATGGTAGGGGTAAGGGAGTTGTTGTAGGAACAGGCCATGATACTGAAATTGGAAAAATTGCTACTATGATTCAAACCTACGACAATGAACCTACTCCATTACAGAGAAAGCTAAATCAATTAGGTAAGTTTTTGGGTATTGTGGTTATAGTTGTATGTTTAGTAGTATTTGGCCTTGGTTTATATCAAGGTAGGGATGTTCTAAGCATGTTTATGACATCTATTAGTTTAGCAGTAGCTGCTATACCAGAAGGATTAGCTGCAATAGTTACAATAGTATTAGCTTTAGGTATGAACAGAATGGTTGAACGTAATGCTATTGTAAAAAAACTGCTATCTGTTGAAACCTTAGGTACCACAACCTATATATGCTCAGATAAAACAGGTACCCTAACCCAAAATGAAATGACTGTAGTAAAGGTTTATACTGATGATAAAATTATTGATGTTTCTGGAATTGGATATGAGCCTAAGGGCAAATTCACAATAGATGGAGTAGAAGTGGAGAATGTAACAGGGTCAGTTAATATAAATACATTATTGTCAATAGGAACACTATGTAGTGATGCTAGATTAACTGAAACAGATGACGGATATAAGATTCTTGGAGACCCAACAGAGGGAGCCTTAGTTACACTGGCTGAAAAAGCAGGCATAAGGCAGGATGATATTAACCAAAAATATCCAAGGATTGAAGAACTGCCCTTTGATTCTGATAGAAAGATGATGACTACCTTCCATGAAAACTTTATTCCTGGTAAAGTAGTGTCCTTTACAAAAGGTGCACCGGACATATTAATCAGCAAAAGTAGCAGCATTTATCTAAATGGTGAAATTGTACCTTTTACTGAAGATTTAAAGAAAAAGGTATTAGATGTAAACTCTAAATTTTCAAGGGAGGCCTTAAGGGTTCTGGCAATGGCCTTTAGACAATATGATAGTCTTCCAAATGAAATTACTACTGAAACTATAGAAAATAACCTGATATTTGTAGGTTTAGTCGGAATGATAGACCCACCGAGAGAAGAAGCAAAGGAAGCTATTAAGAAATGTAAAAATGCAGGAATTAAAACTGTCATGATTACAGGAGATTATAAGGAAACTGCCTTTGCCATTGCAAAACAATTAGGCATGGCAGATCATGAAAGCCAGGCTATGATGGGGCAGGAATTGGATAATTTGACTGATGAAGAATTAAGGGAAGTAGTTAAGGAAAAAAGAGTATATGCCAGGGTTTCCCCAGAACATAAGGTAAGAATTGTAGATGCCTTAAAGAAAAATGGTGAAATTGCTGCTATGACTGGTGATGGTGTAAATGATGCCCTAGCCCTTAAAAAAGCTGATATTGGTATTTCCATGGGAATTACCGGTACAGATGTGGCTAAAAATACTGCTGAAGTTATTTTAACAGATGATAATTTTGCCAGCATTGTTGCAGCAGTAGAAGAGGGTAGAATTATATATAGTAACATTAAAAAATTCGTTTTTTTCCTGCTTTCATGTAATATAGGAGAGGTATTGGTAATATTCTTAAGTATATTATTAGGCTTTGAAGTTCCCCTACTTCCAATACAGCTATTATGGTTAAACCTTGTAACAGATAGTTTTCCAGCCCTAGCCTTAGGTATGGAAAAAGGCGACCCAGAAATAATGGATATACCACCAAGGGATCCTGATGAGCCAATACTTGATAAAGATATGATTAAGGCCTTAGTAGTACAAAGTATTGCCATATCTGCTGCTACCCTAGGTGCATATATTTGGGGAATGAGAACCTATGGAACTGTAAATCTATACTATGCAAGGACAATTACCTTTGCTACACTAATTACAGCAGAACTTTTAAGAGCATATTCAAGCAGGTCCTTAAACCACAGTATACTTAAAATAGGCGTGTTTTCAAATAAAACCATGGTTAGATCAACCCTGCTTGCTTTTGCCCTGTTATTAGTGGTAATATATGTTCCAGCCCTACAGCCTATATTTGACACCTTTGCAATGGGACTGGGGGATTGGAGCATGGTTTTGTTATTTTCCATAATACCATTAGTATTTGGTGAATTATATAAGGTAGCAAAAAAATAAATAGTAAATTTAAAAAGCCCTACGGGGCTTTTCTTTTTTGAGCACTTTTTGTCTTTTACTGCATAAAATAGAACAAGGAAGGGGGTCGACTATGAGAGGACTAAACAGTTCTAAATTATGCCCAATATTAGGAGCTAAAATTATGTCCCAATCCAATGAAGAACTGCCTGTTATAATTCAATTAAAGAGGAATGATACTAGGTTAGAAGAAGGCATTATGAATCTTGCCACTAAGGTTAAAAAAAGGCTTTCAATAATAAGGGGCATTGCGTGCAATCTTGATACAGAAACTATTTACAGATTGGCTAATGATCCAGATATAGAATATATCAGTTTTGATGTAAAAGTATATGCCCTATTAGATATATCTGTACCAACAATGGAAGCCCATTTTCCACACGAACAAGGGTATAAAGGAGAAGGTATAACAGTTGCTGTAATAGATACAGGGGTTGCTCCCCATTACGATTTAACCAGACCAGTAAACAGGATAATTGGATTTAAAGATTTTATTAATAACAAAACATCACCCTACGATGATAATGGACATGGTACCCATGTGGCTGGAATTATAGCAGGTAATGGATACTCCTCAAGAGGAAAATATGCTGGTATTGCGCCTGAAGCTAATATTCTAGGTATTAAGGCTTTAAATAATAGGGGCAGCGGAAATATGTCTGATATTATAGCTGCTATTGAATATGCTGTTAAGACAAAGGATGAATACAATACAAAAATATTGAATCTGTCCTTTGGTAGCCCTGCAAATAACAGTTATCAGAAGGATCCTTTATGTAAGGCTGTAAAAGAAGCTAAAAATGCTGGCTTAATAGTTGTGGCCGCAGCAGGAAATAGTGGGCCTGAACCAAAGACCATTGTATCTCCCGGAATTAGTCCAGATGTTATTACTGTAGGTGCTATAGATGATAAAAGGACTATAGATCCATCAGATGATGAAATAGCAAGATTTTCCAGCCGTGGACCAACAAATGAAGGATTAACAAAGCCAGATTTGGTAGCACCAGGAGTAAATATAAATTCCCTATCCCATATTGAAGAAGACGGGTATATATCCATGAGTGGAACATCTATGGCTACTCCTTTAATTTCCGGTACTGTAGCCTTACTCCTTAATAAATATGGGAACTTATCACCTGATCAGGTTAAGGAAAAATTAATAAATGCCTGTATAGACTTAAAGGACTCTAAAAATAATCAGGGTTCAGGCCTTGTAAATTTACAGAAGCTTTTCAATGAAGATGAAACAGAAGAAATTGAAGATAAAAAAGGTTTAAAAAGGTCCGGCTCCTCCTTTTTAGGTAAGGATATATTGGAAGAGCTTTTAACCATATTACTAATTTACTATCTGCTGGATAAAAATGCATAAATAAGAGGAAGGCTATCCTTCCTCTTATTTTACATATCCAGATGGATTAACATTTACACCATTTTTAAGTACTTCAAAATGCAGGTGAGATCCTGTAGACCTGCCAGTATTTCCAACTCTGGCTATGATTTGACCCTTGTATACTCTGTCACCAACCTTAACTTCAATTTTACTACAGTGGGCATATCTAGTTTTATAGCCATTTTCATGATCTATTTCAACCATATATCCATAGGAACCCTTCCAACCTGCGTAGACTACTTTTCCTCCATCTGCTGCCTTTATAGCTGTTCCTGTTGGTGCTGCTATATCTATTCCATAATGCATTCTTCCGCCTCTCATTCCATACCTGGAAGATAATCTTCCCCTTGTAGGCATTATGAAAGCACCAGTTGCAGCAGTCTTTGGCAGTTCCTTGGTACCTTGTACCACTACTTGGTCAACAGGCTTTTTAATAACCTCTTCCTTTAATATCTCTTCATTTACAACTATGCCATTGTGCTTGGTAACCTTGGCCAGATATTTTGTTTCTCCCTTTTCACCCTTTACCTTGACCTTGCTTTGGGTTTTATACATATTGTCATCATATTCAGTTTTTATATCAAAATCAACATCTGCAGTGTATTCAACCTCTTCAACAACTTCAACTGTAATTAAGGGCTTTGGGACTGTAAGCTTAATTTCATCACCAATTTGTAATCTTTCAGGATCCTTGTCTGAATTAGCTACAATTAAATCGTCAACAGATACATCATATATTTTTGCTATAGTCCACAGACTTTCTCCTACTTCTACAGTGTGGGTCCTAATTTCTTCCGAACCTTCTAAAATATATTGTAATATTTCTTCTCCATCCTTTATTCTATTCAAAGGAAATTCCTTTTCTACAATTTTAACATCCTCAACAAACCCTACATTCAATATATTGTTCTCTTTTTCTTCATTTAAATATGGTTCTTTAATTGTTTCCAAAATATTTTCCAGTTCTTCTTTGGAATTACTGTAGCCTAATTCTTTACCATCAACTACTAGTACATATCCCTTTACATTGTAGGTCAAATTGGATTTAATATTTGCTTTTAATTCCTCCAAGGAAGTCAACATACTGTCCTTAGCATGAGTCTCTTCAAATTTTAAAGTATCCTTTAGGACAATGTTGCTATTATATGTATTACACAGCTCAGCTTGTAATCGCTGTAATATTTCTTCTGCCTTTTCCTTATCCCTTAATATTCCTACTTCATTGTTGCCATAGTAAACTATGTAAGCTCTGGTTCTAATTTCATTGATTTTATAGATACTGAAAACACACACCCCTATAACTACAAGCATAAGGGTTAAGACTAGTTTTTTAAAACTGTATCTTTTGTTTATTGACTCTTTTAGAAACCCTAGTTTCTCATTACCATTAGTCCCCGTGTTTGGAGTGGATGGCTGAGAAGCTGGGTTGTTTGATTCTGACATGGTTTTAATACCTCCTCATCATTGGATTAAATAAAACCATATTAATTTTGTTGAGGTATTGTAACTATTTTGTAACCTTTAAAATCTATGTGCTTATTATATCACAGAAAATTATTTTTTCAATAATATTAGCCTGTCTAAATAGTATATCCTTATATTCCCAAAATATTATAACTGTCCTAAAATATTTAAATTTTAAAGCTTTATCTTATTTTATTCATTTTATACATTACTTATTAAATTATTAAGAATTGTTAAGAATTCTTAATAATTTAAATCACTTTTCTAAATAACAAAAACTTGTAATCTTGTATTTGTTTTCATATATCTGGTAATACTTCTATTATATCCAACAGGTTCATATATTATATAGAATCTAAATTTTAATATGATTCATTGGAGGTAAGGAATGATAGACATTGTTACTAATAACTATGTAGATAGTTCTTGCCCCTTTGCTATTACTAAATTTTCAAATTTGATAATTAAATATTTAGAAGAAAATTTAGAAGACAGCCAGGAAATAATTATTTTATGTATAGGTACAGATAGGTCTACAGGCGACTCCCTTGGACCTTTAGTAGGCTATAAGCTTAAGCCCCATATTAATTCCTATAAAGGGGTCCATCTTATGGGAACATTAGATGAACCAGTTCATGCGAAAAATTTAAATGAAAAAATAAGGGAGATAAACACATATTATAATAAGGCTTTAGTAATTGCCATTGATGCATCACTAGGAAGCATGGACAGGATAGGATACATTAATGTTAGAAAAGGACCTTTAAAGCCTGGTTTAGGTGTAAACAAAAATCTCCCAAAGATTGGCCATATAAGCATCACCGGAGTTGTAAATTTCAAGGGTATAATGGAGTATATGATACTTCAAAATACCAGGTTAAGTCTGGTAATGCATATGGCAGATATTATTGCAAAAAGCTTAAACAGAGCCTTATTTAAACTATTTAATTCAAATTATAAAAAGGAACTGACTTAAAGATTTAAATCAGTTCCTTCATCATCCATCTCATCCTTATTTTTTATTTCCAAAAAAGGTTCCTCATGCATAAATACTATATTATCCAAGCTATCACCCAATTCCATATCTGTTATTATATATCCTTTATGCCAGGGAGATTTATCTTTCATATAGTATCCCTCCTAGAGGATTTCCTTAATCACCTGCAATAACTGATAGCTTAGTATTATTTATGCTAAATAGAGCTTCTTTATTAATATCTACTATCTCTCCATCTATATTAATATATGCCTTATCCTTTGTTCTTACCCTTACATTTTTTGCTTTATATATACTAACATACTTCTTCTGATTTATATGGCTTCCATTTATTATGGTGGGAAGTAAGAAAAACAATTTCAATTTAGGCACTTTCTTTACTACACATACATGGAAATAGCCGTCATCTAGACTTGCCATAGGAAGTATATTTATTCCTCCACCATAATAATTGCCATTTCCAATAGCAATAAGCAGTATATCACTTTCAATTGATGAATTATCAATTTCCATTTCTGCCTTAATAAATTTAAACTTAAAAAGAGCTATAAATAGAGCTATTACATAAGATATACTTGATTTAATTTTTGTTTTTATATTTTCAGTAATTTTGGCTACCTCTGCATCAAATCCAATGCTGGAAATATTCAAAAATAGCCCATTATTTACAGAACATACATCTATATTCTTTGTCCTACCATTTAATATTTTCTCCAATGCATCCTTTGGGTTTAAAGGTATATTTAAGGCTCTGGCTAAATCATTGCCTGTCCCACTTGGCAGTATCCCTAAGGTACCCTTTCCCACTATACCAAATGCAACCTCATTTACAGTACCATCTCCACCAACTGCAACAATTTTACTATATCCCCTGTCAATTCCTTTACTGGCTAAGTCTGTACCTTCCTTGGGCCTAGTAGTAAAAACTATGTCATATTCTATATTATTTTGGCCCATAATGTCATTTATTAGAGGAACTAATTTCTTAGTTCTTCCTCCTCCTGCTACAGGGTTGATTATAAAAAGTATCCTTTCCATAGCGCCTCCTAATTTTACAAATTAGTAAATAAATCTCCCTTAATAGCCCTATCTATTGATTGAATTTCCTCTGCTGATAAGGGATATATGGATTTTCCATTTTTAATTGGTTTGGCATAGCAAATAGAATTTTCACGACCATATATACTTGTTAATACAAAACCATTCAAAAAATCATCCAAAAAAGCAATAGAAAAACTAAGCTCAGAACCCATTTCTCCAAAAGCATTATATCTAACAAATCCCACTTTTTGAACTGCAAAGGCCAGCTTATTATCCATATTTCTCAATGCTTCTTCAAAGGCTGCAATTTCTTCTTTTATATCATCAATTTCTTCACCGTGTCTTATTAATATATCTTCAATGTTTGTTTTATCCATTCCCCTCACAAGTAATTCATACCTCTTTTTTATTTTGGAAACTCTAATTCCAAAAATAATATTTATTAATAATAAAATAATAATAGCAAGGGCCAAACCCAATATGATCTCAACACTATATAATGATACTACTTCCCTAATACTCTCCATGTGCATTACCCCTCTTATACCTCCTTAGCTATTTCTCTTATTGCCTTTAAAGCATAGTCAATCTGGTCATGAGTATTAAAAGGTCCAAAGCTAAATCTAACTACTCCCTGTTCAAAAGTACCTATGGTCTTATGGGCTAAAGGTGCACAGTGGAGACCTGGCCTAACTTGTATATCATATTTTTCATCTAAAATAAAGCTTATTTCAGAAGAATCTTCATCACCTATATTTATAGATACTACAGCTCCCTGTTCCTTTTCATTTAATGGGCCATATACCTTCACCTTATCAATTTGCATTAATCCCTCTATAAAGTGTTTAGTTAGCTCCTCTTCATGTTTTCTTATATTTTCTATACCCTTATTTAAAATATATCTTATACCTGCACCAAGTCCGACTATGCCTGGACCATTTAAAGTTCCGCTTTCATATCTGTCTGGTAATATATCTGGCATATCTAGTACATGAGAAAAGCTTCCTGTCCCACCTTGTTTTATTTCCTTCAACAAGAGCCCTTCTTTGATATAAAGGCCTCCAGTTCCTTGGGGTCCCAACAAGCCCTTGTGACCAGGAAAAGCCAACATATCTATATTCATCTTTTTTACATCTATATCATAAACTCCTGCTGATTGAGCAGCATCCACAAGGAGAAGTATGCCCTTTTCCTTAGCTATCCTGCCTATTTCTTCTATAGGCATAATTGTACCAGTTAAATTAGAAACATGGGTAATTACTATTAGCTTAGTATTGCTCCTAATGCTATTAGCAATATCCTCTACTTTTATCTTCCCTGTAGGGTCTCCTTTTACAATGGTTAATTCTACTCCTTCTTTTTCTAAAGCCGCTAAAGGACGAAGTACTGAATTATGCTCCATAGAAGAAGTAATAACATGATCCCCTTTACTTAATATCCCTTTGATTGCCAGGTTTAGGCTTTCTGTACAATTGGAGGTAAATATAATATTCATAGGATTATCTATATTAAAAAGTTTAGCTAGCAACTCCCTTGTTTCATAAATTTCCCTTCCCATTCTTATAGCTAATTTATGGCCTGATCTACCTGGGTTAGCACCATATTCTTTCATGGCTTTCATTACTGCATCATAAACTTCATCAGGTTTTGGAAAGGTTGTAGCTCCATTGTCAAAATATATCATTCCATACCACCCTTATCTATTAAGTATACCTTATTATTATACCATATTCCTTTTCATTTATATAGAAAAAAAGAAGCCCTTTGGCTTCTTCTATCCCAATCTTTCATATACAATTTCCATTATCTCATCTTTTAATTTATAACCGTCAGATATTAAAAACTCTATTCTTTCTTCTATTTTTTTCTTAAATTCAGCATCTTTTATGCTCTTTAGATTTATTTTAACATTCAATATTGCACTTTCAACAGCAGCAGCTGCAAGTAAAGCTCCTACACCAACATCTGTAATTGCATTTACATTTCCATGATCAGCAAATACTCTTGACAATTTCAATACTTGATAACATTCTTCAGCACATCTTAAAGGAACCTCTAAGGCCACTTTATACCCTTCTTGAATTGCTTCAGATCTGGCCTTCTTTTCTTCTTCAGTTTCCTTTGGCATCTTTAGGGCTTCCATTACCTTATCAAAGGCTTTAGTGTCTTCATCAACTATTCCATTTAGTCTTTCAATGCTATTGTATAATTCCTTAAAGTTTTTATCCATAACCTCTTTTACTTCTTCATCCAATTCCTCATATATTTTTCTGCCAATGGTCAAGCAGCCAACCATTGCTGTTAAAGCAGCTCCTAAGCTACCAGCCAATGCTGCAACACTACCTCCACCTGGAGTTGGTTCCTTTGATGCTACTGAGTCAATATATTCTTTTAAAGATTTTTCAATAAACATTAAATCACCACCATTTCTATGTATTTTAATTATATTATATCAAATGGATGAAAGAAATAAATGATATTATTCATTTCCCAGTAAATAATATTCACCTTTTAATGTAACCAATAAAGGTCAATTATATTATAAATGTTCCACGTGGAACATTTATAAATCTGTAATAATTTCAAGTATCCTCTGTAAGTCATCATCTGTATAAAATTCTATTTCAATTTTTCCACCCTTTTTACCAGGTATTAGGCTTACCTTTGTCCCCAGTGCGCTCATAAGTCTTTCCTCAATTTCTACAATAATTGGATCCTTTTCTACACTACTCTTTTTTGTCTTCTTTGTTTTAGTCTTTGACACTAGTTTTTCCGTTTCCCTTACATTTAACTTTTTGTCTATTATTGATTGGGCAACTGATAATCTGTCCTTTTTGTTCCTTATTCCTAGCAGGGCCTTTCCATGGCCGCTTGTTATTTTACCTTCTGCTATATAGTCCTGTATTTCCTTTTCAAGATTTAGAAGTCTTAAGGAGTTTGCTACATAGGACCTGCTTTTTCCAACTGCTTCAGCAACTTCCTCCTGTGTAAGATTATAGCTATCCATTAAATTTTTGAAGGCATTAGCCTCTTCTATAGGATTTAAGTCCTCTCTTTGAAGGTTTTCAATTAGGGCAAGTTTAATAGCTTCCTTATCATCCACTTCTTTTATTATGCAAGGTAATTTCTCAAGACTTGCCTCCTTGGCTGCCCTCCATCTTCTTTCTCCTGCAATTATCTCATACTTTTCTTCAAGCTTTCTAACTACAATTGGCTGAATTACCCCATATTGCTCAATTGAGTTTTTTAACTCCTTAAGGCTTTCCTTTTCAAATTCCTTCCTGGGTTGATTTTTATTTGGAATAATTAAATCTATATCCAACTCTACTATTTGTTCCTTTTTTTCTTCAGGATTAAAAAAGTTTGCCTCCAAATCATCTGGTATCAATGCAGACAATCCTCTACCTAAACCTCTTTTTTTTGAAGCCACTTAAGTCTCCTGGTTTAAACGAATTTATGTCACAACCAGGATTTTCACCACCTTTCCCTTATTTTAATAATCTACAGCATCCTCCAGCAAATATAGAAACTCTTCTGCTAAATCAGTATAGGCCTCTGCACCTCTGGATTTAGGATCATAATCAATTACAGATAGGCCATGGCTGGGAGCCTCAGCCAACCTTACATTTCGAGGAATAATTGATGTGTAGACCTTATCCTTAAAATATTTTTTTACCTCTTCTACCACCTGTATAGAAAGGTTTGTCCTACCATCAAACATACTTAAAATAACACCCTCAATTTCCAAATCTGGATTTAAGCTTCTCTTTACAAGTAGTATGGTTTCCATTAGCTGGCTTACACCTTCCAAGGCATAGTACTCACATTGTATAGGAACTATAACACTGTCTGAAGCAGCTAGTCCGTTTATACTTAACAAGCCTAAGGATGGTGGGCAATCTATAAATAGAAAATCATAGTCATCCTTAACTGACACTAAAGATTTTTTTAAAGACAATTCCCTATCTTCTTTTTCTATTAGTTCAATTTCTGCACCGGCCAGATCTACATTGGAAGGCACAATATCAACATTTTCTGCTGATGTAGACATTATAACAGTTTCTATATCTAAATTATTTATAATTACATCATATATGGATTCCCTCAGGCTATTTTTGTCTATACCCAAACCACTGGTTGCATTTCCTTGTGGATCTATATCTATTACTAATATTTTTTTTCCCATTTTACCCAGTGCAGCAGATAAATTTATTACAGAAGTGGTTTTTCCAACCCCTCCCTTCTGATTAAATACAGAAATTATACGACCCATCCTACCACCTCAAATGTATACTTTATTATATAATAACAGATAATTTAAAAAAAATGTAATATTTTAATTATATAATACTATATATACTTTATTTCTTTTATAAACAGACTATTAAACTTAGTAAAACAAAAAATGTTCCACGTGGAACATTTTTTTATCCATTATCCCCTATTTAACAAGACTGTCATCCTTCATCTTTCTCAAGGAATCATTAATTTTATTCTATAAATATAATTATCCTAATTTATCTCCCTTTTCAACAGGCTGCTCAGGTTGAATTAATACTACACCTTGCTTAGCATAGACTCCCAATATTAATACTTCAGATACAAAATCAGCAATTTGTTTTGGTGGAAAGTTTACTACCCCCAAAACCTGCTTACCAATTAGATCTTCTTTTTTATAACACTCTGTAATTTGAGCACTGGATTTCTTTATGCCTATTTCATCTCCAAAATCTATCCATAGTTTATAAGCAGGTTTTCTAGCTTTTTCAAAGGACTCTACTTTTATAACCTCTCCAACTCTAATATCTAATTTTAAGAAATCTTCAAAGGTAGCCATACTGAGATCCTCCTATGTAACAATTTATACATATTAAAATTTTTGCAATTCCTGTTTTTATTTTTAAGAGATATTCAGCACCTATGTTAATATAAATTAGCTTTGTTACACATAAATCAACTAAATGCATTTTATAAATATTATACCTTAAGAGCTGTCCTTTTTTCTTAATTCTCTCAAAATAAGTGATGTCGATACTCCTACAATAGCTGAAAGATAAAGTATTGAAAATATAATCCCATAATAATATGAAGATTGTCCAGTTGTATCAAAAATTCCAGCACTTATAACTGTTATTATAAAACCCAAAATATAAATACCTATGCCTAGCATTAATAAATTCATAAAATCCTCCCATTCCAGTAAACATATTTAACCAAATCACTAATGTATGTAAGGAAAATAGCATCATAAAATATAGTTAATTTATGTATTACTCCACATTTCATTTAATGGAATTCCATTAATTGAGGCATTATTAATAAAAACATCAGCAGATTTAAAATATTGCTTTGTTTGATTATCATCGCCATATATTCCACTTAACATCAGTTTCATGGCTTACAAAATAGGAATTCCTGTCCTTATGGCATTTTAATTTTTCTCTATTCATATTCTGACATCGCTAAATACAATACTTTTAGTTTACATAATCTACTGTAATAATGTGTTGTTTAATAAAGCAAAAAAATCTCATTTTCCTTTTGTAACTATAATGCATTCAGGAAAATCAAAGCTATCCTTGTTAAACAATTTTTCTATATCCAAACAAGTTAATTGTTCAATTGGTATATGATGCATTTTTTTCTTTGGTTTTAACTTTTTTGTAGCTATACCTAACCATGTATTCCAAAGTTCAATTTCATCAGCCTCATTTAAATGGTCTTTTATATACTCTATTAACTTCTTTGCCCTGCATTCAGTATATTCCCACTCTAATTGTGCTAGATATTTCTTCTTTGAATAAATATCATAGAGTAGATCATCTCTGGAAAATGCTCTAATTGATATTTCCCCAAAATTTTTATCATCATCTGCCCATAAAATTACATTGGGTTTGTCTCTATCAAAAGATGGTTCTAATAAAAAATCAGCAACTTCAATTCCCATTTCTAACGCTTGATTTACAGACAATGTTTTTACATGTGGATTTTCAACTTCTTTAAGGGGATAATCACTTGCAATATATGTAAATACGCTCATTTTCCCACTCCTTCCTATATCTTATAAATGTTTTTTATTCGTATTTTACTACTGATGTACCTTTTATAAATAATGTTCATTAATTTGTAAAAATTTTATTAATATCTTTCCTAATTTCATTATAAAGATTATATATTGCCTCAAGCATATAAACATCATCATTTAACATTATATAATCTTTACCTTCTATTCTTTTCAGTAGATTTTCATAGTATATACTTACACTATCTAAATTTATTTCTTCCATATATTTATACTTATCCCATAGCTTTTGTATTTCATTACTTTCATCTTTATTTATAAAGTCAGCCTTTTTCTTAAATCCAAACAAACTTCTCTCTAAATCGTCATGATACATAGTAAGAAGTTCTATATCTTTTATCATAGAATCTATGCCCTGCCAAATCTCATACATATTTTTACTAGATTTGAATGCTGGAGTATAAATACATTAAAATAAGTATCATAACAATAACTAGTAGCTTCTGTAACCACTCTTTCACTTTTAAAAATATCACTAAACCAAATATACTCTTTCTATAGTTGCTTTTTTATTTCTATAAATTGTTTTTTTAATCTACCACTTGCACTTTTATAAGCATTAATAAATTTACTCAATATATAATACTACTACAAATACACCTTTCCAAGGGTTTTAGCAATTTATCTCCCACTTATAGAGGGTGGGAGAATTCTTGCTACTTGAAGTTAAAATTTTTGATATGTTAACCACTGAACCTTTAAATTTTGGTTACATTAATCCTGGCTACAGGTATATGTAAACATTCATGTACCGTATGCTGCATAGGTAGGTAAAAATCCTTATATACTTATGCCAAATTCCTTTAAAAGGTCTTTTAACCCTTCCTCTACTTCCTTTCTTGAAAAGTTATTGTTCTCCAAAAATTCATCATCCATTTCATTTAATCTATTGTAAAAGTCTAGGGCCAGCTCCAGGTACTTTATATCATTGGTATCCACTTCTTCAAAAAGCATGTTTTCTGCTTCGTTAATCTTTCCTTCCTTTAAAAGATGCAGCAGTCTTCTATGTAACAAATCTGTCTGAGTAAGTTTTTCTTTATCTGTAATTTCATATTTAGCCCCTTCTTTTCCTAAAAAGGCCTTAGCAATGATCTTCACCATATTTCTTACTAATCTTATTATGTAATCCTGCTCATACATTTGATTATCACCTTTTCATACTATTTGTTCCTCTTATTTCTTTAAAATACTCCTCCTTAGTTAAGGAATAGCATAATTCATCATATACCTTACCATTATATAAAACAGTAGCGTTTTTTAATATTCCCTCATATTTAAAGCCACATTTTTCTATTACCCTCTTAGATCGTACATTATGAGGATAGTGATAAACTGTTATTAAATCTAAGCCCAATTCTTCAAATCCATATTTAATTACCCTCCTGGCAGCTTCAGTGGCATAACCATAACCCCAATACTCTTCAGCTAATACATAGCCTATCATTTTTGCATTTTTTAATGCCCTTTTTCCATCCCTATGTAATCCAATGGAGCCTATAACTTTATTGCTTTCTTTATGTACTATTGCCCATACTTCTTTACTCCTTATAAATTCTAGTATAATAGCCAAAGTATCCTCCTTGTTTCTATGGGGCTCCCACCCTGCATTTGGCCCTACTTTAGGATTTGAAGCATATTTATATACATCATCTACATCACATAAATAAAACTTTCTTAAAACTAATCTTTCAGTTTCCAAGGTGTCCATATAAATTACAGATACTTACGTAAAATTTTACGTAAGATTTTGCCTCCCTTCTATTTTTATTTGTTGGAAAATTGTTGAAAATTAATTCTACCCATATAGTTTATCACATTTATAAGGGTAGTTACAGATAAAAAAATAAAATGTTCCACGTGGAACATTTTACTTGGGTATTTGTATAGTTACTTCCAAATATTCACCTTTATCCACTTCTTTATATTTGGCATTTACACCACTTTCCTTTATTGCCTTAAAAGCATTTTTTATAGTATTAATATATATTCTAGTACTAATTAAGCCCTTTATATTTACCTTTTTCTTCTCTTTTTTATCTTCCTTTATTAAGTCATCCAAAATATCATTAACCAGTTTTTCAGTTTGACTAACATTTAAATTGTCACGGATTACCCTATCCAGCACCTTTCTTTTTAGTTCATAATCAGGTAGCTTTAAAAGGGCTCGTCCATGTCTTTCTGTCAAATTATGCTCTAATAAATCCTTTTTAATATCATCTGGAAGCTTTAAAATTCTAAGCTTGTTTGCTATAGTAGACTGGCTTTTACCAATTTTTTCAGCTAGTTGCTGCTGGGTAAATCCATGATCCTCTATCAGATTCCTGTAGCCTTCGGCTTCTTCTATGAAGTTTAAATCCTCTCTCTGCAGGTTTTCTATTAAGGCAATAAGAGCAGACTCTTTATCCTTATATTCAACTATAATTGCCGGTATTTCTTTTAGGTTGGCCAGTTCTGATGCTCTTAGCCTCCTCTCACCAGCAATAAGTTCATAGCTGTTATCCTGTAATTTCCTAACACTTATTGGCTGTATCAAGCCAAAAGACTTGATTGATTGACTCAATTCCTCCAGGGCTTTTTGATTAAAGTCCTTACGTGGTTGATAAGGATTAGGCTTTATAGAATCTATAGGGATATACTTTATTTCTGACTGTATGTTTTTCATTGGATAATTCACTCCCAATATACATTTTTATAAGTATATATTCTACGTATATAAATTATTTCCTTCTAATTTCCCAAACTTTCGCTCGTCAAATTCATTGAAATTACAAGGGTTTTTTCTTTGGTTTGCCTCCACCTCTTGGATATTTTGTCGGTGTTTCTTTTATTTTTTCTATTATTATCAAACTATGCTTTATATCACTTAAGGGAATATTCAAAACTTTTACATCCTTTAGCCTGCCACCTAATATTTTTATACTGTTTTTTGCCTCCTTAAGTTCTTCTTCTATATCTGAACCCTTCATGGATATAAAGTATCCTCCAACCTTTACAAAGGGCAAACAATATTCACATAAGGTATTTAAAGAAGCTACAGCTCTGGAAATAGCAATATCAAATTTTTCCCTATAATCTTTATCTCTAGCCAGTTCTTCAGCTCTACCATGGATTGCTTCAATATCATTTAAAGCTAATTTTTCTATAACCATATTTAAAAAATTGATTTTTTTCTTTGTACTATCCAATAAAACAACACCTAAACTTTTGTTCATTATTTTTAATGGAAGGCCAGGAAAGCCACCACCAGTACCTATATCAATTAATTTCATATTATCCTTAAATATATTTAAGGTTAGGGGAGTTATGCTATCAATAAAATGTTTTATATCAATTTCTATATCATCAGTTATAGAGGTAATATTAAATTTTTGATTCCATTCCTTTAAAAGCTCCTTATATGTTGTAAATTCATATATTTCATTCTGCCCAATACTAAGGCCTAATTCCCTTGCACCTTCTATTAAAGTATTTACATCAGTCATGGCTATTCTCCTTTTTTTCCCTTCTTTTCTGTTCAAGGTATATTAACAATACATTAATATCAGCAGGAGAAACTCCTGAGATTCTAGATGCCTGACCAACAGAATCTGGCTTCATTTGATTTAACTTCTGTACAGCCTCATTACTTAAACCCTTTATTTTAGAATAATCCAAATCCATAGGAAGTTTTTTATTCTCCAGTTTTTTAAACTGTTCAATTTGAATCATTTGCTTTCTAATATATCCCTCATACTTAATATGGGTTTCAACCTGTAGCCTTATTTCCCTGGGAAGATCTGGCCTATTTTCATCTAAAACTTCAAGTTTTTCGTAGGTTAATTCCGGTCTTTTAATTAAATCATATAGGCTGAAGGGGTTTTTAATCTTTGTGGTACCTAACTTTTCTAAAATACTGTTATTTTCCTCTGTTGGATTTATCACTATATTTTTAAGCCTTTCAAGTTCTCCTTCTATTAGTTCTTTCTTTTTAAGCATTTTCTTGTACCTTTCTTCTGTAACTAGACCAATGTCATAACCTTTTTGTGTCAATCTTAAATCTGCATTATCCTGCCTTAAGGTTAATCTATACTCTGCTCTTGCAGTCATCATCCTGTAGGGCTCATTAGTACCCTTAGTTACTAAATCATCTATCAAAACACCAATATAAGCCTCTGATCTATCTAATATAAAAGGTTCCTTGCCCTTTATATTTAAAGCAGCATTTATACCGGCAATAAGACCCTGAGCTGCTGCTTCTTCATAACCTGAAGAACCATTTATTTGTCCTGCAAAAAATAGATTTTTTATAGTCTTATGTTCCAGGGTCCTCTTTAGGGTAGTAGGATCTATGCAGTCATATTCAATGGCATAGGCTGATCTCATAAATTTTACATTTTCCAGTCCAATTATGGACTTATACATTTCAATTTGAACTTCCTCTGGCAATGATGAGCTGACACCCTGCACATACATTTCCTTTGTATCTAAGCCTTCAGGCTCAATAAATACCTGATGTATATCCCTATCTGGAAATCTTACAATCTTATCTTCTATTGAAGGACAATATCTTGGACCTATTCCTTCCATTTCTCCTGCATAAAGTGGGGATCTATCAAGATTATTTTTTATTATCTCCTTTGTTTTTTCAGTAGTATAGGTTAAATAACAGGGAACCTGGTCTATGTGAAAGTCCTTATCCATATTCATAAAGGAAAAAGGTACCACTTCCTCATCTCCAGGCTGTATTTCCATTTTACTAAAATCAATTGTATCCCTATGGACCCTTGCAGGGGTACCAGTTTTAAATCTTCTCAATCCAATACCTAACTTTTTTAAGGCCTCTGACAATAAGTTTGATGGTGAGTATCCACTTGGGCCACTTTCATAATTTACTTCACCTATAAATATTCTTCCCTTTAAATAGGTACCAGTAGCAAGTATTACAGCCTTTGAACTGTAAATAGCTCCAGTTCTGGTCTCAACTCCCTTGACTTCCCCATCTTCAACTAATATATCCACTACCTCTCCTTGCCTTAGGTCTAGATTTGGTTCGTCCTCTAGTACCTTTTTCATTTCTGTATGATATTTCTTTTTATCTGCTTGAACCCTTAAGGAATGAACTGCTGGTCCTTTTGAAGTATTTAACATCCTGCTTTGAATACATGCTCTGTCAATAATCAAAGCCATTTGTCCACCTAAGGCATCTATTTCTCTGACTAAATGACCCTTTCCCGTTCCTCCTATATTTGGGTTACAAGGCATGTCTGCAACAGAATTTAGGTTCATGGTAAGCATAAGTGTTTTCATTCCCAATCTGGCAGAGGCCAAAGCTGCTTCACATCCTGCATGTCCTGCTCCTACAACTACAACATCATAATTTCCTGCAGCATATTTTTTAACTTCCTTCATCAAATCTGGTTCCTCCTTTTATCTATTTACCTATACAGAAGTCAGAAAATATTTTATCTAATATATCTTCACTTACAGTATCACCAGAAATTTCTCCCAAGTTTTCCCAACAGGCTTTTATATCTACTTCTAAACAATCCAATGGAACATAGGCTTGAATTCCTTCTAATCCATCCTCAATATTTTTCTTTGCCTTTACTAACTGATTTTTATGCCTCATATTTGTTACTACAATATCACTTTCAATATTAACTCCGCCTGAATAAAATATATTTTTTATTTCTTCTTCCAGTACATCAATGCCTATACCCTTTAAAATAGAAGTATTAATTATTTTTTTGCCGGGCAGTAACTGTTCAAAATAGTCCCTTTCGTATTTCCTGGGAAGATCAGATTTATTTAAGAGCACTATTGCATTTTTGTTCTTTACTATTTCTATAATTTCAAAATCCTCTTCTGTCAGTTCACTGGAAATATCAAATACGGCTATTATCAAATCAGCCTTTTCCACCATGTCTATTGCCCTATCAACGCCTATTTTTTCAACTATATCATCTGTAGTTCTTATACCTGCAGTATCAATTATCTTAAGAGGTATACCGTCAATGTTTACATATTCTTCTATAATATCCCTTGTAGTTCCAGGTATATCTGTAACTATGGCTCTGTTTTCCCTTAAAATAGAATTTAACAAGGATGATTTTCCTACATTAGGTTTTCCTAATATTACAGTATTTAAACCATCCCTTAATATCTTACCCCTATCAGCAGTTTTAAGAAGCCTTTCAATTTCATCCCTTACTATCCTGGCCTTTTCTTTCAACTGACCATAAGCAATATCGTCAATATCATCTTCCTCTGAAAAATCTATGGATGCATTTATATGGGCCAGCATTTCAAGTAAAATACCTCTTATTTCCCTTATCTTCTTTGAAAGATTTCCTTCCAGTTGATTTAAAGAAACTTGAAAAGATTTATCCGTCTTTGCCCTAATTAAGTCTATTACCGCTTCTGACTGTGCCAAGTCCAGCCTTCCATTTAAGAAGGCCCTTTTTGTAAATTCACCTGGCTCTGCTAATCTGGCACCATTTTCTAAAACTATTTCCAGTATTTTTCTAACAGATATTATTCCTCCATGACAATATATTTCCACCATATTTTCCCTAGTATAGGTATAAGGCTCCTTCATATAGGCTATTAGAACTTCATCTATAATTTCTTTATTTTCAGGGTCAAAAATATGGCCATAAGTTAGCTTCCTGTTTTCTGCCTTTTTCAGCTCCTCTACTTTACTGCCCTTGAATATTTTATTGGCAATTTCAATGGAGTCCTTTCCGCTTAATCTAACAATTCCAATTCCAGCTTCTCCTACTGCAGTAGAAATAGCTGCTATTGTATCACTCATAATATACACCATACCTTTCATATGATAGAAGAAACCCAGTAATAACTGGGTTTCTAGAAATTATTTAGCTTGTATTACTACCCTCCTGTAAGGGTCTTCTCCTTCACTGTAGGTAGTAACCCCACTTACATTTTGCAGGGCTGAATGTATTATCCTTCTTTCATATGGGTTCATTGGTTCAAGCTTTATTGGCTTACGGTAAATTCTTGATTTTTGTGCCATCTTGTTGGCCAATTTAATTAGGGTATCTTCCCTCTTCTTCCTATATCCTTTCACATCTACAAGTACCTTTATAAAACCTTCCCTATTCTTATTCACTGAAAGACTTACTAAATATTGAATAGCATTTAAAGTATTCCCTCTTTTACCTATTATAATACCCATATCAGAAGTACTAATATCTACTATGTCAACATACAATTGACAACCTTCTCTTTTTATAGAGACATTGGCCTTAATGTTCATATATAAGAGCATTTTAGTTAAAAAATTTTCTGCAATTTCAACTGGGTCATTTATTACTGTTACTCTCACAGCTGCATCCTTAGTTCCAATTAAACCAAAAATTCCCTTACTAGGCTTTTCCAATACTTCTATTTCTACATCGCTCCTACTTACCTGTAACTCCTCCAAAGCCTCCTGAATAGCACCCTCAATAGTTTTTGAAATCTTCACAACGGACCTCATACTATTTAGTCTCCTCCTTGATATCTCCTAAAGACCTATTAATGATAAGCTGTTGAACTATCTGGAATACATTACTCATAACCCAGTACAATGCTAAACCTGCAGGAAATGATCTAGCAGCCCAAAATATAAAAAATGGAAGGATTAGATTCATCATTCTTTGACTGGATTCTACTTGAGGATTTGCTTGTGCAGTTTTTACCATCATAATTTTACTTTGTAAGTAAGTAGTTAATCCAGCCAGCAAGGGCAGCCCCCAAATATATGGATCTGGTTGACCTAAATCTGGAATCCAAAGAAATCCCTTATTGATGGCATCAAATATACTTTGACTTCTAAACACATAGTCTACAGGATTTCTTAAAACACTGAACATTGCAATAATTATTGGCAATTGAACAAGTAAAATTAAACAGCCAGACATTGGATTGTAATTGTTTTCTTTATAAAGTTGCATCATTTTTGCTTGTTGGGTCTGTGGATCATTTTTATACTTTCTTTGAATTTCTTGCAATTTTGGTTGTAATTCATTCATCTTTTTAGTAGATTTACTTTGCTGCAGACTAATGGGCAATAAAATTAGCTTGAATACAATAGTAGTTATTATAATTGTAATTCCATAATAAGATATTAGTTCTGTTTCTGTACCGGCTTTAGACACTAAATCAAAAATGAACTTCATCAGACTTCCTAGTAAGTTGCTTAAAAAACCCATTTATTTACCCCCAATCATTTTAGTGGATCATATCCTCCTTTGTTAAAGGGATGGCATCTTAAAATCCTTCCAATTGTTAAATAGGTGCCCTTGAAGAATCCATATTTTTCATAAGCTTCCAACGCATATTGTGAGCATGTTGGATAAAATCTACAATGGCTGCCTACCAATATATATTTGGAAATAAATTTTTGATAAAATTTTATTAAAAAAATAGCTACCCTAGCCATTATTTTCACCTGTATTCTTTAATATGCCAGATATCTTTAAAATATGAATTATGGCACTTTCCAAGGTCTTAAAATCTATATCTACAACATTTTTCTTCGGTACTAGTATTATATCATATTCTTCCTTAATATTATGAAAATTTTTCCTTATTATTTCCCTTATTCTTCTTTTTACCCTATTTCTAACAACACTTTTACCAATCTTCTTCGTTACTGTAATTCCAACCCTTGAATAGCCTAAATCATTCTTCCTTAAATACAAGACCAAATTTCTATTCCAATAATGCTTTCCATTCCTGTATACTTTTTTAAAATCCTGATTGCTCCTCAATCTGTATCTTTTATCCATCACAATCTCCTCGTATACAAAAAGGCCACTTTTTGCGGCCTTAAGCTGTTAATCTCTTCCTGCCCTTTCTTCTCCTACTCTTTAATACTCTTCTTCCAGACTTAGTACTCATTCTCTTTCTGAAACCATGTACCTTACTTCTGTATCTCTTTTTTGGTTGATACGTCCTTTTCATCTTCTTACACCCCCCTCAACACAGTACGCATCTAAACTTAACTTCTATACTATAGAAACATAAATACTACTATAGATTATATTTATAGGAAGATTATATGTCAAGAAATTTAAATTATTCACATCCACAAGCCTCTTATTAACAATCCCTTTATATTGTGGATAAGTTTGTTGATATAAATTGTGTTTTTTGTTATTATAGAATAGGGTGTGGATAAGTTATTTTTATTTTACATTTTTGAAAGTTATTCACAACTTGTTGATAATTTTGTGTATAATTTTATTTTTTATTAAAATAAATCCCCTAAAATCTGTGAATTATCCCTATACTTATCCACATTTTACTTATCTACAATCCTGTGGATATTATGGATTTTTTCATAAAATAAACATTTATTAACTTTTTGTTAGTAATTTATTCACATTTATTATTCCATTTTATAGAAAAATTTAACCGCCTGAATTAATATTTTTTTGTGGATAAATTTGTTTATTTTTTTTACATAGCTTATATAAATTCCATTTAATGGTTATAATCTACAGTGGGAGGAATTATATTATGAGTTTAGAATTAGAAGGTATTTGGAATGATGTCCTCAAACTTATAAAGGTTGAATTGACGGAAGTTAGTTTCAATACCTGGCTTAAAACAATAAAACCTGTTACTATTGCTGAAAATATAGTTATTCTAGCAGCCCCTAATGAATTTACAAAGAACATATTAGAAGGAAGATACTTAAATTTAATTAAAAATGGCATAAAACAGGTAACAAATACAGATTATGATATAAAATTTGTAATTCCAGGAGAAGACATTAATCTTAATGTTGGACAATCTATTGTTAATAACAACATGACAACAGAACAAAGGGCCCAATTAAATCCAAAATATACCTTCGATACCTTTGTTATCGGAAATAGCAATAGGTTTGCCCATGCAGCTTGTTTGGCTGTGGCAGAGGCACCAGCCCAGGCCTACAACCCTTTATTCATATATGGAGGAGTAGGACTTGGCAAAACCCATCTTATGCATGCCATTGGCCACTATATATTAAATCAGACCCCCAATGCCAAAGTAGTATATGTTTCCAGTGAAAAGTTTACAAATGAATTAATAAATTCAATCAGGGACGATAAAAATAACGAATTTAGAAATAAGTACAGGAATGTAGATATACTTTTAATTGACGATATACAATTTATAGCTGGCAAAGAAAGTACCCAGGAAGAATTCTTCCATACCTTCAATGCCCTTCATGAGGCTAATAAGCAAATTGTAATATCCAGTGACAGGCCTCCTAAAGAAATTCCTACTTTAGAGGATAGGTTAAGGTCACGCTTTGAATGGGGTTTAATATCAGATATACAACCTCCTGATTTGGAAACTAGAATTGCAATACTTAAGAAAAAGGCAAAAGTTGAGAATATTGAAGTACCTGATGATGTAATGAACTATATAGCTACTAAGATACAGTCAAATATAAGGGAATTAGAAGGAGCTCTAATAAGGATTGTTGCTTATTCCTCCTTAACAAATAAGGAAATTACATTAGATCTGGCAGAAGAAGCCCTAAAGGATATATTTTCAACTAATAAACCTAGAAAAATTACTGTAGACTTGATTAAAGAAGTTGTTTCCAAGGATTTTAATGTAAAAGTGGAAGATTTTAATTCCAAAAAAAGGACTAGGTCCATTGCATATCCAAGACAAATAGCCATGTATCTAACTAGGGAATTAACAGATCTTTCCCTGCCAAAGATAGGGGAAGAATTTGGTGGTAGGGACCATACTACAGTAATACATGCCTATGATAAAATTTCTAAAGAAATGGCTACAGATGAAGATCTTAAAAATAGAATAGATGCACTGATAAAAGATATAAAAGGAGAATAGTCAATAATTTTGTTGATTTTTTCTGTTAATATTCTGTTGATAACTTTATTTAAATATAAAATTTCTTTTTTGTGGATAACTTTATACTTTATTATTAATTTATCCACATGTTAATAAATTGGATCAAGCTTTTAATTATCAAGTTAAAGCTACTTATCAACATATTAACAGCCCCTACTACTATTACTAATTTATATATTATTATTCTATCTATCCAGGTAGATAGAAAGGAGGAATAAAATTGAAAATACAAGTTAATCAAAAAACACTATCTAACCATATAAACATAGTTCAAAAAGGCATTTCACCTAGAACTACACTACAAATACTGGATGGTATATTAGTTGAAGCCTTTGATAATAGATTGAAATTAACTTCAACAGATTTGGAAATTGGAATAGAAACATATTTAGACTGCAATATTATTGATGAAGGTTCAATTGTTATAAATGCAAGAATTTTTGGTGATATAGTCAGGAAGCTTCCTGATTCCATAATAGATATTGAAGTTAAGGATAACAACATTAATATAAAATGTGAAGACTCAGAATTCAATATTTTAGGAAATAACCCTGGTGAATATCCAACCTTAATACCTATTAGGGATGAAAACCCCTTTACTATTCCAATGGATTTGCTTAAGACAGCTATAAGACAAACAGTATTTGCTACAACTCAAGACGAAACAAGACCTATATTTACTGGTGTCTTATTAGAAATAAATGATGGAATAGCCTCCTTTGTAGCCTTAGATGGCTATAGGCTATCATTAAGAAATATTCCTGTTAATTCTACTGGGGATAATTTAAAGATAGTGATTCCAGGAAGAACCTTAAATGAATTAAACAAAATACTTGAAGATGAAGAGGAAGAGATAAAAATTTCCACATCTCCAGGTAATGTTGTATTTGATCTTGGTGATACCATTGTATCTTCCAGGCTTTTAGAAGGGCAGTTTTTCAACTATAAGGATATTATAAGACAAGAACATGAAACCAGAGTAGTAGTAGATAGAAAAGCCTTACAGGACAGTTTAGAAAGGGCCAGTTTACTGGCCAAGGAAGAAAAGGCAAATTTAGTTAAGTTAGTCAATACAGACACTCAAATGTTTATAAAATCTAATACGGAAATAGGAGATGTAAACGAGAAAATTAATATTCAAAAGGAAGGAGAGGACTTAAACATAGCCTTTAATTCCAAATATCTGTTGGATGGCATTAAGGTCATTGATTCTGAAAAGGTAGAACTGTTATTTATGGGAGAGTTAAACCCCTGTATAATGAAACCTATTAATGATATTGATTACACCTATTTAGTATTGCCTGTAAGATTGGCCCAGGCTGAACACTAATAAAATTTATACTTAAAAAAATTATAATATATAGGTGAATATTATGAGGGAGATAAAAATTACAACGGAATTTATAAAGTTGGATCAATTATTAAAGTTTGCCGGTATAACCCAAACTGGTGGAGAGAGTAAAGTATTAATAAATGAAGGTCTAGTATTAGTAAATGGACAAGTTGTAAAGGAAAGGGGTAAAAAAATTAGGAGAGGAGATATTGTAGAAATTAAAGAAACAGATAAGCTTATTGTGGTATAATAAAGATGTAAATAAAGCCTCAACCGTTTAAGGTTGAGGATTTATAACTTATTAAGAAGTTTTGAGAGGTGCTTTATTTGAATGTCAATAGCCTAAGGCTTATAAACTTTAGAAATTATAATAATATTTATCTTGAATTAAGTGATAAGGTAAATATATTTATAGGTAAAAATGCCCAAGGTAAGACAAATCTATTAGAGGCCATTTATGTTTCAGCTACTGGAAAATCCTTTAGAACTAATAAGGATAGGGAGCTTATAAATTTTAATAAAAAAGAAGCCTATATTGGTTCTAAAATAGAAATTGGCCAAAGGGAAAAGCTAATAGAGATTAAATTAGATAAAATAGCCCCTAAAAGGATAAAGATAAACAAGCTGGAATTAAAGAAACAAAGAGAACTTGATAGTGGCCTTAATGTAGTAGTATTTTCACCGGATGATCTATCCTTAGTAAAGGGCAGTCCAAGGGAAAGAAGACTTTTTTTAGATATGAGTATTTCTCAGATTAAACCTATTTACAGGTATAATTTAAATAGATACAATAAGATTCTTATTCAAAGAAACAACCTTTTAAAGATAAGCAAAAATAAAAATGATATAGGAAATCTTTTAGATATATTTGATATACAGCTTGTAAAAGCTGGTACAGATATAATAATATCAAGATTTAATTTTATAGATAAATTATCCAAAATAGCTTCAAATATACATAATAAGCTGACCTTAAACAGGGAAAAGCTATTATTAAGCTATAATTCAAATGTTGAATTTGAAAAATTAGATAAGAAGGAAATAGAAAATAGTTTTATGAGCAATCTAAATAAAAACAGAGATAAGGATATACTTACAGGTTCAACTTCCATAGGGCCCCACAGGGATGATATGAAAATATATATAAATAATATGGATTCAAGAACATTTGCCTCCCAGGGGCAGCAAAGGACTATTGTTTTGACCATAAAACTATCGAAAGTAGAGCTGATTTACAAGGATATAGGCAGCTATCCGGTATTGCTGCTAGATGATGTATTTTCCGAACTGGATTCAGATAGGCGAAAATATTTAATTAGCTTTTTCAATAATACCCAAACCTTCATTACCCTAACAGACATGGAAAACTTAGGTGAACTAAGGGACCTTAATCCATTAATCTTTACCATAGAAAATGGAAATATAAAATACAAGGAGTAGATTTGATGTATGTTCACATAGGCAATAACATTTATGTACTAAAAAAGGATATAGTTGGAATATTTAATGCAAAAGCCATAGATTTAAGTGAAAAAAACAAATATATTAAGGATCTTGTAAAATCAAATAGTATAAAAGATATAAAGGATGATATAAAAAGCTATATAATAACTTGTAAAAAAGAAAGGAAAAGAACTTCAAAAAAAACATGTAATATATACTGTACAAATATATCCTCTAACACTTTATTAAATAGATTTAGGGATGTGGAAACAGATTGGAGGTATAAAGATGGCAAAAGATAACAATAACAGAAAATATACTGCAGAAGAGATACAGGTCCTTACAGGTTTGGAGCCTGTCAGGAAAAGACCTGGTATGTATATTGGAAGCACGGGAGAAAAAGGTCTTCATCATTTAGTATATGAAGTAGTAGACAACAGTATTGATGAGGCACTGGCTGGAGTTTGTGACACCATAAATGTAATCATAGAAAAGGATAATTCTATAATAGTAGAGGATAATGGTAGCGGGATACCAGTAGAGATACATCCTCAAACTGGCAAATCCACAGTTGAAACAGTTCTTACAATTCTTCATGCTGGAGGAAAGTTTAATAATTCTGCCTATAAGGTATCCGGAGGCTTGCATGGTGTCGGTATTTCAGTAGTTAATGCCTTGTCTGAGTGGTTAATAGCAAGGGTAAAGAGAGATGGTAAGGAATACATGCAAAAATTTGAAAGGGGTATTCCAGTAACTGAACTTGAAGTAATAGGGGAATCAGATACTACAGGTACAATTATTTCCTTTAAACCTGATAGGGAAATATTCGATACCATCAAGTTTAACTATGAAACCCTTCAACACAGGCTTAGGGAAATGGCCTTTTTAAATAAGGGTGTTAAGATTACCCTGGAAGATAGAAGGACTAAAGTAAAAGAAGTATTCCATTATGAAGGCGGTTTGAAGGCCTTTGTTGAATTTTTAAATAAAAATAAAAATCCAATACAAAAGAGAATCTTGTATTTTGAAGATTCAAGGGAAGATACTGTAGTTGAGCTGGCCCTTCAGTATACCGATTCCTATTCTGAAAATATATATAGCTTTGCCAACAATATAAATACTGAAGAAGGCGGCTTCCACTTAAGTGGTTTAAGAACAGCCTTAACTAGGGCTATAAATGACTATGGAAGAAAATATGGATTTTTAAAGGAAAAGGATGAAAATCTACAAGGGGAAGATGTAAGGGAAGGATTAACTGCAGTCCTGTCAGTTAAACTAATGAACCCTCAGTTTGAAGGACAAACCAAGACAAAATTAGGAAACAGTGAAGTAAGGGGTATAGTTGAGTCTATAACCTATGAACAGCTAAGTAATTTCCTTGAGGAAAATCCAAATGAAGGAAAGGCCATATTAGAAAAGGCCATAAGCGCATCTAGAGCCAGGGAGGCTGCCAGAAGAGCCAGGGAAATTTCAAGAAAAAGGAGCATATTAGACAATACAACCTTGCCAGGAAAACTTGCCGATTGCCAGGAAGATGATATTGAAGTAACTGAAATATTTTTGGTTGAGGGAGATTCAGCTGGTGGAAGTGCAAAACAAGGCAGGGACAGGAGAAATCAGGCAATATTGCCCTTAAGGGGTAAAATAATGAATGTGGAAAAGGCCAGGCTGGATAAAATACTGGAATATGAAGAAATTAGAGCCATGGTATCCGCCTTTGGAACCGGTATTGGTAAGGACTTTGATATAGAAAAATTAAGATATGGAAAGATAATTATAATGACAGACGCAGACGTTGATGGCGCCCATATAAGGACCTTACTATTAACCTTCTTCTATAGATATATGAGGGAGTTAATTGAAAATGGAAATATATATATAGCACAGCCACCTCTGTACAAGGTGACAAAGGGTAAAAAGGAATACTATGTATATAGTGATGAGGAGCTTGATAGACTACTTGAAGAAATAGGAAGAAGCAACTATTCTATACAGAGGTACAAGGGTCTGGGAGAGATGAATCCAGAACAGCTATGGGAGACAACAATGGACCCGGAAAACAGGATACTGCTAAAGGTAAGTATAGAGGATGCAAAGGCTGCTGATGAAATATTTACTACCTTAATGGGAGAAAAGGTAAAACCAAGACGGGAATTTATAAGACAAAATGCCAAATTAGTAAGGAACCTAGATATATAGCTGAGGAGTGAGTAACTATATGGATAAAAAAAGCAACATAATAAATATTTATATAGAAGATGAAATGAAAAAGTCATATTTAGACTATGCCATGTCTGTAATTGTAAGCAGGGCTCTCCCAGATGTGAGGGATGGTTTAAAGCCTGTCCATAGAAGAATTCTCTATTCAATGAATGAACTAGGCGTAACCCATGATAAGCCCTACAGAAAATCTGCAAGAATAGTAGGAGATGTACTTGGTAAATATCATCCCCATGGAGATTCTTCAGTATATGATGCCATGGTAAGGCTTGCTCAGGACTTCAACACCAGATATATGCTAATAGATGGCCATGGTAACTTTGGTTCCATAGATGGAGATAGTCCTGCAGCTATGCGTTATACAGAAGTAAGAATGTCAAAGATAGCCCAGGAAATGTTAAGGGATATAAATAAGGATACTATAGATTATAGGCCTAATTTTGATGAAACCTTAAAAGAGCCTGTAACCTTGCCCAGTAGATTTCCAAACTTGCTGGTAAATGGTTCTTCCGGTATAGCTGTAGGTATGGCTACTAATATTCCACCCCATAATTTAGGTGAAGTAATAGATGGAATAATTATGTATATTGACAATCCAAATATTACTACTGAAGAATTAATGAAGGCAATAAAGGGGCCAGACTTTCCAACCGGGGCCTTAATAATGGGAAGGGAAGGTATAGTATCTGCATATAAAACTGGAAGAGGAAAGATTACCCTAAGGGCAGTGGCGGAAATAGAAGAAGGCAGCAGAGGCAGACAGAGGATTATAGTTACAGAACTACCATATCAGGTAAACAAGGCCCGCCTGATAGAAAAGATAGCAGAACTTGTAAGGGACAAGAAAATTGATGGAATAGCTGATTTAAGAGATGAATCTGATAGAGAGGGCATGAGAATTGTAATAGAGCTAAAAAGGGATGCCAATGCCAATATAGTTCTAAATAGGCTATACAAGCAAACCCAATTACAGGCTACTTTTGGAATTATAATGCTGGCTTTAGTAAATGATGAGCCAAAGGTATTAAGCTTAAAGGGTATATTAAAACACTATATTGAGTATCAAAAAGAAATTATAGTAAGAAGAACAAGGTATGATTTAAACAAGGCAGAAGAAAGGGCCCATATAGTAGAAGGATTAAAAATAGCCTTAGATAATATAGATGAAGTCATAAACATAATTAGAAGCTCCAAGGATGACCAGACAGCAAAGGAAAGGCTTATGGAAGCCTTTGGCCTATCAGATAAACAGGCACAGGCAATTTTAGACATGAGATTAAGAAGATTAACAGGTCTAGAAAGGGAAAAATTAGATGAAGAGTATGAGGCCCTGATTAAAGAGATAAACAGGCTAAAGGAAATACTAGCCAGTGAAAGGCTGGTTTTAGAAATAATTAAAAGTGAACTGCTAGAAATTAAGGAAAAGTATGGAGATGAAAGAAGAACTAAAATAATGCCAGCCCCTGATGAAATTAATATTGAGGATATGATTGAAGAGGAAAAGGTAGTAATTACCTTAACCCATAGGGGATATATAAAGAGAATGCCTGAAAATACCTATAAGCCACAAAAAAGAGGTGGTAAAGGTATCGTAGGTCTTACTACCAGAGAAAATGATTTTGTAGAGAACCTGTTCATAACATCAACCCATGACAACATATTATTCTTTACAAATAAGGGTAAAGTTTATTTATTAAAGGCTTATGAGATACCTGAAGGAAAGAGGCAATCAAAGGGAACTAATATAGTTAATTTATTAAATCTATCAAGGGGTGAATCTATATCTGCTGTCATACCTATAGAAAAATATGATCCAGAAAGTTATCTTGTATTTATAACTAAAAATGGTCTTATAAAAAAGACTGCAATGGAAGAGTTCAAGAATATAAGAAAAAGTGGCTTAATAGCTATAAAATTAAAAGAAGATGATGAATTAATAGCAGTCAGAAAGACAGATGGAGATAGGGACATAGTAGTAGTAACCTCCATGGGTATGGCCATTAGATTTAGTGAAAAGGATATAAGGCAGATGGGAAGGAATGCTACTGGAGTAATAGCTATTAAGCTGAAAGAAGATGATACAGTAGTAGCTATGGATCTTGCGGAAGAAGGTAAAAGCCTGTTGGTTGTTAGTGAACATGGTTATGGGAAGAGGACTTCCTTAGATGAATACAAAACTCAAAAAAGAGCTGGAATGGGATTAAGAACCTACAATGTAAAGGATAAGACAGGAAAATTAGTATCTGCAAAGGTAATTGATGAAAAAGATGAAATTATGATGATTTCAGCCTTAGGAACCATTATTAGGATAAAGGCAGAAGATATTTCCTTAATGGGCAGGAATACGCAAGGAGTAAAATCAATGAAAGTAGACAAGGAAGAAGACAGGGTAATGGCAATAGCTAAATTTGTAGAGGAAGAATAAAAAAAGCAGCTAAGCTGCTTTTTTTATTTACTTTGGTAAACCTACTATTTTACTTTACATTAAAGGGTTTTTATTATAGAATTAAGTAAAAAAGACAGGTAAGGGAGGTATCTAAATGGCATTGGATATTAAAATTAATTTTGATGAAGACAACAACTATTGGTTAGTAAAGCCAATAGGTGAAGTTGATATATATACTTCTCCGGAATTAAAGGATAAAATATCCCAGGCTGTAGGTGATAAGAAGGCAGATATTGTAATAGACGGTAAAGAATTGGAGTACCTGGATAGTACAGGCTTAGGAACCCTAATAGGTATCTTAAAAATGATAAAAGACAATAACCACAAAATATATATAAGAAATTTAAGGGCCAATATAAGAAAATTATTTGATATAACTGAATTAGATAAGGTTTTTGTTATTGAGGAGTGAATTGTATGAAAAGTGATGTTTTTAAACTAACAATTCCAAGTAAACCAGATTATATTTCAGTTGCACGTCTAACTTCATCATGTATTTCCAGTAAATTAGGGTTGTCCATAGATGAAATAGAAGATATAAAAGTATGTTTATCAGAAGCCTGTACAAATGCTTTAGAGAGAACGGATGAAATAAATATTACATTTGAAGTTACAAAGGACCAGCTTATAATAACAGTTGATGATGTTTTGTTACCTGAAAATGATGATGAAAAAATGGAAGAAATTCATTTTGGAATATTAATTATGAAATCCCTTATGGATGAGGTGAATTTTTCAGAAAAAGGAGTTGAAATGATTAAATATTTAGAGGATGGTTTGCATGAAAAAGAAAAAGAGCTATGAAAAAAGAGAATTAAATAACCTGGAGGATATGGATACCAAGTCCTTGTTTAAAGAATTTAAAAAAACAAAGGATAAAAAGATAAGGGATATATTAATTGAAAGACATCTATATATAGCCGAAATATTGGCAAAAAAATATGTTAATAGGGGTATAGACTATGATGATATATTCCAAGTAGCTTCCATTGGACTTATATATGCTATTGATAGGTATGATATAGATAAGGGATATGAATTTTCCAGTTTTGCAACACCTACAATAATAGGCGAAATCAAAAAATATTTTAGGGACAAAGGGTGGACAATCAGGGTACCTAGAAGGATCCAGGAACTATCAAAGAAAATAAATAATGCCAAAATAGTATTAAGCCAGGAATTGCAAAGATCTCCTACTGTTCAGGATATTGCAGAATATTTAGGTTCTACAGAGGAAGAAATATTAGAGGCCATGGAAGGTAGCAAGGTATATACTCCTCAATCCTTGGATTTAACCTACGATGCAAATAATGATGATAAGGACTTAAACTTGGCAGATTTTATAGGTGAAGAAGATGTGTACTTCAGTAAAATAGAGAACAATGATTTTTTGAAAAGATCTATGAACAAATTAAATGAAGTTGAAAAGAAAATATTTATAGATAGATATTTTAATGATAAGACACAGGTTGTTATTGCAAAGGAATTAAATATATCACAGATGACCGTATCGAGAATTGAAAAGAGAATAATTGAAAAGATGAGAAAAGAAATGGAAAAAACCTTGTAGATATTTTTTACAGAAAAAGTGTTGACAAGTATACAAAAAGCTGTTATAGTATAAAAGCTGTCTCGAAAAGAAGAAAAAATCTACAAAAACTATAAAAGTTTTAAAAAAGTATTGACAGCAAATAAAAAATATGCTATATTGTAATAGTCACTTGCGAAAAAGCA
>ERZ773359.536-NODE-536-length-54270-cov-6.034142_pt1 | contig 54270 bp, 47 predicted proteins | sample MGYA00374955_ERZ773359 | MGnify/ENA primary metagenome ERZ773359 (study PRJEB29098, sample SAMN04486028) | biogas fermenter metagenome | study: EMG produced TPA metagenomics assembly of the Biogas fermentation microbial communities from Germany - Plant 4 DNA1... | reverse complement strand
CGTATTTGCGGAAGTTCACCATACAGTGTAAGAATGGCTGGAGCAGACGGAAAAATTCATATTTTCTATATTGTGAATCATAACAGAAGACAGCTGCTTACATACCAGAGGCTGGAAGGAACAGCATACACCATGCCCGAGGTCGAGGGTGTCATAGTAAGGGACGCTAAAAACTATGCCGTGTGCTCAGACGGCTATACTGTACATATATTTTTTGTAACAAACATTCAAAACGTTAATCTTCTTGTACACAGAAGTATATTTGACGGCAAAGTTTCCAAGCCTGTCACTACACCTTTTCCATATAACGATTCCCATATTCTGCAGGCAGTGGCATGCAAAAACGGGCCGGTTTATGTACTTGCCTCATTGGAAGAAAGCGATGGGAAAACGTTATTATTCAGGTATGATACCATACTTAACAAATTCTCCAAAGGTCTTGAAGTTTTCAATGTTTCTGTAGGTCCCGGAAGCGACAGCTTAATTGCTGTAAGAAATGCGCCCTATGTGATTCGTACGCTGAAAAACGCATTTGTAGTTTCTGCAATAAAGCAGGATTGCTCAAAAGTTGAAGCTGAATCCAAAATAGATCTTACCGGACGTGATATACCGCTAAAATGCAAATTTCAATCAACACATACAGAAGATACTTTCTTTAAATCAGATATTACCCCGATGCTGTTTGGAAATGGTCTGAGTTTTCCTTTTGATATAAATAAACTTGCTGCCCGTAAACAAAGCTCCGGTGAAAATCATGATTTGATTTATGTAAGGATCAGAGAGCTGGAAAACCGTATAGAGTTTTTAGAAAATACCATAAGAGGACTGTTAAAACCTTAAGTTTAATCTTGATGTCTCCATATTAGTGTGTTAGCATATGAAATGGCACAAAATGTGTCATTTCTTTTTTATTTATAAAACAGGAGTAATGTGACATGAAACCTTTATTTTATATCTTGATATGTGCCGCTTTAATGATTGCATCCTATTGCATTTTTATTTATTTAAGTTTCAGGATCAATACAAAGTGGTTTAAAAATCCGCCCCTGGAAGGCAAATTGGTTGATATAAACGGAAAAAAGATTTTTATGCGTGTGAAAGGCGAAGGAGACACCATTGTTGTCATAAATGCCATAGGAGGTTCTCAGGCTGAATGGTGGTCCATTCAGGACGCTTTAGAGCAAAAATTCCGAATAATTACTTATGACAGAAGCGGGTACGGATGGAGCACACAAGATGACAGTCCCAAAACATTAGAAGGCATTTGCGCCGAACTTGATTCCATATTAAATTCTGAGGGTGTTGACAAGCCAGTTTACCTGGTATCAAACGGAACCGGAGTAATATATTCCGCTTACTTTGCCCTGACAAGACCGGAAAAGGTGGCCGGAGCAGTCTTTATCAATCCCCCTCCCCTTGAATATGAATCTTGGCTGGAAAATGTGAACGAGAAAGAGGATTGCAGCAATATTTTTGAATTGGCGCAAATTAAGGCAAAAAATGCTGCAAAAGGAGTTTATAGAATTTTTAGCCCCTTTAAGGGCTATAACCCTGATAAAAAGTATAAAAAATATATTGTAGAGCACTATTTGAGAATTGAGAACCATAAAACCGTTCAGGCCGAGTTGGCAGAATTTATGAGTAACATAAGCCAATTAAAAAACCCTGACTTTCCGCCCATACCTCTTAGAATTCTCAACACCTCCATTGAATTTCTGATAAGGGAATGGGTTCAAAATGGTGCATCAGAATACTCTGCGCGCCAGCTTGGAAGGATATTCGAGGAAATGTCGAAAGATATTTTATCATTGTCCCCCCATGCAACTATGATCGAAGTAAGCGATACAGGCGAAAACATTCATTTATATAAACCTGAAATAGTAATTAACGAGATATTGGAAACAGCTAATACTCAGAAATAATTGATACCAAAAAGGCTGCCCATTTCTGAGCAGCCTTCCTCCCAAAATGCCGTTTGCCCATTTTGACACCTGGCGCTCCACCAGGTGGGTGCCCTGTTGTATATTTCACACTTCCGCCGCCAGTCGCAGCGAGCTGCGATGGTATTAGATTGCGGCCTGTGCTACGTATACAAACTCCGGGCTCCCGTATCAAACATAGCAGGTTCAAAATAAAGGCACCACGCACATTTCAGGATTTTTTCTGACTTAATTATAGCATATCATGTTTGCTCTCTCAATAGAACAATATGTCAGACATAACAATTTTATATAATTTAAACAACTTGAAAAGATTTTTTCATCGATTTATTACAACCGCTACCTTTGTTTGTTTTATTATATTATATCATATTAGTTATCAGGGACAAACGTTCATTTAACTTCTATTATTTTTAAACTGATGTAACATAATTATTCATTAGATGCAAAGAATAAAATTCCTGCTTACTGATGAATTAAAAACCAATGTCTTTGTATAATTCGTTAAGATTGGAATATACCAGAGCACCTGTTTCTTCAAGTCTTTCCTTGCTGCTGTGTCCGTTGGAAACCAGGCGGCAGTCAAATCCGGCCTTGCTTGCCACTTCGTAATCATGGGGAGTATCCCCGATAAAAAGGACATCCTTAGGATTGCAGTCTATATATTTTAACAATTCGTGCGCCAGATGCACTTTGCTGTCTCCTCTGTTATTTTCCTGACCGAGGATATGGGTGAAAAATTCATTCAGATTATAGAGCTCAACCTGTCTCCTCAGAATATCAATCCCAGATGCTGAAACAATGTGCTGCTTTAAACCCTGTTTTTTAAAACCCTGAAGAACATCAAGCGCATCTTCATGAAGGGCTATATCATCGAATAAATTTAAATAGTTTTCTATATATTCTTCACTAAGATCATCAAAACTTTCAGCGCTAAAATCAAACCCTGAATCTTCGTACATCTTTATAACGGGAAATTGTATCTGTGCCCTGTAATCTTCAACCGTTATGGTTTTCAAGTTCCTTTTTTCAAGGATCAGGTTTATTGATTTGGTACACGCCTCTGCATCATTTAAAAGAGTGCCGTTCCAATCCCATACAATGTGTTTGAAACTCATATTAATCACCATTTTTCATATAACTGCATCACGATTATAACTAAATTGCAATGAAAATGTCAAAACATAAACCCATGCAGTAGGAGACATTTAAGTTGAATTCTGGTACAATATTATTAGCTTACAACTAAAAATAAATCAAATGTTTATATAAATTCGGAGATGATAGAATTGAATTCATACCGTTCTGTGTTGGTATGCGTTACTCAGCAGAAATCCTGTGAAAGGCTGATAAAAGCAGGTGCTGCTTTAAAAAGAGATGATGGAACTTTGTATGTTATTCACGTAACTAAAGAAAACTGGAATTTTGTAGATAATCATAAAGACGGGAAAGCCATGGAATACCTGTTTAACCTGGCAAAATCCCACGGGGCAGACCTTACAATTCTTAATTCGGATAAAATACCTGAAACAATAGCTCAGTTTGCCCATCATTACGATATTGAAGTAATTATTGCCGGAGAAGGACCAAAGGGAGGCGAAAGCTCGTTTATAAAACGACTGACTTCTCTTTTGCAGAATACAGGAACAGAACTGAAAGTTATACCAAGTAACTAAAGATTTACTTGTCAGTGTTCAGAATGGCATAAACTTCTCTTTTGGTAATGCCACGGTCTTTTGCCGCCGATTTCATTGCCTGCATCCGGGACTGGCCCTGGTTTATATAATAGTTGACATGCTCCTCAACGGACAGTTCAGTCAGCTCAGATTTTTCTTCAGAGGGAGCTTTGTTTTTTGAACCTTCTATTACTATTACAAATTCGCCCCGGGGATTATGGGTTTCAAAATGGGAAAGAGCCTGGCTTACAGTTCCCCGCACTACTTCTTCATGAATCTTGGTAAGCTCCCGTACTACAGCGCATTTTCTGTCACCCAAAACTTCCAGGACATCTTTCAGCATGGCCTTTAATCTGTGGGGACCTTCATAGAAAATTATAGTCCTGTCTTCATACTGTATGTTTTCCAGATGCTTAATTCTGTCAGTACGTTTTTGAGGTAAAAAACCTTCAAATACAAATCTTCCTGTTGGAAGACCTGACAGTGTCAGGGCAGCTATTGACGCAGTACATCCCGGGATAACCGTTACTTTAATTCCATTTTCAACAGCCATGGAAACCAGTTCTTCACCGGGATCTGAGATAAGAGGAGTGCCTGCATCACTGATAAGTGCAATATCATTTCCCTCCCGAAGCTTTTCAATAAGCTGATGGGCTCTCATTATCCGATTATTGTCATGATAGCTTATCAGAGGTTTTTTAATATCAAGATGATTTAAAAGCTTAATAGAATGCCTTGTGTCTTCACAGGCAATAATATCAACCTCGGACAGTACCCTTACGGCTCTTAAGGTAATATCCTCAAGATTGCCAATAGGTGTTGATACAATATATAGAACGCCTGAATTCTCTTTCATATTCTCTCCCTGAAAAACTTAACTTATATTGTTGCTGACTTGTGGCGGGTTGCATGACAGCTGATGTTTACAGCCACCGGCAATCCTGCGATATGAGTCGGATATGTTTCAATATTTACACCAAGCGCTGTTATCCTTCCGCCTAACCCTGCAGGACCTATTCCCAAATTATTTATTTTTTCGAGAAGCTCATTTTCCAAATCCCTGTAATATGGATCGGGATTTCTTTCATCGACAGATCTCAATAACGCCTTTTTGGAGATCAGGGCTGCTTTTTCCATGGTACCGCCTATGCCCACTCCTACTATAACAGGAGGGCAGGGATTTGCCCCGGCTCTGCTTATTGCTTCTATTACTGTCTTTTTAACACCCTCTGGTCCATCTGATGGTTTAAGCATTTTTATTGTACTCATGTTCTCGCTTCCGAAACCTTTGGGTGCTACATGTATCACTATTTTATCGCCTTCGACAATATCATAGTAAATAACAGCAGGGGTGTTGTCCCCGGTATTCGTCCGCCTTAAAGGATCCTTTACTACGGAACATCTCATATAACCTTTTTTATATCCCCTTCTGACGCCTTCATTTATAGCATCCTCAATATGTTTACCCTCTATGTATACATCCCGACCTATTTCAACAAATATTACAGCCATCCCTGTATCCTGACATATTGCCATATTTTCATTTCTGGCAATCTCAGCATTTTTAATAAGACTGGAAAGAACAGATCTGCCGATTTCTGATTCTTCATTTTCTGCTGCTTTTTTAAGAGCCTCTTCTATGTCCTTGTTAAGATAATAATTTGCTTCCATACAAAGTCTTTCAACTGTTTCTGTTATATGAGCTGCATCTATGGTTCTCATTAACATTCTCCTTTGGTCTGATGTTTAATTACTTGTATTTCAAATTCTTTTATTTTGATATCGGACATAACCCTCACTGTTTTTAAATTGTATCTTTCTTTTATGACTTTCATATTCTCGCGCTTGTGCCCAATTATTTTTGATAATAATTCGGGGCGCGTTCCGATTATAATTTCGCTGTTTTCATTTAATTCCATATTGTCCAGTTCTTTTATAATCTCTTTTAGTAAAATCCTTGATTCTACCAGTTCCCCAAAGGCAGGATGGTATGGTCCTGCTACAATTGAACCTTCAAGAAGTTCAGACGAATGCAGACCAATTCTCAATATTTTTATTTCTTCCTTTCTGTAAAGCTGAACAATTTCAGCACACCAGCCGACAGCCTCTTCAACTGTTAAAGGCACAAACCTGCCTTGATTATAGAGACTTTCAAGTTCGGTATCCTTTAAAACCAGAGCCGGGTAAATCCTTACCATGTCAGGCTTTAATGCTACTACTTGTTCAGCCGTTTTCAAAGCCTTTGAAAAGGTGTCCTCAGGAAGCCCCAGCATAGTCTGGATACCAAGACTTATATTTCTTTGCTTTATCAGTTTAGATGCTTTTACAGTATCCTCAACCGTGTGTCCTCTTTTGCTTGCTTCCAGGACTTCGGGATCCATACTCTGTACTCCAAGCTCTATGGCTGTTACACCGTATTCCTGAAGTATATCCATTATATGAGGATTGATATAATCAGGTCTTGTAGACAATCGTATACCATGAACCATTTTTAAATCCACATAAGATTTTGCGATTTCAAGGTACTGTATCATCTCCTGGATTGGAAGTCCTGTAAAACTTCCGCCGAAAAAAGCAATCTCTGTATTATTACCGCTTTCAATTGTGCTGAGGCTTTCTTTTATGATTTCATTAACTTTTTCGGGTGTCTGCAATGTAATCTGACCGCTTATTTTCCTTTGATCGCAGAAAATACAGGTATGTGGACAACCTTTATGAGGTATGAATATGGGTATGTTTATATGACGACTTCTCATTTATTACCTCTACTTTTCCTGATTAATCTCATCTAACGCCGCTTTAGCAGCCATCTGCTCAGCTTCTTTTTTACTTTTTCCTGTCCCTGTACCTATCTGTATATTATCAGCATAAACCGACATTTTAAAAGTTTTGGAATGGTCGGGGCCATAGGAATCTACCAGTTTATATTCTATCTTTACATCACCGGATTTTTGAAGTTCTTCCTGGAGTGCCGTTTTATAATCTCTGAACAAAATACCTTTTACAGCCTTTTCATAAGTCTCAGTAAGTATTCTTTTTATAAATCTTTCTGCTTCCTCCATACCGCCATCCAGATAAATGCTGCCTATTATGGCCTCTACCGCATCAGAAAGTATGGATGGTCTTTCCCTTCCCCCGCTGGCTTCTTCACCCTTTCCGAGAAGAAGCAGTTCGCCAAGATTGATTTTTTTTGCACAATTGTTAAGGGAGGCTTCACAAACTATAAGCGCACGCATTTTGCTCATCTGTCCCTCGCTGAAGTTAGCCTTATTATTATAGAGCATCAGTCCCAGAACAAAGTCAAGGATTGCATCTCCCAGAAATTCAAGTCTTTCGTTACTGCTAATGCCATAATGCTGATTTTCGTTGGAAAAGGAGCTGTGAACCAATGCATTGATAGCATAGTTTTTATTCCTGTATTTGTAACCTATCCTCTCTTCAAGAGCTTTAACCTTTTCATATATCATATCAGGTATCTTATTCAAAATATAATGCCTCCCGAAACCCATGTAAAATTCGTGCCGGTATAATAATATATTATAATCACTTCAATACTAACATATATCCCAAAAAAACGCATTTCACTTTTTGAAAAAATTCTGCCACCCCATGGGCATGACAAGGGGACGGCTCCGCTGTCATGCCTTTTGAAATGTATCCTGCTTCAGGGCACCGGAACCGTCCCCCTGTCTAACTCCTGTCTTATTAAGTCGTCCTCGAACGTCAGGACATCTTTAATCCACAATTTTCTTAAACACCAGTGCCCCGTTATGACCACCAAATCCAAGGGCATTTGAAACTACACACCTTACATCAGCTTCACGACCCTTATTGGGTACATAGTCAAGGTCACATTCCGGATCAGGCTCATTTAAATTGATTGTCGGTGGTATAAAACCATCCTTTATAGCCATAACTGAGATAACCGCCTCTATACCTCCGGCAGCACCCAGGAGATGGCCGGTCATTGATTTCGTGGAGCTGATGGCAAGTTTTTTGGCATGCTCTCCAAACACTTCTTTAATACATTTTGTTTCGGAAGGATCGTTAAGTGGAGTACTTGTACCGTGGGCATTAAAATAATCCACTTCCTCGGGGGCAATACCCGCATCTTCCAAAGCGTTCTCGATACCCTTAATACACCCTAAACCCTCAGGATCGGGCGCAGTAATATGATAGGCATCACCTGTGGAGCCGTATCCGGCCAGCTCAGCAAGTATGGAAGCCCCACGTTTTACAGCGTGTTCATATTCCTCAAGTACCAGTATTCCCGCACCTTCACCCATTACAAAGCCGTCGCGGTTTTTATCAAAGGGTCTGCATGCAGAATCAGGATCCTCATTTTGTGACATGGCTCTCATAGCACAGAAACCAGAGTATCCCAGAGGTGTCAGAGCTGCTTCTGAGCCCCCTGTAATCATAACATCAGCTTCACCACTCTGTATTTTCCTCATAGCTTCTCCTATTGAATGATTAGCTGAAGCACATGCAGTAACCACACATGCGTTTGGTCCCCTTATTCCAAATCTGATGGCAACCATACCGGATGCCATATTGGCTATCATCATCGGGACAAAGAACGGACTCACTTTCTTCGGACCCTTTTCGAAAAGAATTTTGCAATTTGCCTCTAAGGTCTCTATTCCGCCTATGCCGGATCCAATAATTACTCCTGCACGGAAAGGATCAATTTTAGAAAAATCTATACCTGCCATATCAACTGCCTGCTGTGAGGCGACAATGGCATATTGGGTAAACAGATCCATCCTCTTGGCTTCTTTTTTCTCTATATATTGGGTAGGGTCAAAATCATCAATCTGAGCACCTACTTTAGTAGTAAAATCACTCGTATCAAACTTCGTAATTTTCTTTATGCCATTTTTACCTTCTTTTATTGAATTCCAGAAGTCCGGAACCTCTTTTCCCAAAGAATGAACAACGCCCAGCCCTGTTATAACAACTCGTCTTTTCATCATTGACCTCCTTTACTTTGCCACGAGATCTGCTCAGCTTTTATATTGAAAAATCAGCTTCTTTAGTATACTGTTTTTAATAATGCCTTAACAAAAAAAGCCCCAACACTTATGAAAAGTTGGGACTTTTTTATAATTTGCTCTAATTTTTAATTTTGATGAGCCTTAATGTATTCAACGGCTTCACCAACGGTTGTAATCTTTTCTGCTTCCTTGTCTGGTATTTCTAAATCAAACTCTTCTTCAAGAGCCATAATGAGCTCTACAATGTCGAGTGAATCAGCGCCAAGATCATCAATAAAAGAAGCTTCCAATGTTACTTCACTTTCTTCGACGCCAAGCTGTTCGACGATAATATCTTTTACTTTCTCAAATACCACAACATTCACCCCCTTCCAGACAAGAATTGCATTTACAAAATTAAAGTTGTACTCATCAAAATAATAAATGAGTTTTAAGAAATTTGAGTTTACCAGCTATTCATATTATTGCGTCTAAAAGAAATAATATTACATATACAGTCCACCGTCAACATTTATTACCTGACCAGTAATATACCTTGCCTTGTCGGAAGCCAAAAACACTGCCAGATCCGCAACATCGGAAGGAGTCCCAAACCTGCCGAGCGGTATACTTTTCAGGTAATTTTCCTTGATTTCCTCAGGAAGTTTGTTGGTCATATCTGTTTCTATAAAACCAGGGGCAATTGCATTACAAGTAATTCCCCGGGATGCAAATTCCCTGGCTACCGACTTTGTAAATCCAATTATTCCGGCTTTTGAGGCCGAATAGTTTGTCTGGCCGGCATTTCCCATAAGTCCGACAATCGAGGCAATATTGATAATACAACCTTTTCGCTTTTTCATCATCAAACGGACTGCTGCCTTGGTACACAAAAAAGTACCTTTCAGATTTATTCTTATTACATCGTCCCAATCTTCTTCATTCATCCTGATTAGCAGATTGTCGCGTGTAATACCTGCATTATTAACCAGAACATCTATGGTTCCAAAAGTCTCGACAGTTTTATTTACCAGAGCCTGAACATTATCTGCATTGCTTATGTCCCCGGCAAAACCCTCAATACTGAACCCCTTTTGCTTTAAAGTTTCACAAGATTTAAAAACACTGTCAGTGGTACCGGTCATCATCACATTGGCATTGAGCTTTGCAAAAGCCTCAGCTATTGAATAGCCGATTCCCCGCGATGAACCTGTCACAATAACTGTTTTCCCTTTAAAATCCATTATTCTGAAATTCACTTCCTTTTCTTTGTTTTAGGAAAGTATGTACTTAGCTGTCTTTTAAAGAAACCAGTGTCCGGTCTAAGGATTCTTTATCCTCAACATTATAGGCTCTTACACTTCTGTCAATCCTTTTCATGAACCCTGTCAAGACCTTACCCGGCCCTATTTCGATAAAAGTGTCAACTCCCAGATCTATCAGGGTCCGGACACAATCTTCCCATAAAACAGAGGAACTTACCTGTTTCACCAATAGCTCTTTGATCTGGCTGCTGTTTTCTATAATCTTACCTGTAACATTTGTGGCCACAGGGATTTTCATTTCATTTACCTTTATGCTTTCCAGCTCTTTTCTTAATTTTTCACCTGCAGGTTTCAGGAGACTGCAGTGGAATGGCGCACTGACATTCAACTTAATTGCTCTTTTTGCACCCTTCTCTCCGGCAAGTTTTATGGCCTTATCAACAGCTTCATTTTCACCGGCTATTACAATCTGCCCCGGACAATTAAAGTTGGTTGGCTCAACTACACCTAAATTTCCGGCCTGTTTGCATATATCATAAACATCTTCTCTTGCGAGCCCCATTATCGCGGCAGTACTGCCCTTGCCTACAGGAACTGCCTCCTGCATAAATTTGCCTCTTTTTCTGACTATTTTTACAGCGTCCTTAAAGCTCAGTGACCCCGATAAAACATGTGCTGAATACTCGCCCAGGCTCAGACCTGCCGTATAATCGGGAATTATCCCAGCTTCCAAAAGAGGCTGAGCACAGGCAATACTTGCTGTAAGAATTGCCGGCTGGGTATTCTCAGTAATCTTAAGAGTGTCTTCGCTGCTTTCAAAGAGCATTTCTTTCATATCAATGCCCAACGCATCGGTGGCTTCGTCAATAATATTTTCAGATGATTTGCATACTGAAGAAATTTCCTTCGCCATACCGACATATTGCGCACCCTGACCAGGAAATATAAATGCTATTTTTCCCATATTACCTCCACAATAAAATATTTATTTGGACCAAGTCAGAAGAGAAGCGCCATATGTGAGGCCACCGCCAAAGGCAACCAGAACAAGCTTGTCTCCTTTTTGAAGCATATTTTTTTCATATGCTTCATTAAGGCAAACTGGTATGCTTGCACTTGAAATGTTTCCTGTCATGCTCAAATTTGAATATATTCTGTCCATAGACATTTCAAGCCTCTTTGCAGCATTTTGTAAAATTCGTATATTAGCCTGATGAGGGAAAAGATATTTGATCTCACTGATATCTGTACCGGTCTCTTTTAAAATACTGCTTGTCGCCTCACTCATGATGCGGGATGCGAAAATAAAGACTTCGCTTCCGTCCATCCAGACAACCTGCTTCATTCCCTCGCTGCGCCTGGCCCTATCTTCTTCTGATATATATAAACAGGGTATTGTCAAAACTGACCCCATTTTACCTATGGCTCCAAGGTTTACTTTGTCTATTCCGGTACCATCTTCCACTCTGCCTAAAACTACTGCACCTGCACCATCGCCAAACAGTACACAGGTCTTTCTGTCGGTGAAATCTGTTGCGCGGCTCATAGCCTCAGCTGCCACAATCAGCACATTGTTGTATGCTTCGCTCATAATCAGCCCCTGAGCGACCTTAAGAGCATATATAAAACCGGTGCATGCCGCATTCATATCAAAGGCTGCTGCTTTCTCCGCGCCTATTTCTTTTTGTACTGAACACGCCAGGGATGGACTAAGATAGTCGGGTGTTACAGTAGTGGCAATGATTAAATCAATATCTGAAGCATCAAGTCCTGCATCAGTTATGGCATTTTTTGCCGCCTTAGAGGCCAGCTGAGACAAAGGCATATCCTCGTCAAGAATACGCCTTTCACTTATTCCGGTTCTTTTGACTATCCATTCATCGGAAGTATCAACCATCTTTTCAAGATCACTGTTGGTAAGCCTTTTTTCAGGAAGAGCCCTTCCTGTTCCTGTTATACCTACCTTAAAGGGCTTTGTCATATAATCCACCTACTTCCATAGTGGGGAAGATGTTCTTCATCTGGTCAAGAACCGAAGTACATGCCGTGCTGCAGGCTTTAAGGATAGTATTTTTTATTGCTTTTGCCTTTGAGTTGCCGTGACATTTATAAATCATTCCATTTACCCCTAATATGGGGGTTCCGCCCAATTCTTCAGGATCTGTCTGTTTTGCCAGTTTTTTAAGTTCACGTTTTATAAGAAGGTAACTGATTTTCCCAAATATGTTTCTGGAATAGGTCTTTTTAAGATAGTTCATGAAATAGCTTCCCGTGCCTTCCATTACCTTCAGCATGGCATTGCCTGTAAAGCCGTCACATACAACTACATCCACTTTTCCATCTGTTAAATCGCGACCTTCCACATTTCCTATAAAATTTAATCTGGAATTATAGAGAATCTCATATGCCTGCTTTAAAGTCTCATCGCCTTTGGTTTCTTCTGTTCCGACATTGAGAAGACCTACACGGGGATTTTCTATGTTGTACATGAATCTCATGTACTCTGTACCCATAATGGCAAACTGAAGATAATTAATAGGCTTGATCCTGGTATTCATACCGGCATCTATTATCATTGTCTGCCCTTTTTTGGAGGGTACAACCGGGGCAAGTGCAGGCCTGGATACCCCTTTAATTCTCCCGGCGATAAGAAGTGAACCCGCTAAAAGAGCACCTGTACTGCCGGCAGAAATAAATATCTGGGCAGACTGGTTTTTTATCTTTTTCATTCCTACAACCAATGCTGAGTTTGGCTTCTTTCTAATGGCTTCGGTGGGTTTATCCAGATTGGTAATCTCATCACTGGTAGCAGTAATGATAAATCTGGATCTGTCCGTATCAGACAAAAAACATTTTTCTATTTTCTCAGCATCACCTAATAGCTCAATTTCAAAGCCATCCTTTTCATTGACAGCTTCTATACAACCTTTAACTATTTCCTCCGGCGCGTTATCTCCGCCCATTGCATCGACTAATATCCTCAATAGTTTCAGCTCCTTATACTCGCTTTAACTGCGTCGTATTACATATTATCTTCCAATTATATACTAAATATCAACTTCTACAAGTAGGAATTTTCCCCTGAAAACTTCAACTTGCTTATTATAAATCATAACCCAAACAATATATTTCCCGCCGGGTCTCTTGTGTTTGATTGAAACCTTTGCCACAAGCTTATTTCCTGCATATACAGGACGTTTGTACTTTATGTTGGCTACACCTACCAAGGCAACATCTGCATCAATAACAGCAATGGCTATTGATTCAGCCATGGAATATATATAATGGCCTCTGACTATCTTGGACTGGGAAAACACCATATCTTCAGTAGTTTCCAACACCGAAATGGCACTTTCACCCAAATTCAGCTCAACTATCTCACCTATTATTTCATTGGCCTTTATAGACCTGACTTTATTATGGTTTTTGGAGGCCATTTCCTTAATTCGTTGCCTCAGTTCAGGAATCCCCAACTCAAGACGGTCGAGCCTCACAGTAGGTACACTTACATTAAGCTGCTCTGCAAGCTCCTCATCTGTAAGGAACGGGTCAGCATTAAGTATTTCAATCAGCATATTTTGACGTTCTTTCTTAGCTGTCGAAACCCTGCTCAATTTTTATCTCTCCGTATCAGTATTATTATTTTTATTATTTTCAGTTTATTTTTATTACCAGCTAATAAGGTCTGTTAATAGTATATTATATTTTCATATTGTATGCAATAGAAAGAATAATATTTGAATTAAATTCAAATAAATCCTGAAAATAAAAAAACACTGATATTTCAGTGTTTAAATTATGTGCATATTCATCAATTGGCTTTGAAGATCAACTATATCAGGTTTATTGAAAATAGAGTCCAGCAGATTCTTGACAAATTCGGTAATTTCATTTTTGAATATTATTGCAATGCCTACTATAATCGCAAGAAGTATGACTATTTCCACAGTATTGATCCCCTTATTACTTTTTAAAAAACTAGTGAACCTCATGGCACAAACTCCCCTTCTCCAAAATTATACAATATTATACAAAATATTGTATAATTAAAGGAAGAAATTGTCAACTAATTTCTGGAGATATTTCAATACTGTATATTGCAATGCAATGTTTTGATCAGGCGTAATAATTTTCCTTATCGCCTAATAAATATTTAATTACTTTTTTCCCTGTTTCTATTGAAAATCCTCTATGACAAAGAAACCTCATTATTTTCAGCTGAATTTTTTCATCCCGGATATCATATTTGCCAAATTTCTTCCTGGCTGCTCTGAAAGCCACTTCTTCCTCTTCTATTTCCAACTCACTGAGAGCCTCATCTATAATTTCATCCGCAATTCCCTTCCGCTTTAATTCTAATCTCAAAGCCTTTTTGGACAATGATTTCAATCTTATCCTTTCTGCTATATATCTTCTGGCGAACCTGTCATCATCAATATAACCAATTGCTTTCAGAGCCTGGGCTGCATCTTTTGCAACATCTTTGTCAAAACCTTTATATATCAATTTGTTAATAACTTCTGCCTCACTTCTGTCCCTTGATAACAAAAACCTGACCGCACTCTCTCTTGCTGACCGGACAAGTATATTCTGGCGAATTTTGGCAATCTCTTCCTCGGTTATTTCCTGATTTTCCTGTAAAGGATTCTTCGAATATTCACTTTGAGGCATAGAGAAGGCGTAAACATTATCTATAAAAATCTTCAGCATTTTTTTATCTTTTATTGGTTCAATAGATGTTATAACCATTATTTTCACCCGTTCTCCGCTTATTATGGTTAATTATATCACAATCAAAGGGTGAAAAAAGGTCTCAAGCTGTTAATCTTCGGTCGGACCGGAGCCAATTGCACTTAAATCTCAGTTTTAAAGTTCAGTATCATCTGTTCAAGCTCTTTAGCCAGTGCTCTCATGTTTTTCGCATACTCTGCAAGTTTCTCACTGCTTTCTATATTTTCTTCTGTACTTGCTGATACCTCCTGGGCAGTTGCTGCAAATTCCTCGGATAAAGCTGATATATTTTCCATGGCCTTTGCTGATTTTTCTTTAGAAGTCAGCATTTTATTGCAATATTGATCTAATTTATCAATGAGACTGAAGATGTTTTCCATATTCTCGAATATATTTCTAAAAGATTCATTGGCAATATTAACAGCCTCTGATTGTTCATCAACTATTCTTATAGCTCCTGCTGCCTGTTCTGCAGAACTTTGAGCTTTATCCTGAATTTTTTCAAGCAGATTACTTATAGATTGGGATGCTTCCTTGGTCTGATCGGACAATTTTTTTACTTCTTCTGCCACAACAGCAAAACCTCTGCCCGCTTCTCCTGCCCTTGCCGCTTCTATAGCTGCATTAAGGGATAAGAGATTGGTCTGTTCAGATATGGAAGTAATCATATTAGTAACTTCACCGATTCTTTCCATGTCATCGTTAAGCTCCATTATTCCATTGACTACCGTGCCAGTAATTTGACTTGTTTTAAGAGCCTTTTCCTTCAAAGTATGCACATGCTCCTGAATGCTCCGGCTCATATCCCGGGTTTTTGATAGATTTTCAGATACTTCTCCCATAATATTCCCAACTTCTTGAATATCATTTGACAAAAAGCTCATATACTCAACACTTTCCACTGTATTTGCCGCTTGGTTTGCCGACCCTTCAGCTATCTGGCTGACTGCGGCTGCTATCTGTTGGGAAAAGATCAATGACTGGTCTGCAGAAACCTCAACACGCGCAGAACCTTCCAACACTTGTTGGGCGCTGTTTCGCACTTTAATGATAAGGTTTTTGATATTACTCAGCATCTGGTTGAAATTATAAAACAGAATCGCAATTTCATCCTTGTTATCATCTCTGGAACTTATGGTGAGATCTCCCTCTTTTGCTTTTTTCATTGCTTCGACCAGCTTTTTCAGAGGGATGGAAATACTGCCTGATATAATAGTTGCAGCAATAAATGACAGAATAAAACTGATAATTATAAATAAAATTACAAAACTTTGAATACTTCTTGACTCCTTATAAAGATAAGTGTACGGAATTTTAGAAATAAGATACCATCCGGAAGGACTCAATTTTTGTGCAGATACAAGCGAATCATCATAATGAAAACTTTCCTGATTTTCTGCTGAATTTATGACATGCTCTATTAATTCAGTGTCTGATATTACAGATCCCACTTCCTGCCTGTTGGTACTGGAGACAATCACTCCCTCACTGTCAATTACCAAAACCTCTGAGTCCTCTGCTATCTGTACATCCCGGAAACTGTTAAAAAGATATTCTTCATCAATAATGGTAATAATTACACCAATATGCTCATCAGTAAGTGCATCGGTAATATTATTTGCATAAATTACAGAATCAGCATTTTCAAGTTTTTTGTATAAACTGAGAGTTTTGAAATCTTTGGCTCCGCCACCCGATTCCAGTACCCTGTTATAAATCTCTTCCCATTCTGATTTCTGCAAAATATTTGAAGTTCCATATTTAAATAGTCTGTCTTCAGTCATGATAACAGAACAAATTACCTTTTCATCTGTCAAAAACTTGTTTGTCAAATACCTTTCGATGGACTGCCCTGTCTGCCTCTGAGAAATTTCATTCATTCTGTCGATGATTACCAGATCCTTCTGAACCAGATCGGAAAGAGCCACTTCCTTGTTTATCCCTATATAACGTGCTGTTTCAAGGTTAACATAATTCCCGGCTGATTTTAATAATTCCGAAGAATAAGACTCTATTTTATTCTCAACAGCTGATCCGGACATTCTTACCGAAAGCAGTCCTACTATCAGAAGAGGTACAATTGATAATATGAGGAAAGAAACCATAAAGCGTGCGTGTATTTTTGTTCTTCTAAGCAAATTCTTTTTAAGAGCAATAACGGGAGTATGAACTGTGCCGGTCTTTTCCATTCCGTTTTTCTCTAAAATCTTTTCTTTGCCATGATTCCTGGCTTTTCGGGAAAACAACATTTCGATACCCCCTTTTACATCTAAAAGCCTCTCTGACTATGAAACAGTTTTATTGTCATTCATCATATATAACACTATGCCTTCCAAATCTATAAATCAGGAAGGCATAGCTGGGGAGGCTGTTATTTATGCAGAATTTATTTACCTCGCTTTCTTGTTGTTACGTCAAAGAAAACTGCAAGGACCAGAACCGCTCCGCGTATAGCATACTGGTATGAAATATCCACACCCATAAGGTTCATACCATTGGTCAGTGCCGCCATTACAAGTGCACCTACTATAGAACCGGTCACCTTACCGACACCACCGCTTGCAGAGGCCCCGCCCACGAATGCAGAAGCTATAGCGTCCAGTTCAAACATTGTACCTGCAGTAGTTGTGGCTGACTGCAATCTCGAAGTATACAGAATTCCTGATACTGCAGACAGCATACCCATCGACGCAAAAATAATAAATGTAATCTTTTTTACACTGATACCTGCAAGCTGGGCTGCATTTCTGTTTCCGCCCATTGCATAAATATGCCTGCCGAGAGTAGTTTTCTGAGTTATAAAATGATAAATACCTACAACTAATAAACAGATAATAACAGTCCAGGATAATCCGTTATAATCTGCAATGATCCATGATAAAAGACCTATGATAAATGAAATAAATATGAGTTTTATTATAAACAATGGTTTTGACAGTACTTCAAAACCATACCTTATTTTGCTCTGTCTGTTTCTTATAGCACTTATAATATAGATAAGTATTCCCAAAGCACCTATTATCAGGGTGAGAACATGAAACTCATTATTCTCGACAATATCAGGAATAAACCCGTTGCCTATAGCGTTAAATCCCTTATTTGGAATAATTATCGTTCCAGTTTTATTTGTCGCCATAAGCAGAAGTCCTCTCCAGATAAACATACCTGCCAGTGAGACTACATATGCCGGAATTCCCAGCTGACCTACCAGAAAACCATTAAATATTCCGACTATCAGTCCAAATATCATTACGACAGGTATAGCAACCCACTCAGACACACCATATTGTGTCATAAGTATTGCTGCTATCGCCCCTGAAAATCCGGCCAGGTAACCTACTGAAAGGTCGATGTACTGACAGACTATAATCAGAGTCATACCAACAGCAAGTACCATAATGTAGCCTGTCTGATTTAAAAGGGTACTGATGTTTCTGGGTGAAATAAAAAGCCCGTCAGTTGCCAGCCCGAAGGCAATTACAATCACAAGCAATGCTATGTACATTCCATATTCTCTGATGTTTTTCTTAAGCAGATGTCTTAGTTCTTGAAACAGAGTCATCATTATCCCTCCTGTATAGTGGCCATTTCCATAATGTTATGCTCGGTAGCATCTTTTGCATCGATTTCCCCGACAAACTTACCCTCAGCCATAACATAGATTCTGTCGCTCATGCCAATGACTTCAAGTAAATCGGACGAAATCATAATAATACTCATACCTTCCTGTACCAACCTGTTCATGATAGTGTAGATTTCGTATTTAGCACCTACGTCAATACCCCGTGTAGGCTCATCGAGGATAAGAATATTAGGAGATGCAAACAGTGCTTTGCACAATGAAACCTTTTGCTGGTTTCCTCCGCTTAAATTCCCAACTATCTGTTCAATAGAGGGCGCCTTTATATTAATAGACTCCTTATATTCATTGCTTACCTTAACTTCTTCATTTTCATTGATAATTCCCAATCTTGCTAAAACCTTAAGATTTGCCAGGGTAATGTTTGATTTGATATCCTGAATGAGAATGAGTCCATCCCCTTTTCTGTCTTCAGTAACATAAGCAATACCTGCTTTAAAAGCCTGACTTGGGTGATTAAACATTTGTTTTGTTCCGCCAACATAAAGCTCGCCATCAACTTTGTAGCCTCTCGGATTGCCAAAAATGCTCAGTGCCAATTCTGTACGGCCGGCTCCCATCAAGCCTGAGATGCCTACTATTTCACCTTTCCGGACATTGAAGTTGACATTATGTATGATCTGACGTCCGAGTTTAGGATCATATACATTCCAATTCCTAACCTCAAGAACCACTTCACCGGGTTCAATCTTTTCTCTTTTCGGATATATATTGTCAATTTCCCTGCCCACCATATGCTTGATAATTTCATTTTCTTTTACCTTGTTATTGGTATTATCCATTGTACATATGGTTTTGCCGTCTCTCAGAACTGTAATGGTATCTGCTATGGCTATAACCTCTTTAAGTTTATGTGAAATCATTATGGAGGTTACACCCTCTTTTTTCAGATCCCTGATAAGCTGGAGAAGATTCTGACTGTCAATCTCATTAAGTGCTGCTGTAGGCTCGTCCAGAATAAGAATTTTAACATTTTTGCTAAGAGCTTTTGCTATTTCAACAAGTTGTTGGCTGCCAATACCTATGTCTTTTATTCTCATGGAAGGGTTTATTTTTAAACCGACTTTATTCATTATCTCTGTAGCTTTTCTGATTGTTTCATTTTCATCTATGGCCAAACCCTTCGTAATTTCGTTTCCCAAAAATATATTTTCATATATAGTCATCTCAGGTACCAAAGCCAGCTCCTGATAAATTATAGCGATTCCTGCCGCTTCACTGTCAGCAATGCCCATATATTTCTGAACTTCGCCATTGATAATTATATCTCCTTCATAAGTTCCATAAGGATAAACTCCGCTCAAAACCTTCATTAAAGTAGATTTTCCAGCTCCGTTTTCTCCTACAAGACAATGGATTTCTCCTTCTTTAACTTTGAAGTTAACATTATCCAAAGCTTTGACACCTGGAAACTCTTTAGAGATATTCCTCATCTCCAAAATATACTTTTCCATAGCAACGCTCCTTAATCTTAAGCTATAAAACCTATGTCCAAAACGAAAGAGGGATAGTAGTTATATACTATCCCCTCTTGATAACTACTATTAATCAAGACCTGTGAAGTCAGATGCAGGATAATATCCTGAGTCTATCAGCGCGGCTTTTACATTATCTTTATCAACTACTATTACGTCAGTCTGCTTAGCTTTTACATCGATAACCCCATTGTTGTATGCTCCTGTTGTTTCAGGAGTATTGCCCTTTAACACGCTAATTGCCATATTGATTGCATCGTTAACCAGTGTACGTACGTCCTTGAACACTGTCATAGACTGTTTACCGTCTATTATGTATTGGACTGAAGCTTTTTCAGCGTCCTGACCGGTAACTACATAGCTTGTTACATCCGGGTCAGCAGCAAAGGTGTCAGCAATTGATCTGGCTGTTCCATCGTTAGGAGCAAGAATAAACACGTCACCTTTGTCTTCTTTTCCTACAGCTGTCAAGTGAGCTTCTGCCTTGTTCTTAGCTTCGTTAAAGTCCCAGTTGGTTGTGACCTGTCCGATAATTCTGGCCATTTCGTCACGGGTTAATGTAGCTTTGTCCTGAAGTGCCACAGCTTCACTGGAGTTTTTGATTTCAAAAGTACCATCAGCTATCTTGGGCTGTAAGATATTCCATGCACCTTCGAAGAACAGGAATGAATTGTTGTCAGAAGCTGCACCGGCATAGAGATAAAGGGGATTGCCTTTACCTTCAGCTCTGTCAGCAAGATACTGTCCCATGGCTTCACCTACAGCAACACTGTCAAAAGTTACATAATAGTCTACTGCATCAGTACCATTTATAAGTCTGTCGTAAGCAATAACTGTAACGCCTTCTTTTTTGGCAGCTTCAGCGGCAGCAGCTGCAGCTGCACCGTCATGGGCACATATGATCAGAACTTTAATTCCTTTGGCTATCAGGGCTTCAACATTCTGTTTCTCCCTTGCAGAATCTCCCTGGCTGAAAAGAACTTCAACGCTATATTCTGTCGATCTCAGTGCATCCTTAAAGCGTGTCTCGTCCTGAATCCATCTGGGTTCGTCTTTAGTCGGCAGAACTATGCCGATGTCAACTGTCTTACTGTCGCCTGATTTGTCAGATACATCAGTTTGCTGATTTGAGGGGTCAGTTGTCTGTTCAGTCTGTGTTGCCTTCCCTCCGCAGGCCACCAGGGAAAGTGTCATTGTCAGGACCAGTAATAATGCAATAAATTTTTTCATTGGGGTTCCTCCTTCAAATAGTATTTTGTTCTGATAGTTTTATCATATTTGAAGGAGGTATGATTAACAATAAAATATATTGTTGGTTTATAATACAAAATTACCTGTCTTTTTTTTGCTTTTATCAAATCTGTAATTATTTGCTGTAAAAAAAAACGGGAAGCAAAAAATTACTTCCCGTATTTTCATCCTCTATTCATCAAGGTTTCTGTAAATATCCTTCTTTAAATGAAATCCATCTTTTATCACTGTATCATCTATATTATCCTTTGTTACCAGTATTACATCCAGCATTACATATGGGATATCATATGTACCATCATTAATTGTACGATTATATGAGAACGGTTCATCTTTCAACAGTGCATCACATACTTCCAGCGTTGCTTCAACCAGGTTTTTTATAGGTTTATATATTGTTGCAAGTTGAGTACCTTCCACAATCCGCTGACAAGCCGCAAGATCGGCATCATGACCTACTACTTTGATTTTGCCCGTCAGGCGCGCTACCGAAATGGCGTCAATGGCCCCCCAGGCTAACGAATCATTTCCGGCAATAATCCCATGCACTTTATCCCCGTTTTCTCTCAGTACTTTGGAGACAAAGTCAAAGGCCCCTTCTCTTCTCCAGTCCTCAACCCATGTCTCTGCAATAACATCTATTTTTTGTGCATTCTTCGACCTGGACAGCACTGACATATACCCTGAATAATAAAGTTTACTGTTGTGATCATTTTCAGCACCGCAAACTATGATATAACCACCCTCGGGTACTTCGCTGACAAGGGCTTCGGCCATCAGTTGCCCTACTTTTACAACATCAAAAGAAACATATGCATCAACATTGGCATTCAGGACCAGACGATCATAGGATACAACCGGGATACCTGCCTTTTTGGCAGCATTTACACACCTTGCCGCATCATCACTGTCCTGGGGTGCAATGACCAGAACATCTATCCCTTCTGCTATCATATCATTAACCTGCTCAAATTGAAGTTGGCTGTCGTTGTTGGCATGTTTGACCATCACATCGTAACCTGCCTGCTTTGCCTTAGCAATGAAAATATCTCTGTCCCTGAGCCATCTGTCCTCTTTTAAAGTCGCCAGAGAAAATCCTATAACCGGTTTTCTGCCTGTGTCCGTCTCTTCAGCCGAACCCTGCTGTCTGCATGAACACAAAAACATCACACAAATCAGCATGAGTACAACTTTAAGAACTCTTTGGGCGAAGGTACTCATATGCCAACCTCACTTTCTATAAATCTCCTTATATTCGGTGACAGTATACCCAGTAGTCTTTTTGAATAATTTGGAAAAATAATTCGGGTCCTGATATCCGACAAGTCCTGAAACCTCCTTCAGAGACAAATCGGTATTTTGAAAGTATTCTTTTGCTTTTTCAATACGTATAGCAGTTAGCCTGTCAATGAAGTTAACCCCGCTTTGTTCCTTGTAGAAACGACTGAAATAGTAAGGGCTTAAATTTACTACACGGGCAATATCCTCCAGTGTAATATCTTTTGCATAGTTTTTCAGCATGTACTCATCTGCTGCGGCAATTATTGAATTTACTTTTTCCTGATGGCTTAAAGCCACTTTCTCAGTAGTTTTTTCAATGTATCTTCTAAGAATATTCTTTAATTCATCTAAATTATTCGCATTAATTATTTTCTTAAGAACTTTCCTGAAATCATATCTGATATAATCCCAGCGTTTTGACAGCTCTACCAAAATAAAAATACATTTGTCCCTGGCCTCGTCAAGACCGGAAGTATCAGGCACAATATCATCAAATATTCTGTCAAATGCAACTAATGCTGAATTTACATCGCCTCTGGACACTTTTTCATTAATTTCACGCTCTATTTCCTTATCTATTTCATGCTCTTTATCAAACTCTACTATTACATCGTCAATATGGAGAATAAAATCTGAACTGCGGCTTAAATATTGCAGTGCCTGCATAGCTTCACTGTAGGATTTTTTTGCATTCACCACATTTTCATAACATCTTCCGATTCCAATCAAAACGTCACCAAAACTGTTACGCACTTTATTTGCAAACTCTTCGGCAAGTCTGACGGCTGATATCTTCACCGAGAAACTATCATCCTGAGTATCATTGATGATATAGGTTATTATACGGTTAAACATAAGAGGTCCGACTATACAGTTACACATCGATTTAAGTATATCACGCCAATTGCCGTAATGGTTCTGAGTTTTTACACTTGCACTGATTTTGCTTTGAAATCTGTCACCAAATTCTATGGCCATTACATAACCTGCTTTGTTTTCAAGCTCAAATAAGCGGCTGAAGTTGATTAATTCTTCTGTGTTGTTCTCATGCGAACATATGGAATGGATAAATCCATTTTCAAGAGTGGGAATGATTATTTCCAGCTTTTCTTTCAGTTCAAGTTCTCTGCTGATTCTTTTACGTTTTTGGGAAATAATTTCCATAACTCTTTTAAGTGCCTCGACAAGCTTAGCTTCCTTGACAGGTTTCACCAGATATTCCACAACACCAAGGGACATGGCTTCCTTTGCGTACTCAAAAAAGTCGTAAGCAGAAATAACGATGAAATAGACATCAGGGTTGAATTCCTTTATCTTGCGGATTGCTTCCAGCCCGTTTATCCCAGGCATCTTAATATCTATAATAACTATATCCGGTCTGATGTTATAAGCTTTTTCAATGGCTTCCCTGCCCGATCTGGCTTTTCCTCCGACCTCCAGATTTTCGAGATTGTTTTTTATTATGTATTCCACCGCATCTATGGCAATTGGTTCATCATCCACAATAAGCACCCTATACATTTTGCTCCTCCTGTTGTCTGTTTTTAGGAAGTTTGAAGATAACCTTGGTCAGTCCGGACTCACATTTAATATCCAATACATCATGCCTGTTAAAATACAATCTCAACCGTCTTATTACATTGTCTATACCTATTCCGGTTGTGTGTCCGGTTTTGGAAGAAAGAGATAAATTTATTTCCTGGTCGTTTTTACCTCCCAGCAGTTCATCTATTTTATCCTGACTCATGCCCTTCCCATTGTCTATTACATACACATAGACATTCTCTGCGTCACTGCAGACCTTAAGGGTAATTACACCGCCTTCCTCCATTTCGCTTATTCCATGTATATAAGCATTTTCAACTATTGGCTGCAAAATCATTCTGGGAACTATAATATTGAGAGCTCCTTCATCCTCCCCGATTTCCATATTGAAATTGACAGTATCACCAAAACGGGTCTGTAAAAGATAAATATAGGATTTTACGTTTTCAATCTCTTCTCTCAGTTCAACAGCAGAATCCAGACCTTTTAAATTATATCTGAAAATATCAGCAGCATTTTCCAGGTAGGTGCATGTTTTCATGTCCCCTTCAAGCATTGCTATTTTAGCTCCGATATTTATAGTATTAAAAATAAAATGGGGATTTATTTGCGACTGCAAGGCCAGCAGCTCTGCCTCCCTCAGCGCATTTTTCATTTTAAGGTTATTTAGCTGCTGTTCATTAAGGATTTTTTCCAGTCTTGCTTTTTCCTCTATCTCACCTATATACTTTTTGATGCTGATAACCATTCTGTTAAAAGCCTTATAAAGAATTCCGATTTCGTCATGGCTGTCAGAATGAACTTCCACATCGAAATCCCCGGCAGAGACTTTTTTTGCATAGGAGGCTAATTTTGTAATGGGCTTGGTGATTTGAAAAGAAAAACTTAAAATCATGACTGTAACAAAAACAATTACACCGGCAATAAGAAAGTTATTGAATTTTGTAGCGAACTGAATTCTTCTGGATATGACAGCATAATTATCCGAAGTATCAATAAGCTCATAACTCATTATTTCTTCTATATATCGCATTATTTCATTATTTTCTTTCACTGTACGTTCATAATAGGATGTGTAGCCTTCAATATCACGGCCTCTTTTTGCTATAATGGCTTCTTCCCCGTGTCTTAAATAATTGATGATCATATTGCCTACATTTTTGCTCTTAATTCCTTCAGAGGTATAAACAACATTACTTATAAGGCTGTCTGCCAATCCCCTTATTTCATTCATATAATCGTAAAATGCAATAAGGCTGTCGGAACTGTTGGTTGAAAGGTATGTTTCAATTTCATTTTGAAAGTAGCCGAGCAATCTGTAAATGGATATTAGCTCCATGGTTTTTTCGTACATCTCAGTAGTATCCTTGATTAACATCTGAAGAGAAAAGTAATTATATACCGAGGCCAGAAGTACCACCAGGATGGCCAAAAGAAAAAATATTATTAATTTTGTACGGAATTTCACACTTTTGAATCTGTTCATCTTTTTCACCATTTATCATTGGAGAAAACTTAATTATAATCGCTGATATTTTCTGACGTAAAAGTATATATCCCCGAATTCAATACTTCACTTATCTGTTTGCCGCTACACATATCAGCAAGTTGTGTTACAGTGTTGTAGCCAATTTCATAGCTGTCAGCCACTATAGTTCCATAAATTACACCTTCTTTAATATATTCTATAGTTTTTGGCATACTTCCAAAACCGATAATATTGATATCCCCCACCCTGCCCATATCTATAACAACCTGGGCAACTCCCGGTGTATTTTCCCCGTCACTGCAGATTATTAGGTTAATGCCGGGATTCTCAGCAAGCATGGACATGGTTAATTTATCAACTTCAAACATTTTGGTATTCAAACTGTAAATGCGTTCCAGCGTTATTTCAGGATACCGGGATATGGCATCCAGAAGCCCCTGGAGTTTGATGTTATTGTATTGCTTGGGATCATCAATCCCGGGTTCATTGACTATTAAAGCTATTTTTGCCTGTCCGCCTGAAACTGCTGCTGCCATTTCACCGGCTGTATACCCTATTTCGTAGCTGTTTGAGCCTACTGTAGGTACATCCGGTATATAGTAAACATCAGTTTCATAAACTATGGTTGCTATGCCTGCTTCCATTGTTTTAGCCACAGCATTTGAACTTATCTCCACATCATAAGGCTGAAACGCTATGCCATCCACCTGGGAAAGAACAGCCCGGTCAACAACCCTTTCAATCAGTGCCGGATCTTTATGAGGAATATCAATAAACTCTACAAAAATATTCTTTTCCAACCCCGAAGCCAAAGCTCCTTCCTTGAACCTGGGCCAAAAAGGGTCATTATTGTCCCGGGTAACTATCATAAAATGATACGCTGGATCTTTTTGTATTATAGGCATACTTTTTTCATTGTCATGAGCAATGAAAATATTGATAAGCATTCCAATAAGCAAGATGAGAACTAACACTAAAGCCGAATAAGTATATTTCATTATTTATCCCCGATCCTAACTCCTTGTTTGACAAAGGCATAAATTGTGCAAAACAACATAAAGAACGAGCGATTTAATAAAAAATAGAGTCAATATCAACATATCTCAAATTCAAGTATAACGAAATAATCCGGTATAGTAAAGTCGCGGGCGTCAATATAAAAGGTGCATTATGCGGTTATTACTGAAAAAGCCTGTCTATAAGATAGACAGGCTTTGGACTACAGGTTTCTGTATTTTCCGCAAAAAAACAGAAAGCTATGTAAAAATTCTTCCTATTCTACATCATCATCAGCCACATGGGCTTCGATACTGTTTAAAAATGCTTTTTCATATTCAGCTTTAATTTTACTTTCAATTTCCCTTGTCAACTCCGGATTTTCCATAAGATATTTTTTTACATTTTCACGACCCTGGCCAATTCGCTGATCATTATATGAAAACCAGGAACCGCTCTTTTTGATAATATCCAATGAGACTCCCACATCAAGGATACATCCTTCTTTAGAGATCCCTTTTCCGTAAATAATATCAAACTCTGCCTCTTTGAACGGAGGAGCCACTTTATTTTTAACAACCTTAACCTTGGTACGGTTGCCCACAGGGGTGGTCCCTTCCTTGATTGTTTCAACCCTTCTTACATCAAGGCGTACAGAAGAATAAAACTTTAGGGCACGACCGCCAGGCGTAACTTCAGGATTCCCAAACATTACACCAACTTTCTCACGAAGCTGGTTGATGAAAATGGCGACTGTCTTTGATTTACTTACAACACCCGAAAGCTTTCTCATAGCCTGTGACATGAGCCTTGCCTGAAGCCCGACAAATTGATCACCCATCTCACCATCAATTTCAGCTTTCGGTACCAGCGCAGCAACCGAGTCTATAACAATAATATCTATAGCTCCACTTCTGACAAGAGCTTCAGTTATTTCAAGCGCTTGTTCCCCCGTATCGGGCTGAGAAACAATAAGATTATCGATATCAACACCTAAATTTCTGGCATAAACCGGATCCAAAGCATGCTCCGCATCAATAAACGCTGCTTCTCCACCGGCCTTTTGCGCTTCAGCAACAGCATGGAGGGCTACTGTAGTCTTACCCGATGATTCAGGGCCATATATCTCTATAATTCTGCCTCTGGGCAATCCCCCGACCCCCAGTGCAATATCCAATGAAAGTGCTCCTGTAGGAATTGCGTCAACACTTACATGGGACACCTCACCAAGCTTCATAACCGCGCCTTTACCGAATTGTTTCTCTATCTGGCTCATCACCAGTTCCAATGCTTTTTTCTTTTCGTCCATAGCATGCCTTGCGGCAAACCCTCCTTTATCGAACATTTGTTCTTATTATAGTACAGAAATTTTTAAGCGTCAAGATATTTTAGTGCTATTTTTTTACATTATGTTATATATTGAACAACTTTTTTAATACGTGACAGGAAAAGTTCATTAACATACTTTATTTCAGGTACTTTCAACCTGCCCATAATAAGCCAGAAGACTCCCAGGCCTGCTGCCATCGGTAAAATCAGAGCAGCTACCTGACTGAACTTTGAATTAATATCAGGCCGGATCAGGACAGAAAGAATATAGGTAATTCCACCCGATGCCGTAACCGATACCAGAGCCTTGCCCATAAAGCCAAAATTCTCTGCGATAATATCAACACCGGTTCTTCTCTTGAAGGCAAGTATCAGAGCAATCATATTGACAAAAGATGATATGGAATAGGCAAGGGCAGTACCCGCTATTCCAATATCGCTAAATCTGTTGAAAAGGTAGTTGAACAAATAATTTGTACCTATACCGAAAAGGCTGCATAAAAGAGGAGTTTTGCTGTTGTGTATGGAGTAAAATGCCCTGGTCATAAGTGATATAACAGATGCAAAAATCAACGCTGCAGAATAACCCATCAGGCACAGCCCGCCATAGAAAACATTTACCTCTGAAAAGCCCCCCCACTTGAACATCGCACGGAATATATCCTGGCTTAAAATAATCATGATGATTGAAGTGGGCATGGATAAAATATACACTACCCTCAGGCCCTTATATAAAAGATGTTTGAAATTTTCATAACTACCCGATGCAAACTTTTCAGAAAGAGTTGGCAAAATAGCTACTCCGATGCTTTGGGCAAATAACCCCAGGGGAAGCTGCCAGGTACGATTGGCACTGTTCAAGAGTGTCACCATGCCCTCATCGAAATATGTAGCATAACTCTTTGAGATAATCAGATTGATTTCTATAATTGTTGAAGAAATGAGGGAAGGCACAGCCAAAGTTGCAAGTCTCCTGAACGCAGGACTTTTTATATAAATTTTCGGTCTGTACAGTGAAAAGTGCTTGAAACAGGCTGAAAACTGTACCAAAAAGAAGATCATGGCGCCAATTACTACTCCCCAGGCTGTCAGATAAACACTCTTGGCACCGAAGACTGCAATACTCAGAATAGTGCACAGGTTATATATTACAGGTCCAAAAGCCGCTACTGCAAATTTTTTATAGGAGTTGAGAATTCCATTAAGCTGACCTGCCATCATCATGAAGGGTGCTGACAAAAGAAGTATACGGGTCAGGTCAATGAGGAGGGCTTTATCGCCCGAACTGCCTTCCTCATATCCTGCTGCCAGAATGGACAGTAAATCATCAGTAAATACAAAGAAAATTATCTCAAGAACTATCAGTATAATTACGGTTAAATTCATGAAAGTGCTTATTGCCTTCCAGCCGGTTTTTTCCCTGCCTTTTGCAATATAAGTGGAAAGCACCGGTATAAGTGCTGCGGCAATGGCCCCTCCTGCCAAAAGATCGTAAACCAGATCCGGAAGGGTAAAAGCCAGTAGAAATTCATCTGAGTATCCCTGAGGCAGCATATTTGTTGTTATGAGCAATGATCTTAAAAAACCTGTTATACGGCTGAGCAAAGTTGCAATCATTACAATACCGGCTGCCCCGGTAAGTTTACTTACTGTATCCTGATTGTTTTCCATAATATACTCCTGTGATTTATTGTAGTTCAATCAATTTTTTTCTCAACATATTCAGTGCATTCAGACTGGCCACATTTCTTATTCTGTGTCTGTCGCCCATTAAATTAAACTCTCTGCATTCAACTTTCCCATCAATGTACAGGGCTATAAATACAAGACCTACAGGTTTTTCCTCCGTTCCCCCTCCGGGACCTGCAATACCGGTGATTGATATCCCGGCCCTGGTACCGGTTTTCTTAACTAAACCTTCTACCATTTCAACAGCAGTCTGGCTGCTCACAGCCCCGTATTTCTTAAGAGTATCTTTTGAGACACCCAGCTCTTCAATCTTAGCATAATTGGAGTAGGTTATGTATCCTCTTTCAAATATATCCGATGCACCGGGAACATTTATTATTCTTGCGCTAAGCATCCCGCCTGTGCAAGATTCGGCTACAGAAAGGGATACACCCTTTTGCTTCAGGAGTTCAACAACCACTTCTTCCATATTTTCTCCGTTATAGGCGTAGATAAGATCACCTAAACGTGCTTTGATCTTTTCTATAACAGGCATTATCATTTTTTCGGCCTCTGCTTCGTCATGGCAACGGGCAGTGACCCTGATAACAATTTCACCGTCCTGTACATAGGGTGCAATAGTGGGATTTGTCTGACTTTCCAATATATCGGCTATTCTCATTTCCATTTCAGACTCGCCTATACCGAAGACTTTCAACAGTCTGGAGCCTATAATCTGACCGGTTTTCTTCGAAAAATAAGGAAAAACTGTTTCCTCAAACATTGGGATAAGCTCTTTCGGGGGACCCGGAAGCATGACGATTATCTTGTTGTCAGTCTCAACAATGCAGCCCGGAGCCGTTCCCTGATTATTGGGGATCAATATCCCGTTTTCAGGCAAGTAGGCCTGTTTTTCATTATTTTTTTGCATTTTGCGGTTGCGTCTTTCAAAAAAGCATCTGATATTTTTATGCGTCTCCTCGTGAAGTACAAGCTTTAACCCCAATGCAGAGGCTATGGTCTCCTTTGTAATATCATCCTGAGTAGGACCCAAACCTCCGGTTGTTATTATTAGATTTGCCCTCTCCAAAGCTATTTTTAAACTGTCTTCCAGCCGCTTGGGATTATCGCCCACTACACTGTGATAATAAACACTTATACCAAGATCATTGAGCCTGCGGGACAAAAACTGTGCATTGGTATTTGCAATTTGTCCCATTAAAAGCTCAGTTCCCACTGCAATAATTTCTGCAATCATATTTTCACTCTCGATTCTTTATGGTCTCTATTTTTTCCCAGACATCTTCTATTCCGGAACGTTTCTCAGCTGAAAAAGGTATTACGTCATCCTCAGCTCCAAGATTTAACGTTTTTTTAATTATATCAATATGTTTTTTGTATTTGGATCTGCCAATTTTATCAGCCTTTGTTGCAACCACTATAAAATCATTTTGGGTCTGCCTGATATAATTGGCCATTAAAATATCGTCCTCTGTAGGCTTATGGCGTATGTCAACAAGTAATAATATACCTTTAATAAAACTGCTTGTATTCAGATATGTTTCAATAATTCTGCCCCATTTCAGCTGTTCTTTCTTTGAAACCTTTGCATAGCCATAGCCCGGTAAGTCCACAAGCATTAATTCATCATTGACATTAAAAAAATTAATTACCCGGGTTTTACCGGGTGTTGAGGCTGTCCTTGCCAGATTTTTTCTGTTGGTCATAGCATTTATAAACGAAGACTTGCCTACATTTGAACGGCCTGCTAAAACAAACTCAGGCAAACCTGTATCGGGATACTGGCCCGGTTCAACTGCTGTCCTTACAAGTTCTGCCTTTTTAACAATCATCTTTCTTCTCCCTTTATTTAATGTTGTTCTGAATTTCAAACCCGTTTTTTAAATCCATTATTGAACTTGATTCAGTAATTCACGTGCGAGATTTCTTGCAGTTTCTGTGGCATGTTCACCACTTAGAAGTCTGGTAATTTCATTTTCCCGGCCTTGCTGATCAAGCCACTCCACATTTGTAAGGGTACGCCCGGCTTTTTCCTCCTTTTGTATGAGGTAATGGTTATCTGCCAGACATGCAATCTGGGCGTGGTGGGTGATACATATAACCTGATGATTTCTGGCAACTGATTTGAGTTTCTCACCGACTTTGGATGCGGCTCTGCCACTGACACCCGTATCTATCTCATCAAAAACAAGTGTGGGTATGGCATCAATATCAGCTATTATTGATTTTATGCCCAGCATAACCCTCGACATTTCCCCTCCGGATGCTATTTTGGAAAGAGGTTTCAGATTCTCTCCTATATTGGGGGAGAACAAAAACTCTACCTTATCAGTTCCATCTTCAGTGAAACCATCTTCAGGTCTGGATTCTATCATAACTTCAAATCTGGTTTTAGGCATTTCAAGCTCACTCAGTTCCCGGGTTATATTCTCTGAAAGCTTCTTACCATATTCTTTCCTTATCCCGTTCATCTTTTCACATAATTTATGTAATATTTTTTCTTTTTCACAAATTTCTTTTTTGATATTTTCTATAATTTCCTCACTGCGTTCCATTTCATCAAGTCTTTTTTTAGCTTCATCAAGAAATTTTAAAATTTCTTCAATAGTTTCGCCATACTTGCGCTTTAGTTCCTGAATGAGACTGATCCGCTCCTCAATACTCTTATGCACTTCAGGATCATATTCTATACTGTCACGGATATAGCGCATTTCAGTGGAAATATCCTTTAGTTTTTCTTCCACTTCCCTCAAGGAAGTGCAAATTGAGCCATACTGACTGTCAATATTCTCTACTTCCTCAATTGCATTGACCGACATACTGACTTTATCCAGTGCACTTTCCTCATAGCTGTCGTCACCATAAATCCAGCTGTATGCTTTTGAGAATGAAGAAATTATTTCCTCGGCATGGGATAAAATCCGGCTTTGTTGTTCGAGCTCTTCATCTTCGCCCGGGTATATGCCGGCCCGTTCAATCTCCTTTATCTGATATCTGAGCATATCCATTGTACGCTCCCTCTCCCTGTCTTCACCTGTAAGAGACTTCAGCCGCTTATTAAGAGCCCGGTAACCCTCTAAAACTGTTTTGTACTCATTTTTTACTTTTTCAAGTTCTGATCCTGCATATAAATCCAAAATTTCTATATGGGTCTCAGGGCGTAAAAGAGATTGATTATCATGCTGGCCATGAATATCCACCAGCTTTTCCCCAATTTCTTTTAAAACAGACACCGTTACCAGAGAACCATTTATTCTGCAGATATTTTTTCCGTATTCAGTAAATGTGCGTGAGATAATCAGTGTACCATCCTCCTGCGGTTCTATCCCGTAGGATTCCAGAAGTGTGTCAATTTCATTGTTTTCATAAAGGAATATGCCCTCCACAGTGGCCTTGTTCGCCCCCGAACGTATGAGTTCACGGGAAATACGAGAGCCCAGCAGAGCACCCAAAGAATCTATCAGAATTGATTTCCCGGCTCCGGTTTCACCCGTAAGCACGTTAAATCCCTTACTCATAGAAATAATCAGTTTTTCAATTATAGCCACATTCTCGATTTGAAGCTGAACAAGCATATTCCTCTCAGGACACTCCCTTCACAATCCGTGTGAATTTCTCCATGAGCTCCTCAGCTATTTTTTCTGCCCTGCAGACAATTAAAATGGTATCATCCCCTGCAATTGTGCCAACTATGTCATTCCAGCCAAGTCCATCAATTGTAGCAGCAACTGCCTGGGCCATACCGGGCTTGGTCTTGATTACCAGTATGTTATTGGCGTAATCACTTGAAACAAAAGCTTCCTTCATTATAACCCTGAGACTGTCATTAACACTGCTGTTTTCGGAATGAAGAGCTGTATATCTGTATTTGCCGCCCTCTGTAAGTGTCTTTACAAGCCTTAATTCCTTAATATCCCGGGATATGGTGGCCTGGGTAACATCCATACCTATATCCCTGAGTTTTTCTGCCAATTCATCCTGTGTTTCGATTTCGTATTTTTCGATAATTTCCAATATTTTCGAATGGCGATTATACTTCATAAAAAAACCCCATTCCATAACTTTTTTATTGATAATAAAATTTGTGGTGCATGCACGGCAAATTACCTTGTACGCAGTTTTGCCCGCAGAAGATCATAAAAATTATAATTGGTGACCGAAGCAAAAAGCACATCTTTTTCAGCTGTCTCTACATAAACCTCATCACCCAGTTTAAGTTTAAATCCTTCCTGCCCGTCAAGGGTGAGCATGGCTGAAAGTTCCCCTTTGTGATCCATATTGATCTTTACAGTTCTCTTTTCCGAGGCAATGAAAGACCTGGAATACAAACTGTGGGGACAGATAGGTGAAATAATCATAAGCCGCATATCAGGCTGAATAATAGGGCCTCCTGCTGAAAGTGTGTACCCGGTCGATCCTGTGGGCGTGGATACAATAATGCCATCTCCCGGGAAAGTATCAACATATTTGTCATCAAGTGAGACCTTTAAATTTACAATACGTGACAAAGCCGCCCGTGATACCACAACATCATTTATGGCTATATCTTCATATACCTTTTCACCATTACGGAATACTTTGGCCTTTAACACCATTCGCGGCTCAATTCTGTATTCCTGCCTTGATAACTTGTCAATTGCCTCATCAATATCATTTACCTCTACTTCAGCCAGAAAACCGACAGTACCTTTATTTATTCCCAGCACTGGCTTTTGAAAAACATATGCCTGTCTTGCAACCTTCAAAAAAGTACCGTCACCGCCAATGCATATGACAAAATCAGATTCCTCATATAAAGAATCAGAAAATCGTACCGGCAAATTGATACTGTTATCTATATCCTGAGATATAACGGTTTCAAAACCTTTCTCAATGAGTTTTTCCAGAACCATTATTGTGTGAACATATTCATTGTCTTTCTGTTTATTGGCAACAACACCTATTACTTTCAAACTATCAGCTCGCTATAAATGATTTTAATACTATTATACATTTTTATTGTATATTAATGCAATGGTATCTGATTTTGAAAAGGGTGTATAAAACAACATGTTCAGCGGAAAACTCAGAATATGAATTATTTAATTTAAGGGGTTTTAGTATGTACGAAAGAACAATTGACAGTTTAAATCAGTTAATTTTAAATCAGGAAGAAATGATTGAATCTTACGGTCGATTGATTAAGGATTTAGAAGACCATGAACTTAAAGGAATCCTTAAGAAAGTTCAGGAATCCCATTTTGCTCAAATGATGGTTATGTCAGACAGAATCATTGAGCTTGGCGGTGAGCCAAAGTTTGATATGGGACTGATAGGCACCATAGACGATATGCGTTATAACCATGACAGAAAAAAGGATCTGACCGATCTTGAAAATGCACGTATCTGTCTTGATGCTGAGAAGTTCTTTGTTGAAAAACTCTCTCTTTTTGAAACTGACGAGATAGATACTACAAGTCTGGAGCTTATTCAAAAATCCGTAAATATGCAGCAGGAAAATATAAAACAGCTTGAAGAGTACATTAATAAAAAGGAAGTGATGCAATAAGTACTAAGCTCTCTCTCTGAATTGCTTGGGTGACATTCCGGTTACCGATCTGAAAACTTTGGAAAAATAGGCAATATCACTATACCCTACCCTATGGGATATCTCATACACCTTCAGATTTGTTTCTTTAAGGAATTTCTTTGCATATTCTATTCTTATGTTGTTGAGTATATCAACAAAATTCATATTGGTGGATTTTTTCAATACCCGGCAAAGATGCCATGTGCTCACATAAAGGTAATCTGCAAGCTGCTGCAGGGTGAGTTTTTCGGAGTAGTGCTCATGTATATATTTAATGGCCCTTGAAACAATGAAGTTGCCTTCGGTTTCCTCTTCCTCCTCCTGAATATCCTGGTTCGGGTCCTGGGGCACGCCTGAAAGTTTCAGCATTGCAGCGTTCAATGCTTCATATATTTCACTCATCTTGGAAGGCTTAAGCAAATACCTGAGTACCCCTAATCTTATTGCTGACTGGGCATAAGAAAAGTCACGGTAACCTGAAAGTACAATTACCTTCATGTTGGGATATTCCCCGATTATCTCCTTCAGCATCTCCAGACCATTTAAATAGGGCATCTTTATATCTGTCAGCACAATATCGGGTTTATGTTTATGTATTAATTCAAGACCGTCTTTTCCGTTTGTGGCTGTACCAACCACTTTACATTTAAACCGCTCCCAGGGCACAGTGGCCTTAAGACCTTCAATGATGGCTTCCTCATCATCCAATAATATTACTTTGAAATAGATTTTTCATTCCCCCTTTAAATTTCTGAATTCTAACCTTTTATTGCACCTGCTGTCAGCCCTTTAACGATATTTTTCTGCAAGAACAGATATACTATTAAGACCGGCAGAACAACTATTGTTACAGCTGATGCCATAAGTCCAAAATCTGTACCAAACTGTGAACTGATTTCATTCAACAATGTGCATATGGGATAGGTTTCCCGTTTCCTTAAAATTACCATCTGCATGAACAAATCATTATATGACCAAAGGAATGTAAAAATGGCAACAGTTGCAAACGCAGGCTTCGAAATGGGCAATATTATCCTGAAGAATATATCAAATACATTGCAGCCTTCCATAAAAGCAGCTTCCTCAAGTTCAAGGGGAAGGTTACTCATAAACCCCATCAGAACTATTATAGCAAAAGACAGATTGCTTGCTGTCTGAGGTATGATAACCCCCAGCGGATGGGATACAAGATTTAATTGGAGCACCATTCTGAAAATGGGTACTATTGTGGAGAAAGCAGGAAACAGCAAGCTTCCGGCAAACATAAGATAAAGTGTGTTTTTGAGCCTGAATGTGTAACGTGTCATAGCATAGGCTGTGAGCCCTGAAAACACCATCACCAAAACAACTGTGGAACCAGAAATAATGAAGCTGTTAAGATAGGCCCTTCCTATATTGAGCTTATTAAAAGCAGTCTCATAGTTATCAAGTATGGGTTTTACGGCCAGTGAGAATGAATCTGTAAGAATAACGGTTTTATCCTTAAAAGAATTGTTTACGACCCAAAAGAGTGTATATACAGTGGTAAAGGCCCATATACACAACACAAAATATATTATAATTTTTGAAATTACCGTTGTAAATCTGGTTTTACGAATCTGCTTTTCAAATGCTATCGATGACTTATTCATATGTCCTCCCACATTATTAATATACGATAGTATCACGTTTAAAAACCTTATTTACAGTAAAGGAAACAACAAGCCCCAAAACAACTATCAGTACTGATATTGCTGCACCATATCCCACGCTCTGGGAAATGAATGTCTTGAAATACATGTAAGTTCCAAGGAAATGTGTAAGGCCTTTCGGTGCACCATTTGGAGCAACCACCCACGGAAGGTCAAACACTTTGAGTGATCCGGTTATTGCCAGTATTAAACACACCTTTATAACATCCCAAATAAGAGGCAATGAAATATACCATGTTTTTTTAACACCGGTTACACCATCCAGTAAAGCGTATTCAAATATATCCTGGGGAATTCCGTTCAACCCGGTAAGTATAATAACAAAATAGAACCCGACATACTGCCAGATGACCGGCAGGGATACCATATAAATGGCCAATTCATCCGAAAGCCAAAGTACCCGTTCCAGTCCCAGTTTAAGAAGTATCTGATTAAATAAACCCCCGTTATATGAATAGAACAGATTGAACATCAAACCTATAGCTGTAGCTGAAATTACAACAGGGAAAAAGAATACTGTCCTGAAAAATTGGGCACCCCTTGTGATGGAATCCACCATAAGAGCTAAAACAAGGGCGATTCCTACCTGAAAAAACACCGCAAAAAACATCATGTACAGCGTATTTTTCAAGGATTGATGAATACCCGGATCTGCAAACATTCTTTTATAATTTTCGATCCCGATATATTTACCACCGCCAAGTGCGGCTAGACCGCTTATTTCATAAAAGCTGTTAATTATATTTTGTATGAACGGATAATAAAGAAATATGCCCAATATAATCAGTGACGGTACTATAAAAACTATGAGCGGACGTTTATCTTTATAAAGCATTTATATGACCCCCAATTGTTATATAGGCACGGATAGTTCTGCCCGTGCCTATATAACTCATGTATAAATCTGCTTCCTCGAAGTAAAAATGAATAGATTGATTATTTATTCTTGTTAACAACCTCTTGAAGTACTTCTTCAGGAGTTACCTGACCGTCTGCAATGGAACCTATCATAGATACCAGATATGTCCATGCTTCTTTGCTCAGGCGTGAGTCTATAGGCATATCGATATTCTTGGCCTGGCCACCCATCTTGATTCCGGCTTCCATAACAGCTGTCAGACCTTCAGGTGTAGGAACATCTGCAGCAGGGGCACCGGCTACTTTAGCAAACATCGCTATGGCTTCATTTGATGTCATGTACTGTACAAACTTAACTGCAGCATCGCGTCTTGCCGGATCGTCCCAGGCTTTTTTGGAGATATAGAAGCCCGATGAGAAGCCGCCTATTATGTCAGAAGGATCTTTCTTGCCGCCGGGTGCACATGGAACAGGAAGAACTGTTGTTGTATCAGGATCCTTGATACCGCCTACTATCCATGACCCATCAAGTATCATAGCTGCCTGTTTGTCGTAGAACATATTTGTTGTGATATCATTTTTGGTAGCATTTACGTCTACAGGGAATGCGCCCATGTCTTTAAAAGTCTTGAATAATTTGAGTCCTTCAGCCCAGCTTTCAGGATATGTATCTTTCGGATTGATCTTATGATCTTCATATCCGCCTACTGCAAGGATGAAATGTTCAATCCAGTAATGTGGTACGTCAGAGAAGCTTGCTGCAATAGGAACTATTCCTTCAGCGCTGAACTTCTTAACGGCTGCCTCCAGTTTTTCCCAATCCGTTGGCAGGTCAAGACCGTATTTTTCAAAAAGGTCGGTATTACAGAATAATCCTTCATAGAAACCTCTGATGGGCACTGCATAGTGTTTTCCGTCAAATTCTTTCATAAAGCTCATAGCAGCATCTGTAATATTGCTTGCATAGTCCGGATACTCTTCCCTGATTTCTTCGATTGATACTACTTTACCTGTTTCAATCAGCTGTACTGCATCTGCACCTGTAAAATAAAATACTACATCCGGATCGTTTCCTGATGAAAAGTCAGTTGTTACACGAGCTTTCCATGTCTCATCAGCTGTAGCTGATTCGTCGGTAATCAAAATATGAGGATTCTCTTTCATGAAATTGGATATTAATTGCTGGTAATCTGCGGCAGAAGGATCAGTTCCACCGAACATGCTGACTGTTCTAAGCACTACTGTTTCTTTTTCAGGTTCTGTCTCTTGCTGCGGGGTGGAAATGTCTGGTGTTGGAGAATCGTCAACAGTTTTTGCCTTGTTGCATGCTGAGAAGATTGAGATACTCATTGCGATTACAAGCAGGATGGCAAGCAATTTTCTCATTGGAAATCCTCCTTTAAGTTTACTTTACAATTTAATCTTAACCCCCGCTGCAAAATTCAGAAAGATGTGTACCTTGTTAGATTTTGCACAAAATTGCTATGTTGAAAATAAACAAATTTTTATTCTAAATTATGAATGGAATTGTAATAGTAGCTATAGTGCCTGCTTTCTCCCCTTTTTCCACAGTTAAACCATATTCCTTGCCGTAAAGTATTTGAATGCGATTGTGCACATTTTTTATCCCTATCCCCGTTGAATTTTTGATATTGCTTGGTTCTCCTCTGAAAAATTTTCTGAATTCTTCGAGATTTTCATCAGGTATGCCCGCCCCGTCATCTTCAACTATTATCCTCAGTTTTCTTTTGTTTTCCAGCTTAACTGTTAAAGTAATGGTACCCTCTCCAACAGGTTCGATACCATGTATAACTGCATTTTCAAGAAGGGGCTGTATCAGAAGCATTGGTATTGTTCCGTCAAGAACCTCTTCATCTATATGTCTTACAAATTTCAACCTGCTTCCGAACCGTTTGTTCATGATAAACATGTAGGCATCTACAAGTTTTAATTCATCTTTGACCTTGCCTACTTTTTTGCCGCCCTTGTTCATTCCGGCATCCATCAGAACTCCAAGGGCTTCAATCATTTCTGACAATTCTGTGTTTTCAGCAATCCTTGCTTTCCAATTCATAATCTCCAGAGTATTGTATAAAAAGTGGGGATTTATCCGTGCCTGAAGAGCCGCAAGCTGAGCCTCTTTCCGTGCAAGTTCCTCTTTATATGCAACATCGAACAGGTATTTTATCTCATATGACATCTTGTTGAATGTATCAAATATAAATTTGAACTCATCATTTTTGGTCCTGTCGGATTGAACGCCCAAATTCCCCTGTTTAAGTTCATTCATGAGCTCCACCAGCTCACCTATGGGCGACCACATGGCCCGGGAAAGCGGGATTGCAACAAGTACCATGGACAAGGCCACAAGACCGGTCAGCAAAATCAAAATTTTAAGTGCATTATAATACTTGTCCATCATTAACCTGGCAGGCATAATAACCCCGTATTTAACAGAGAAAGTATCATCAAGTTCCACATAACTTGTCAATACTTCATGGGATTTGGTTTTAATACTTGAATTGGGCTCATTTTCAGCAATTATTCTTAAAATCAGATCCTCCTGTTCCTTATCATTCAGCATGCCATTCCTGAATATTATTTTATTGTTGTATGTAAGTATGAGGTTGGATTCTTCCGGAAATTCGGTCTTAAAATATTTCAGCATATAATTTTTATCTATTTTAATAACAAATGTGCCGTATTGTTTAAAGCTGAACCTGTCGAACATTTTGCGTATTATATAAATTTCGCCCTCATCAGAAATGTAATACCCGAACTGTTCTTCGAGCTGATCTGCAAAACTGACTACCACAGGATGAATGTAATTCATGTATTTGTGATAAGAACCATCGGAATGTACCATATACACAAGCGAGGGTTTGTCGGTAAAGAAAAAAGAAACAGCCATTATTTCCTGCTTTGAATAGAATTTCGAGTACAGATAGTTGGTCAGATCCTTATAAAGATTGTTTTCTGTTATTTCACCATCTTTTCTTTTTAAAAACAGCTGATTTAATGTACCATCGTATGGTATCATCATTGCAAATTGTCTGGTCTGGCCAAATCTTTCTTTAGTCAGTTCATTAACTCTTTCTATATTTTGAGACAATGACTTTATAATCTCGCTTCTTATATCCTGCGCATACTTGAAATATCCGAACAGAGTGACAACAATTACAGGATATATCACAAAAACAATGAATAAAGCTGTAAGCTTTTGTCTTATGGTGGAGTTAATGATGACTTTTTTTATCTTACCTATCATTTATCTCCCCTCTTGAGTATTCATTCCACTTTCTTGAAAATTCTAAACACTTTTGAGATTTTATTTTGCCTTTGACCAAAAAAATGCAACATATGACAATCCTGCTATGTTTTATATGTTTGTATATAAATATATTATGAATATAGGCTGACATTTTATTGTAAAGGGGTAAAGGTATATGAGGTACGGATATTTTGACAACGTGAACAGGGAATATGTAATCGAGCGACCTGATATTCCCGTATCATGGACCAACTATCTTGGTGTTAAAGACCTTTGCACAGTAATTTCCCATAATGCAGGCGGCTACACTTTCTATAAATCACCACAGCACCGCAGGCTTACACGCTTCAGACCCAATGCCGTTCCAATGGACAGGCCGGGTCATTATGTCTATTTAAGAGACGATGAAACCGGTGATTACTGGACAATTTCCTGGCAGCCTGTGGGCAAAAGTCTCGACAATGCCAAATATCAATGCCGGCATGGTCTTTCCTATTCACGCTTTATATGCGACTATTCGGATATACATGCTGAACAGACTTTATTCATTCCGGTTAATGATGATGTGGAGCTATGGGATATAAAAATAAAGAATAACAGTTCAAAAGTCAGGAACCTGAGTGTGTTTTCCTATGTGGAGTTTTCATTCAATCATGTGGAAATAGATAATCAAAACTTTCAGATGAGCCTGTACTGCAGCGGAAGCCACTATGAAGACGGGATAATTGAATTTGACCTATTCTACGATCCGGGTTCTTTTACATATATTACATGCAATCTTACGCCCGACAGTTTCGATGCAGTAAGGGACAAGTTTATTGGTCCTTACCGGACAGAGACAAACCCGATAGGCGTTGAACGGGGACTGCTCAGCCGAAGCACTGAACTTGGCAACAACCACTGCGGAGCTCTGCATAAAGAACTTAAAATAGAACCCGGACAAGAGGTGCGTTTGCATTTTCTCCTGGGACCGGGAGACAGAAATACTGCTAAATCAATGCGGGAAAAATATAAAACATCTGATAAAGTGGATGAAGCATTTCAGGAGCTTAAAGAATACTGGAACTACAAACTTGAGGCTTTCCAGTGCGAAACTCCCCACCAGGGCATGAACACAATGCTGAACACCTGGAATCTCTATCAGGCTGAAACCAATGTGGTATGGTCGCGCTTTGCTTCCTTTATAGAAGTTGGAGGCCGTACAGGACTTGGATACAGAGACACTGCCCAGGATGTGCTTTCAGTATCCCACACCAATCCTGAAAAATGCCGTCAGCGGATAATTGAGCTTCTGCGGGGACAGGTAAGTCAAGGATATGGTCTGCATCTTTTTGATCCGGCCTGGTTTGACCCTGAAAGACCTCATGATGAATTCAAATCTCCGACAGTTGTGCCCACCCCGTCTGAAAAGGAAATTATCCATGGCATAGAAGATGCCTGTTCAGATGATGCGCTCTGGCTTATACATTCCATACTGGAATACATAGCTGAAACCGGGGAAACAGAAATTCTGAATGAAGTTGTTTCTTTTGCAGATGGCGGTGAAGCTACAGTATATGAACATATGAGAAGAGTTATAGAATTTTCAGCAGAACAAGTGGGTTCTAACGGAATCTGCAAGGGACTTCGGGCCGACTGGAATGACTGCCTGAACCTGGGTGGCGGGGAAAGCGCTATGGTTTCATTCCTTCACTATTGGGCCCTTCAGGCCATGATAGAAATCTCCCAATATTTCGGAAAGACAGAGGATACAGACCGCTACATAAAAATGGCCGAAAATGTAAGAGAAACATGTGAAAAAGTTCTTTGGGACGGTGAATGGTATATTAGAGGAATTACGGCCAAAGGTAAAAAAATTGGTACAAGAGAAGATGAAGAAGGCAAGGTCCATCTGGAATCCAATACCTGGGCGGTGGTTTCAGGATGCGCAAGCCGCGAAAGAGCACTCTCCTGCATGGATGCTGTGGATAAATACCTGTATTCCAAATATGGTCTGCACCTGAATGCTCCATCCTATACCAGTCCTGATGACGATATAGGTTTTGTAACAAGGGTTTACCCGGGCATTAAAGAAAACGGTGCTATTTTCAGTCATCCCAATCCCTGGGCATGGATAGCAGAATGCAAACTGGGCCGTGGCGACAGGGCCATGAAATTCTATGATGCACTTCTTCCATACAACCAAAATGATATAATTGAAATACGGGAAGCCGAACCCTATTCATACTGCCAGTTTATCATGGGCAGAGACCATAAGGCTCATGGCCGGGCAAGACATCCATGGATGACAGGCAGTGCCGGCTGGGCTTATTATGCAGCAACACATTATATGCTGGGCGTAAGAGTGACTTTGAAAGGTTTAGTGATTGATCCCTGCATACCATCTGAATGGGACGGTTTTGAAGTAAGAAGAAGATGGCGCGGTGCCACCTACAATATTACAGTCAAAAATCCTGACAGAGTATCAAAAGGTGTAAAAGAAATATATCTTAACGGTTCATTGGTGGACGGTCCCATTCCTCCGCAACCGGAAGGCAGTATGAATGAAATTAAAGTAATAATGGGATAAAAGGGGGAAATTATATGATCAAATTCGGAACGGGTGGCTGGCGTGCCCTGATTGGTGAAGATTTCACCAAAGCCAATGTCCAGCTTCTTACCCAGGCACTGGTTGTATTGATGAAGGAACAAAAAGTCGATGACAAGGGTTTTGTAATAGGCTACGACAGAAGATTTCTGTCTGACAAAGCCGCCCGGTGGATGGCTGAGGTATTGGCAGGCAACGGAATAAAGGTTTATTTTATAAAAAAAGTTGCTCCTACTCCCCTTGTCATGTTTACTGTCAATCGGATGAAAGTCAGTTATGGTGCTTCAGTAACAGCAAGTCATAACCCGGCAGACTATAACGGCATTAAAGTATTCACATCGGGCGGAAGGGATGCCAGTGAAAAAGTTACCTCGCTGATTGAAGAAAAAATTAAGGCTGTTGACCCGGGCAATATAAAACAAATTGATTTTGATAAAGGTGTCCAACAGGGCATTATCAGTATAATTGACCCGTTTAATCAATATATAGATACCATTCTTTCTCTGATAGACGTTGAGGCTATAAAAAGAGCCAACCTGAAAATACTTCTTGACCCCATGTATGGAGTGTCCAAGACATCCCTTTCCACAATACTGATAACAGCCCGCTGTGAAGTTGACACCATACATGACAGGCATGATACCTTGTTTGGCGGCCGTCTTCCCTCCCCTAACTCTCATACGCTTCAGCGGCTTAAAGGAATGGTTATAGAGAATAATTATGATTTGGGTATAGGAACCGACGGGGATGCGGATCGTATCGGCATCATTGACAGCAATGGCAGGTTCATTCATCCCAATGAGATCCTGGTTCTTCTCTACTATTATCTTTTAAAATACAAAGGCTGGAAGGGCGGAGTTGTACGCAATGTCGCCACCACTCATCTTCTGGACAGAATAGCTGAAGCTTTTGGTGAAGAATGCTATGAAGTGCCTGTAGGTTTTAAGCATATAAGCTCGAAAATGGAAGAGAAAAATGCCCTGATAGGCGGCGAAAGCAGCGGTGGTCTGACAATACGTGGTCATATAAAGGGCAAGGACGGAATATTTGCGGCAAGCCTTCTTATAGAGCTCGTCAGCAAAACAGGGAAAACACTCTCGGATCTTCTTGCTGAAATAAACGAAGAATTCGGTTATTTTTATACAAGCGAATGTGATTTGAAATTTGCTGCAGATGATAAGCCGGGATTGATAAAAAAACTTCTGGAAGACAAAGAACTTCCATCCTACTACTATGACATTGAGCGTGTAAGCTATATGGATGGTTTAAAGATCTATTTCAAAAACGGCGGATGGGTAGTGGCAAGATTTTCGGGAACTGAACCCCTGCTTCGTATAGTGGCTGAAATGAATACTCAGCAGGAAGCAGATGCTGTTGTTGAAAAGATGAAACAATTCCTTGAAATTTAACATATTTTTAATTGACGGGCATAATTGTTAAATGTATAATAAGTGTACTATTTCATATAGTACACTTATTATATTGCCTTGAATTAACAATCCTAAAAAGGGAGTGATAACTATCATAGCTGTTGACTTCAGAAGCTCCAAACCTATCTATGAGCAAATCCGCGATAATATCAAGCACCTCATTATTACCGGTGCTATTAAACAGGACGAGAAACTCCCTTCAATCAGGGAACTTGCCCAATCTACATCCATTAACCCCAATACTATCCAGAAAGCTATGAGGGAGCTTGAAACCGAAGGGTTTATATATACTGTTCCCGGCAAAGGAAGTTTCGTTGCTCCCCGGCCGGAAAATATTAATTCTGAACGTATTGGCGAACTATATAAAGTAGTCAAAGATACTATATCGGAGCTTATTTTCCTGGGTGCAGAAGAAAACGAAATTATTGAATTTATCCGCTCAGAGTGCTTTAAAGGAGAGAACACGCCATGATAAAAATCAGAGACATTAAAAAATCTTTTGATGGTTTTTATGCATTGAACGGGGTAGATATAAATGTCAACAAAGGCTCTGTATACGGTCTTGTCGGGCCCAACGGCGCCGGAAAAACCACATTGATCAAGCTGATGACAGGAATTTTCATCCCTGATACAGGAGAAATAACCATAGACAAACAGCCCGTGTTTGAGAATCCTGAAATAAAATCAAGGATAGCATATATTCCGGATGATTTGTATTTTTTCCCTCAAGCAACTATATTGGACATGAAAAAATATTATAAATCCATATATCCTCAGTTTGATGAAGACAGATTTGAAAAACTCAAAGAGGCTTTTCCCCTGGATCCTAAAAAAAGGATCATGAGATTTTCACGGGGTATGCAGAAACAGGCAGCCTTTTGGCTGAGTATATGTCTTAAGCCTGATATTATGATACTTGACGAACCTGTGGACGGGCTTGATCCTGTAATGCGAAGAAAAGTCTGGGGAATTCTTCTGCAGGATGTGGCAGAACGGGAAATGACGGTATTTGTCTCTTCCCACAATTTGAGAGAACTTGAGGATGTATGCGATCATGTAGGAATTATGCACGAGGGAAAAGTTCTGATAGAGCGGAGTCTCACCGAAATTCAAAACAATATCCTGAAGCTGCAGATAGCTTTTGAAGGTGATCTTCCTGAAGAAATCAACAGGTTGGATATATTAAACAGACAGTCAAGCGGAAGGGTCTGGATTTTAATTGTCCGCGGCGAGCGTAAAAATATACTGGAATATGTAAACAGACTCAACCCTCTGCTGGTAGATGCCCTGCCACTTTCACTGGAGGAAATATTCATCTATGAACTTGGAGGTATGGACTATGCGGTCAAAAACATCATACTTTAATAAGGGAGTTTTCCTTAATAATATAAAACGTTTCTGGCTTATTACCTTTGCTTTTTCATTCCTGCTGTTTCTTTTTATGATGGATTATACAAATTCTGTTTCTGCCAGAATAAACAGCATTTACGACAATGACCCTGTTAATATTGCCGCAAGTATTTTTCCTCAGAGCACTGATATCATGATGTTACTTCCGGGCTTTTTCTGCCTTATTGCTGCATTGGCCGTCTTTTCCTACATGCATTTTCCCCGTAATACCGCCATGATTCATTCACTGCCTTTAAAAAGGGAAACCCTTTATATCACCAACTATCTTTCGGGGCTCTTACTTGTAACTTTCCCCATTGTGTTAAATGGGGCTATCATGATTCTCGCCAAAGTTTATTTGGGTATTCCGCTTACTTACGCCTTCCAGTGGCTTGGGGTTAATTTAGTCCTTACCTTCCTGCTTTATACATTTGCAGTATTTGCGGGCATGTTTACAGGTCACATGGCGGCCCAGGTCTTCTATTATTTAATCTTCAACTTCCTGGCAGTTTTCCTGGAGAATGTGATAAATAATGTGCTTTATGATTTGCTGTTCGGATTTTACAGGACGTCTTCCAAATTTGATGTGTGGTCCCCCCTTTATCATATACCTGGACTGTTTAACGGATTTTATAATAATGAAGGTAGCATTGGCACAGTCCTGGTTTATTTTATTGCTGGTGTATTCTTTCTTGTGACCGGACTTTTGCTCTACAAAAGAAGGCATATGGAAGTTGCAACAGATGTTGTAAGTTTCAATATAGTCAAGCCCATCTTCAAATATAGTGCCACATTCTGTTCATCAGCATTACTGGGCACAATAATAGTAGAAATACTTAATTTGAATCAGAACCTTACAGGTTATATAGCCGCCTACCTTACAGGTGGTTTTATAGGCTATTTTGTATGTGAAATGCTGCTTCGCAAAACCTTCAGAGTTTTTAAAGCATATAAGGGTTTTGTGGTATATGGATTAATTTTAATCATACTTTTTTACAGCATAGGTTTCGACTTTTTCGGCTATGGAAGCTATGCACCTGATGTATCAGAAATAGAAATCATGTATATTTACAGCGTTCACGAAATCAGAAGGGACCTTGCTCTAAATCCTGAAGAATACGACCCTGCAGAGCACAGGTACCTTTTCAGTCACAAATATCATTATGACGACTATCCCATGCAGCTTGATGAGGAATTTGTCAGGGAGCTGAGGAAACTTCCTGGTGTGACCGATAGCGAAGAATCCATTGCAAAAGCTCATAAAATACATCAGTATATCATTCAAAACGAAAAATTGTTCAAGGCCAATGACTCACTTTACGGGAACAGTTGGGATGATCAGGAATTCAAAACCCGCAGCCTGTATTTCAGATACAAACTCAAAAACGGTGATATTATAGAAAGATATTATCGGAGACTTGTAACTTATAAGGATAATACTGAACTGGATAATCTGCTCAGGGAATACATTTCTCTTCCTGAAATAAGGTTAAAGTATGAACCTATACTCTCGAAGAGTGCAGATGATATTCTCTCTGTTGCACTTAATTACTACCCTGTGGAAGGCGGGTATGTGAGAAAAGAAATACCGGATGTTGAAGGTATTCTTGAAGCATATAAAAAAGATCTTGAGAATATGGATCCATTATTCAGCATGGACGGCTCTTATGAGGCATCGCTTCCTTTTAATATAAGCTTTGAGTTTAAAGAGAGTGATGATCTATATTTTGAATTCAATCACTATCAGCCTCATATTACCGACAAGCATCAAAATGTTATTGAATACCTGGTGGAAAACGAAATTATAGATATTGAAAGGATGGACAGCGAGTACGGAATACATCTAAAGCCTGTTCCAGCACAATAATATATCCGACACATACACAAAGGGGACGACTCCTGCGTCCCCTTCTTTTTTATTACAGCATTTTATTTATTCTGCCTTTTACATCATCATAGAATCTGGAAATAAAGCCTGTTACATATTCAACAATATCCAAACTGTCATCTTCAATAAGCGGGGTAAGATCCATTGCATAAGTAGCCGCTCCAATCTGATCAACATTATGGGATTCGGCATAAGTGGCATTTGCCAGACGGCGTCCCTGTGTTGCAAGGTCATAGCGTTTTCCGCCGCATATCTGTGAATCGTGCACAGCCAGAACTGCATTTCCAATATTCTCATGCCCGGATACATCCAAAACAATTTTTTCGCTGTCCAGCATCCAGTCAAGCCCTCTCCAAACTTCACATCCATACACCTTCCCGGGACGGATGTAACAGGGCAGGCTTCTGATTGCCTTTATTACTTTTACAGCAGTACCCACATGGGTGTCATGCTTGTCAGCAAAATTGTGGGTATAAATTACCCGGGGTTTAGCAAGCCTGATCAATTCCGCAAGTTCCATAACCGGCTCCTGATTGTTGGGGTCTTTGATCTCACTGCTTTTATAATTGAGCATGCAAACGGCCGAGTACTCCCCTATGTATGCAGATTTTTTCTGCTCCTTTTTGCGGATCTTCTTCATATCCTCATCGGAATAATTTTTGTAAATACCGTTTCTGGGGCTTCCCGCTCCGTCTGTTGCCACAACACCAAAGAACCATTGGTCATCCCTGCCGAAACATTCAATAATCCCATGACAGGACATTATTTCAATGTCATCATGGTGTGCTGCTATGGACATGACTGTTGTCCTTTTCAATGCAGTCTCAAAATCTGCATTGTCAGGGATGTATAATTCTGCACCTTCTTTCTTAAACTTAAGCATATACATCTTCCCCCTGATAAATATATTTTCCGGATTTGTCGGATACCTGTAATATCAACATGAAGCTGGCAAGACAAGAAAGACAGGGGTCAGACCCCTGTCCTTCCTGTCAGCGGGTAATTGTAACTTTATTCAGACCCCTTGGCGCATCCGGATTAATACCCCTCAGTACTGAGAGCTTGCATGCAAAAATCTGACTTATTACTGCATTGGCAAAAGGTGAGATGAAATCACTCATTCCATCGGGGAGAGGAATGTAACAGTGGCCAAGTTTCTGTGTATCCTGATTGTTTGAGACCACTAAAACATCAGCCCCTGCATCCTTTAGTTTATTTATCATTTCAATTGCGCTTTCAAGGGTTGGACCTTCAGGTGCGAAAACTAATACAGGCATATTTTGTTCAATCATTGCAAAGGGACCATGATGAAATTCAGATATGGAATATGCCCTTGCACGTATATAAGTTGTCTCCTGTATTTTCAAAGCAGCTTCCAATACTATGGAGTAATTGACGCCCCTGCCCAGTATAAAGCATTCAGTCATAAACCTGTAGCGTTTAACCAACTGTTCAATATAATCTGAATCGTCAATTATTTTCTTTAATATACCCGGAACCGATGATAATTCTTTCTTGAATTCTTCATCTCCTGCCCATTCGGCAACTAACCATGCCAGAAGGTGCATTTGAGTTGTAAAGGTTTTTGTTGCAGCCACACTTTTTTCCTCACCTGCAGAACAGTTCAGATGAAATTCAGCTTCTTTTGCCAAAGGTGAATCATCAAAATTGGTGATGGCTATAGTAGGAGCTCCCTGAGTTTTAGCAGCTTTCAGGACTTCCAGAACATCCTGCGCACGTCCTGACTGGGAAATACCTATAAATAAAGCACCATCATAATTAAGAGGTTTATTATAAAGTGTAGTTACTGATGGTGCTGCAATGCTGACGGGTATCCCTAATTTAATTTCCATAAGATATTTTGCATATATTCCCGCATGATGAGAAGTTCCGCGTGCGGCAATAATTACATGGTTAATGTTTTTTTCTTTTAAAGATTTAACAATGAAGTTTATATTTTTACTGTTATTTTCAAGACTTCTTTTAAGAATCTCAGGTTGTTCAAGTATTTCAATCCACATTTGTGCCATAATGACATCTCCCTTAACAAAAATAAGATTTGAAAACTCCAGATTAATTATAATTTTTTAAGAAAAGGAATACAATAATTCCGGACATTAATGCCAAAATTCCTAATAAATTAAGCAAGATTATGCAAACTAAGCCTTTTATTTTTCAACTTCCTGCCTCTTAATAAGTACATTCTCATAATCAACTTCATACGACGAAAAAACATCTATACTGCTCGAATATCTGTCTTCCAATTCCGATATAGTTTTTCTTTTATTGTCAAGCAAAAACTTCTGTATTTCAGGATTCACATATATTTCAACACAACCCGGACCTGAGTTTTCAAAATGGGTTTCAAGTCTTTTTCTGATGTCTTTAACAATCATATGGGGCGAAAGCCTGTATCCGGTTCCATTACAGGCCTTACAATCAACTGTAAAATTTTTGTACAGCGGCATGCGTATTTTTTTCCTGGTCATTTCAACCAAACCCAGACCTGTCATGCCCACAACCACAGTATGGGTTTTATCAGTCTTCACAAGTTCGCGCAGGGTGTCCACTACCCGTTGCTGATGCTCTTTTAAGCGCATATCTATAAAATCCACTATGATTATTCCGCTTAAATTCCTGAGCCTGATCTGATGAGCTATTTTATGAGCTGCTTCAAGATTTATTTTTAGGGCTGTATCTTCTAAATTTATTTTTCCGGTATATTTTCCGCTATTAACATCTATAACGGTCAGAGCCTCTGTTCTGTCGAATATAAGATATGCCCCGCTTTTAAGGTATACTTTTCTTGAAAGTGCTTCATTTATAGCACTTTTCACATGATAATACTCAAACATATCATATTCTTTGGAATATAACTGTATCTTGTTTTTAAGGTCCGGTCTTCTTTCATTTATATAAGACTGTATTCTTTCAAATTCAGCAGGACTGTTTATAATAAACCTTCGGATATCGCTTTTCAAAAACTCTCTGACAGCATGATCCACAATACCGGGTTCTTTATACAATAATCTTGGTACATTACCCTTTTCTTCCTTTTGTTTAATGTCATGATACAACTCTGTCAGCTCTGATATATCTTCAGCCAGAACCTCTTCGGGCATCCCTTCTGCTGCCGTCCTTATTATAAGCCCTGCATTGTCAGGTCTGTACTTTTGGGCGATATCCTTTAAACGTGCCCTTTCTTCCTCATCTTCTATTTTATGAGATACACCTGTTATTGATGAATTAAATACAAGAGCAGAGTATCTTCCGGGCAAAGAAATGCGTGTGGTTACCCGCGCACCTTTACTTTCAACAGCATCTTTCATAACCTGGACAGTAATTTCCTGACCGGGGGTAAGAAGCCTTGAAATATCCCCTGTCTTTCCGGCAGCCTGACCTGTGCCGCCGGCAGAGACAGGGGCAATATCTTTTACATACAAAAACGCGTTTTTTTCAAGACCGATATCCACAAAGGCAGCCTGTATACCTTTAAGGATGCGTTTAACTTTTCCCCTGTAGATATTCCCTACAAGGCTTTTATTATCAGTCTTTTCAAAATATACCTCGACCGGCTGGTCATCTTCAAGTAAAGCAAGCTTTATTTCATCTGAGCCTACATCAATTATTACATCTTTCTCCATCAGATACCTCAAACGGGTCTTTCCATCCATTGCTGTCTTTCGTGTAAAGAGCTTTCCGATGAATGGAGAGAATTTTCACATTAAAGTCATATTTTTCAATAATAGCTTCCATCAGTAAGTCTGCTCTTAAATTATTGTCCAAACCTGCACTCACAAACGCAATTAACTCAAAAACATTATTGCCTTTCTCAACTGCTTCCAGTTTATAAATAAGTGGTCTTATGTTAACAGGGCGGACCCCTCTTTTTGTTCTTTTCATAACCTTAAGTTCGTCCTGTGAAAATATCTCAGAAATCATGCTGTTAATTTCGTCTTCACTTTTGTCTGTTTCAATTATAATACTGTATAAAGCAGCTTCTATCTGTTTCATTATATTATCCTGCCCTGTAAGCTCAACAGCTTCCAGGATCTCCATTCCGGCAGGCATATTTTCATTGAGTATTGAAACAAAATCATCACAGGTTACATCCTTCTGAAGCACTATATCAGCATATTCAGCTTCACTTGTAAGACCTGTGGACATAGGAAGCCCGAAAACAATCCTCATCCTTGGATTGAAGCCCTGGGTATATTCAACGGGAAGCTGGGATCTTCTTAAGGCTCTTTCAAAAACCCTGAGCACATCCAAATGGGACAGATATTTAAGCTGCGGACCCCTGGTAAAACGAAATCTTAATACTTTAGCCATTTTTTTGATCACTCCGTTGTTCACTAAAACATATACCGGTTTTATAACCCTGAGCACCGCAGAAAGAACAATTTTCGGAACAATTCCGGGTAACTTCGCCCTTATATGCCTTTTCACATTCTTTCTGCAAAAATCTCTTTGTTACCCCAATATTTATATGATCCCAGGGCAGTACCTCACTGAAACTGCGTCTTCTGTTGGCATAGAATTCAGGATCAAGTCCGCATTCTTCAAAAGCCTCCATCCACTTATTGAAATCAAAAAACTCTGCCCAGCCATCAAATTTGCAGCCCTTCTTCCATGCTGTATAAAGAACCTGTCCGGTCCTTCTGTCGCCCCTTGCAAGTACAGCTTCAAGCATGCTCAGTTTGGCGTCATGATAGTTATATGTTATTTTGCGATGTTTTCTTATTGTATTTTTTAAATGCAATTGTTTTTCCATAAGTTTCTCCATTTCATCCATAGGCTCCCACTGAAACGGAGTAAATGGTTTGGGTACGAAACATGATGTGGAAAGCGTGATTTTAAGGGATTTTCCATTGGGTATATCCCGGCACTGATCAAGCAGCTTTATACCAAGCTCACCTATAGCCTCCACATCTTCCATTGTCTCTGTAGGAAGCCCCATCATGAAATAAAGTTTTACCGAGTTCCAGCCGCCGGCAACAGCTATTTTTACAGAATTGAACAGGTCTTCTTCAGTAATACCTTTATTAATAACATCCCTGAGCCTTTGTGATCCCGCCTCCGGAGCAAAGGTCAAACCGCTTTTCCTCACCTTCGAGGCTTTCTCCATAAGCTGCAGTGAAAAATTGTCCAGTCTGAGGGAGGGCAACGACAAATTAACCTTCTCCTCTTCGGTGTATTCAATAAGGTTATTGCAAAGTTCAGGCAGTTTTGAATAATCGCTGGTGCTTAATGAAACAAGAGAAATCTCCTCATATCCTGTTTTTTCTACAGATTTCTTTGCAATGTCGAGCAATTTTTCATAACTTCTTTCCCTTAAAGGCCGGTAGATGAAACCAGCCTGACAGAATCTGCAGCCCCTGATACAACCGCGGAATATTTCCAGCATTATACGGTCGTGAACAGTACCGACATAGGGCACTATAATATCTTCAGGAAAGTCAACTTTATCAAGATCCTCAATTATCCGTCTTTTAACCCTGGATGGTACTCCCTCCCTGTTTGGGGTAATGCTTTTTACAGTACCATCTTCGTTATAGTCAACATCGTAAAATCCGGGGACATATATCCCCTCTATTTTTGCTATTCTGATCAGAAATTCCTCACGGCTCTCCCCTGAACTCTTCCAGACTTTGTATTCATCAATTATTTCATTGGTTACTTCTTCTCCTTCGCCTATAACAAAGAAATCAATAAAATCTGCCAGAGGCTCAGGATTTACCGCACAGGGTCCCCCTGCCAGAACGAAGGGCATTTTATCTTTCCTGTCTTTTGCCAAAACAGGAATACCGCCCAGATCAAGCATATTCAAAATATTGGTATAGCTCATTTCATACTGCAGGGTAAAGCCCACCATATCAAACTCAGAAAGAGGTGTATAGGTCTCCAGTGAAAAAAGAGGAATATTATTTTTCCGGAGTTTTTCCTCCATATCGGTCCATGGCGCAAAAACCCGTTCACAATAAGTATCCTCACGTTTATTAAGAATATGGTACAGAATTTTCATTCCCAAATGGGACATGCCTATCTCATAGTCATCGGGGAAACAGAAGGCAAAGCGCACATCCACATCTTCCGGATTTTTTCTGACCATATTCCATTCATTACCTGTATATTTGGCTGGTTTTTTAACATTCAGCAATATATCATCACTTAAATTTATTCTCATTTCAACCCGCTTTCTAAACCTGTATTCAATACCTGTTTTAAATACTATTTTATTTTAATATTAAAAGCAGCCGCTGTAATATGCTGCTGTATTGATAATTAAAGTACCAGTATAATC
>ERZ773359.530-NODE-530-length-54366-cov-9.796432_pt1 | contig 54366 bp, 50 predicted proteins | sample MGYA00374955_ERZ773359 | MGnify/ENA primary metagenome ERZ773359 (study PRJEB29098, sample SAMN04486028) | biogas fermenter metagenome | study: EMG produced TPA metagenomics assembly of the Biogas fermentation microbial communities from Germany - Plant 4 DNA1... | reverse complement strand
TTACCAGAGCTCATTCTCGGTGGCGCAACGGTTCAGCGCGGCGATTACTTCGTCTTCGTCTTTGCCATCAACCGTAATTGTGATCTGGTCGCCTGGCTCGACGCCTAGACTGAGGAGGTCGAGTAAGCTTTTCAGGTTGCCCTCCTGTTCACCTTTTTTGATCGTTATCGTGCTGGTGAATTTGGAAACACAATTGACCAAAAGGGCAGCCGGGCGGGCATGCAATCCTGTTTTCGTTTTGACGGTCGCGACTAGGACTCGCATGCTGAATCACTCCTTTCTTCCGCGTTCTCCAAAGCGGCTCTGATCTCTTCCGCGGTGGGGAGGGCGAGCACCTTTTGGGCTAGGGCCTTTGCTGTGGTGCTTTTTGCCGCGCGGACCTGTTTTTTTACCGCCAACAAGGCCGACGGGCTCATGCTGAAGGATTCAAGACCAAGGCCGATTAAGAGGGAAGTAAACCGGGGATCACCCGCCATTTCCCCACACATACTCACCTCGATGCCCCCGTCGCGGGCTTGTGTGATCACCATCTTAATAAGACGCAAAACCGCCGGGTGGAAGGGGGTATAGAGGTGAGAGATCTGCTCATTCATCCGGTCAACGGCCAGGGTATACTGGGTCAGATCATTGGTGCCGATACTGACGAAATCCACTTCTTTGGCGAAAAGATCGGTCATGATGGCGGTCGAAGGCACTTCGACCATGATGCCGATGGGAACATGGCCGCTCACGGGGTGTCCTTCTTCGATGAGCTGTGCTCTCACTTCTTCGGCGCATTTTACGGCCGCCCGGTATTCTTCGAGACTGGAGATCATCGGAAACATGATTTTAAGCTGACCATGGACCGAAGCCCGGTAAAGGGCCCGTAATTGGGTGGTGAAAACCGTTTTATTCTTCAGGCAGAGGCGGATCCCCCGTAGGCCTAAGAAGGGGTTCATTTCCGTTTCAAGGTTGAGGGAAGGCAGATTTTTATCGCCACCGATATCCAAGGTGCGGATAACGACGGGTTTTCCTTCCATCTGGACCAAAACTTCTTTGTAAGCCTGGAATTGTTCTTCCTCGGTGGGCAGCGTATCCCGGTTTAAGAAGAGATACTCCGTCCGGAAGAGGCCAATCCCGTCGGCCCCATACTCCAGGGCTTTTGGCAGTTCCCAGGGTTCGCCGACGTTGGCCAGAAGCTTGATGGTTTTGCCGCTTTTTGTCTGTGCGGCAAGGGTTTTCAGGCTGGCCAGCTCTTTTTTCTGTCTATGTAGTACTTCTTGTTTTTGGCGGTAGACGGCGATGGTGTCGGAATCCGGGTTGACGAAAACGGCGCCTTGCTCCCCGTCGATGATGAGGTGATCGCCGCTTTGCACAGAAGCGGTGATCTTTTTCACCCCGACGACGGCGGGCAGCTCCAGAGAGCGGGCGATGATCGCCGTATGGGAAGTGGGCCCGCCTACTTCGGTGATGAACCCTTGGACCTTATCCAAAGGCAGAAGGGCGGTATCGGAAGGGGTCAGTTCGGCGGCGACAATAATGCAATCCTCTTTTATTTCGGGGATTTGCGGTCCGCCCCCCGCGAGAAACTGGAGAACCTGGTTGGCGACGTCTTTCAGGTCAGCTACTCTTTCGCGCATGTAAGCGCTGTTGGCCTGGGACAGTAAGTTGATGTAGAAATTTACGGTTGTCTCCAGGGCAAATTCGGCATTGACCTTTTCTTGGTCAATCTGCTGTTCAACACCGGTGATTAATTCCGGATCTTCCAGGACCATGCGGTGGGCTTCAAAGATTTTCGCGGTTTCCGTTTGCTCTTGCTCCTGGGCCAACGTGATAAGACCTTCGATCCGTGTTTTTGCGGCGGTCAAAGCCTGGTGGAAACGGTCCTTTTCGGCGGTGACATCCTGGATTATCTTCTTTTCAAGCTGAAACTGTTTTTTCGGGAGGACCAGCGCCGGGCCGAGGGCGATGCCTGGGGAAGCAGGAACACCTTTGTACATTCTCAATCACCTTCTTATCAAATAATAAAAGGCATTAACCAAAAAACCTTATTGCTGAGGTTAGGTTAATGCCTGGTGTTACCAGTAACACACCTGTTAAGATCCTTATCATGTTTATTTTACTCAAGAATGGCGAGTTTTGCAACAAAAAATTAAAGTCGGTTTTTGGCGGGGTCTCTTTTTCGGGACGATCGCCTTTGCTTTTTCTGTTGTTATGTTATAATGTTGTTAAACACAATTAGCTAAAACTGGGGATTTGCCCATTGCAAGGGCAGGAGGTGCAATTTATGCCGACCGAATATGCGGTGATCAAATCTTTCAACAATAATGTGGTTCTGGCTGAGCACCAAGGAACCGAAAAGATTTTGATTAAAAAAGGGATCGGTTTTGGCGCCAAACCGGGCGACCGGATTTCGGCCGATACCGATTTCGAGCGGGTCTTTGTGATCGAGAATCCCGAAACCAGCCAACGGTTCAAACAGTTAATTGCGGAGATCGACGATCGGTTGGTTGGGGTCTGTGAGGAGATTTTGCATATGATCTCGTCGGCTACCGGGGAACCCCTGGATGAAGAGTTGCACGTGCGCTTAACCGACCATATTGCCTTTACTGTTTTTCGTCTTCAAAATAACGATCAGATTGAAAATCCCTTTATGATTGAGATCGAGACCCTCTACCCCCAGGAAATGGCGTTGGCCAGAGAAGCAATCCAAATGCTGGAGAAGGCCCTCAACCTGCATATTCCGGAGGAAGAAGCCGGATTTATTGCTCTGCACATCCACTCTTTAAAAACAAAGGATAAGCTCTCCAATACCGTGAAATACGCATATATCTGTAATTCGGCCTTGGAGATTATCGAGGATGAGTTGGCGATTGAGGTTGACCGTAAATCCTTGGACTACGCACGGTTTGCTTCCCATATTCGCTATGCAGTCGAACGAATTATCAAGGGAAAGCCGATCAAAAACGAACTCCTGCCCGCGATCAAGCGAACCTACAAGGACTCCTATCGTATGGCAAAAATGGTGGGCAAGATGATGGCAGAGGAGCTCTATGCGGATGTCCCCCAGGAAGAACTGGGCTACCTTACGCTCCATATCGAAAGATTAAAAAATGCCCTTGACAACTAACAATATATTAACTATACTGTAAATGAAAATAAATAAAACCACCTGAGACAGCGTGCAACCTGTGGGCATGAGCTGGAGGGGATACCCTTCGGCTCTTTTTATTTTGTCCAAAAAAGAAAATAGGAGGTAAAAAGATGAAAGGTAACTTCTTGGGTAAACTGCAACGTCTGGGGAGAGCTTTGATGACCCCGGTCGCAGTGATGCCGGCGGCGGCATTGTTGATGCGTTTAGGCGCCGGTGATGTTCTCGATCTGCCCTGGATGGCCAATGCGGGAAATGCAATCTTTAACAATCTACCGTTGTTGTTCGCCATCGGGATCGCCATTGGTTTGGCCGATGAGAACAACGGGGTGGCTGGGTTGGCGGCGGCCGTTGGCTATTGGGTACTGACTTTGGTGGCCACCACCTTTGATGAAGCCATCAACATGGGAGTCCTTGCTGGTATTATCGCTGGTATTATTGCTGCTTTATTGTACAACAAATACAAAGCAATTAAGCTCCCTGATTTCTTAGGTTTCTTCGGTGGGAGAAGGTTTGTGCCAATTGTCACTTCTTTTGTGGCTTTAGTCCTGGGTGTCATCGCCGGTTTTGTCTGGCCGCTGATTCAGAATTACATTAGCACATTTGGCAATGTGATCGCCACCTCAGGCGCTACGGGCGGCTTTGTCTTCGGTTTTCTCAACCGCTTGTTGATCCCCCTTGGTCTGCACCACGTGATCAACTCCTTTGCTTGGTTCCAATTTGGCGAGTTTGTGAATGCCGCGGGCCAACTCATCACTGGGGACCTCTCCCGCTTCTTTGCTGGTGACCCGACTGCAGGTGTCTTTATGACCGGTTTCTTCCCGGTAATGATGTTTGGACTGCCCGCGGCTTGTCTGGCGATGATCGCCACGGCCAAACCGGAGCACCGGAAATCCGTTGCCGGTATGCTCTTCGGCGTCGCTTTCACCTCTTTCTTGACTGGGATCACTGAGCCGATCGAGTTTCTCTTCATGTTCTTGGCGCCGGTTCTGTACATCCTCCATGCCTTATTGACCGGAATCAGCCTGGCGGTGACTACAGCCTTAGGCATGCGTTGCGGCTTTGGTTTTTCGGCCGGTTTCATCGATTATGTTCTCAGCTTTGGGATCTCCTCGAATCCCCTTGGCCTGCTCGTCATCGGACTGGTCTTCGGTGTAATCTACTACTTCACCTTTGTCTTCTTCATTCAGAAACTGAATATTCCGACCCCAGGCCGGATTGAAGAAGAGTCTGCGGTTCTGTCCAGATTAAGCAACACCGAGCTGCGCGACCGGGCGGCAGAAGTCCTGGCGGCGTTGGGCGGAAAAGAAAACATCAAGGTGCTTGATGCCTGCGTTACCAGAATCCGGATTACGGTAAATGACGGTGAGCAAGTGGACGAAGCCCGCCTGCGGGAACTGGGAGCGACCGCCATCCTCAAGATGCCGGGGAACAACTTCCAGATTGTGGTCGGGACGATGGCTGACCCGTTGGTGACCCATATGAAAGCAGTGATGACTTCCAAGAATATAAGCGGATAATAAACCGTGCGCAAACTGCAGGAGCCATCCGGCTCCTGCAGTCCTTATAAACGATTAAAGTTCAGGAGGAGAAGATGGTAAAAAGACTGCTGGACTGTGGTACCTCGGATTGGCAAAAGATGACGAAAAAGGAGATCTTAGCCGCCATCGCCGCCAGCGAAGGGCGGGTGCTGGTCAGTGAGGTGATCGGCATCTTTCCTCCGTTACTCTGGGATATCAGCAATGCTGAACTGGTGGCGGCCTGTGGGGCCGACCTTATCCTCCTTAATATGCTTGATCTGGAGCAGCCGCAATACTTCGGACTGCCCCCGCATAAACCGGCAGAAGTCATTAAAGAGATCAAAAGGTTGACGGGGAGGTTAATAGGGGTTAATCTGGAAGCAGTCGGGGAAACGACCAGTTTACCCCCGGGACGGTGCGCTTCGGCGAGAAACGCCCGGAAAGCCCGGGAAATGGGGGCGGATTTTATCGTCTTGACCGGGAATCCGGGGACGGCCGCTTCCAACCGGGAGATCAGGAGAGTCCTGACGGAGATTAACCAGGAGGTCGGGGATGAACTGATCATTGCCGCCGGGAAAATGCATGCCGCCGGCATCCTCAGCGAAAGTGGGGAGCGGTTGGTCACCGCCCAGGATGTGGAGGAGTTCATCACGGCCGGTTGTGACATAATTTTGCTACCCGCACCGGGGACGGTACCCGGCATCACCACGGAGTATGTTAAAGGGCTGGTGCAGCTGGCCCATGACCGCGGGGTTCTAACCATGACTACGGTTGGGACTTCCCAAGAAGGTGCCGATGAGCAGACGATTCGGGAGATTGCCCTGCAGGCCAAGATGGCCGGAACCGATCTACACCACATCGGAGATGCGGGTTACCCGGGGATTGCGGTTCCGGAAAACATCATCAGTTACAGCGTGGCAATTCGGGGCCGTCGGCACACCTATCGGCGGATGGCGCGCTCCATCAACCGGTGAGTTACGATATTAATTAGCGATTGCGAGGTTTGGGTATGATGAAAGCAATAAAGAACATTAAAGTAATCACCACAGAGGGGATTATAGAAGACCATGCGGTAGTCTATGACCAAACGATCCGGGAAATTCTTCCGGAGAAACAGCTTCCCCCCGGTTGTAGGGTTGTGGACGGGGGCGGTGCTTACCTTGCGCCCGGATTAATCGATCTGCATATTCATGGTTGCGCTGGTTACGACACCATGGACGATGATGACCAGGCTTTAAAGGTCATGGCCAACCGTTTGGTCTCCACCGGGGTTACTGCTTTTCTACCCACCACAATGACGATGGACCGCGCCCGGATCGAACGGGCTTTGGACCGGATTGCTGCTGCGATGAATGGTGAGCCGGGCGAAGGAGCCCAAATCTTAGGCTGTAATCTGGAAGGGCCTTTTCTCAGTCGGGAAAACAAAGGCGCCCATGATGAACGCTATATTATCGGACCCGATTTTGCGTGGCTTCAGCCTTATCTAGGGGTCATCCGGGTACTGACCGTCGCGCCGGAACTGGACGGCGTTTTGGACTTTATTCGGCAACTGGTCGCCGCGGGGGTCGTTGTTGCTCTTGGTCATAGTAAAGCCACCTATGAAGAGGCGGCGGAAGCAATTGCGGCCGGCGGTTCCCTGATGACGCACCTTTTTAACGCCATGACTCCCCTGCACCATCGCCAACCGGGTATGGTCGGGGCGGCCTTTTCCCATGAGGTGTCCTGTGAAGTGATCGCCGATAATATCCATATCGTGCCGGTGGTCCAAAAACTACTTCCTAAGCTTAAATCCGTTGAACAGTTGGTGTTGGTGACCGATGCGATGCGGGCCTGCCTCCTGGCGGATGGGACGTATGATTTAGGTGGTTTACTCGTCCAGGTCAAGCAGGGTCAAGCCCGCCTCGAGGACGGTACTTTAGCGGGGAGTACGCTAGTGTTGAACGAAGCGGTGCGTAATTTCTACCGTAACACCGAACTTCCCCTGGCGGAAGTTGTGAAGATGGCCACTTTAAATCCGGCCCGGATTCTGCGGCTGGAGGACCGAAAAGGGAGTATCGCCCCAGGAAAGGATGCCGACCTGGTCTTGTGGGATGAAGATTTCAACGTCTTGATGACGATCGTCGCCGGAGAAACGGTCTTTACGGAGCGGACTTCAGATTAGCGATGTTTAGCTCGTTGGGCAGGCGAAAGATGATGGAGCTTGGGTAAGACGTTTGACCGATGAGTGACCAAAGGGTTTGTTTACGATAAAATGCAGTAAAATTGCTGGAGCGATATGGCCGAAGAATACAGGAGTTTTTCATGCAAGTAAGGAGGAAGAGAGATGCTGGGCCTCTTCAAGAAAAACAAAACGATCGAATTTAAAGCTCCGGTTAGGGGAGAGACCGTTGACCTTAGTGTCGTTCCGGATCCAGTCTTTGCGGAAAAGATGGTCGGTGACGGTTTGGCTTTTAAACCGGAAGAGGGAATTCTCTACGCCCCGGTTAGCGGCGAAGTAGTGCAGGTTTTTCCGACCAAGCACGCCCTGGGGCTACGGACAAAAGAAGGGTTGGATGTTTTAATCCATATTGGCCTCGATACGGTGGAGATGAAGGGCGAAGGCTTTACCAGTTTTGTCGAACCTAACCAATGGGTTAATGTCGGCGATAAGCTGTTGGAGTTTGATTTAGACCTGATTGCCGCCAAGGAGAAATCGACGCTCAGTCCGTTACTGATCACCAATATGCCGATGGTAAAGGAGCTTAATTGTTACTTGGGGAAGGTAACACCACGGACAACGGTGATGAAGGTGAAGATCTAGCGTTTAATGGGGGAACCGTCGTGAAGGCGGTTATATCCTCCCGTTGACGCCGGAAATAACGACCGAATTATTCGGTGCGTATGACCGCCTGCGTGCAGGGCGGTTTTTTGTTTGGTGATTGATTCTAATCTTGAATTAACTATAATATAAAGTGGTCGCTAAGCATATGATGCCAAGAAAATCAATCGGCGGAGAATACCGTAGCCCAGCTAGGTTACGGCAAAGGCAAGCATAATCGCGAGCGACGAGTGACGAGAAGTAGAGGTGATCCAATGAAATCTTACCGAAAGGAACTGGTCTTCAACACGAAAAAACGGTTCGAGTTGATTAACATCACCGACCAGGTGGAGGCGGCGCTGCGGGAAAGTGGGATTAAGGAGGGGCTCTGCTTGGTTAATGCGATGCACATTACGGCCAGCGTCTTTATTAACGACCACGAAAGCGGTCTGTGGCAAGATTACCAGAATTGGCTGGAGAAGCTCGCCCCCCACGAACCGATTGCCCAGTACCGCCATAATCTCACCGGTGAAGATAACGGTGATGCCCATCTAAAAAGACAGATTATGGGCCGGGAAGTGGTGGTTGCCGTGACCGACGGGAGGCTTGATTTTGGCCCATGGGAGCAGATCTTTTACGGCGAGTTCGACGGTGGGCGGCGGAAACGGGTGCTCATCAAGATTATTGGCGAATAAAAGTCGACCGGGAGCTGGTGGCAAAGCCAGCTCCTTTTTTGATCGGTGTTTTTTCGGGGTTATTTCTCCTTATGATAACAATGGGCAGGCTACGGAACAAGGCTCCACCGCGCCGTGTGTTAAGGGTGGGTTTTTCAACAACGCAACAATCAATCAAAAATAAACAAAAAATTTGCCGAAACCTGAAGGAATATGCTCGAATGTGTCGTATTGTTATTATATCAATGAAGCTAAGGGAAGCAGGAGGAGTTAATTTTGTTTCCGGAAGAAAGACGGCAGAAATTGATCTCCGCATTGGAACAACATTATAGTATGTCCGTGAGTGAAATCGCTGGACGCTTAGGGGTTAGTGAGGCTACGGTCCGACGGGATCTCAACGAACTGCAGAAGTTAGGAGTGATCCGACGTACCCACGGGGGTGCCCTGCTCGCTTCCCAACGCAAGTTTGAACCAACTTACACCGATAAAAAGGACCGCTTTTTGCCACAGAAACAGAAGATCGGCCGGGTTGCCGCTGGATTGGTGGAAGATGGGGAAACTGTGATCTTGGACGCCGGGACGACCACCTTGCAGATGGTCAGGCATTTGAAGGAGAAAAAGAACATCACCGTGATCACCAACGCGATGACCATCATTGAAGAGCTGGAAGGCAATGAGGAACTGGACTTGGTGGTGATCGGTGGTCGTTACCGTTCTAGTACCCGGGCGTTGGTGGGCCCTATGGCGGAGGAAAATCTACAGAACTTCCATGCGGATAAAGTGTTTATTGCCGCCAATGGTTGTACGCTTACAGAGGGACTGACCACCCCGAACATGACGGAAGCATTTACGAAGCGGGCGATGGTAAAAGCCGGATCCAAAGTGATTGCCGTTTTGGACCACAGTAAGTTTGGAGAGGTTAGTATGACTATGATTACCCCGCTCTCCCAGCTTGATATGATCATTACCGATGACGGCATCGACAGGAAACTCCAAAAGGAACTGGAAAAGATGGGGGTTCAAGTTATCATCGCCGAATAAAACCGGGTATGTGTGGAGGAGGATCGAAATTGAAGAGACGACAGGTGACCACGGTCACCCCCAATCCCGCCATTGACAAGACATACTGGTTAGAAGGGCTGCAGCCGGGGCGACAAAACCGGGTCAGCCGCGTGCGGGTTGATCCGGGCGGAAAAGGGATCAATATTGCCCGTATCCTCAAGGGCTATGGTCTGGAGGTGGCGGCCCTTGGGTTTTTTGGCGGCATCATGGGCCGGGAATTGCTCAACATGTTAGAAAAAGAGGGCGTGCAGACCGCGCCGGTCTTTGTGGACGAAGACACGAGAACCAACACGAAGATCATGGATCCAACCAGTGGTGCCGAGACCGAGATCAATGAGCCGGGGCCTTATGTCGGTGAAAGGGAACAAAGCCTAATCGAACAGCATTTGGCGGATTACGCGCTGCAAAGTGGATATACGGTTTTCTCAGGGAGTTTACCCCAGGGATGTCCGTCCGAATTTTACCGGAGACTCATTGCCACCGCCCACCAACATGGGTGCAAAACGATCCTTGATACCTCCGGACCGGCTTTAAAAGAAGGGATTAAAGCGGCTCCTTATCTGATCAAGCCGAACCATCATGAACTTTCAGAGTTGATTGGCCGGGAGATTACGACACCGGCCACGGCCGTGGAAGCCGCGGCCCATTTGGCTGCGGCATATCGTATTGCCGTCGTCGTCGTCTCTTTGGGGCCGCTGGGTGCTGTGATGACAAGTTCAGAGGGGGCCTTCCACGCTATCCCGCCGAAGGTCAAACCGGAAAATACCATTGGAGCCGGTGATAGTTTAGTGGCTGGTATTATCTACGGCATGGTCACGGACCAACCCCTGGCCGAATGTTTGCGGCTGGGTGTAGCCTCCGGGACTTTAGCGGTGACCAACCAAGGAACCTCTGTTGCCAAACCGCAGATTGAAGAGGTGTTAGCGCTGGAGAAACAGGTCGAGTTGAAGCGGTTGGATTAAACTTGGCACCAGGGTAAAATACTTTGATTAAGGGAGGTACGGGCCAGATGAAAGTTGGTGATCTTTTGCAACCGCAACTAATAAATCTGGAGCTCAAGGCGACTTCAAAAGCGGAGGCCATTGGTGAATTGGCGTCCTTAATGGCGAACGCCGGGTTTCTTGATGACGCCCAAGCTTATATTGGGGCGGTTATGGAACGGGAGGCAGTCGGTAGTACCGGCGTCGGTATGGGCGTGGCCATTCCCCACGGTAAATCCAAGGCCGTCCGCGAAGCCTGTGTCGCCTTTGGCAAGTCCGAGTCCGGTGTGGATTTTAACGGTCCGGACGGACCCGCCCATCTGATCTTTTTGATCGCGGTACCGGAAAATGCGGATAACCATCATTTAAAGATCCTGGCGAAACTATCCCGGATGTTAATCCACGAAGAAGTCCGGACACAACTGAAACAAGCTACTTCGAGCGTAGAAGTGTTGAATACTTTGAATAGTCGCGATTAAGCGGTTGGAAAGGAGGTGGTTCCATGAAATTTGTTGCTGTAACCGCCTGCCCGACGGGAGTGGCCCATACGTATATGGCGGCCGAAGCATTGGAGATGGCCGCGGAAGAACTCGGCCATGAGATTAAAGTAGAAACCCAGGGCTCAATCGGGATCGAAAATGAGATCACGCCGGAGGAGATCGCCGCGGCCGATGCGGTCATCTTTGCGGTGGATATGTCGGTAACCCGATCCGACCGGTTTGCCGGAAAACCGATCCTGAACAAAGGCGTCTCTGAGGTGATTAAACATCCGCGGGAGGCAATTTTAGCTGCTGTTGAGTTGGTGGAGAAAGGAGGGGAACAGTCGGTACAGAGAGATAGCGCAGAACCTAGGTCGGAGGAACCAAGTTCGGTTTCCAGTCAAGGAAGAAAAGGGGAAAAAGAAAAAAGGAAGGTGTTGTTTGGATGGCTAAAACGAAAATAAGTATACGGAATAGTTTGATGACCGGTGTGTCGTATATGATTCCTTTTGTAACCGCTGGTGGTATTCTGATTGCTTTATCCTTTTTAATCGGCGGTTACCAGGTGGAAAGCGGTACCTTTGCCGGTTATCTCAACCAAGTGGGTGGTACGGCTTTTGGTTTGATGGTCCCTGCACTCGCTGGCTTCATTGCTTTCTCTATTGCTGACCGCCCCGGAATTGCACCGGGGATGATTGCCGGCATGTTGGCTTCCAACATTGGGGCCGGCTTCTTGGGCGGTTTAATCGGTGGTCTGCTTGCCGGTTTTGTCGCTCTCTGGATAAAAAACTGGCCGGTGCCCAAGTCCCTTTCGAAACTGATGCCGGTCTTAATCATCCCGTTAATCTCTTCGGCGATTGTCGGCTTATTAATGGTCGTTGTGATTGGTTTGCCTGTCAAAGGAATCATGGATGGCTTAACCAACTGGCTCCGGGGCCTCTCCACCGGTAGTTCCGTTTTCCTGGGGGTCATTTTAGGTTTAATGATGGCCTTTGACATGGGCGGACCGGTGAATAAAGTGGCCTACGCTTTTGGGTTGGCGATGATTGCGGAGAACATTCTTGAACCCCACGCGGCGATTATGGCGGCGGGGATGACCCCACCGCTGGGTTTGGCCTTGGCAACGGTGTTGGCCCCGCAAAAATTTACGAAACGGGAGATTGATGCCGGTAAAGCAGCATGGATCATGGGCGCTTCTTTCATCACCGAAGGGGCGATCCCCTTTGCCGCCGCTGATCCGTTCCGGGTGATTCCGTCGATTATGGCAGGGTCGGCCGTGGCCGGAGCGTTGTCCATGTTGTTTGGCTGTACCCTCGTTGCCCCCCACGGTGGGATCTTTGTTATCCCGATGATTGGCAACTTTGGCCTGTATCTAGTGGCTTTAGCTGCTGGAACGATCGTTACCGCCCTCGTGGTCAATGCCTTGAAACCAGCGCTTGATCAGGAGGTTGCCGAAGGGACGGGTGTTAGCGGGTAAGCGTCGACAAGGCCGGAACCGTGAACCGGCGAGCAGTTTGCGCTGCTCGCCGGAAAAGCGATTCGAGGTGGAGTAGATGGTTAAAAAAATGGTCACGATCAAAAACAAGTCTGGTTTGCACGCCCGACCCGCGGCGGTCTTCATGGAAAAGGCCCAAGAGTTTGCAAGTCAGATCTACCTGGCGCGTCCCGGAGAGGAACCGGTAAACGGGAAAAGCATCCTGGGAATCCTTACGCTCGGTGTGGAAAAAGGGTCGACAATTGAGATTGCGGCGGAAGGGCCCGATGCGGAAGAAGCCGTGGCTGCCCTGGCTGATTTGGTTGAATCCTTTGAAGCCGATCTTTAGAGCACGAAGTTAACGGGCCAGGGTATTTTAAGGCGGCCGGGGCATAGTTTCCTTTGGTTAATGGTTAAACTTATAACCGGAGTAAACTACCAAAGGTGAACAGATGCAAAAGAGGAAAGCCGCCAAAATGGTCTGTGTCCAAATAGAGCGAATAGCGGAAGCGATGGGATACCCATCCGACCTCCGGGTGACGCCCGTAGGCAAGGAAGGGTTATCCCATCTTCTTTATTTAAACAGTCTTGTGGACGATGAAACGGTGGCGTGGGCCACAGATCAATTTGCCGCCTTCACGGCGGTGCGGACAGCAGGGCTAGAGCTTCCGGTACGGGGACGCCTCCGCCCGCTAGATGGTTCCAGCGCTGCGGTCGAGGTGTTACTGGAGGGCAACTTAGTAGTGGTCAATGGAGAAATGTTGGCCGTTGAAGCCCAGGGTTGGCTGAAACGGGAACCGCAAGAACCCGAGACCGAACGGGTGATCCGCGGCCCGCGGGAGGGCTTTACCGAGACGCTGGCGGACAATATCGGGCTGGTGCGGCGTTGGATCCGGGACCCCTCCTTACAAGTGGAAGAACTGCGGGTCGGTCGGCGCACCAAAACCCGCGTTGTTCTGGTCTACCTGGCCGATGTGGCCCCGCCCCGGATGGTAAGCGAGGTCCGCCGCCGGCTGGAAGCGCTTGACCTTGACGGTATCTTAGAGTCCGGCTATATTCAACAGTTAATCACCGACCGGCGGGCCAGTATCTTTCCGTTAATCCAGGCCACCGAGCGCAGTGACCGGATCGCCGCTGGTATCCTGGAAGGACGGGTTGCGATCTTGGTGGATAAGAGCACCACTTCCTTACTGGTCCCAGTGACCATCAATGAACTTTACCAAACACCCGAAGATTACTATTTAAGCTTTTGGGTGGGCTCCTTCCTCCGTCTCATCCGGCTCTTGGGGAACAATTTGGCGGTAGCCCTGCCCGGTCTTTATATTGCGGTGACCGACTTTCATCCGGAACTTCTCCCCACCCAACTGGCTTTAGCGATCGCGGGCACCCGTACCCGGGTTCCGGTACCGCTACTGGCGGAGCTCTTCATCATGGAGATTGCCGTCGAGGTCTTCCGGGAGGCTGGATTAAGGCTCCCCGGTTCTGTCGGTCAGACTTTGGGCATGGTGGCCGGGTCTGTTTTAGGACTCACCGCGGTGCAGGCCGGCTTCGTTTCGCCGGCCACCTTGGTGGTGGTCGCCGTGACAGCGATCGCTTCTTTTACCGGACCCAACTACGAAGTTGGTGTTACCTGGCGTCTCTTAAAATTTATGCTGGCGATTGCCGCTGCATTGTTTGGTTTGCATGGTCTGACCATCGCCGGGATCTTGGTATTGGTCCATGCCGCTGACCTCAAATCCTTTGGTGTTTCCTATTTAGCGCCGTGGGCCCCCCTCCAATGGGAAGAACTGGGGGATGCTCCGGTGCGCAAACCTTTTTGGGCCCGTTGGCACCGGCCGGAGACCTACCGGCCGCGGAATAAACTACGGACCGGTGGAACCAAAAGAGAGGATGACGAGGACGATGCATGAGGAAAAAACCAGCCTTGGACCGTGGCTTTACTGGAGCTTAATGACCATTGTTCCCCTCAGCTATGGTTTGATTAACCTTCCATACTACGCCACGGAAGTGATGGGGGCCAATGGCTATCTGGCGGTGCCGATCGCGCTGGTCCTGGCGTTCCCGTCGCTCGTGGCCATCTACCAAGTGATGAAAAGGTTTCCCAACTTGAATCTGCTCCAATCCGGGATGAAAATCACCGGTCCTTTCTGTGGCAGCCTTTGCGGGCTGGGTTACCTGATTGTGCTTCTTTTAACGCTGATCTTGTTCACCCGCGAGCGGGTTAATCTCGTCAAAGATTATCTGTTACCCAATACCCCTTTGCTGGTTTTAGTAACCACCTATCTCTTAAGTGCGGCCTATCTTGCTTCCCGCGGGTTAGAAACCATCGCGCGGTTGGCTTCTTTTGTTATCCTTCCGATCGTACTTGTCTTACTACTGCTGGCGGTTGGCGTCTTACCGGAGATTAATGTTAATCGCCTCCGGCCGGTCTTCCACCCCGATCTGAAGCTTTATTTGCCGGGCGGGTTTTCGGTTCTTTATTCCTTTTCACCGGTGGCGATTTTTGCCCTGATCACCCCTTATCTCCGGGAGATCCAAAGGAAAATCCCCCGTTATACCGCAGGGGCCCTTTTGCTTCTGGTCTTTTTCTATATGTTGTTTACGGTTGGGGTGATCGGGACTTTCGGTTGTGAGTACGGGCGGCGCCACGCTTTTCCGTCTCTCGAAATGGTGCGGGCGATGGAGTATCCCTACCTCCTCCTCGAACAAGCCGGATTGTTCATGATCATTGTCTGGAACACACTGGCGCTGGTAGGGTCCGGCTTTATCTACTACGCGGTGGCTTTGGGTTTCTCGCAAGTCCTGGGGCTTTGCGACTATAAGCGGCTGGTCTGGTTCTTGCTTCCGGTCAAATTCTTGCTGGTGATGTACCCGGAAAATTCGGGGGAGACAAAGGAATTGATCGAATATGCCAAGAATTACGGATGGATCCCCCTTTTTGGCCTCCCCCTCTTCTATTATCTTTGCGCTTTAGTCTTGCGGAAGAGAGAGGATAAACGATGAAAGGGAAGGCGGTTCTTCTTTGCTTAATTCCGTTTTTGTTGATGGGTTGCTGGGATGCGGAAGAGATTAACGACCGGGTTATTGTTTTGGCTGGCGGGGTGGATCTGGTCGATAATGGACGGATCAAACTAGCGCTGCAAGTACCGATTGTGGAGGAGGTATTACCGATCTTTGGGAGCCCGCAGGTGAATAAGCGATCCTTTGCGGTCCTGACCGCCGAGGGGGAAAGCGTCTTTGCGGCGGTGCCGAAACTCCAGAGCAAAACCCAACTACCGCTTGCCTGCCAACGCAAGACGCTTTTCTGCCGATTCTGAAGTATGATGCGGCCGAGGAGACTTTTATCGTCGAGGGTCTAGGGGTGTTCCATAACGACCGGCTGGTTGGTGAGTTGTCGGGAGTGGAAACCCGGATGTATGGGCTTCTCAGCGGTAGAGCCAGGAGTGCCTACCTTAATCTGCATATTCCTGAATACGGCCGGGTTACCATGCGCCACGTTCGGTCAAAAACGAAAATCGGTTATAAAAAGAACCGGGACGCACCGGTGATCACGATCAAGATTAAAGCCCGTGGTATTCTCGGGGAATCGACTGCTATGGCGGTTAAATTGAACCGGCAAGATCGACGACGGATTAACAGTGCGGTTAGCGCCTTTTTAGAACGGGAGATGCGTAAAACCCTCGACAAACTGCAAGGTTTCGGCGCGGATCTTCTGGCGCTCGGGGAAGTATACCGGATTAATAATCCGTTGACTTGGGAACCCTCCGCTTGGGAACAGCTTTACCCGCAGATGCCCATAGAAGTAAAAGTCCAGTTCACCATGGACAACTACGGTGTTATGCGGTAGGGATTGTCTAAAATAGGGGCACGGCTCCAGACGATGCTTGAAAAAACTAAACTCCCACGAGGTGGGAGTTTTTTATTGGCGCAGGGTGCTATCGGCTAAAAAGTTGTTTCACCCCGATATGTCTCGGGAGTTTCGCGCGGTTAAGAAGATGGTTTGGTGCCGCGGACAAGATAAATTGCGGGCATTGACAAAATGGCGACAAACAATTTTAAAAACACGTTTGTGGTAAAAATCGCGAGGATCACCGGAAAGGCATGTACACCGTAAAAGGCAACGAGTACAAATAAAAGCGAGTCTACGGGCACACTGATTATATTAGAGGCTAACACCCGCCCCCATTGCATACGGTGCGCAAATTTCTTGACCCAGATTTCATAGACTTGCCCGTCAATTAACTCCGCAACGACTTCGGCAATGATGGAAGCAAGCGTAATCCGGAAAACCGGGGATAAAACCAGCCCAAATTCGGCTTGTAAGCCAACGGACGGGTCCGGAGGCAAAAGCGCGACCAGCCAGAACAAGCCGGCCATAAAGAGGTTGATCCCAGCAGCGAGAAAAATGAGAAGGCGTGCTACTTTTAGGCCGGCTACTTTGTGGACAAGATCCCGCAGGGTAAAGGTGATCGGGTAAATTAAAGTTCCCGCATCCATACTAAAGCCGAACAAGGAGATGATTTTTAAACTGGTGATGTCGGACAACATCTGGGCGGCAACGTAGAGTACGGAGAGGATAATTACGGTACGAAGAAAGTCTTTCTTTCCCAAAAGAAACAGCTCCTTTGTTTTTTTATTGTGGTGGGTATCCGCGACCACCAATTCTAATGAGCAGACAAGGCTTCCCATTCCCTATTGTGTTCATTATCACACCCAAATTTCCTTCCTGGCTCTTTCCGATCTATACGGTTTTAGGAAGGTTTTTTCTTTTGCCAATGGGGTGCGGGGGCATGACGCAAAAGGAAAAATAGGAAGACTGACGAAGTGATTACCACAAAATGCATAGAGGAAAAGGAAGCCTCATAAGGTACTTTTAGAAAGGAACAGTGGGAGTTTCAGCGTTCTTTTTTTACGAATTTAAGGGGGAATCGAAATGAATTCCGGAATTAAAGGCGGTTTAATCCTTGGGGTATCATTAATCATCGCGGCGGTCATCTTTGGCTCCTATTTTTACCGGGCGCAGAGTCCGGGGCAGACCATCAGTGTGGTCGGGGCCGCCTCCCAGGATTTTGAGGCGGATCAGGTGAAGTGGACGCTCAATATCGAAGAGGAAGTTTTGGGTGACAACCTGACGGCCGGTTATGTAAAACTTCAAGCGGTCCGGGAAAAAATTTTTGCCTTGCTTGAAACAAAAGGTATCGGGCGCGATTGTATCACTATGAAACCGGCCCACGTCTATAAGGAGTATGATTACAACGGGAACACCCGGGTTTTTCGCGGGTACCAATTCCAACAGACGATTTACGTCATTACCGACCAGGTTGAAGCGGTGGAAGCCTTGGCTTTTGATCCGGTGGAACTACTGGCCGGAGGGACGATCAACTCGAGTTTGGAATACTTCTATTCTGGTATCGATGAATTGAAAAAGGAACTGGTGGGGGAAGCGACCAGAAATGCCCGGGAACGGGCGGAAAAGATGGTGGAACAGACCGATGTGCAGATTGGCAAGATCGTTTCCGTCCGTTCTGGCGTGTTTCAGATCACCGAACCCAATTCAACCCGGGTCGAAGCCTATGGCATCCATGATACCTCGACCCGTCGGCAACAGATCCGGGTCACGGCCCATGTCACGTTTAACCTGAAATAAGCACAAAAAACCGGAGGCAGATGCACCTCCGGTTTTTTGTCAGTTTATACGTTCCCTTTTTTCTTGTTCTGATTTAGTGGTTCTGGGTTTCGTGCCTTAAAACCTGCTGATTTAACGCTGCTTTACGCTGTAGGCACCAAACGGCGTCTATTTGGATTTGGTTTTCGAATAAACATCAAAGGCGACGGCCATTAAAAGGACAAAACCTTTGATTGTCATCTGCCAATCGCTACCGATCCCCATAATCGACATCCCGTTGTTGAGCACGCCCATCACTAAAGCCCCGATGATCGCCCCAATTACCGTGCCAATACCGCCGGTGGAAGAGGCACCGCCGATAAAACAAGCGGCGATCGCATCCATTTCAAAGCCATTACCCATCAAAGGAAAAGCCGAATTGGTACGGGCGGCAAAAGCGATCCCGGCGATGGCCGATAATACTGACATGTTCAAGTACACAAAGAACAGAACTTTTTTGGTGTCAATTCCCGAAAGGATGGCGGCCTTCTCATTACCACCCAAAGCATAGATATAGCGGCCGGGTACTGTTTTGGTGGTAAAGAAATGATAGACAAAGATTAAAACACCAAGAATCACCAGAATGATCGGAAGCCCCTTATGGGCGGCTAACGCCAGGGCAAAGAGGTTGATCGCCAGGATCACAATGATCAGCTGGGCGACGAAGAGCGAGCGCGGCATAATCTCCCTGCTATTTTCAAACTTCCTTTTCCGGTTTCTGATTTGGACATACAGGAGAAGCAGCGAGGACACCGCCGCAATAACGATGGGTGTCATGTTTAAATTCGTAAGATTAGGGAAGATATCCGGGATATATCCGGAGCTAATCTTCTGAAAGGATCGGGGGAAAGGCGATAAGGTCAACCCCTTTAGAATGGTATTGGTTAGCCCGCGGAAGATAAGCATCCCGGCAAGGGTCGCGATGAAGGGAGGGATCCGCACGTAAGCAATCCAGAAACCCTGCCAGCTTCCGATCACCGCGCCAATCAGGAGTCCGATGGTGAGAGCGAGAGTAACATCCATTTTTTTGTTGATAACCAGCGTCCCCACGATGGCAGCGGTGAAAGCCGCTACTGAACCAACAGAGAGATCAATGTTACCACCAGTTAGAATACAGAGCGTCATTCCAATGGCCAAGATTAAAACGTAACTGTTTTGCAGAATGAGATTGGTCACATTCATCGGGACCAAAAGAACACCGTCTGTCGCAATTTGGAAAAAGATCATAATGACAATTAAGGCAATAAGCATCGCATATTGGCGCATATTGGTTCTTATTGTGTAGCCAATCGAGGTAACTTTAGCCGCCGGTTTCATCTTTCCATTTTCCATCAGTAACGCCCCCTATTACTCTGCATAATGCATTTCATTATACTTTCCTGCGACGCCTCTTCTTTCATGAGCTCGCCGACGATTCTTCCTTCGTTCATCACATAAATTCGATCGCAGATTCCCAGGATTTCGGGAAGTTCCGAGGAGATAAAGATGATTGCTTTGCCCTCCTCAGCCAGCTGATTGATGATGTTATAAATTTCATATTTTGCGCCGACATCGATTCCCCGTGTAGGTTCGTCGAGGATTAAAATATCCGGAGCGGCAAAGATCCACTTTGCCAGCACTACTTTCTGTTGGTTTCCTCCGGAGAGGTTTTGTACTTTCTGAAAGATACTGGACGATTTTATATTCAGTTTTTCCCGATAGGTTGTGGCTGCTGCGTTCTCCAGATCATCATCGATGATCCCTCTTTTACTGATCTTATTCAAACTTGATAAAGATATATTGTGTTTGATATCCTCAATACCAATCAAACCAGCGGTTTTCCGGTCTTCGGTTACATAGGCCAGACCATTATTAATGGCTTGTTGAACGGTGTCGAGCTGGAGTTCTCTTCCGTCCTTAAAGACCTGCCCGCTTATATTTCTGCCATAAGCTTTTCCGAAGATGCTCATGGCAAACTCGGTTCGCCCGGAACCCATCAGCCCCGAGATGCCGACAATCTCTCCTTTATGCACCTTAAGGCTGACATCTTTGATCACTTTGCGCCCTTCGATGAGGGGGTCATAGACGTTCCAGTTTTTCACCTCAAAATAGACATCACCGATCCTGGGTTGGCGTTTCGGGAACCGGTCAACCAACTCCCGGCCGACCATTCCTTTGATGATCCGGTCCTCGTTGATCCCACCGTGTTCAACTTGGAGTGTTTCGATGGTGGCACCATCCCGGAGAATGGTGATGGAGTCAGCGACTTTAATCACCTCATGCAGTTTGTGGGAGATGAGGATGGAAGTAATCCCGTTCTTTTTTAACTCCAGGAGGAGTCTTAACAAGTTATCCGCATCTTCTTCATTGAGCGCGGCTGTAGGCTCGTCCAGGATCAAAAGTTGCACGTCTTTAGCCAAGGCTTTGGCAATCTCCACTAGTTGCTGTTTCCCGACCCCCAGGTCTTTAATGAGCATATGGGGGTTATCATGAAGACCGACCATTCTTAGGATCTTGGTCGCTTCGGAGTAGGTTTTTTCCCAATCGATCACACCGCGTTTTGCCCGTTCGTTACCGAGAAAAATGTTTTCGCCGATGGAAAGGTAGGGGACAAGCGCCAGTTCCTGGTGGATGATGACAATGCCATTTTTTTCACTGTCTCTGATGCTTCTGAAAACACAATGTTTCCCCTTATAGAAAATGTCCCCGCTGTAAGTCCCGTAGGGAAGTACGCCGCTTAAGATATTCATGAGCGTAGATTTACCAGCACCGTTTTCTCCGACCAGAGCATGGATCTCGCCAGCGGTAACTTTGAAATTGACATTGTTGAGTGCTTTAACACCACCAAAATTTTTCGTGATGTTTTTCATCTCAAGTATTGTTTGCATCTAATCCCGCCCTTTGCTCATGTTCCCATGGTTTAGAGGTTCTGGGCAGATTCCCGTGTTGAATCTGCCCAGAACACCGTGGAATTTCATTTTTCGGGATTACCGAACCGACCTTTCGTTTGGTAATCCCTTATCCTCAAAACAGCTTCTTTGCGTAAGTGTCCGTTCTCACTGGCTACCGCGTAGATTAATACTGACTTTTCAATTATTGCTGGAGATCCGCTTCGGTGTAGTATCCGCTGTCAATGAGCAATTCTTTATAGTTATTGGCGTCAGCATAAACCGGCTCACACAGGAAGGAGGGGACTTTCTTGACACCGTTATGGTAGGTTTCCGTGTCGTTGACCGGTGCTTCTTCCCCTTTCATGATGGCTTCGACCATTTCGACCACTTTGGCCGCCAGGGTTCTGGTGTCCTTGAAGATGGACATGGACTGTTCCCCGTTGATCATGGCGATCACATTGGGTTTGTCGCAGTCTTGGCCGGTGATGATCGGGAACGGTTTATCAGGAGTACCGAAACCGGCGTTTCGGAGGGAGGTGACAATCCCAATTGCCAAGCTGTCGTTGGGGGAGAGGACGGCATCAAGTTTACGGCCACCGGCATAATGGGCGGTAATCAAGTTATCCATCCGGGCTTGGGCGTCGGCCGAATCCCATCCATGAATGGCAATGGTCGTGAACTCCGTTTGTTTACTGGGCACGATCAGTTTTCCGGCGTCGATATACGGCTGGAGGATACTCATCGCACCACCGTTGAAGAAATAAGCGTTGTTGTCGTCGGGGGAACCAGCAAACAGTTCAATATTGAAGGGACCATCTTTCTCTTTCAAGCCGAGCTTCTCTTCGATGTATTTACCTTGAATCACACCCACTTGGAAGTTGTCGAAGGTCGCGTAGTAGTCCACATGCTCGGAGTTCATAATCAAGCGGTCGTAAGCAATAACTTTAATATCGTTCTCCGCGGCTTTCCGTAAGACTTCGGTCAAAGCCGAACCGTCAATGGAGGCAATGACCAGCACCTTACATTTTTTCGTAATCATATTTTCCAACTGTTGAATCTGGGTGTTAACGTCGTTGTTGGCATATTGGAGGTCAACTTTGAAACCCTTTTCTTCCAGTTTCGCCTTCATGTTGGCACCGTCTTGGTTCCAACGTTGCAAGGACTGGGTGGGCATCGCCACACCGATCAAGTTCTCATCGGCTTTCTTTTTAAAGCATCCGGTTAAGCTAAAGACAAGGAGAACCACGCATAAGACGAGCAAACATTTTTTCATTGAGCTTCTACCCCTTCCTTTTGAAAAATTTTCTTTGAGCACACCCTGAAAAACGTGAGGAACTGATTAACTTGGCGATCACCCCATTTCATTTCGGAGCTATAATCTATGGCTTAAAAGTAGATCTCAGGTTTTTGCCCATGCTGGTAATGTTCAGCCACTCATACCTGCGGCATTAAATGACGAAGGGAATTAGGTCAAAGCTGGATGAGTAATGACCGGCTAATATTTTCCGGATGCTAGCTGCGGACTATAGTTTGACGTGGGTTGAGATGGGTGTAGCATGTGAAAGGAGGATACTTACTGTGACAAATCTTCAGCGGGCGAGGCGTAACCAGTGGTCAGAAGAAATTTCCTAAGCCCGACCCGTCCTAACTGAAGATCGGAGTTTGGCGCAAAGTTAATGTAAAGGTAACACAAACGTTTGTGAAAAGTTATCCAATTAATATGTCGCACAATTAATATGTCGCAATATTATTTATAATCCATTACTAAATATTAAACACAAATCGCTTTTTTCCTCTCTAAAAATCACGGTATCGAAGAAAAATATATCCGGAAGGGAAGAAAAGAATGCTTTCGAGGCGAATCACCGTTTGAAAAGGGGGTTAGGGAAGCGCGGAGGGAATTTAAAGCAGGAATCGGTTGAACGACCAAGAATAAATTGTAGATCCATCGCTCGAAATGGAAAAAATAGATTAATATGCTTAAACCAGTCTAGTTTAGACGGCAGTTCTCAAGGAGGCACGAAAATGACGGAACGATCGATTCACCCTCTTGCCGGGCAGCAGGCCCGACCAGAGGACCTTTATACCAAGGAACAGATTTCTACTTGGTACACTAATCCAGACGGCCCCTTACAGCCGGTCAAGAACGGAACATCTGGACACCGGGGCCATACCGGTGTCGGTTTTTCCGCGACTCACGTGGCAGCTTTGACCCAAGCGTTGGTTGATATCCGGCGTGAACGGGGTACCTTTGGACCGGTGCTCCCGGAAGATCTTAAGGAGAAACCGCTCGGTCCGGTGGTGATGGGCAAGGATGTGCGTTTTGCTTCGGATCTAGCCCAAGAAACGGCGGTGGAGGTTTTTGCCGGGAACGGAATGAAAGTTCTTCTCCATCGGGGCGGGCGGAGTACCCCGACTCCGGTGATCTCCCATGCCATCTTGACCCGGGTTGCCCAGGGCGAAAAGGTGGAAGGGGTCATTATTACTGCTTCCCATAACCCCCCTGAAGATGCCGGGTATAAGAGTAACGGGTTGGACGGTGGTCCCAATACCCGGACCGAACCGATCGATGAAAAGGGCAACTATTATCTTAAACATAGTACCGAGATTAAACGGCTGCCCTACCAGACCGCGGTGGAAAAGGGGCTGGTCGAAGAGATTGACCTGGTTACCCCCTACGTCCGGGAGTTGGGCGGTGTGGTCGATATGGAGCTGATTAAAAAGGAGCGCTTTGCCGTCACGCCCCTTGGTGGGTCCGCCAACGGCTACTATGAGGCGGTTAATGCGCTGTATGGCACCCAAATCGAAGTGGTCCTTTCGGAGGCGGATCCCACCTCTTCCCGCCGGACCTATGACTGGGACGGTAAGCTTCGTGGTGACCCCTCCTCCCACTACGTGATGATGGCGGTGCAGGGGATGCGGGAGAAACTGCGGGTGCCCTTTATCGGCGCCAATGATAATGATGCGGACCGCTTCGGGGGTGAGGACGGGACCGGAATCTTAAACCCCAACCATGTTCTGTGTGTCCTCTTCAACTACCTGGCCGCTAATCGGGACTTTCCGGCGGCGATGGGGGTTGGGCGCACGATCGGGACGACCCACTTGTTGGACCGGATTGCGGCCCACTACGGTCGTCCGGCTTATGAAGTAAATGTCGGCTTTAAACATTACGTAGCCGGGTTGAGGACAGGGAAATACGTCTTGGCCGGGGAAGAGAGTGCCGGGGTTTCCTTTCCGCGCCGGGACGGCAGCCTTTGGGTGACGGAAAAGGACGGGATCGCCGCGGTCCTGTTGATGATGGAAATCATGGCCGCCACCGGTAAAGATATCGGCACCCTCTACCGGGAGCTGGAGCAGCAGTACGGTCCTTATCAGTATGAACGGGAAGACCAGTCGGCCCGTCCGGAGCAGAAGGCCCGCTTAAGCCAACTGGCGGCCGACCCGAACCAGGTGAAGGCGCTTCTTGCCGGGAAGAAGGTGGCGGGACGGACGATTGAGCGCCTGGTGGTCGGGGATGGGATTAAAGTGGTTTTATCCGGCGGCGTTTGGGTCCTGAAACGGGCCTCCGGAACCGAGAACATCATCAAGGATTACCGCGAAGAACAAGGTGAGTCTCTGGCGACGGCGCGTAAAGCCTCGGAGGAGATCGGCGCTTACCTGGGGCTCAATTAATCCTTGGCGAAAAGAAAACCCGCTGTGCAAGCGGGTTTTTCTTGTAGTAGGAAAAAAGACATTTTTGGACCGGTTTTCTTTATTTTAGGCTTTATGGTCGAGCTTAATCCGGATCGTGGTCGACCCCTTTTCCGCCAGTTGGAAAGGGATGCGTTGTCCGGCAAACTGTAGTTCATAATCGCCGAGAAAGCCCCGGAATTTGATCTTCCCTTCCGCATCCGTGTGGAAGCTGGTCGGCGGTAGCCACCATTCACCCTTGATTAATTTCAACAGTTCTTGGTAGGCCGGTTTCGGTGATCCGTCGGCCCGCAATAGACCGCTGGGGGCATTGAGCCATTGCCCGTCGTTCAGATCCCACCAGGTGATGCCGGTGACCAACGGATGGGCCATCAGGGTTTTATAGTGGAGCACGGTTTCTTCGGCTTGCCGTTCCTCGCCCTCCGGGGTGCTGGGCCAGTCGGTAACTTGGTAGTCATTGAGGTCCACAATCTCCGGCGGCATCAGATGCCCGGAGACCAGTGTCGTTTCGGTAAAATGAATCGGCCGGTTAAAGCGGGCGAAACGCTCTAAAACCCATTCGGTCTTTTCTACGCCCCAATACCCCTGGTGCATATGGGATTGGATCCCAATGACATCGATCTCTACTCCGGCCTCTAAACAGCCTTCGACCAGAATATCGTAGGCGGGCGAAACATCAAAGTCATTGAGGAGCAGCGTTGCTTTGGGGTTAGCTTGGCGGGCCGCCGTAAACATGGTTTTAATGATCTTGATCCGCCCCAATTCTTTGCAGATCCGGGTAATCCCATTGTCGTATTTGTTAAAGATCGGCATAATGACCGCTTCGTTCACCACATCCCAGCTGTCAATGATGCCGGCGAAGGTTGAAACCTCCCGTTTAATCCGGCCGGTCTGTGCTTCCAAGATCTCGGCATTGGACATCTCCAGAAGCCATTTGGCCGTTTCCGTATGCCAGCAGAGGGGATGGCCTTTGATCGGAATCTTTCGTTCGTTGCACCAGCGGGCCGCCTTGAGCAGCCTTTCGGTATCCGGGTGTCCTGGTTGCGGTTCAAACCGTCCCCAGTAAAAAGTGAGGGTTATGTAATTCATGAGGTTTAAGAAATGTGCGGTAATCTTTTCGTTGCGCTCCTTTTGTGCACCGGTCAGTTCGTTGTTGACCAGGGGCACCAGGAAATGACCGTTGCTGCCGAAGAGAAACCGGTGGTTTAGTTGGGCGACTTCGATTTCCTGCCCAGTAAGGGGACTATTGTCTTCCTTGGTTACCACCAGCGTTACTTCGGTGGAGCGGTGTTCTTTAATCCGGGCATCCAAATTTCCCATAGGGCAACTCCTCCTTTACAAAATGATGTTCGCCAAAGCCATTCATTCATCCGCAGCGACTAAAGATCAATGCTTACAAAAAGGGGCCATCTTAACGATAAATCGCCTATTACTGATCGTCGACTTGGAACCATGATTACATAAGAGGCTTTTTCACAAATATAATTCAGGAAATTCGGAACTATTCCGGTTGACCTCCTCCGGAAGTTGTCAGCGGTGAAAATATAATATAAAATTAAAGGGTTAAACCGGCTCTACTCCAAGGCTTCACGGGTCTTTAAAATCAGAAGTGGTTGCGGAAATGGGCACGGACAAGGGGGAAGATCGATGCTTAAGTGGCCAACCGCCGAACGGGTGCAGGTCATCCAAGGTGATATCACCAAGGTTGAAGTTGACGCCATTGTCAATGCCGCTAACAACAGTCTCCTGGGGGGCGGCGGGGTTGACGGGGCCATTCACCGGGCTGGGGGACCAGAGATTCTGGCCGCGTGCAAAAAGATTCGGGCACAGCAAGGGGGTTGTCCCACCGGGGAAGCGGTGATTACCACCGCGGGGCGGTTGCCGGCGAAATATGTGATCCATACGGTGGGGCCGGTGTGGTCCGGTGGTGAAAAGGGGGAGCCACGGCTGCTCGCCAATTGTTACCGGAACAGTTTAGCACTGGCCGTCGAAAACGCGATGACGACCATCGCCTTTCCGAATATTAGCACCGGGGTTTATCGCTTTCCCAAAGAGCTGGCCGCCGGGATTGCCCTGCAGACGGTGGCTACCTTCTTGAAAGAGGATCAACAGATTAAAAAAGTCATCTTTGTCTGTTTTGACCGGGAGAACTACGAACTTTACGCAAGAACGCTTGACGAACTAAAGAGGAATGACAATTAAGTGGGGGGCAGGGAGAGGGCTCTGCCGAGGGGAGAGTTTGCCCGAAGGGGTATTTGGTAATTAATAACCGTAAAAGGAGGACCATTCATGATTCGGAAAAGCGAAGAAAGACAAGTTACGTATAAGGAGAACGTCTTCCAAGGGGAAGGTGGGATCACCATCCGGAATCTGCTCAACGGGCCGGAGGAAATGTATGGTAAGGGGCGGGCTTTTGCCCATAATACACTGGCGCCCGGAAGCTCCCTGGGGTTTCATGTCCACCAGAACGAGGGTGAAGCCTATTACATTCTCAGCGGAACGGGTGAGTTTAATGATAACGGAACCATTGTCACCGTGGCGGCGGGTGATGTCACCTTTACCGGTGCCGGGGAAGGGCACGCTTTGAAGAACACTGGTACTGAACCGCTAGAGTTTATTGCGCTGATTATCTACGAATAAAGGGCGAAAAGACAAGTCTCTTCGCCATGGGGACCAGGAAACCGGGGGCAAAGGCCGCCGGTTTTTTGTGTTTAAATATTATCCTATTGACATAATATAGCTTCTTAGCTAAACTACTCTTAGCTAATTTAGCTAAGATTCGGAAAAAGGAGGGCGGAAGATGATTGTGACCTCAACCGAAATCCAGAATAATTTCGGAAAGTACTTGCAACTGGCGGCGGGGGAAGAGATCGTGATCACCAAGAATGGTCGTGCGGTAGCCAAGTTAACGGCGCTCCAAGCGCGGTCAGTAGCTGGGGCAGAAGAAGGAAAGGGGGTAGCGGAAAACGCTGTTCCTTATGGTGATGGCCCGTGGCCGGCTTCTTACGAGGAGTTTTTGGAACTGACGAAAAATACGGAGGAGCGCTACGAATATATTGACGGGGAGATCTACCTTTTAGCTTCGCCCAAAACGGCGCATCAGATTGTTTTAACCGAGCTCTTTGGGATCTTCTACAACTGGTTTGCCGGAAAGAAATGCCGGCCGATGGTCGCACCCTACGACATCACGCTCCACCGGAATCCGGAGAATATTAATGTGGTCCAGCCCGATCTGATGGTGATCTGCGATCTGGAAGAAAAGTTGGACGCTAATGATTACTACCAGGGGGTGCCCACCTTGCTGGTGGAGATCTTGTCCGAAAACACGCAACGGAAAGACTTAATCACCAAACTGGATCTTTATCTGTCGTGCGGGGTGCAGGAATACTGGATCGTGAATCCCCTAAATCAGGAGGTTACGGTCTACCAATTTGCCGACAAAAATATCAAACAAAGCGCGACTTACCGTAAAAAAGAAAAAGCCCAGTCGTTTACCTTTGCCGGGTTAACGGCAGAGCTTGACCGGGTTTTTCATGGAGTGTAACAAGCAAGTCTAGTCGTTAAAGTAATGTTTTACCACCGAAGCCACAAAGCGCAAAACCTAATCTTTTAAGTAAAGCGCCCCTTTGACAAACTTCATCAATTGTTCCACTAAAAGCTCGTCATCGGCAAAAACATCCTCGCCCACAAACATTTTCAGCCGTTCTTTGTAATACTCACAAGTATAGGAGAATTGTAACAGGATAAAGAGGTTATCGAGGAAGAAAGCAAAATATTTGGGATTGATATTGGGCCGGGCGTCCTCATTTTTCTGAGCCTCTGCGATAAAAGCGGCATAAAGCTGGGCTGTTACTCCTTCCATCTGGGAGACGATCCTCTGGACGAACTCAGCATTATTCTCGGTGGTCATCTGGTTGTAAAGTTTAGTCAGATAAATGTTTTCCCGGGAATGAAACTGAATAGCCCGGACGATCTTTTCCACGGTACTTAAAAAATCCATCTTTAGGCTGATGATCTCATTCAAAGTCGTACTTAGCTTATTTACGGAGATACTCACCGTCATCATGTACAGATCATGTTTGTTCTTGAAGTACTTATACATGGAACCAACGCTAATACCAGCCTTTTTCGCAATTACATTGATGTTGGCACCGTCAAAACCATGTTCGGCAAATTCGATAATGGCGGTTTGGAGAATTTTCTCCTGTTTATCGGTGGGGAGTTTACGAAAGGAATCAGTATTGAAGAAAAGCATAAGATTGTCACCTCAATGCGTAGATTAGCGAGGAGCACCACAGCAAACCACACACAATTTAACTTGATTATAACACGGCAAAGGGGAGGTGGCAATTGCTGTCAAAAAACGGCATAAAGCCACCAGCGCGTTAATAAAGGGTTATTATTGACTTACATAACGATTAATGGTAAGATTAGGATAACGAGTGAGCACTCACTCACCACACAAAATTTGGGAAAGAGGGGAGAAAAATGGGAGAAACTTTTGCCATTGCCCAATACCATGATGCGGACCAGATCATCAAACAACTGGATAATTTAATCCAACAACCGATCTATACCATCCGTCCGGATAAACTCCAAGATTATGTGGAGAATTATTTTAACAAAAAATGCGCCAAATCAAAGGCGATGATCGAAGAAGCGAGGCAGGTCATCCCCGGTGGCGTTCAGCACAACTTGGCATTTAACTACCCGTTTCCGTTGGTGATTACGAAAGCGGAAGGGGCCTACCTCTATGACCTGGATGGTAACCGCTATTACGATTTTTTACAAGCTGGCGGCCCGACGGTGTTGGGGAGTAATCCCGTCTCCGTACGGTCGAAGGTGATCGAGCTCTTGAATGATTGTGGCCCCTCCACCGGACTCTTCCATGAATACGAGTATAAGCTGGCCAAAAAGATCTCCGAAAACTTCAAAACGGTGGAGATGTTCCGGATGCTTGGTTCCGGGACCGAAGCCTGTATGGCGGCGATCCGGGTGGCCCGCCTGGCCACGAAGAAGAAGTACGTCCTGAAGATGGGCGGGGCCTATCACGGCTGGAGTGACCAACTGGCCTACGGGATCCGGGTACCCGGTTCGAAATGGACCCAAGCCGGAGGCGTACCGCGGAACTGTTTCAAGTATACGCAGGAATTCTTCCCCAACGATCTCAACGACCTGGAGCGCAAACTCCGCCTTAATCAACTGCGCGGCGGGACGGCGGCGGTTATGATCGAGCCGGTAGGGCCGGAAAGCGGGACCAGACCGCTCCACTATGACTTCAACAAAGGCGTGGAAGCTTTATGCCGCAAGTACGGCGCGCTCCTCATCTTTGATGAAGTGGTCACCGCCTTCCGGATCGGGATGTCGGGGGCCCAGGGTTACTACGGTGTCTCCCCGGACTTAACCGTCTTTGGGAAAGCCGTGGCCGGTGGTTATCCGAGTGCCGGTGGTCTTGGCGGAAAAAAAGAATACATGAAACACCTCAGCGCCGGGATTGCCGGGGGCGGAAAACACAAGAAAGCGTTGGTGGGCGGGACGATGGCGGCCAACCCCTTAAGCTGCTTGGCCGGTTATTACACCCTTTGTGAGATTGAGCGGACCGGTGCCATCCCCAAAGCGGGACGGTTTGGGGACAAATTGACGGCGGGATTACAAAAGTTGATTGAGAAGTATCATCTGCCGTTCGTCGCCTTTAATCAGGGTTCCATCTGCCACCTGGAGACGGTGGGCACCATGCATTTTGCCATCAACTGGTCGAAACCGTGGCAGATTCCGGCCATTTTAAAAGCCACCTCGGAGCGGAAGAAAGAGATGGAACACATGGGTGCGGCCTATATGGCAGAAGGAATTGTGACTTTGGCGGGAAGCCGGCTCTATACCAGCGCCGCCTACGAAGACGAGATGCTCCCGGATATTTTGGCGCGGTTCGAAAATGTCTTCCAAAACGTGGCCGTCAAGGCGTAGGGGGAGATTGTGATGGAGATTAACCAAGCCCGCAGCGCGGTGCTGAAAGCCGGCCTTAGGCTGGTGGAAGCAGGGTTGATCGCGCGGACCTGGGGCAATGTCAGCTGTCGGGTGGATGCGGAGAGCTTCGTGATCACCCCCAGTGGCCGGAGTTACCAGTCCTTAACGGCGGACGATCTGGTTCAGGTTAAGATCGACGACCTGAGCTACCAAGGGCCGATCAAGCCTTCCTCCGAAAAGGGGATCCACGCCGAAGTTTATAAGCTGTATCCTGAGGTTAACTTCGTCATCCATACCCACCAGGAGAACGCCTCCGTCATTGCGGCGACGACCTTAAAGGAGATTCCGGTCGGCGGGGCCGACCCGCGACTGGGGAAGGCGGTGCTCTGTGCCGCTTACGCCCTGCCCGGGACGAAAGCCTTACGTAAAAATGTCCGTCAAGCCTTGGAAAAATCCACCGGCCAGGCGGTGATCATGAAACACCATGGCGCGCTTTGTTTTGGCCGGGATGCGGAAGAAACCTTTGCCGTTGCAGCGGCGTTGGAAAAGGTCTGTGCCGACCATGTGATCAATCAGTACTTGAAGCTAAGTGGAGCCACCGAGTATGATCCCTATGCCCTGGCCGTCTTTGCCCTCGGGGCAAAAAAAGCGGCCTCAGCGGCGGAGAGCGCACGGTTGGATCTAGATGAGCAAAGGATCGCGGAACAGTTGACGATGGCCGGGCTTTACCCGACCATCTACCAGAAGAATCCACAGCTCAACGCGATCATCTTCAAGGCCACGCCGGAGCTGCAAGCGCTCTCGAGGGCAAACGTCAGGTTAAAACCGCTTTTGGATGATTTTGCCCAGATCATCGGCTTACAGGTTAGAACCTTTGATCGACAAGAGCAGGACCGGATTGCCCAGGCCCTCAGCAAATCCGCCGCTGTTCTGCTCAAAAATACCGGTGCCCTCTGCTGTGGGGCAAATGAAGAGGATGCCACTGCGGTGGCGATGATCCTGCAAAAATCCGCGAAAGCCTTGATTGGCGCTTCTTTATTCGGCAAAGTACGGCCGATCAACCGGTTTGAGAGTATGCTCATGCGGTTTGTTTACCTTAAAAAGTATGCCAAGCAGGCGTATGCGCCCGGGGCGGCAAGCCGTCGCCAGTAAAAAGCCGATAAAGGAGATTACAAAATGAGTACTTTTGTCATCGCTTATGACGTGGGTACAACCTCCATGAAAACCTGTCTGTTTGAACTGACGGACCAAATACGACTCGTCGCGGATGCGGTAGAAGGCTATGAACTTTACATGTTGGACAACGGCGGGGCGGAACAGGAGCCGGACGACTGGTGGCGGGCCATGTGCCGTGCGACCAAGCAGGTCTTAGCAGTGAGCGGCATTGCGCCCGACCAGATTGCCGGTCTTTCCTTCTGCGGACAGATGCAAGGGTTGGTGCTGGTCGATGCGGAAGGCGCGCCGGTCCGGCGGAGTATGAGTTACATGGATAACCGGGCAAAACAGGAACTGAAGGAAGGATTAGGCCGTGGGCTCAAAATCGCCGGGATGAACGCTTATAGGCTGCTCCACTCGATCCGGATCACCAAAGCGGTGGCGGCTAGTGTGAAGGATCCGGTCTGGAAGTATAAATGGGTTGAGCGGAACGAACCGGATAATTTCGCAAAGGTCTACAAATGGCTGGATGTGAAGGAATATTTAGTCCTCAAAACCACCGGCGAATTTGTGATGACCGAAGACAGCGCCTTTGCCACCTTGTTGTATGACACCCGCCCGGGACGGCGGGGGTTTAGTAAGAAGCTCTGTGCCATGTTGGGGGTCAACCCCCAACATCTACCCCGGGTGGTCAACTGTACCGACCTGGTTGGACGGATCACGCCACAAGCGGCAACGGAGTTGGGGTTGGCAGCCGGTACTCCCGTCTTTGGCGGTGGTGGCGACGCCGCGCTGATTGGGGTGGGGGCCGGAGCGGTCAAAGAAGGGAGCACCCATATTTATCTGGGTACTTCCGGTTGGGTCTCGACGGTCGTTCGCCGTCAGGCGTTGGATACGAAGAACATGATTGCTGCGATCATCGGGGCCCATCCCGACTATTTCCACTACTTTGCCGAGCTAGAGACGGCGGGGAAATGTCTAGAGTGGGTCCGGGACCATTTGGCATTGGATGAGATCAATATTTATCTCCGGGACAAAGACGGCGGATCGCTGGAGACCGTCAACATGAATCTGTACGATTTTATGATGGAGGCGATCAAGGATGTACCGCCGGGCAGTAACGGGGTGATCTTCACCCCTTGGCTCCACGGGAACCGTTGCCCCTTTGAGGACCCAAACGCCCGAGGGATGTTCTTCAACATCAGCCTCGAAACGGGCAAGACCGAGTTGATCCATGCTGTCCTGGAGGGGGTTTGTTACCACCTGAGATGGCAGTTGGAGGCGGCGGAACGGAAAGTGAAAGCCTCTTCCGCCGTCCGGCTGGTCGGGGGCGGCGCGCTGGCCCCACTGACCTGTCAGATCCTGGCCGATGTTTTGGGACGGGAGGTTGAGACCGTCAAACACCCGCAGAACAGCGGAGCCGTGGGGGCGGCGCTTGTGGCGGCGGTGGGGCTGGGCCTCATTCCCGACTTGACCGCCGCCGAGCAGATGGTCCCGCTTAAAGACCGGTATCGGCCGAATCCGGAGCATACCGCCGTCTACGACCGCTACTTCCCAATCTTCAAGGCTTTATATTATAATAACCGGGAAGCCTTCAGTCGGTTGAATGGGTAATGACAAACATTCCCTAGCCCAGTAAGTTTGGGCAAATGAAGGAGAGGAAAAAGAGAGTACCACCGCAAAATAATGCTGTCACAAGCGACGGGTAACGTGTGACAAGTAGAGAGTGGCCAGTCCGGAATGGCGATTAACGGATGACAAGAACTCGTAACGGGTAACAAGCAATGAGCGACGAGAAGGACAGGGGGAAAGGAAATGAACAGAACCGTGGCGGCGCAGAGGGCGTTCTTTCAATCGGGGGCGACGTTACCGTATGCATTTCGGGTGAAACAACTGAAGACATTGTATGGGGCGATCAAGAAAAATGAAGCGGAGATTATGGCCGCCTTAGAGCAGGATCTGGGGAAAGGCCCCTTTGAAAGTTACGCCACCGAGCTTTCCATGGTCTATAACGAGATTAAACACACCCTTAAGCACCTGAGGGGTTGGATGAAAGACCAACGGGTGCCGACGCCGGTGGCTAGTTTCGGCGGCCGGTCCTATATTCACCGCCAACCTTTGGGGGTCGTCTTGATCATGGCGCCCTGGAACTATCCTTTCCAGTTAACCATGGCGCCCCTGGTGGCGGCGATGGCTGCCGGGAACTGTGTTGTCCTCAAGCCTTCCCGTTATGCCCGCCGCACCTCGGCGCTGTTAGCCAAACTGATTACCGCCCATTTTCCCGCGGAATATATTGCCCTCTTTGAAGGGGGGAAAGAAGTCAACACCGCTCTCCTGGAGAACCGGTTTGACCATATCTTCTTCACCGGTAGTGTCCGGGTGGGGAAGATTGTAATGGCGGCGGCGGCTAAGCATTTGACCCCCGTCACGCTGGAACTGGGGGGCAAAAGCCCCTGTTTGGTGGACCAAACGGTCGGTGCGGCGGCGGACCTCGAAAAAACCGCGCAGCGGATCATCTGGGGGAAAGCCTTAAACGCCGGGCAAACCTGTGTTGCCCCCGATTACATTCTGGTGCACCAAGCGGTTAAACAGGATTTAGTCAACGCGCTGCAAGCCGCGATCAGGAAGTTTTTGGGTGCCAATCCGTTGGCCTCGCCCGATTTCGGCAAGATCATCCACGCCGACGCCTTTGACCGTCTGCAAGGGATGATTACCGCGGAGAAGGACAAGATCATCTGTGGTGGCGCGGCGGACCGGGCGCAACTGAAGATCGAACTCACTTTGATCGACCAGCCAGCCCTGGACTCGCCATTGATGACGGAGGAGATCTTCGGGCCGATCCTGCCGATTATCTCTTATGAAGATCTGACGGAAGCGGTGGCGATCATCCGCGCGCGGGAAAAACCGCTGGCCCTTTACTTATTTACCAAAGATAAAAACCTGGAGGCCTGGGTGGTGAGGAATCTGCTTTATGGCGGGGGTTGCATTAATGATACCATTATGCATGTGGCCAATTACCATCTGCCCTTCGGCGGGGTGGGCGCCAGCGGCCTAGGTTCCTATCATGGGGAAAAAGGCTTTGCCACCTTTTCCCACGCCAAAAGCATTCTCAAACAGACCTATGCCTTTGAAGTCCCCCTCCGCTATCCACCTTATAAAAATAAACTTAAGCTTCTGAAGCGTGTACTACGTTAATCGAGTAAAATTTTCGCCCGCGGTTTGTTGCCCCGTGGGCGTTTTTTTATGCCCTGCCTGGTCGCTAACCGTAGGGATTCTCCGGCCGCTTATAAAGTTTTGGCTGTTATTGCCGGAGCGCTCTCAGGAAAATTTAATCTGCCGGATTACAAAAGATAATAAAGGATATTTATGCTTGTTTAACGAAAATATTTTAGTATTATTGACGGAATAGTTATTAATTGTTTAAAAAGGAGGATTCAAGTTGAGACGAAGGAACGTGGTTTTTCTACTTCTTGTTCTCCTGCTTGCTGCGGCCGCGACCGGTTGTAGTAAGAAAGAGAGCGACGTAATCAAGATCGGCGTATTTGAACCGATTACCGGAGCAAACGCCGCCGGCGGGCAGCTGGAAGTGGAAGGCATTAAGCTGGCCAACAAGCTGTATCCCGAGGTGTTAGGGAAAAAGGTGGAGCTGGTGATTGCGGATAACAAATCGGATAAAGTGGAGGCCGCCACCGCTGCCGCCCGTTTGGTCGAGAAAGATAAAGTAACGGCGATCATCGGAAGCTGGGGCAGTTCGCTCTCGATGGCGGCCGGGGATATCGTCCGGCAGGGAAAGGTCCCCACGGTGGGCGCTTCCTGTACCAATCCTTTGGTGACCGCCGGGAACGATTACTATTTCCGCGTCTGCTTTATCGATCCGTTCCAAGGCACCGTGATGGCGAACTACGCCTATAGCAAGCTGGGAGCTGAAAAAGCAGCCGTGATTCAGGAAGTCAACAACGATTACGCCGTCGGGCTTGCTAAGTTTTTTATGGACAGTTTTAAGCAGCTTACTGGTGATGAGAACTGCATTGTGGCGTTGGCCAATTATAACACCGGTGACCAAGACTTTTCCGCCCAGTTAACGAACGTAAAAGCCCAAAACCCGGATGTCATTTTTGCTCCCGGGAACTTCACCGAATCGGCGTTGATCATTAGTCAGGCCCGCAAACTGGGGATTACCTGTCCCATTATTGGCGGGGACACCTGGGAGACCCAGGAATTCCTGGATATCGGGCAAGAAGCGGTGGAAGGGGCGGTCTTCTCAACTTTCTTCGCCACCGAGAAGCCCATCACCGAGGAGTCGGCGAAGTTTATTGCGGCATACCGCGATGAGTACAATAAAGAGCCGGCGGCGGTGGCAGCCCTTGGTTATGACGCTTATATTCTGATTCTGGATGCGATCAAACGGGCGGGCACGACCGACCGGGTCAAACTGCGGGATGAGATCGCCAAGACCGAAAACTTCCCCGGTGCGGCTGGCATCATCACCCTTGATGCCAACGGAGATGCGGTCAAAAATGCCGTGATCAAAGTGGTTAAGGGCGGGAAGTTCACCTATCTGGATACGATCGCGCCGCAACAATAAGCTAAACTAACGACCTGCTTCCTTCGGGCCTCCTGGGGAAGCAGGTCGTTATAGAAAATATAAATCGGGGTGTTTATATGTCCATAGATCTATTCCTCCAACACCTGAGCAACGGGATCTCCCTGGGTAGCTTATACGCGTTGATTGCCATCGGCTATACCATGGTCTATGGGATCCTTCGCCTGATCAATTTTGCCCACGGCGATATATTTATGATGGCCACCTATTTTGCTTTTTTTGGGATTGCCACCTTCCGGATTCCGTGGTTCATCACCTTCCCCCTGGTCTTGGTGCTCACTGCCGCCCTGGGGATGGGGGTTGAGGCCGTTGCTTACCGGCCCCTCCGTGATGCGCCGAAAATATCGCTCCTGATCTCGGCGATCGGTGCTTCCTTTTTCCTCGAAAATTTGACCATCGTCCTCTTCGGCGGCGTGCCCAGACCTTTTCCCGCCCCCAAGCTCTTCACCGACGTGGTGCAGGTGGGTACGGTTGCCATCCAGAAGTTGACTTTCTACATTCCGATTGTGACCGTCCTTGCGCTTTTGGGTTTGGTGTATTTGATTAATAAAACTAAAACCGGCATGGCGATGCGGGCTGTCTCAATGGACCACGAAACCGCCCAGGTGATGGGGATCAATATTAACCGGACCATCTCTTTCACCTTTGGTTTGGGCTCTTTGCTGGCGGCGGTGGGCGGGATTATGTGGGGGATGAAGTTTCCCCAGATCCAACCGCTGATGGGGGTCGTTCCCGGCTTGAAATGCTTTATTGCGGCGGTGATTGGCGGGATCGGCAATATCGGCGGTGCGGTGATTGGCGGTTTTATCCTCGGTATTGGCGAGATTATGCTGGTTGCTTTTCTGCCGAACCTCACCGGTTACCGTGATGCTTTTGCCTTTGTTTTGTTGATCCTCATTCTCATGTCGAAACCAACGGGGATTTTAGGTGAGAAAACAGCGGAGAAGGTGTGAGCATGGATACAAAAATGGGCATGGATACAAAAAGCAGAAATCGAATTCTGACGACGGTCTCGATCCTCTTGTTGGTGGGGTTTGTTTATTTTGCCGATAACTATCTGGACTTATATATTGTGCGAATTCTCAATGTCTGCGCCATTTACGCGATTTTAGGGATGAGTATGAACCTGATTAACGGGTTTACCGGTCTCTTTTCCTTGGGGCATGCGGGTTTCATGGCGGTGGGGGCCTACACCACTGCGCTCTTGACCATGCCGCCTGCGGTGAAAAAGCAGATTTATTACCTGGCGCCCCTGGTGAAACCCTTAGACCAGATCAACCTGGCCTTTCCCTTAGCCCTCTTGGCCGGTGGGCTCCTGGCGGCGCTGGTCGGCGCATTGATCGCTGCCCCGGTCCTGCGGCTGAAAGGCGATTACCTGGCGATTGCCACTTTAGGCTTTGCCGAGATTATCCGGGTGGTCTTCACCAATACTCAGACCATTACCAACGGCGCTTTGGGTTTAAAGGGCATCCCGGCGCTGACCAATTTATGGTGGAGTTTCGGCACCGCCGCTTTTACCTTGGTGGTTCTGCTCTCTCTGATCAATAGTAGCTACGGCCGGGCGTTGAAGGCGATCCGCGAGGATGAGATCGCTGCCGAGAGTATGGGGATTAACTTGGCGCGCCATAAAACCCTCGCTTTTGTGATCGGCGCTTTCTTTGCCGGGGTGGGCGGGGGTCTTTTGGGTAACCTCCTTGGCACCATTGATCCGAAGATGTTCAGCTCGATGTTTACTTTCAATATTCTCTTAATTGTCGTCCTGGGCGGGATGGGCAGCTTTACCGGCTCGATCATCTCCGCATTTATCGTCACCATTGCCAACGAGGTCCTGCGGGTTTTGGACGAGTCCATCAATCTGGGGTTTGTCGTGATCAACGGGAAAGTGGGGATGCGCTCGGTGGTTTTCTCCGCCTTGCTCATGTTTGTCGTCCTTTTTTACCGGCATGGCCTGATGGGGACCAAGGAATTCAGCTGGGACCGGCTCTTGGCGAGCAAGTTTTGCCAGCGCATAGGCGGTCTCTTTAAAAAGAGCCTGCCGAAAGGGGTGGTTGACCAATGAGCCTCCTCAAGATCGAGGATGTCACCATGAACTTCGGCGGTTTAACCGCTTTGAAGAGTTTTAATCTGCAACTGATGCCGGGCGAGATTGTCGGTCTGATTGGCCCGAACGGTGCCGGGAAAACCACGGTTTTTAATATTATCACAGGCGTGTACGAGCCTTCGCAGGGGCGGATTTTCTTTATGGATCAGGAGATTACAGGGATGCGCCCGGACCTGATTACCAAGGCCGGGATTGCCAGAACCTTTCAGAATATAAGGTTGTTTCCGGGTTTAAGCGTCATGGAAAATGTCCTGATTGCCAATCATCTTCACCTCAAAGCCAATTACCTGGAGGCCGTCTTTAAACTCCCCAGCTACCGGCGGGAAGAACGGCAGATGCGGGAAAAATCCCTGGCCTTACTGGAAAGGGTAGGCCTTATCGATCTCCGGGATGAGCAAGCCAGCGCGCTGCCGTACGGGCTGCAAAGGCGTCTGGAGATCGCCCGTGCTTTGGCCACCGACCCCAAACTGCTGCTCCTTGATGAACCAGCGGCGGGGATGAACCCGAAGGAAGCGGAGGATTTGACCACGTTTATTAAGGAGATCCAGACCGAGTTTGATCTGACCATCTTCCTCATCGAACACCACATGGATGTGGTGATGAACATCTCCGAACGCATCTATGTTCTGGACTACGGGATGATGATTGCCAGTGGTAAGCCGGAAGCGGTCCAAAATAACCAAAGGGTGATCGAAGCCTATCTGGGGGTAAATGAAAATGCTGAAGATTGAAGACTTGGTAGTAGCCTACGGTGGTATTGAGGCTTTAAAGGGGATCAGCCTCGAGGTTAAGGAGGGTCAGATCGTCACCCTGGTCGGGGCGAACGGGGCGGGAAAAAGCACCACTTTGCGGACGGTGATCGGCCTGGTCAAGCCGGTTAGTGGGCGGGTGCTGTTTCAGGGCCGGGATTTGCTTGCCGAAAAGACCCATCATCTGGCCAAGCAGCATATAACCCTTGTCCCAGAAGGCCGGCGAATCTTCGCGAAGCTGACTGTCCTGGAGAATTTAAAGATCGGGGCGTTCTCCCGGCGCGATGAAAAGGGGATTAAAGCCGATCTGGAATGGGTCTTTAGCCTTTTTCCCATCCTCAAGGAGCGCTCCTGGCAACTGGCGGGGACCCTTTCTGGGGGCGAGCAACAGATGCTGGCGGTGGGCCGCGCTTTGATGTCCCGGCCGCGGCTCCTAATGATGGACGAACCATCCCTGGGCCTTGCTCCATTGCTGGTGAAGGAGATCTTCCGGATCATCAAAGAAATCAACCAGCAGGGGGTGACCATCCTCCTGATCGAACAGAATGCCAATGCCGCGCTGCGCATCGCCGATCAAGGGTATGTGCTGGAAACCGGACGGATCGTTCTTCAAGGTTCCGGACAGGAGTTGCTCGCCAACCAACAGGTTAAAGCGGCTTATCTGGGGAAAAGAAGAGGGATCTAGTTTAACTTGGCTTTTCTTGATGCTTTTAAAGCAATGAAGTCCGTATAAAACAACCGCTCGAAAAGGAGTGGTTGTTTTTATGCATGAAATGTAACCGTATACATAGAAGCGAAACAACCCTGATTAACATCAAAAGCAATAAGTAATAAAAACTGGATATATGGGAAGAAAACATTAGCAATACTACCTTAAAAACCCCAAAAGGCAAAATTCAAACTAACAACGGTAAAAATGCCCAAAAACAAATATTGCAATCAATAACTATTAAGCATAAGATCAATATAGGGTTAATTATTTTTTAATGTTTTATGCAACCGGTTACATTTTTCATAAAGGGGTATTAGGATGAGTGTAACGATCAAAGATGTGGCCAAAGCGGCTGGAGTCTCGACCGCGACGGTTTCCCGCGTGCTCAATAATAGTAGTCTAATCTCTCCGCAGACGGCGGAGAAAGTGCGAAACGCCATGCGCGAACTGGGGTATTTCCCCAATAACATTGCGCGGAGTTTTGCCCACCAGAGCACCTACATAATTGCCCTGGTCGTCGATATAGAGGAGCCAACGGCGTTTAATAATCCGTATTTTTACCAAATCCAATATGGGATCGAAAAATACATCTGCCCCAAGGGCTATTATCTGATGATTGTCAACGAGAATACGTTGAATAACAGCGGAACGGGTTTTAGCAAGCTGTTTTATGAAAAAAGGGTCGATGGCCTGATCCTGCCCGTATCTGTGCTCAATAAGAATTTGGTTAAAAAGATGGAAGAACAAAAGTTCCCCTTTGTGATCATCGGCGAACCGGAAAACAGCTACGATACGAACTGGGTTGATATTAACAATAAAATGGCGGGCGAGATCAGCACCACCCATTTAATTGAAAACCATTTTCAAAGAATTGCCTTCGTTTCCGGGAGTCAAAAAGACCTTTTTAACCGGAACCGCTTAGATGGGTATTTAACCGCCTTGGCGAAACATGGTATTCAGCCGGACCCGGAGTTGATCAAGGAAGGAGGTTTCTCTAAAGAGGACGGTTATGCGATCATGACCGCGTTTCTTCAGCTAGAAAACCCTCCTGACGGGATTGTTTTTACCGATAATCTGGTGGCCTTTGGCGCCTTGACGGCCATTAAAGCATATGGTCTGAGCATCCCTGATGATATCGGCCTTGTGAGCTTTGATAATTTTCCGGTTGCCGAATTATCCGATCCCCCGATTACCACTGTCGATATCGATCTGATTAATTTAGGGATGCAGGCTGCTTCCATGCTATTAAAGGAGATCCAGTTACCAGCAAAGACCAAACAACAGAGTTTATTATCAGTACGTCTGATCAAAAGAGGAACAAGCGAAAGAGCCCAAAGGAAGCAGCCATGAGAAAGGAAAGGAGGTGAGAAGAGAAAAAAACTGCGCATCGCCCCTGTATTAAATGAGAAAGAGGATTGGTATCTTTGGATTCAATGGTAATTATTCACGAACAGACGAGAGATTACATCTATCCAGTAACAAGAAGTCAATTAGCGATCAGGATAAAAGTAAAAAAGAAAGTGGCCGACTCATGCCAGCTCTTGTACTGGAATCGCTTTAAAAAAGAGGCCACGGGCGAACTGGTCGCTAAGATGCGGTGTTACGCGCGGGATGAATTCTTTGATTACTATGAAACCATTATCGATACGGTGGAAAGGACAAAGTACATCAAATATTACTTCCAACTAACGAAAACGGGGCAAAACATCTATTACAACTATTATGGGGCGACGATTTTAAAACCCACGGATGGTTTCTTCGAGTACCTCTATACCAACGAAAAGGATATCTACGAAGCGCCTGGTTGGAGTAAAGGGACGGTCTTTTACCAAATCTTCCCCGAACGGTTTTGTAATGGCGATCCGACCAATGACCCGGAAAACACGGAACCTTGGGGTGCGACCCCGACGCGCGAGAATTATCTCGGCGGTGATCTGCAGGGCATCATCAACAAGCTGGATTACCTGGAAAACCTGGGGGTCGAAGCCCTCTATCTGACACCGATCTTCAAAGCATCCTCGAACCACAAATACGATACGGTGGATTACTTTCAGATCGACCCCTCCTTTGGCACCAGCGACGATCTGAAAAAGTTAGTCCAGCTTTGCCACGGGAAAGGGATGAAAATCATTTTAGATGGGGTCTTCAATCACTGCGGCTATTTCTTTCCGCCCTTTCAAGATCTCCTCAAAAACGGGGTTCATTCCAGATATAAGGATTGGTTCTTGTACGAAAGGCTGCCTCTTGACCCCGAAAACTTAAACTACGAAACCACCGGTTATTACCGGTGGATGCCGAAATTAAGGTTGAGCAATCCGGAAGTACGCGCTTACGTTTTAAAGATTGCCCGTTTCTGGATGACCGAGGCGCAGATTGACGGTTGGCGTCTGGACGTCGCGGACGAAGTGGATTACACCTTTTGGCACGAGTTTCGCCAAGTCGTCAAAGCCATCAATCCGCAAGCCTTCATCCTTGCGGAAACCTGGCGGGAAAACCGGGAGATGTTAAGGGGCGACCAAATGGATTCGGTGATGAATTATCTGTTCCGGGACGCCGTCGTTGACTTCTTTGCCAAAAAGCAAATCACGCCCGAACAGTTCGACGCCAGAATCAACCGGTTTTTAGGGGTGTACACGACCACAGCCCATCTGTCCCTCTATAACTTGCTGGGCAGTCATGATACGCCGCGCTTCCTTACCCTTTGCCAGGAAGATCACCGTGTTTTCAAGGCGGCCAGTGCTTTCCAACTGTGCTTTCCTGGGATTGCCGGTATTTATTACGGCGATGAAATCGGCCTCACCGGTGAAAATGATCCGGATTGCCGGAAGGCGATGGATTGGGCTCCCCCCAGTGCGAAACTGGCGCTTTACCACTGGCATCAAAGACTGATTGCCCTGCGCAAGAAGATGAAGCCATTACGGTTCGGAAGCTTTGCAAGTAATTATTGTTCAAGCGAAAACAATGTTTACGGTTTCTATCGGGAATGGGAAGAAGACCGCGTCTATGTTGTAATTAATAACTCCGACCTTGTTACGGAGATCGCCTATCCGGTTTTTGAATCCCCCACCAACCACCGTTTTCTCACCGATCGATTGAGTGGCGAACGCCATCTCCTCGAAAAGGCGGGGAATAACCGCTACCATAATGACGATCTCCACTCCTACCAGGGCGCTATGCGCTTAACACTCCAACCTTACCAGGTCAAAATCATCTCGGCAGAATAACAAAACAGGAGGGAAAAAGTATGTTTAAAAAGGCTTCTTTAGTTAGAGTCATCGGGTTATGTCTATTTATTGTCGCGCTTGGTACCGCTTTTGGTGTTTCCGCCCAAGAGCAAGTCACGATCAGTTTCTGGCACCATTACAATGCCCAGTCGCCGGAGAACGAGACCTTAAACAAAGTGCTTATTCCGGCCTTTGAGAAACAATACCCTCATATTAAAGTAAAAGCTGTTCCCCACGAATGGGACCAACTACATAAGAAAATACTGGTCAGCACCAGCAGTAATCAATTACCCGATGTGGCCAGGGCCGATATCGCCTGGGTTCCTGAGTTTCAAAAACTCAATATTCTCGTCCCCTTAAATCAAGAAATGGAGGATTTTCATACGGTTGCGGAAGGCCTGCTTGAAGGCCCCATGGCAACGGCCCGCGTTAAAGGGGATTATTACGGCCTGGCCCTGAACACCAACACCAAAATTCTCTTCTATAATAAAGCTTTATTTGACCGCGCGGGGGTCAGTGTTCCGAAGACTCTAGATGAATTCTTCATGGCCGCCCGGAAACTCTCGAAAAAGACTGGCCGTCCGATCTGGGGGTATGCGGAACCGGCCTTAGCAGGCTGGAATATCTGCCCATTCATCTGGAGTAACGGCGGCGAGATCACCGATCCCGAGTATAAAGTAGCTTCCGGTTATTTAAATAGCGCGCAAAACGTGGAGATCATCCAGAAGCTGGCGGACCTTTATCGGGACGGCGCGATGACCGGGTTTTCTCAAGGGGCGATCCCCTTAACGGACGGGTATGCGCAAGGCCGGTACGGTATGATTCTGGAAGGACCGTGGAAATTTGCCGAGCTCGAGGTCTCCTATCCCCAGTTTAATCCGGTCACCGCACCGATGCCAGCGGGCAAGGGCGGTTCCGTGCAAGTCCTAGGTGGAGAAGACATCGTTATGTTTAAAACGGCCCAAAAAGAAGCGGCCTGGGCGTTTATGAGGTTCATGACCAGTGAATACGCCCAAGTCGAGATGGCCAAGGTTGGGCAGCTCCCTGTCAACAAAAAGGCCCTAGAGTCGAGTGTCGTCCGGGACAATAAAAACATGCTTCCGTTTTTAGAGGCCATTAAAACCGCGCGCCCAAGACCTCCAGTTTCGACATGGCCGGAGATTGATAAGGAATTAACTTATGCCGTGACCCTGAGCATTTTAGGGGAAAAACCGGTTCAAGAATCTCTGGATGAAGCGGCGAAAAAGATCGATCTTTTACTTTCCCGGCAATAAAAAAAGGCTAAAGAAAGGCTTGATGCCCTTTTTAGCCCCAAAAGAAAAGATATCCCTGCAATAAAGATATCCCTTAATTCAACTTCTGTCAAGTTCGAAACGGCGTTGCTGTGCGCCAACCAATTGGTTTGGCGCACAGCTCTTCCTTTCAAGCATTCTGCGTAAATTATATATTTGGGGTGAGAACATGGCCCAAAATTATCTGACAATGCCCGGAGTAACGGAGAAGAAAAAAATAAAGATAAATTACCCGCTCATCTTCCTTTTACTGCCTGGTCTGATGGTCTTTCTCCTGTTTACCATCTACCCAATCGTGAAACTATTGATCATGAGTTTTTTCGATTGGCAACTCGGTTTGGAACAAAAATCGGTCTTTGTTGGTTTTAAGAATTATCTGCAAGTGATTACCGATCCGATTTGTCGAAAGGCCATTGCGAATACCTTCGTCTATGCCTTAGTAACCGTACCGAGCCAGATCGTGCTCGGCCTCTGCGTGGCGGTTTTAATTCATAGCACGAAAAGGGGCAAAATCACCTTCCGCGTCTTGTATTATTTGCCGGTGATCACTTCCTGGGTGATCGCGGCGTTGGTCTTCAAGTATATCTTCAACAATGAAGGCTTTCTCAATTACTTGCTGTGCGATCTTCTTCAGCTGACCGAGAATTATATTCCCTGGTTGGATCGGCCTGCCACCGGGCTTTTTGTGGCAGAGCTTTTGGGGATCTGGAAGGGGATTGGTTGGAATATGGTTGTTTTTTTGGCTGCCTTGCAGGGAGTCCCGGTTGAACTTTATGAAGCGGCCAGTATCGATGGGAGCGGAAAAATTAAACAGTTTTTCTATATTACCTTGCCTTCGATTAAAAACACGATCCTCTTCGCTTTAGTAATGCTCAGTATAGGGGCGTTTAATGTCTTTACTTCAATCCAATTAATGACGGGCGGTCACCCGGCCCACCAAACGGAAGTAGCATTAACTTGGATGTATTATAAAGCCTTTGCCGCCCGCGATTTCGGTTATGCTGCCGCGTTTTCCTATATCTTAGCAATGATCATAACGTTGATCACCATGATGCTCTTTAAATACTTTCCCAATGATCATACCCGCAGGATTGAAAAATTAACATAGAGGATGTGGCATGATGAAAACAGCAAAAAAATATAAGCTTCTGGTCTACTTGATCTTGATCTTCGGGGTCGTCATAACTTCCACCCCCATGCTCTATTTGATCAGCACTTCCCTGCGGCCCAATGGTTCCCTTTATGAATATCCACCCAAATTATGGCCGGACAAGTTAACCTTCGAAAACTACCGTTATGTCCTCTTTAAAGTGGATTTTTACCGCAGTTTTCTCAATAGTTTGTTTGTCGCGATCACGACTGTTCTCTTGGCGGCCTTTATCGCGTCATCGCTCGCCTTCTGCCTGGCCAGGTTCGATTTTCCCGGAAAAAATCTTCTGTTTGCCGCCATTATGGCCACCATGATTATCCCGGGGATGACCTTGATTATCCCCCAGTTTGAATTGGCGGTCACCTTTAAGTTGGTCAATAAGCTAGGCGGCTTAATTCCGTTCTATATCGCCTGGGTGATTCCTTTCTCCACCTTTATGATCAAGGGGTATATCGAAGGGATTCCGGCTGATTTTGATGAAGCCATCTATATGGATGGTGGGAATGCTTTTACGGTCTACCGTACGATTATTCTGCCCCTGGCCAGCCCTTCGATCGCCGCCGTAAGTATCTTTAACTTCTTAACGGTTTGGGAGGAGTACCCATGGGCCTTGACCGTGCTCAATGATCTGGAGAAAAGAACTTTACCGATCACCATCTCCGGTTTCTTTGGTCAGCACAACTTCACCTTATGGGGGTATGTCTTTGCCATGTCGGTAATTTCGCTCCTCCCGGTCATCATCTGCTTCCTCTTCTTTCAAAAGTACTTTATCTCGGGTTTATCTTCCGGGGCAATTAACCACTAGGCCACAGGCAAAGCTAAAGCTATATGGTCCACTCATTATGGATGATTCCGGTTAATTTCCAGCCGTCGTCGTGTTCTTCAAAGACCAGACGGAGACTCTGCCAGTCCAGCCCGGCGTATTCGGGGTTGAAACCGGAAAAATAGTATTCAACGATGATGGGCTGGTCATAGACTTCAAACTGGTTTTCGAGCATATTGCCAAAGCTTAAGACTTCGTTGTAACCGATCTGCTCGGCATTGACGAAGTCGGCCGAGTAGATAAAGCGGTGGTAGTATTCGCCGGGGGTGAGCTTAATCTCATCACCGGTACCATCATAATAGCCCCAGTGGTAGACCGTTTGGTCTTGGAAGAAAGTCCGGATTTGCTCCGGGCTAAAGACCCGATCCGTTTCGGGCTGGACATAGGTATACGGGGTGAAGCGGACCCCTTTTCCCGGGTGGACAAACCGGGCTAGGCTTACACCGTCTTGTGCCTGGAGCGCGTGGATTACTTCATTGGCGATCCCGCCGATAATGGCTTCCGCGGCGGTGCCTTTGATCCTTTCGGTTTCGGCAAACCCGGTAGGGCCGGCTCCCTTTTCTGGGTTGGCTGTAGCGGGATGCTGCCCCTCGGCAGTCGCCAGCACCTCTTCGGTGAGGGTGAATTCGACGCTGGTCCGCAGTTGCTGCGGATCGATCACCGCCCCCTCGTCTTCGGGGATGACGATAATCTCAATCTCAGCCCGGTAACGTCCCGGGCTTACTTTTTTCCCTTCCTGGTCGCGGAGATCCCACCGGTCTTCCCAATGTAAAGCGGCACCGGGGTCAATATTCCGGTAAACCAGGGCCAGGGTAAAGAACTTCCCGTCCGAGTAGCGGTAGACTTCTTGATTCTTTTCATCTTTAACCACGATCTCAAACTGTTGCCCGGACCCGAAGGGGAGCGTTTTGGCTTCAGCATGATGGTTGACCAAGGAGAAGCTAAAGACCACTTCGCCCTCGCCTAACTGATACTCACCGCGGGTTTCAAACCGCGCCGTGTTTCCCTCCGCGCCGGGACCAGGCGGGGTTTTCCACGTCGCCCCGGTTATGATGATGAAAGCAATAATGCCAAGTACAACCAAGCTACTGATCAGCAAAAGCTTACTGGAGATCCGCTTTTTCATCCTAAATGCTCCTTTGTCTTTACTTGCGTTTTAAACGCTATATACTGATGACGATGGAATGAAGCCTTTTGTTCCAGAAGGAGGGGAGAATAATTTTCCTTGTCATGGGGGGTGGCGAGTCACCAGTGGCTGCGACGCCTTCAGTTTTTCAATTTTCGGTTCAACAACCCAATCTGTAGTGGCGTTAGATAACCGTTATTGATAAAATACATAGACAGAACGGATTTGAGATCGGTGTGCGGTTCGATCCTTCTTTTGAGCATGTTTTCGAAGGCGTATTGGAGTAACCGGAGGTCCCGGTATTCTTCCATCCCGACCGCGTTGCTCTTTTGGTAATCAAGACCGATGCTTTCCCATGAGGCCTGGCACAAACCGGCGATGATCGCCGAAACAACGCCCGTCCGGTCGGTACCGATCCGGCAGTGGACCAAAAAGGGGGCAGGATGGGCCGGGTCAATAATAAACTCGATAATGTTTTTGAGTTGGTTGGCGAAGGCGGCGGTATCCGATTGGTAATAAACCGATTCATATGAAGGGGTGAGGGCGAAGAAATGACCGGCGTCGATGATGGCTTGGACATCTTTGGAGATCATGTATGTTGGCGGGTCCCCGTAAGCGCCGGAGAGGGAGATGATTGATCTGATGCCATGGGCGGCGATCAGCTGATTGACGTAAGCCAGCCGTCCGACCGTGGCGTCGTAGGGTTTGGCTTCCTGAGCCGGATGATACGAGCGGAACAACTTGTCGGTACCGGGAACCAGCCGAAAATTGGCGATCGTTTTTCGGTCTTCTTCCCGGGTCAGGTCAAAATCGGCCCGCTTTTTTATAGTGGTCGCGGTCTTTTCGTTGGCGATAATCTGGTCGCGATCGGCGTCGGGCAATAGTAACAGGTTATTACCCTTAAACGTGTAACCGGGGGGAACGGTCGGTAAGGGGCTCACCGCGTCGGTTTCGTTGACGATAAATTTAAACTCGGCATAGCCCGAATTTCCGGGGATAGCAGCCTTGGCGGTGGGGACAGCTAAAACCCAAAGACCTTGGCCCGCTGGCGACAATTGCCAGTCGGGCGCGACGGTCCACTGGTTAAAGGTGCCGACCACATGCACCGAAGTGACCGCCGCCTGGTGGTGAATGTTTTCGTCAAAAATAAAGACCACTTTTGCGCCGCCGTCCAGGATCTGATAACCCAGCGGAGATGTGGTTCTTTTTACCGATAGATTTCTACCCCAGGCCGGTTTTTTCCCATGAACCACCAGTAGTGTAGCGAGAAGCAAGCTGATCAGTGTCTTACCCATGGCTGAGCCTCCTGAGGAAGATGGTGAAAAACGAAATAACCCTCTTTCATACAAGTGTGCTATAAATTTACACTCAGTTCCAATTTATTTTCAAGGAAGAAGGTTGGTGCATGATATGGCGAAAAAAACAAAATACCCGGTAACCCACGGAATTCGTTGTTTGCGCGCGGCGAAGGTCAACTACACCCCGCATTTGTATCCGTTTGAGGAGGGGGGCGGGACCGAGAAGGCCGCCCACGAATTGGGTCTGGACGAACACGCCACGATAAAAACGCTGATCATGGAAGACGAGGATCAGAATCCGCTCATTGTGTTGATGCATGGCGATCTGGAAGTCTCCACCAAAGAGCTGGCCCGGATCATTGGGGCGAAGACGATCAAACCATGTGCACCGGCGGTTGCGCAGAAACACAGCGGTTACCTGGTTGGAGGTACTTCGCCCTTTGGTACCCGGCGGCCCATGCCCGTCTATATGGAAGCAACCATCTTGGAACTGCCCAAAATCTTTATTAACGGGGGAAAGCGGGGGTTCCTCGTGGAAATCGATCCACGGGACCTGGTCAAGATATTGGCGCCCAAACTAGTTAAAGTCGGAATTAGAGCCTAATTTACTTTTTCCCCGCAAAACACGCTTTCCGCAATTTTCACCGCTTCCCGGGCGTCTTTCCCGTAGAAATCGGCACCGATCTTTTGGGCGTAGTCTGCATTGAGCACGGCGCCGCCCACCATAATTTTGGCCTGGGGACAGTAGCGGCGCAAGGCGGTGATCGTCTCCTCCATATTCTTGACGGTCGTGGTCATCAAGGCGCTCAAACCAACGAGCGGGGCCTCTTCTTGCTGGACCTTTTTGACAATAAGCTCAATGGGTACATCCTTGCCCAGATCATACACCTCAAAACCATAGTTCTCCAAGAGGATCTTGACGATATTCTTGCCAATGTCATGGACATCCCCTTTGACCGTGGCAATGACAATCTTGCCTTTGCCTGCCGCCGTGGTCTGGAATTTCTCCAGATCTTCCTTGATCACGGCCACGGCCCGCTTGACTGTTTCGGCGGCCTGGATCAGTTGCGGTAAAAACAACTCTCCTTTTTCGAAGCCTTCCCCGACCCGATCTAGGGCCGGGATCAGGTAACGATCGACGATCGCTAAACCTTCTTCCTCTTTGAGCAGTTCTCTTACTTCGGAAGCCGCTTCTTCCTTGAGCCCGGCGATGACGATTTTCGTCAGATCTTTCCGTTCCGGCTCTGGGGGGGCGGGTGCTTGCTCATCCAGCGCCGAGTAGGTGGCGATAAACTCCTTGCTGTCCCGGTCGTGATCCCACAGTACATTGAAGGCCTGTACAGTCCCGCGCATCGCGGTGTCCAGCGGGTTCATGATCGGCGCATCCAGGCCAGCGGCCAGGGCCGCCGCCAAAAAGGTGCGGTTTAGGAGGTCGCGGGCGGGGAGGCCAAAGGAGACATTGCTCACCCCCAGTGTGGTCTTGACATTGAGTTTCTCCTTGACCAGGCGGACGGCTTTGATCGTCTCCTGAACCTCCCGTTGTTGGGCGGAAGCGGTGAGAACCAGACAGTCGACGATGATGTCCTCTTTGGGGATGCCATACTCGGCGGCGGTTTTGACGATGCGTTCGGCAATGGCCAGGCGTTCTTCGGCGGTTGCTGGGATGCCCTGCTCGTCAAGGGTTAAAGCCACCACCAGGCAACCATATTTCTTGACAATGGGCAAAATAGCCGCCAGCGACTTTGCCTCACCGCTGACCGAGTTGATGATCGGCCGTCCGTTATAGATCCGGGCGGCAGCTTCAATCACTTCCGGATTGACGCTGTCGATCTGGAGAGGGAGAGTGACGACTCCCTGGATTTCTTTGATCGCTTTAACCATGACCGCTTTTTCATCGATCTCGGGCAAGCCCACGTTGAGATCGAGGATGTGGGCTCCATGGTCCTGTTGGTCAACGGCTTCCCGGAGGAGATAATCCAGATCCCCTTGGCGGAGGGCTTTTTGCAAGCGCCGTTTGCCGCTGGGGTTGATCCGTTCCCCGATAATCTTGACCGGGCCGCCTAAGGTGACGGTGGTCGTGGCCGAGCTGGCTGCTGTGAAGCGCGGGGCCTTTGTGGCTACCGGTTTAACCTCGGCCAACACCTCTTTCAAGGCTTTGATGTGTGCCGGGGTGGTCCCACAGCAACCGCCCAGGATGCGAACGCCGGCGGCGGCCATCTCCCGTCCATAGGCGGCAAAATCGGCGGGCGTGATTTGGAAGACCGTTTCTTCCCCGATTAACTGCGGCAAGCCCGCATTCGGCTGGACAATGACGGGGACGCGGGTAAATTTAAGGGCTTCCTGTACCAACGGGAGAATCTCTTTGGGCCCGAGGGAACAGTTGAACCCCAAGGCGCTGACGCCTAAACTTTGCAGAATATTCACCATCGTCAAGGGATCGGCTCCGGTCAGGGTGCGGCCGTCCTCTTGGAAGGTCATTGTACAAATGATGGGTAAGTCCGCGTTTTCGCGGGCGGCGAGGATGGCGGCCTTTGCTTCGTAAGGATCGGACATGGTTTCGATCAGAATCAGATCGGCACCGGCAGCGGCCCCGACTTGAATCTGCTCGGCAAAGGCTTCATAGGCCGCATCAAAACTTAAGGTGCCATAGGGCTCCATCAGCTGGCCTAAAGGGCCGATGTCCAGCGCCACCAAGTTATCCTCCGCGGCCCACCGGGCAATCTCTACCGCCGTGCGGATGACCGCGGCCTGATCCAGCCCGGTTCCGGCCAGTTTAAACCGGTTGGCGCTGAAGGTATTGGTCGTCAAGACTTGCGCACCCGCTTCGATGTAGGCGCGGTGGATCCCGGCGATGACTTCCGCCCTTTCTAGATTGTAACTTTCGGCGAGTTCGCCTGCTTTCATGCCGTAGCTTTGGAGCATTGTCCCCATGGCCCCGTCAAAGATCAGGAATCCATCCAGATTAAGTTTGTGATTCATCTCCATCCCCACCTCTTCTGTACTGACAAGTTTGATCCGGACAATGGCGGCACCGGTCGCGGTCCACCGCTTGTTCCCCCTTCTGCAGGCCGATAAAGGCCGTCACCGACTTGCGGGGAAGCAGAATATGGTCCGCATTCACCGTGAGGCCGATCCGGGTGTAAGCTTGGAGTGTCTCCAGAATGGCTTTTTGGTGCACGATGGATAAATCGCCGTAGCCGGGGCTGAAACGCCTAGTAAGGCGGTAACCTTCCGGGGCCACCTGGGCCTCGAGCTGGGCTTGGGCTTGGTCGCAGACGGCTTCGATCGCCGCCGTGGCACAAGCATCCATCACCACTGCTCTGGTCAGGTCAAGGCGGGCATAGGCGGCAATTTTTTGGTCAAGCGCCAGCCCTAAAGTGGCGGCCAGGAGAACGCAGCGGTCCGCATGCCGCAGATGCCTACTGAGGTCTTTGCTTTGCATGCGTAAAGTGGTGGTCAGGAGCCGGATCTGGTCCCCGTCCCTTTCCAAGGGGTAGATCCGATAGACGACACCCGTCCGCATCAACGCGGTCGTTTCCGCCCGGCATTCCTCGATCAAACACGCCATGGCCGGATCGAGCTTTTGGTTCCGGTAACCCAGATACCTTAATACTTCCCCCGGTGGGATCTCCATCGGTAATCACCTCAGCTTTAGATAATAGTACACATTTATGGGCGTAAAAGCAAGGTTTACCTTTTTTGCCAAAAAGGGACCCCGGCGCATTAACGCACGGGGTGCCAGAAAAACGTCGAAAGCAGGCTTTTTAGGGCGGCGGCGCTCAAGGCGGAAAGGCGGGTTGGCCGTCGGAACCACCCGTGTTTAGTCTCAATTCCGGGTGTATTCTTGGACAATCTTCGTGGTCGAGGCCACCATCTCTTGGCCCTGGGCGGTAAAGGTCTGAATGATCGCCGAAATATTCTTGATCGCCATATTTACGGCGGCCATCTTTTGGTCAATGGTATTGGAGATCTCGTACACTTTGACAACTAAAGCCTGGATGGCCTCCTCGTTCTCCAAGGCCTCTTCCGCTGTTTTCTGCGATTCCTCCGCGAGTCGTTTGATCTCTTGTGCCACCACGTTAAAACCTCTACCGTGTTCACCACTTCGGGCCGCTTCAATCCCGGCATTCAACGAAAGAATTCTGGTCTGGCGGGCGACACCGAGGATATTCGCGGTGGCTTCGGTAAAGCGGTCAACATTATCATTGATCTCCGCGACCAGTTCCCGCAGTTTTTCGGCGTACGTAGCGACTTCGCCCGCATCATACCCGATCTTTTCAATATCTTGTGCGGCCCGTTCATTCCCGCGGTACACTTCCTCCATGGAGATATTGATCTCCTGCATCCGCCTGGTTAACTCGGCCGCGCGTTTTTGGTGATCTGTGCTGAGTTGGGTGATCTCCGCCAGCATCCTGCGGATCTCCTGGTTTTTTTCCTCCAGATTTTCATTCTCCCGGATGACTTCCTTGCGGTTATAATCCATACAATCCTCCGGCCGGTCCAGTTGATTAAAGATTGCCTTGGCCATATCACGACAGGTCTGATAACCGCAAGCCGCGCAGTTGAGATTCTGGGAAGCTGGTGTATTCTTGTGCAAACGCGCGAAGATCGCGGCATACTCCTCCCGGGTCGGTTCTTTTAACGGCCGCACGTCGGCCTGTTTATAACGGCGGGAAAAATCAGTCAGCCGTAACTGTTTATCGAAGTTTTTAAACAGTTTCTCGGAGTGGTGCTTCAGATTCTGACGGCTTTTATTTCCGGCCCTTTCTTGCGAAAAGGCCTGCAGCGCCAGGTCAATATCGTCGATGTCGACGTCCGGGATCGAACCAGTTCCTTTATTACACCCATAGGGGCAGTTTAAAATATCCACCAGGGTGGGGAGCTTTTTCCCTCTTTCCAGGCGGCGGCGGTAATCTTGTAAATAAAGGTAGGCGGCTTCCTGCCCTTCGATTTGCCGAATCCAAACGTCCCCAGCCAGCGCCTGGACATTTTCGCGGAGGCCACCCGGCCGCGGAAAAACAAATCCTAATCCGCATCCGGGATCGTCAAATTCATCTTCCGGATACTCCTGCAAATTTATGCCCTTAGTTGTGAGATAATTGATGAGTTTTTTGAACGTGACGTTGTATTGGACGGTATTTTGGGTGTTGGCGTCGTTGATCTCATCGTTCTTGCCGATACAGGGGGAGAGAAAGGCTAAGCGGTCCTGATACCCATTATATTTCCGTAAATAGATGGCGGTGCACATCATCGGGCTATGGACTGGCGCCAGGTAATCAAGGAGCGCGGGTTGGTGTTTTTCCACATAGTTGACGATGACCGGACAAGGCTGGGCAATTAGCGAACTGGCGCCGGTCTCCGCCAAAACTTTCAGATACGCCCAAACCGTAATATCGGCCCCAAAGGAAACATCATAGACCAGATCTACCCCCGCTTTTTTTAAGTACCCGATCACCCGCTTATACTCGGGAAAGTTGGTCCGCGCCGCAGGGGCGACCAAGACGGCGATCCTTTCTCCTTGCTCAAGATCGTGGAAGAACCGTTCCGTATCATCTCGGTAATCCCGGGCTTTATGGTCGCAAATTTCGATGCATTTCCCACATTGAATACACAACTCCGGATTGACCCGGACTTTGGTCTCCCCGTTGATCGTATAGGAAATATTGGCACCAAACACCGGACAATTGCGAACACATTTGTTACAGCCCAGACATTTCTCCTCAACAATAAAGATCGTTTCTTCGCGAAAAGCTTTGTCTCTCACTCGTTCTCTCCTCCCTCTATGATCTTCATTTTTCTCTTAAAATCTCACTTATTCACAATATATC